>Ga0207701_10007455_pt1 | contig 10878 bp, 6 predicted proteins | sample KBSSwiSSwithPhiX_FD_184294 | JGI IMG/M metagenome (GOLD analysis project Ga0207701, IMG submission 184294) | Switchgrass rhizosphere bulk soil microbial communities from Kellogg Biological Station, Michigan, USA, with PhiX - S5 (SPAdes) (version 2) | ecosystem: Environmental > Terrestrial > Soil...
CGCAAGCTCCGCGAGGCGCTCGACGACTCCGCCGACAACCCGCGATTCGTCGAAACCGTGCCGCGGCGCGGCTATCGGTTCATCGCGCCGGTCTCCGTTCCCGCCGTGGATCAGGTGCGCGTGCAGGCGCAGCCCGCGCCGGCGGAAGCGCCGCCGTTCGCAGCCGGTCCCGAGGCCGTGGTGGCTTCGCCGGCCGTGGCCTCGCTGCCGAGGCGATGGCGCCTGACCGACCGGCGTGCGGCCGGCGTGCTCGTTGTTCTCTGTGCCGTGATCCTGGCCGGTGCGGGAGCTGCGATGAATCAACGCGGGGGACGTCCATCACGCCGGGCTGCAGCCGTCGAACCGATCCGCGCTTTCCTCGTGCTCCCGTTCGAGAACCTCACGGGCGATGCCGCCCAGAATTATCTTGTCGACAGCGTCACCGATGCCCTGACGGTGAATCTCGCCCAGGTTGAAGGGCTGGACGTGATCTCGCGAACGACGGCACTGCAGTACCGGCAAACCGGGAAACGGCTCTCGGAGATCGGACGTGAGCTGCCGGTCGACGGCATCGTTTCCGGAACCGTCGTGCGGTCTGGAACCGGCGTACGCATCACCGCGCAGTTCGGTCGTGTGGCCACAGACCACGTCGAATGGGGCAGAGCCTACGAAGGCGAATTCAGCCACATGCTGGAACTTCAGCAGAGGATCGCATCGGACATTGCAGTGGCCGCCGGTCTGGTTCCACCGCCTTCCCGCAGTCGACGTCGGGCACAAACGCTTGCCGCGCCGGCGTATGACGCTTATCTGAAGGGACTGACGACGCGCGGCCAGCAGCAACCTGACGCGTTCACCCGCGCGGTCGGATATTTCGAGCAGGCGGTTGCCATTGAGCCCTATTTCGCCGAAGCGCATGCCGCATTGGCGCTGACGCAGATGCAGTTTCTGTTTGGCGGCCCGTTTTCTCCACACGAAGCGGTTCCGAAGGCAGAGGCTGCAGCGCGGAAGGCCCTGGAGCTCGACGACACGCTGGCACAGGCGCACCTCGCGCTGGGGCAGATTCTCGCTTTGTATCACTCGCGCTGGGAGGAGGGCGCAAAGGCCCTGCAGCGAGCCGCCGAAGTAGGCAACGGTGCCGAGGAGCTCACGAGCGCGATGAGCCTCTCGCTGATGCGTCAAGGGCGGTTTGCTGACGCCATTGCCACGGCTGAACGCGATCGAAAGCGCGATCCTCTGTCGTTCAATGCACAGGTCGCCGTCGGAATTGCCTACCGCGGCGGAGGGCAGCACGATCGTGCGCTCGCCGAATTGCGCCGCGCGCTGGCCATGAGCCCGGGCAACAATCGGGTGCATTTCCAGCTCGGGGTGACGTTCGCCGCGATCGGCCGGCTGGACGACGCCATCCGCGAACTCGAAATCGCCGCGCGACCAGCAGGCGGGCACAATTCGAGGGTCGAGGCTTACCTGGGATACGCCTACGCGGCGGCGGGGCGGACGGTCGACGCCCGGGCCGTGTTGAAGGAACTCGATGCGCACCGTCGTGACCAGTACGTCTCGGCGTTCGGCATCGCGTTGATCCACGACGCGCTGGGGGAAAAGGAGCCTGCGGTCGCGGCCGTGCAGCGCGCCTGGGACGACCATGCCGTCGAATTCGCCATGGTGGGACAGTATCCGGCCTTCAAGACGATCGCGTCCGAGCCGCGATTCCTGGCCGTGATGCGGCAGGTGGGGCTCCCACGCTGAGCCGACGCGAGTTCAGGAGAGACCGTAACTTCGGGGTTTCACGACGCCTGCAACTGGCGAAATTGATCGTAGAATCCCCTTCCGGTTGAGATGCCGAGGTCGCGCGCCAGCCATCGCATTGTGGGTGCAAGGGTTCACGTCCAGCATCAGACATGGAAGGATGACTGATGGATACCAGGAATGCAGAGCTCGGCTTCAGCTTCGACATGGGAGGCCTCGACCGGCAGGCCCTGCTGCTTGAAGCTGCGGGACAGTTCGATCTTCGCCGAGGCCACCTCGGTCCCGACAGTCGCCCGCTTGAAACCCCGGAAGGCGAACTGGCGCGAGCGCTGCTTCTTGATACCGCCGAATTCGCCGCCTTTCCCGACGTCTACAGGATCACCGACGAAGACTTCCTGGAGCGCCATCGGTCGGTACCAACGCGCTTCAAGGAATTGTCTGAGGACTACAGCTTCTATTGGCTCAATGTGCCCATCCTCCTGAGGCCGCAGCGCAACTGGGCTTTCAACCGTCTCGAAGTCGCGATCGAATTCAACCCGGGCGATCCGAAACCGCATTCCAGGCCCAAGGCATACCAGATTCTCCCCGCCAAGAAGTTCCAGACGTTGCTGGAGGTCAGTGACTCGCTCGAGATCGGTCTCGACGAAAATTTCGAGTTCAGCGCGGACACTGGGTCACTGAAAGCAGCGCCCGGCCCGGCGAATGTCGCCGCCACCGCGTCGGCCGGCGTCAAACTCTCCGGCGGTCTCGGGCTGAAGGCGGGAAAATTCGAGTACCACCTCAAGCGCGCGAAGATCGATCACACCGCGGTGGGCCTTGAAAAAGTGTTCTGGCGCCTCGACGGAGCGGAGTTCTTCCAGGAAGACGCGCCGGCGCTGGTGGTCATCGCTCAAGTGCCCAGGGAGACGACGGAGGTATCGGTCGCGGCCGTTCTCCAGGCGTACCGCTATTTCAGCTGGCTCAGCGCCGGCGTCCAGGATGCCGTGGAAGAACTGACCCGGTCGATGCGGAATTTCTTCAAGGCCGGTGCACCGTTGCGCCACCAGGCCAGCTGGGACCTGACGCCGCGCCTGTGAGTTCGTGAGGGATACACGGTGTCCGAACTCGCTGTCAAGCCTCTGCAGATCCGGGTCGCAAAAGGGGTGATTACCCTCGTACCCGAGGATCGCCACGTGGCTCCTCTCGAGGCACCACTCACTATTCATCCCTTGCAGAATCAGACCATCGAGATGATGGTCGCCATGTTGCGAGAGAACCGGCTCCGCGACGAGCAGGAGTACCAGGTTCTGGGGGCGAATCTGTGGACAGTGCTGTTGGGCAACGAGATCGGCAAGCGACTGCACGACGAGTTGCAGGTACCGAAACAACTGATTCGCGTCGAACTGGAATTCACGGGCGAGCAAGGGTGGATGGCGAGGTGGCCCTGGGAGTACTTGTACTGTCCGCTCAATCCGAGCGCTGCGCAGAGCGGCTACTTTCTCGCGAGAAGAACCAGTCGACTGCTCCTCACCCGGCAGGTCGGTCTTAGAGAAGGCACGCGCCGTCTGCTTGTGGACCGCCCGCCAGTGAAGGTGCTCCTCGTGGTCGCGAGCCCCGATCCGTCGGACGAGACAGAAGCGCTGGCTAGAGTGCAATACGAGCGGCTGTACGAAGCGCTGCAGGATTTCGCAAAACCTCTCGAGGGAAGGCTCGAGGGAAGAATCGAGCTCATATCCCTCATTGCTCCCCACAGGCAATCGACGGAATATGTCGCCGGCGAGCCCCCCAGGGCCACCTACCAGAACTTTCTGAACGTGATGCAAAATCGCAGTCCTCACGTCGTGCATTTTGTGGGGCACGGCAAGTGCGTGAAGGATGGCGGTCAGTTGGCGTTCGTCGGTCCCGACTACAAAGCGCAATGGATACCGGGGGCGACCATCGCTGAGGATCTCCAGGATTTGGAGGAGACGCGTCTCGTATTTCTCCAGGCGTGTGAAAGTGCACTGCCCGATCCCTATCAAGCTATCTCGGGCGTGGCGATGCAGCTCGCGCACCGCAACATCCCGGCGGTCGTCGCAATGCAGTACGCCGTGGAGAACGCCGTGGCAAGCGACTTCGCGCGCGCTTTTTATGGCGCCCTGGTGGAATCGCGTCCGGTTGACGTGGCCGTACAGGAAGCGCGCAGCAACGTCGCGGGTCATGTGGGGGACTGGTCTTTCGGCCGCGCATTCGGACTTCCCGTGCTCTATCTTCGCCAGTCCGAGGCGCTCGTGCCGTCGGAAGACCGACGCGGCGCGGGCCTGGGCCGGGAGGTCGTCGCGCAACCATCATTTCGCATCGTGAATTCCGGCGTGCGAACGGTTTCCGTGGAACCGGCAATACCGCAACAGAACGATCGTCTCGAGGACGTCAACGCCGCGCCACCTTCGGGCAGGGATGTGATTGAGTGTCCGAAGTGCCATACGGCGTACGTGCCGTCTCCGCAGAAGCGGTTCTGCAGCACACCTGCCTGTGGGATGCGCCTCGTCTGTCCATTCTGCAGAATTCGCCTGCCCCTCGGGGACGAGAAGGTCTGCGGCCACTGCGGGAAGGCCGAGGCCGATTGGATCGAACCAGGCGCTCGTTATGAAGTTGCCGACCATGTCGGCTGACGCGCACCAGCACAACGTGCGAGCGTTGTACTTCGAGCTGGGACTCGCGTTGACCGCTCGCGACCGCCACGCTGAAGCGGTCACCGCGTTCGAGCAGGCGGCCCTGGAGCAGGATGCCGACCCGAGCGCTGCCGTGGTGCGCCTGCAGCTGGCGGCTGCTTACGTTCGCGCGGGTCATGTCGAGCGCGCCCTGCGAAGCTACCTCGAGATTGTCTGCGAGGAGCCGCACCGCACAATCGAGGCGCTGACGCATGCGCACGCGCTCCTGACACCAGACGTGGCGGTGCCGGAAGGCGAGTGGATTCAGCGCGATTGGGCGCAACGCGCCAGGGCCGCGGTACAGACTCCCGCGGATCACGTCGCCGTGCTGTCTTTCCTGGGACGAGTCAAGCTCCACTTGCGGTCGTTCGCTGAGGCCCGCGATCTCTTTGCCGAGGCACGTGCATCAGCGCCGGACGACCCCTACGTGCTCGAGGGGCTCGGGGAGGCGCTCTGGAAAACACGGGATCTCGTTGCGGCGGTCGAGTCGTTGAGCCGCGCAGAACGACTCGCCGCAGAGCAGACGTCCTCGCGGCTGCCCGCCGTCACCGCCAAGTTGAGCCAGGTATTTGCCGCGCGTGGTGAATACGAGGCGGCTTTCGCTCTCATCGAACGACATGGTATTGGCGACAATCGCTACGCCTACGAGCTGCATCTTGTGCGCGGCGAGTGCGCGCTCGGCGTGGGTAAGCCGGCCGACGCCCTCGCGGCCGCCGAACGTGCCGCCACGATGCGCCCCCGCGCGGTCGAGCCACATCTCCTGCGAACGCGGGCGCTGATTGCGCTGGGCCGCGATGACGAGGCGGTCCGCAGCGCCAACGACGCCCTGCAATCCGATCCCTCCAACGAGCAGGTCGCCGGATACCGCGCGCAAGCTCTGATCGAGGGACAGATCGACATCGCGCAGGGGCGACGCCTGCTGAAACGCCAGGCGGACGTCGCCGGCGGGCCGCCGGATGCCGACTTCATCCGCTCGGTGCTCCACGGCCGCGCGGAGGAAGGCAACGCCCATTACTTCATCGCCGAACGTCATGCTGCCTTCGGGCGCGCAGACGCTGCCCTGGCGGCGGTCAACCACGCGCTGGAGTTGGGACTCCTGGCCGCTCGCACACCAGCCGAGGCGCCCGCTCACCAGCTCAAAGGCGAGTTGCTGGCCGATCGAAATGACCGTGTCGGAGCCGCTCTGTCGTTCTACGACGCGGGCTCCGCGTTCCTGTCGCGCGGCGACTATCGGCAGGCGATCGACAACCTTCGCCGCGCTGTCGCGCTCGCGCCAGACAAACGGACGTGGTGGCTGCTGGCCGACGCGCTTCGGTTATCGGACGATCCCGCAAAGCCACGAGATGCCGCCGATGCATTGGCGGAAAGCCTCGCTGCCTGGAACAACGGTGCGGCGCTGGGGCTACCGGTCGCCAGCGAGTCGTGGGCTTATTCGACGCGCGCCCTCATCGCCGAACAGCAGGCACGAACGCAGGGTCCTGAGACCCAGGCGGCGCTCGCCTGGGAAGGGGTCGTTTATGTCGAGCGAGCGATTCTGCTCCAGAGGAACGACGAGTTCAGGTGGGCGCTCCTGGGCCGCTACCATCGCAGCCTGGAAAATGAGCTCAACGCGATTCATGCAAGTGGACAGGCAGTCACCGATTCCCCCAACGACCCCTTCGCGCTGGAGGAGAAGGCCGCGGCGCTGGCCAACAACGGACGGTTTGCCGACGCCGAAGAAGCGATCGCCAAGCGGCTTTCCATTGAGGAAACGGCGTGGGCGAAGGGCGTTCACGCATACGTGCTGCTGCACCTGCACAGATATGACGAGGCGCTCTCGGCGATTGAGATTGCGCTTCAACGAGAGCCGCAGAACCTGTGGAACCTGGATTTGCGAGCCCTCTGCTACCGCGCCCTCGGGCGACGAGATCTGGCCCTCGAAGACTACGCCACGATCTGGAAGGGCTACGACCCGGCAGATGTCGGCAACCTCGCCACGTTCGCCAACGCTGCGTATCACCTTGGACAACTCGAAGACGCGCTGGCAATTTACGAGCGTGTCTGCGCAGACGCACGTCAGGGCCGCTGCGGCGTGAACGCGAGCCTCGGCCTCGCCTATCTCGGGACTGGAGATCTCGGCCGCGCCGAGGAGCGGCTGCAGTTCGCGGCGGCCTCTGCGATCAACGCGAGGGAACTCGACGATCTTCTCGAGTTCGACCTTCCAGACGCGGAGCGGGCCTGGTCACGCTCCGACGAGGCGCGTGCCGTACTGCAGCGAACGAGAGACCGAATCGCCGCACGCCGCGCTGACCTCGTTGTCCCGCGCTCTGCCGAGAGCGAACTGCGAGCAGTGGTGGCGAATCTTGTTGACGCGCGCCAGACCGATGACTGGGCCTGGATCGGCGCAAATGCCGGGGTGGCGCGACTGCTCGCCGAAGCCGAGGCATGGACGGACGCCGTCGCGATTTATCGCGATCTCGAGCGGTTCCGCGAACGCTTCCCAGAGGCGAACGTTGGACTTACGGCTATCGTCGATGAACTCGCGTCGCGAGGTCACCAGCGCGTGCACGACGGGCACGTCGAGGCGGGCATAGCGCTGCTGCAGGAGTCACTGTCCGGCGCGCGCACGCAGAACCGGACAGACATGGTTGCGCAGCTGCACACGGAGATCGGTGATCTGCTGCTGCGGCAGGACGACCCCCGCAGCGCGCGGGAGCACTTCGAGCAAGCCGCGGCTCTCGAACCGACGACGAGCGACCCACGCCGTAGTGCGGATCTGCACGCTCGACTCGGCTACGTTGCATTTGCGCTTGGCGACGGCGTCAGCGCGCGTTTCGAGTTCGCGGCCGCGCTGGGCGCGTATCGCGTGGCCAACGAGGCAGAGCCGGGGGCGAGCCTGGGAGAGGTGTCCCGCTCGCTGCTGACCGACATCTCGAAGTACTGGGCGCTCGAATCGGTATGGCACGCGTGGGCATCCGAGGCACATACCGATCTCGTGTTGCGTAACGACCTTCAGGCGGCGCGCGCGACGCTGGTCCGCTACGTCGATGACGCTTACGAGCTCGGCCCTAAACCCGACCTCGTCGCCATGTTTCCGGTCGTGACGCCTGTGGTCCTGGAGCTAGGCAGCGGTCTGATTGCCGAAGACTCCAGCACAGAAGCCTGGTCATTGTTCACGCACTACATACCGCAGCTTCGCGATCGCGTTCGTGCTGAAACCGGTGTGGGGGTGCCCGGTGTTCGGGTACGTGCCAACCCCAGCCTTGCGCCTGGCGACTACGTGATCATGATCGACGAGATTCCACGCGCGCGAGGCTCGGTGCATCTCGGCATGCGCTACTCACCAGAGCCTGCAGAACGGTGGCACGATGTCGCAGCGCCTCAGTACCTCGTCGAGGAACGCAACCCCCGGACTCATCGCCCCGGGTTCTGGGTGGCGCCCGAGGCGTGGGAGCGGGCGGCGGCGTTGAACCTCGACCTGTGGGCCGAACCCCTGGTATTCGTTGTTCACCACCTCGAAGCGACCCTGCGCCGCAATCTTGGAGAGTTTGTCGGTGTCCAGGAGTTCGAAACCCTGCTCGACGCGTGGCGTGGCAACGAACACGCCTCATCGCTGATTCGTGAGCTCACGCTCGACGAGAGTGCGCGTCTTCGCCTGGCGCGCGTGGTGCGTGCGCTCGTCAGGGATCGGGTTCCGCTCAAGGCGCCAGAGGACATCCTGGAAGCAGTCGCAGAGCAGGGACTGACGAGCGGCACCGATGCCGAGATTGTCGCTGGCGTCCGTGCGCGAATCGGAAAGTGGCTTCCGGGGAACAGCCGAACCGCTCAACGCGTCGAGCTGCCTGTCGAATGGCAGGAGAAGCTCCTCTCATGGGTTCAGCAGTCGAATGGCGGGACGTGGCTGAAGGTACCTGTCGTGGACACAGAAGAGTTGCTCGCGGTCGTGCGCGCCGCGTTCGACCCACTCGGTTCAGATGTCGTGCTGATCGCACCTCGGGTCGAGGTGCAACCGCTCCTGCGGCGGCTGATCGCCCCGGAGTTCGCCGATGTCATGGTCCTGGCGCGTGAGGAAGTGCTCTCGCAGGAACTGCCGTCATCGATCGCGTCAGCACCGGCGATGTGAAGGAGGGTTCGGTGACACCCGACGGTGCATCAGGCGTCGCGCCGGCGAGCACGCCACTCGCCATTCACGTGGGGGTTTCCGCGCAAGCAATCGGCGCCAGCGCGATGCACGAAGTGTTGCCCCCGGTGCTGCATCGGAGAGTGGCTGACCTGCTGGCAGCAATCGGCATCCCGGGAGATGTCGCCATCTCCATCAGCCGCACTCAGCACACATCTGATGATCACCCAGTCCTGCACGTGACGATCAACGATCGCCAATGTTGCTATCCCGACGAGCTCCTCGGATGGGTCTGCAGCTACGTCAAGGGTGAGCACATCGATGCCGGGCTCTCACCCGCCGAGACCCTCGCAGAACTTCGAAGCGGTTCTCAGCCTCTCTCAGACGACGCCGGCGACGAGGACCAGCTCGGGTTGGAATTTGTGGCGCTTGCGTGCGAGGAGATCATCAAAGCCAACTGCACATTGCTGCTGGGGCCGTCGCAGTTCGCCGCCTATCGCGCGTCCCTTCCGTCGCCGAACAGCGTGGCGGGCGAGGCGGACGCCTCGCAGGCTGACGGGAGCCGGCTGCGCCGGATTCTGCACACGGTGCTCGAGCTCGGCTTGTCCATCGCCGATCGGCAGGTCATTTCCGATGGCCTGGCGGCAGCCGCACAACAGACGGCGGAGGACGCCGCCGAAGAACTCGTCGACAGGCTGGTGCCTTCCACGATAGAGATTCAGCTCCCCATCGAGTACTTGAGAGAGTTGACCACCCAGCCCCCGACAGACCCGGCGCATCTGTATACGTTCGTGCGCGAAGGGCTCTTTGTCGAACTTGGTGTGAAGTTCCCGCCGTTCCGCTTCGTCCCGGTGGCGCATCTCAAGCCGCGCAGCTTCGCTTTCAGAATCGCACACCTCCCGACGCTGCCACTGCTCGGACTCGCGCCGGAGCAGTGCCTGGTCAACGAGACGGTCGACCGACTGACGCTGAACAACTTCAACGCCACGGCGGCGACCAACCCGGCGACGGGTCAACCGGCGAGTGTGATGCCGCTCGAATTCGCTCCGCGCGCCGAGACGGAGGGTCTCACCACCTGGAATGGTTCAGCACATGTGATGCTCAGCTTCGCGGCTGCCCTGCGGAGACACGGCCGCACCGCCATCCATCGTGCCAGCGTGCAGCGTGAGCTCGACACTCTCGCGCAGGTTTTTCCGGCGCTGGTATCGGCGAGCGTGTCGCGTGCGGGGGTGAGCCGGCTCACCCGCGTCCTGAGGGTGCTCGCCAGCGACGAGATCTCGATTCGCAACCTGCGGCGCATTCTCGAGAGAGTCATTGACTACGAAGGCGATGCCGACGGCGACGTCTCCGGGCTGCTGGCGTTCGTACGCCGAGGCTTGTCACATCAGTTGAAACACAAATACGCGCGCGCCACCGAGACGGTCGTCGCCTACCTGGTCGACCCTAAAATTGAGGACATTGTCCGTCGGTGGCCATCAGAATCGAATGGCTTTCCGGCTTCGCTGAATGAGGACGAGTCTTCCGGTATCCTGCAGGCTATTCGCAGCGAGCTGGTGCAGCTGCCGAGGACAGCGCAAAGGCCGGTGCTTCTGACGACAAGTGACGTGCGCGAAAGGCTGCACCTGGCGATTCGGTCACAGAACCCGCGGCTCCCTGTAATTGCGTTCGATGAACTGCCCCCCGATACGAACGTGCAACCGGTGGCCAGGATCAGTCTGTCGCCGCAACAGGCCTAGACAGGCACCGCCTACGGATCGGTCCCGAGCGACAGCGCGACGTCTTCACCTCTCATGAGTGACTCGATACGTTCGAGCACATCGCGCTTGTACACTCGCGATCCGCACTGGGGACAGGCGCCTTGCACGATGCCGGTCAGCACGACCGGCGGGTTTCTTGCGGTCATGCGCACTTCGACAAAGCGCGTCTCGTAGCGTCCACCGCAGGGGCATGTCCCAAATTCAACGGCCATGGCTGTTTGGATCTCCGGCGATCCACCCAAGGATACTGCCGTTCGCGTGTGTCGGCGACGGAGCAGGCGATACGGGGGCCAGGTTTGCCCGGTTGGCCCGATCGCCTGTGCTGACCCTCAGCGACCTTCATGAACCGAGCGCGAGAACCCACGTTCGCGCGTCTTGCCAGGGGCCGGAACGTTCGCGCGCCGAAGTCATCGCGAATATTCCGGCCACGCGATGGTCAGTCGTCGCTGGAAATCGCGCCATTCCAGTGCCAGATCGTGCCGTCCACGGTGGTGATTTTCGGGATCCCGAGGGGCCGTTCCGCCATTCTGGCGAAAGCCGATTTGCGCCACCAGGAGGCCCGCGCGGCGTTTGTGAACGCCGGTGGAGAGACGCTGCTCGGCGTTGACGGCTGATGGGTGGCTGGCAACTT
>Ga0207701_10007459_pt1 | contig 10874 bp, 9 predicted proteins | sample KBSSwiSSwithPhiX_FD_184294 | JGI IMG/M metagenome (GOLD analysis project Ga0207701, IMG submission 184294) | Switchgrass rhizosphere bulk soil microbial communities from Kellogg Biological Station, Michigan, USA, with PhiX - S5 (SPAdes) (version 2) | ecosystem: Environmental > Terrestrial > Soil...
GGCAAGAATGATATTCGTCGAAAGCAGGGCGAGCAGTGCATTGAAGTACCAGCAATGATAGATGTCAAAAAACTTTAGCCGGCCGTAAACCAGTCTCTGTGCCGGTGTTAGAGTTTGATAGTAATTTGCAAATCCCTCTACGTTCTGCTGCATGATCAACATGCCGACAAGGCATGCCAACCCTAAAAGAACGAGTAAGACGACCCCGAGACGAACAGATGATAGAAGGCCCAGAATCCTTGTAAAGAACGGTTCGGCCGTCCTTATCTGTATCGACGGGCTATCGACAGTTTCTTCCAGCGCGGACATAAAAATTAGATCGATTAATAAAAAAGGCAAGACGAAGGGCGTTGGCGACCCAGTATTTGCGATGCCATTATCTTATCGACTCCGGAACCCGATAAATGTGACACAAATCACATTTGAAACCCGCTATTTCGGTTAAAGTGTTGAAAACACATACTTCCAGCGCCGCGCCTGATTCAAAATGAAAAGTAACCTTCCTAGCCGATCGAACCGATTGCGCTTGTTAGTGCTTTTCCTTGTTTTGTCTTTCAGTGCGGTGTTTTACCTGACCGGAAAGCGGCCTGAGATCGTGAACGGTTCAGGAATAAGGACGTTACCGACGCCGGTCAAACCGGTTTCCAAACAAATTGCGAAACGGAAGTACTCCGAGTTTCCTCACAGCGAAAAGGCCCATCAGATCGCGTGCTCAAACTGCCACAAATTTCCCTCGGATAATTGGAATAAGGTTCGCCAGGGCAGCGACGCGTTTCCCGACGTAACCGATTATCCCAAACACGAATCTTGTATCGGCTGTCATCGTCAACAGTTTTTTAAGGGAAGGCCGCCGGTGATCTGTTCGATCTGCCACACAAATCCGTCGCCAAACGACAGCTCTCGGCATCCGTTCCCGAACCCGCGCGAGCTTTTCGACGCGTCGGCAAAGGGCAAGACGGCAACCAGCGATTTCGCGATCTCGTTTCCGCATGACAAACACATAGATATAGTTTCGCGAAACAGCAGCGAGGTTAAATTCACGAACGCTGCGTGGACGAACGGCCGAATGGCCGAGGAAAGCTGCTCAGTTTGTCACAAAACATACAATCCGCAGGGCGATGCAAGCGAGGAATTCGTTATTCCGCCACCCAAAAGATGGGGCGACAAATTCTGGCTGAAAAAAGGCACTTTCAAGACGGTTCCGATCGGGCATACGACATGTTTTACATGTCATTCTGCCGATTCCGGCATGAGTCCCGCGCCGACGGATTGCGCTGTATGCCACAAACTTAAACCCGCGCAGTCGAAAGCCGATTTCGACCCTGTGCTAGCGGCGGCGATGAACATAAATGACAAGATCGTGTCAGATGAATGGAGCCGACGCGATTCATCAGGGACGTTTAGGCATGAGTGGTTCAGCCACGCGGAACTAAGCTGTTCGACGTGCCACGACGTGACCAAGATAATCACGCTCGACGCTTCGACGAAGAAAGTTTCGGTCCTGGCGTGCGGCACGTGCCATGCAACCGCAACTTCCGACGACGGCGGGGCGCTAAATTTCGAGATCGACGCTCGAAAAGCGAATGCCAAATTTGAATGCACGAAGTGTCATTTAACGTTCGGAAAATTACCGATTCCGCTTTCGCACCAAAAAGCTATTGCGGCAGCAGACACGAAATGACGAAGATGACTCGATCGATGTCGCTTAAAGGCTCTCGAACGCGGTTAGCGGTCTTGCTGGCGGTAACGTCGTGCGTTGGGTTCGCCTTCGTATTTGATCTGCGTCCGGCTTCATTCGCATCTTCTGTGAAGAATGCGGACGTGCCCAACGAAGCCGCAGTTGGGTTGACGGAGCCGCAAAATTACAGCCGATTCCGTCACGACGTTTCAGAACATACACGTTTGCCGTGCCTGTTATGTCATAAGCGCGACGACAATTCGCCGTCAATGAAATTTTCCGGCCATTTGCCGTGTGCCGGTTGCCATGTTCAGCAATTCGCCGATAATAAGAATCCGATCTGCAGCATCTGTCACACCGAAACCGGCGTGAAGCGTTTTCCGCCGCTGCGAAGTTTCAATGTAAAGTTTTCGCATTCGATGCACGGCAGGCAAACGAATTGTGCGACGTGCCATAAGCCTTCGCGGCGGGGCGTAGCTTTTTCGATCCCGGCCGGCGTCAATGGACACGTGACGTGTTTCCAATGTCACAAGCCGGAGGCCGAGATCGGAGGCCGGAATATTGGCTCTTGCAATGTTTGCCATCAGACCGGCAGGCCGCCTGGCAATTCCGATTGGGCCCGTGCCTTTACTGTAAACTTCAAGCATTCGGAACACGGGCCAAGCCGCAAGCTGAACTGCGCATCATGCCATTCGGCTCCGCCAGGACGTGAAATGACCGCTCCGCTGGCTTCCATGCATTTCGCTCCCAAAGGAGTGAAAAGCTGCGGCGCGTGCCACGATAATTCAAGGGCGTTTGGCGGTACCGACTTCTCCGATTGCAAACGGTGCCATGAAGGAGGAACGTTCAAGTTTTAAGGTTGGAAGCCGTGGAATAATTCGCGGTATTACGAGAGTTTTCGCATTGGAGTTGTACGCTGCGAGGTCAACAAGCCACTAAAGGCAGCCAATATGGGCTAGAGGCGATCTCGAACATTGGCACATACATTGCGATAGATGACATCGGCAGATCATTTAGAAAACTGTCGTAATGCGTTTTTTCGGAGGGAAATATGACACGAAATCGAACAAAGATACTTTCAATCGTTGCGTTGGTTTTTCCATTGCTGGCACTCGTCGTTTTTACGAATAAACCGGTCGAGGCCGTTTCGTCTGTTGTTGACGACCCCGCAACTGTCTATAAAGCCAAATGCGCAATGTGTCATACTCTCAAGGCCGAGAAATTCTACGATCCTTCGAAACCCGAAGAAGAGCAAGTACAGGCGATATTAAAAGGTAAGAAAGGTGAGAAACCTCCGTACATGCCCGCGTTTGAGGAAAAGGGGATCACGGAAGACGGCGCGAAAGCTTTGGTTGCGTATATGAAGACGCTGAAGTCGCAGTAGGTTGAAATGATCTGAACGCCTGCTACCCTCGCAGGCTGTCGGCACCGCTTCAGGAAAACGTTCGGAACAATTCCGGCCGTTTTCGAAAGGCGGTGCCGGCATAATTGCGTTTAAATCCGAAGCAAATACGGCTTTCGGATTCAGGTCTTCGCTGTCAGTATTTGATCCTGGTTAGGAGCATATTTTATGGACGAGGAAATGACGGAAAACCCGAAGACGAAAACCCCCACGCTATTTCGCAATTACATTAGTTTCTCCGGGGTAGCGATCGTTGCGGCGAGTTTGACGAGCATTCTGTTGTTGTTCGTCATTGAGATCACAAGCCCCGACGACAACCCATACACAGTTCTCGTTACATATATCCTTCTGCCAAGCATTCTTGGTTTTGGCCTGTTTTTATTCTTTCTAGGAGCTCTGCTCGAACGCAGGCGACGTCGCCGATCTCCAGACACCGTTGTTCCGGCGTATCCGATCCTTGACCTGAATGATCCGCGCCGTCGGCGTTCCTTTGTTGTTGCACTTTGCCTCGGACTCGCTTTTTTGTTCATAAGCGCGTTTGGTAGCTACCGTGCGTACGAATATACCGAGTCAGTCGCATTTTGCGGTCAGCAGTGTCATGACGTAATGAAACCGGAATTCGTCGCGTATAACGCATCGCCTCATGCTCGCGTACGTTGCGTCGAATGTCATGTCGGCGGAGGGGCGGAGTGGTATGTGAGGTCTAAGCTGAACGGAATGCATCAGCTTTATGCAGTTACATTTCGCACATTCAATAAGCCTATCCAGACGCCGGTTCATAACCTTAGGCCTGCAGACGAAACATGCGCCAAATGCCATTGGCCCGAGAAATTCCATGGCGAGCAGCTCAGGGTTTTTAATCACTACGGTTACGACGAAAATAATTCGCTGAACCAGACGCGTTTGTTGTTAAAGACCGGCGGCGGCAGCCCGAACGCGGGCGAGGTCGGCGGTATTCATTGGCACATGAATGTCGCTAATGAGATCACATACATTGCGTCCGACGAAAAGCGGCAGACAATTCCGTGGGTACGATTGAAAGATCGCAGCGGGAATGTGACCGAATACTCGGCCGCGAACGCCTCGTTTACGAGCCAGCAAATTGAGCAGTCCGAAAAACGGCGGATGGACTGCGTCGATTGCCATAACCGGCCCACACATATTTATCTTTCGCCCAATGAGGCGGTTGATAAATCGCTGGCCGCGGGCCGTCTTGATATCTCGCTTCCTTTCATCAAGGCAAAAGGCGTCGAGGTGCTGGCGAAGGCGTACGAGACAAATGACGAAGCGGTGAACGCAATAGCGTCAGATCTGCATTACTACTATCAAACGTCGTATCCGGACATTTCCCGGTCAAAGGGAGATGCAATCAGCGGTGCGGTGACGGAACTGCAAAGGATCTACCAGACCTACTTCTTCCCGGAGATGAAGACGGACTGGCGAGCACACACAAATAATATCGGGCACTACAATGCCCAGGGATGTTTCCGATGCCATGATGGCCAGCATTTCAGCAAGGAAGGCAAGGTTATAAGAAATGAATGCTCGATTTGTCATACGACGGTCGATCAAACTTTCAAGGGCAAAACGATCCAGCCTGCGAACGGGATATTCCAGCATCCAGTGAATCTCGGCGACAAAAATACGTGGCAGTGCGCGGTTTGTCATAAGGGCGACCGCACATTTCAACACCCGATCAATCTCGGCGACATTTCAAAATTCCAGTGCGCCGAATGCCACACAGGCCAGGACTACAAAATGCCGCAATAAGAAACCCTGCGGGTTTGCTCGCCGTGCCACAGGACCTAACCTGTACGTTTATGACACAAGGTGCATTGCATCGTTGTGGGTCCCTTGAGAGCTTTATTCTGTTTTACCGCTTCCGTGTGACAACCAGCACAATTACGATGAAAAGCCTGTTGGTTGATAAGTGAGATCATCGCCGTGCTCCCTTCGTGTTTGATCTCGGGAATCGCGGGCAGGAGTTTCGGAATTTCTCCTGCGCGTGCATGGCAATTGCGGCATGCGGCTACGCCCGCAGCAGCCGGATCTTTGGCAAATAGATCGGCTGTCAAGGTCGTGGTGCGGTCAGCAGGCCAGGATGTTTTTAAGGGTGGGTGCTTAGCGAGTTCGCTCGCCGGTTGGGCCGTATGATGGCACTCTGTGCATGCGATCGGACCGGTTCCGTCAATGCTGTATTTCCCGCCGTTGTGGTTAACGTGATTGAACGTTACACTGCCGAGCTTCGCGTCTTTTCCTAGAACTATCACCTCCGGCATTTTTATGTCCTGCTTGACCTGCGCCATAGTAAGAACGCCGACCAGCCCATCTCCGACTCCGATCGCAGCGAACAAGATAGTCACGCCTAAAATAGCGATTTTTAGAGTCCGGGTTATGCACATATCTCTCTTCCCCCGTTGGGTCGGCTTACCGGTCTGCTGAAGTTCCGAAATAAAACCTTAATGACGTGTACGGCAGATGTGCGCTGTAGTTTTGTGAAGGAGCCATGTCGTCTCGGTACTTATAATATTGATAGCCGAAGTTCCAATCGATATTTCTGCAAAGCTTGACGGACACTCGAAATTCCGGCGAATGCATGCCCATCGGATACGAGGTGATAATGTTCGAAGAATTGAATGGCGGCGTCGCGCGGCTGCCCTGTCCATTGTCGTCATCAAATCGCCAGCTTCCGTAAAACGAAACGCGCTTCATAACGTAGCTTGCGTCGACGTAGTAATAGCTGTCGCGAATATAAAACTCGCTGACGCCTGGCGTGTACGGTCCAAATGGCGGTGTCGTTACACCTAGCGGAACGAGAATATCGGAAAGACTAGTTAAATATTGGTAGTTGTATCCTCCGCTGAGCTGAAAGGCCTGAGTAGGCGACCAATCGACATTGGTTGAAAACGTGCGGCTGCTGACGTCGTTGATCACGTTTCGTGTGGGGTCGATGATCGACTGCGCCGGGTTTTCGTTATTTTTCGCGATCGCAGAAACGTTCCAAACCAGGTTTCCAAATGTCGCGACACTGCGGATCCGATAGTTCGTGTAGTCGTAATTTGCCAACCGCGTGAAAACATTATCGGCCGAACCGGTTTCGATGTCGCCGTATATCGCCCAGTTCTTCATGGGCTTCGCCTTAAAACCGGCAATGAACGCGTTCGTCGAATTTGACGCGTCCTCTTCCGTCGGGGTGATCGCATTGGTTCGGAAGTTTTGATCGTAGCCCTTGAGGAGAACATCGCGGTTCGTATAGCGATAGCCGAGGTGAAAACCGAACCTCGGGCCGAATTGATAGTCACCTTCGATCAGGTTCGAGATCCGCTGATAATTTGTTGAACGCCAGCTGACGATTCGCTCGTTAAATGGCGCCTGTGCTGCGCCTGCTGCACTGCGGGTAACGCGGTTCTCAAGTGAATCATTGCTTCCGGTGATATCGAAATCGTCAAACGTAAACGTATTTGATATGCGGAATTTGCTCGTCACCATATAGGTCACCCCAATATCTGCGCGAACCTGCGGCCGTCTTGCTCCGCCCGTGATATTGAAGAGGTCCTGGTCGACGAAATTGTTGCTGTTATCGCGACCGGTCGCGTTTTCGGTCGCATGAAACGATGTATCGGTCAACGAATAGATCGCGCGGGCAGTAAGGTCAAACCGTTCGGCAAATGTTCGCTGCAGCCGCACATTTACGTAATCCGTTGAGCCTTCGATCGGATTATCGCGGTCAAATGTGAAAAGCCGCGGGTTGTTCGTCGGATTGTTGCCGAGATTGAGTGCGTCGATAAAATACCTGGTGTTGTCGCTGAACCATCGGTGCCCGTAATCCAGGCCCATATTAAAACCGTATATTCTTCCTTCGACGCCCAGCCTGAGATCGTCGGCACCGTTGTCGATATCCGACTTCACTCCAAACTCGTCGCTGTATGCGCGATGAGTGAAACCTCCCGGGCCGTCCGTGCGGTTATACGAATATCCAACCTTGAACCTGAAAACCTCACTTTCCGGGAATCCAACAACGTCGAAATCGCCGAAGTTATGGACGGTGTCTGCGAAATGTTCTCCAAACGCGGCGTTCGTGGGATTCACATGATTTACAAGATAGTTGTAGTAATCCACCTTTCGAACGTTCGCGTCGAACCGGAACGCGCCGGCCTTTTCCATGCTCGTCCGGAACATTCCAGACGGGTCCGCGCCCCATCCGCTCCCCATGAAAAGCGCCTTGTCGAAAAAGCTTTTGCCGGTATGGTCCTCGACGTAAAAGCTCGAGTCGAAAAGGCGAAAACCGGTGTCGTAATTAAGATCGCTTCGGTACTTATTCAAGTTACCGCTCACATCTCTGTAACGAAACCCGGTTTCTACGGATGATGTGATCGTGTAGTCGCTGCTTGCAGCAGCCCCGCTTGCGGGCGATGGCGATGGTGTCTGGGCGATGAGACCCGACGTTAAGATCAGGACCGCGAACAAAAAGCTCGCGGCTGCAGTGTTTGTGATAATCCTCTTGATCATCTTTTCCTCCAGTTGACCTATCGGAAAAAATCCTTATGCGAGTTAGAGCCGTGTATGGCAGCGTGGCAAACCGTACAGTTCTGGTATCGCACGTTCGATTGGTTGTGGAACGATGGAGCATCCGGCGCCAGCTGCTCCGTAATGCTGCTGTGACACTCCAGACACAATTGCCGAACCGTGCTTCGTTTCAGCATCTTCGGATTAGCTGATCCGTGCGGTGTATGGCATGCGGCACAGCCTTCGACCTTGATCGGAGCATGTTCGTAAACGAACGGGCCTTGCTTATTCGTATGACAACGAACGCACGCAGCATCGGCGCCGACCGCAAGCTTCGCCTGTTTCGACTCAAATCCGCCGTGCGGGTTGTGACAGTCGCTGCAACGCATCGTCCCTTCGAGCACTTTGTGATGGAACGGCTTGGTGAACTGCGCCTTCGTCTCGGAATGGCACGACATGCAGAGCTGGGGCTCGCCCTGCTTGAGCTGTGCCGTGTCTGTTTGATTTGCCCTCTGCGAAGATGCCGGGCCGACAAAAGTTATCGAATCCGGACGAAGTTTGGGTTGATCAGGTCCATGGGTCGCATGGCAATCGGTGCATCCGATGTTGTTTCGCCAATGCTCGCCGCGCCGGAAATTATTGTGCGTCTCTTTGCCTGCGTGACAAGCTAAGCAAGTTTCCGCGATCTCTTTCGACGGTTTTCGTAAGAACGAAATGATGGAACCTTTTACGGTGGGATCTTCGACGTGTTTGCTTCCCGGGCCGTGACAGGATTCGCAGCCTTTCGCTTTGGCTTTCCAGGCTGCGAGTTCAGGAAGTTTCGCGTGCTTGGTTTTTGAAAACGCCTTAAACTGATCTTCATGGCATGCCTTGCACGTTTCGCTCCCGACATAATCATCGGGCGCAAAAAGGGCGACGTCTGTGCCTTCCGGCGAAGACGCCGGATTAGCATCTGCCTTTGAAGCTGCGGTGGAAAATATCCAAACTACGCAAAGTAGCAACGTAGCGGCAAGCAATACGAGCTTGACGGTCCTCGTTGAAGCCATCGTAAGCCTCCGTTTGTGGATCGAAATTCGGTTCGAAAAGCCGGTTTGGTTCCTCTTAAAACATCTTGCCGTATCAAAAAAGCATGTTATGTGACGTGCGTCACACATCAGCTAAAGAAAGCATTTTCAATAATTAACGCTAATCCCCGAGTTCTCCGCCATTCGACTTTTCATCCGTCATCGCTTCGAGTCGGTGAGCATCACAGATCGTCAGAATAGGACCGTTCACCTCGATCAAGCCTAGCCGCTTGAACTCTTTAATAAGCCGCGTAACAGTTTCCCGCGAGGCCCCGATCATCGAACCTATCTCCTCATGCGTAAATCCGAGGCGCAACTGGCAACTGGAATGGCCGTTCCCGTTACGCCGCGTCCATGAAAGAAAAAGCCGCGCGAGTCGTTCAGCGACGGAATTTGATAGCGCCAATGAGCGAATTTGGACACACGCACGTTCATAGTTCCTGTTCAATTGCTCGATCGTGCGAAGCGCCGCCACCGGATTCTTTTTCAGGAACTTATTGAAAGCATCTTTTGGAACGAAATTCACCTGGCAGCTTTCAACCGCCTGTGCGGTGGCATGATGAGTTCGATCAGACATCGTTGCACTGAGCCCGAGTACATCGCCGGGCTGAACAACACGAAGAATGACCGTCTTCCCATCCTGGGAATAAATCGATATTTTGGCCCTGCCCTGACAAACAACATATACGCCGTTGGCGGGCTGGCCTTGAGCAAACATCATTGTGTCCTTTGGATAGATCCGCGTTACCTTGATCGCCTCAAAATCGGCCATCACTTCGCCCGCAAAATCACAGAAATAACCTTCGCGGTGCACGTCGCATGCCGAACATTTTTGCTGCTCTCGAAATCCCTCTCTCGCTTTCATATTTGGCTCCCGCTCAGTTGGCTGATGCGACGTTGTAAGACGGTGACCGAAGTTCCGCAAGCAGGTTTCGCAGTTCTGCCGCATATGCCTGTATTCGGAGCTTTTCATTAGCAGTGGTCGGCAATTTTACTATCCGTTCGATCCCGTTTCTTCCGATAATGCATGGAACCGTCATGTAGACGCCGGACTCCTCATATTCGCCGTTCACGAATGCGGAAACCGGAAAGATCTCGCGCTCATCGTTCAAGATGGCCTGGCAAATTCGCGCGACACACGTAGCCATCCCGCATGTGCGGTTGCCGCCGTAATCGAAGTCATTCAAATGAACGACGCTGGTCTTCTGAACAACGGATTCAAAGTGCGGACAGATCGGGTCGCAATGGTCGAGAAAGGCGGGATCGAAACTCATTCCCGAACACCATGTGTTTGCGCGCGTCGAGTATAGTGTTAAACGCGCTACATAGTCAACACTTGTTCCGAGACCCATGAGCCGTTCTGATGGAAATCCGGATTCGTCCTTCGCGACAAAGCTCATGAGATCGATCGGGCTCGTCGCAACCAGCATCACACCGTCGAATCCGGCGTCGACGAGCGACCGCACTTTGCGTCGTAAGGCGTTCGCAGTTCGCTGTAAATGTTCGGCGGGCGACTCGTTTTCCGATTCGGGAACGGACGTTGAAACAATAGCGATGTCGGCGCCGGCAGAATCAGAGAGATCTCCGGCGAACAATCGAAAATCTCGCGAGACGTTCGATTTCTCGACGAGCGAACCGACCTTTTCGCCAAGCGATTCGCAACCTTCGCCGATCAAAACCACCTCATCCGGCCGCCCGCTTTTGATCAGCGAAAGAACGTCAAACGGATCGATCCCGACGCATCCGATCAAAGCAACACATGTCGTTTCGGTTTTGTTTTTCTGCATGGCCTGCCCTCCACGTGATTCCTATTCGCAATCAGCATTCCAAATCGAAGAAGTTTAGTGGAAACGTTAAACTATTTAGTTTCTGGGGTTTATAAGGTCAGCAAAACAAAGGTGGGAGAAGAGAAGACGATCAACCGCGAATTTGTTCGCGCCAACCCGAAATAAATCGGACCTCAATTGCCATTCTCTTCGAACCTAAGCACCGCCGTCCTTCCGTAGGCATCGATGACATTAAGGCCATCCTCGGTTTCATCCCCGAAAAGAAGTTCTAATCGTTTCGCCTGGCGAATCGTATGCGTGAACCCGTCCAGGATGATCTCGATCGATCTCGAGCCGTTGTGCTCCTCAAGTACAACTTCACGAAGCGCCAATCCGTTCTCGAGCCAGTAATCCATCATTCCTTCTGTGGCCGGTTCAAAAACACCAAGCCGAGTGGG
>Ga0207701_10007462_pt1 | contig 10871 bp, 7 predicted proteins | sample KBSSwiSSwithPhiX_FD_184294 | JGI IMG/M metagenome (GOLD analysis project Ga0207701, IMG submission 184294) | Switchgrass rhizosphere bulk soil microbial communities from Kellogg Biological Station, Michigan, USA, with PhiX - S5 (SPAdes) (version 2) | ecosystem: Environmental > Terrestrial > Soil...
GAACGGCAACCTCCGCGGATGAGGTGGAAACAGATACTTATTTCGACGGAGCCGGTCGGGTAATTGCCTCACGTTCGCCCCACACATTCAGCGGAAATTCCACGTCAACATGGGCCGGTGTGGTGAGGCAATACGATCTGCTTGGCCGCCCAGTAGCGCAGAGTGTACCCACGGAGATGACCGAATCGTGGATCGCGACAGGCGACGACTCCTCAAGGGGATGGGTATCTAATCGAACGGAGTACGATTGGAAAGGCCGCGTTCTTAGGCAAATTCCTCCGGACTCTAACGGGACAAACGACTACAAATGGACGGATTACACATATTTAGGTTGCGGCTGTGCTGGAGGGCAAACCACAACCATTCAAGGTCCTAAGACAGATGCTGTGCCTGTAGCCGGCACCACGCCGGAGGCAAATAAACGCCGAGTACAGAAGATACAAGAAGACCCGTTAGGAAGGACCCAATACGTGGAGTTGTGGGACCTCGACGGCGCGGGTACTGCGCCTTACAGCACAACGGAAAACGTCTTTAATGATCGCGATCAAATTACCGATGTTATTGAATACGTAGGAGCCGCGAGCATAGGCAATACTAATCGGCAGACGACCAGCATGATATACGACGGTCATGGCCGGGTTTCTACCATCCATAAGCCCGAGTTCTACAATGGCACGATATCAAGTCCGACTTATATCACCCGCACTTACAATAATGACGACTCCGTAGCCACGATCACAGATCCCAGGGGCGCGGTAACGACCTTCACTTACGGCCTCCCTTCATCCTCCGAAAAACGGGCCCTCGTGACCGGCATATCCTTCTCCGCGCCGGCACCGCCGTCGAGTCCCAGCCCAACCCCAACTCCCATAGCAGTTCCTAGTCCGGTGACATTTGTTTATGATCCCGCCGGGAACCGAACCAGTATGGCGGACGATACGGGAACCGTGACCTATGCATATGATCAACTCTCTCGGTTGACCTCAGAGACAAAAGACTTCGTCGAAAACCTGTCTCAAAGCACCTATGCTCTTGCCTATACGTATCAACTCGGAGGCGGGCTTAGATCGATCACGGATCCTTTTGGGAATGAGGTCAACTACACTGGCGATAGGGCGGGCAAAGTAACTTCGATAAGTGACGGAGCTGGCCCCTCAGCCTATTACTCCGAAATCAGACATCGGGCATTTGGCGGGTTGAGATCCCTGAGTGTAAATCTTTCTAAGGTCACGACAACGGTTTCAATTGAATATGACAACGCGTTGCGCCCGGTTTCATACCAAGCAACCTTAAATTCGGGTTTTATACAGAAGGCAAATTATACGTACAATCACGACGGGTTAACTAAAGAGGTTGGAAATGAGATCAACAGCGCTTTCAACAATAAGAACGAGTATGATTTTGCCGCCAGACTGAAAATGAACGATGTCGGCCTCTCTGGGCAACCCATCCATCCGCTTAAGCAGATCCTCGACTATGATCAATATAGTAATCTCACAGGCCGCACCAATTGGCTGTACACTTTTGATTCGAGGTATTTCACGACTACTTATGAGAATAACCGAAAGATAGCCGGTAGTGGAGGAAGCACCAATATCTATGATTCGGCTGGCAACCTGGTCTCGGCCAACACCACCACCGGTTACTCGGATACGACGCAGTGGCGGTTCGACGCAGGGGGGAGAAGTTGGTGGTGGGAAGAAGTCGGGCCATTTGGAACCGGAATGCATAAGGGCGAGAAAATGACCTTTGACGGTGATGGCCGAGCTGCAAAGAGGGTGGCGATGGATAAAGATACAACGCAGAATGTAAATGCACCATGGAACGAGGTGAATGGTTATCACATATTCTCCACCGTTACCGGGCAGAAGATCAGTGACTTAGACTACAACGGCGATCTTATCAAGACTTACGTCTACATGGGTAGCTTAGTCATCGCCGAAAAGCGTCCAAGCCTTGTAGATTTCAAATTCACGGATCCTATTACAGGAAGCAAGAGGACCACCGACAGCGATGGCGTTGTTTTCACTAACGACGAGGACATTATAGAGGTGGCCGCATTAAATACACTCGTGCCACCGACGAATGTATTCCCCGAACCACGTTACGACGACGGGGCGTTTCCTGGTAATCCTGAAAACGGCTGCGAATTTAACGGGCTTCCTGTCCTTTGTGATATGGTGGGTGATTTTGCGCCATGGACCGACCCTATCGGAAATCCGATCCCAGACCCGATTCTCCAAGATTTTCCCGATGATCTCGTCTTTGCTGACGGCGCGCGAAAGAGTTATGCGCCAGACGGAGAAAAGCAGAATTGTTATACTTTCTATGAACTCATTTTCGAACATCCGGGGGTTCAGGACTTTTTCAATTCTTTGTGGGATAAAACTGTAGCGGCAGCAAAGGAACGTTATGAAAACAGAAATAACCCGGGTTCTACGGATCGTCGGGAAACCGAATTCGGGGGCTTATTGACCCTTAACGCGAAAGAAAACTCGGTGCATCCATGGGACCTTGGGCCTGCCTTGCCGGATCCAGCCCTAAATGGTCTTTATGATTTTTACGAAAATAGGAAAGAGGCTCTAAGACAGGCCGTGGCCGCGGGCGAAGGTCGACTGATTTTAGTGAATATCCATACCCATGTTCCGGACGGTCCTTTCCAGAAAGCCGGGCCTTATGTAGGCGAAGAGCAGCGCCGTACTCTATTAACATGGGATCCCAATGTGGTAACCGCGGGAGAGTATCGACAGGGTCCATCGGCCTATGATTGGCCCTCAGGGGACGGAATAGTGGATATTGTTATTTGGGGGAGGGGCAAAGGAAAGTTTTCGGTATATGGTGAAGCGGATGACCCCAAAAAACTTAAGCAGATGTGTGTACCATTTGTTGCCTCGCTCCCAAGATCTCCCGCTCGCTGATGATATTTGATAGACTTAAGAGGGCATAAAATGAAGAAACTGCGAACCTCAATTCTTATTGCAATTCTCACCTTTATTACTGGAATGATTGCCGTATTAGGTTGGCTATGGATTAGACACGATAAGGCCATCTCCAAGGTGATCTCCGTTACACAATTCGATGAACGTGCGTTTAGTAACGTTGGACTTAATCGGCTCACAGAACTTGCGAATATTAGTTTGTTGAGAACTGAAAATATTAGTGGCGATGACCTCGAAGTTCGTATATGGAGGGGAGCTTATCTGGGTAATACGGAAGCGATTTTTATTAAACGAGTTGATGGACAATGGACCGGGAAACATCTTGCCGCAAAGACCGGCGAAAGTTATGACGACATCAGCGTGCAAGTCGATGATCTGCCTTCCCCGAAATCAGGATGGAAAGGTTTTTGGTCAACACTGGTGGACGAAGGATTGCTGGAACTTCCGCTTTCGCCAGAAGTCGATTGTCACGGTTTGGATCCTCTTATCTATACCGTTGAGATAAATCAGAACAATACCTATCGGAATTATCAATATCCGATCGTTGACGAGAAATGTCGAGAAACCAAACAAATGGCCCAGATAGGGGAGACCATCGGCATCGAATTTTACTCAGGAGAGAACGAGTGTAGTAGTAAAGATGAGTGGTTTGCCTGCGAAGCTAAGAATAAGCAACAGCGCTACTTAAGTCTGCAGAATTCCGCCAACCGAAAGTCGGTTCCGTAAGTTGCATTCTCTCATCTTTTTTGCCACAGAAGGGGTCGCTCCCACCAGGGCCGGTCAAGTCGCCTAGTCGGTATCTTCCCTTTTCATCCGAAAAACGATAGAAAGTGTCTAGGTATTCTTTGCTGTATGGAAGATAGACATCATTGCGGGTAGCCTTTCCGGTTTTCGAGTAATAGAAAATTACGTCATGGATGCGTCCAAAATGCAGTACATTTCCTTGCTTGCGGTCGCTATGAGCATTGGTTCTTTTCCATATTATTTCGTTTTGAAAGTTCTGCACTCCAAAAATCGTGTCTAACAGCACCTTCAAATAATGAGAAGCCGTTGGATCGCAATGTAGATAGAAACTACCCGTTTTCTTGAGGACTCGATGAAGCTCTTTCAAACGAACGGCCATCATTACCAAATAAGCCATCATTTGGCTCTCGGGAATGAAACTCCGGAAGGCTTGCAGCATTGTTGCGACTTCGTCGCCTTCTAGAATCAGTTCGTGATAAGTCTTTGCCGCACCCGACCAATGCCAGGTGTCTTCGAAAGCCATTATCTGAGAATCGGCTTCCAATCCGCTCTCATCCTTGAATAAAACGTTGTAATTGCGATTGCTGTTAAAAGGCGGGTCTAAATAGATGAGGTCAACCGACTCATCCTTGATATACCGCCGCAGGATATTCAAATTATCGCCGTAGTAAAGGGTATTCATGGGACGCGCACCAAAAATGTAGCCTAATTAGTGACCAGTGACAAGTGATAAGTTACGGGAGGCGGAAAGTGGAAAAGAGAGAACACCAAGGTCAGTACAGAAAAAGCGAGCCAGTGGTCTGGCTCGCTCCTCTTCGGTTTCTAAGTCAAATTTACTGCCTCACCAGAAAAACATCCCAGGCCCATTGCCCTATGTCGGCGCCGTGGACATCTCTGACCTTGGACCTATATCTGAATTGATTACCGTATTGATCAGTGCGCTTTGATTCACGGTAGTTAAGATCAATTTGGGCAACTCCTAGGGAGAACAATGTGTGCAACTCGTTCGATTCCGACACACCGTTGTGATTCGTATCCTGCCACAAACGCAGATCATTAAAAACGCTGTCGGCGGCGCTTATTCGACCATCGCCATTTCCACCATTCCCAGGCAGATCATAAACGGCCAAAGCCAGAAAGCCATTTCTCTCTTCGCCATTCAGGGGGTCCGGTTGAGCTGTTATGTTGCCAAAGAGTTCTCCCCCATTATCTATTGAACCATTGCCATTTCTGTCGAGGGCGAGCCATGCGTCATCGGAGGCGCCTGTTGTCCACGAGATATGTCCTAGAACACCATTAGCATTCAGGTCAAAATCAACCCCATTTTGTGAGTCCGTTAGGTCGAAACCATTACCGATCACATCGATCAATACAGGAGAGTCGTCATTGACGCATCGGGGGGGGGTAACCTCGCAACTCCAATAAGTCTGCGCTGAACAAGTGTGAGGAATGCAACAACTGCAAGTATAAGCGATATATGTTCCCCCGCTTGCGACACATTGACTTTGATAAGTTGTGCTTTGCTGACAAATTCCGTCAATGCTTACTAGCGGGGAGACGCAGCCCCACGTCGAAGACTGGCCACAAGTTCCCGGTTGCCCACACCTGTTATCCGGGAAAAAGTATGGGTTTTGAAAAGATTGACAAGTGCTGCATGATGGAGGATCGGGATCGTTTGGCTGGTGACAGATCTCAGGGAGAGAACCAAGATAACCTAATTGGCCCCCTCCTGGATCGTATGAAGTGACAGCACTTGCATAGTCATAAAATTCGCATTCAATGTCATTACCCATACAAGAGCCGTGACTCCCAAAGCAGACACGGGACCCCAAGCTTTGTTGGAGAAACCAAACACAAGAGGGAGGAGGAGCCGGCACCAACGATCTCTTAGGTTTAGCGTTTATAAAAAAAAACCGGCTCGATGCCGGAAATATTAAGTCAGATTTTAAATATGACTCCAGTGGATCCGTTAGCCAGTCAATAGTGCGGGGACCCCACGTCCTGCCTGATCCACTCTGCTCATACATTTTGTCGGACTCGGACTTTCCCAAAGCTCCATCCGCCTGAGATCTCTCAGGACGAAGAGGTTTGGCTGCGTCGGCAGGCAGCTCTTTTCCCATAACCCAGCGCGATCCGTCATCGAAATATACGAACCGAATATCTACCGTTACTCGATCAAAGTCTTCGAGTCCGATCTTCGTTAACTCTCTTTCAAAAATCGACATGGCATGGTCCGACACCCTGACTTTGGCAGTCTCGCCAGGCCGCAACACACCTATTTTCTTCTCTCCGTCAACAGTTCGGGCATTATTCTCCGTCTCTTTAGTATAGGTTCGAAAATTGATCGGTATTCCCATAGCGGGTGTACCGTCTTTCCGTACCAAAATATTTATGTCGAAAGAAAGAATGTTCTTGTTCGTCACATTTTTTATGCCTAACGTTAATTTTCCCAGCCAATCTCGGCCACCCAAAACTCGCTTCTCGTCGATAAATGGTTTGTCACCCAACTGCCGGCTTACTATTTCAATTGGTTGATTTGGATATGGGTACTCGTTTTCCAAAGTGCGTATTTTTTCCTGGGCTATGCAAAGCGGTACAAGAAGCAGCACGAGACAGCTGCACCGCACGCATTTCTCTGACAATCTCTTCATTTTTCCTCCTTTCTGCTCTCGCGCATGGCGGAGCCTCGCTTATGGAAAGGCTGTTTGGTCTCTGGGAGGCTAAACAACCGGGAATGTTGTTACAGCAAAACTGTATAGCGACAGTTCCAGCCTAGTCCCCTGAACCACACACTGTCAACATTTTTAGGCGCATTGGGAACGATGCCTGTGATTAACCGTCCCAACGATCGAGGGGGAGAATTTAGGACTGCTTAATGCCCCGGATCGTCTTGGGGGAGATCATAGAGGAGTTGTTCGTTGATCTTTGCTTGAATGGCTTTGAGGAAATCTGCCTCCCATTTATCCGCGAGTTCATCGCCCTTTCTTTTCATCTCTCTATACGAGGCGCCGAAAAGGGAGCCTTCCATTGCATTGATCGCGTTTCTTATCCACTCGAGGTCCTTCGGTGGAACAGCAGGGCAGCAAAATTTAGATCTTCGTCCAGTTCGGGATACGGGTTTACTAACACAACTTTGACGTCCTTAAAGGTCTCGGCCATTTTGACTGATATGAAGAAAACCTGTCCGCGGGGCATGACCGACGGGACGTCGCGGTAAATCATCAGGCGCGTTTGCCTGAGCCCTCGCATCTCTCTGGCTATCTCTAGCAAACAACCCTGAGCGGGATAATATTCCAACCTCTCCGCTTTGACTTTAACGAAGAGGTATCCGGGGCGTTCTTCGAACGTCAATTCATAAGATTTTGCGGTTTCGGCCATATGGGTGGAGCGGCAAATGTAGAGCGAACGGGGATAATAGTAAATCAACGGGTGGCTATGCGCTCCAGTCCTGTTCAGTTCTCTTCTTTTTTCGTGTGTCGCATGATTTGCGAAAATCTTTGTTTTGGGTAGGAGGCGTAAGGCTTGAGGGTCCGCGCTGCGGTTGTACACCGCTGCCGCGGCATGATAAGCGGGACGCATGCGCTCCAGTCACGCTGCGCTCCATCAAACGGTGGACCAGGTTAGGGTGAATGCGGGGGGGAAGTTTTTTAGGACGAGGGGGCTGCGGCGGAGGTTGCCGTAGCGATCTTTTAATATTTCTCTTAGTTTGATGGCCGGGGGCAGGAAGTAACCGTGAGCGTATTGAAAGATCCGCAGCTCGCAGCCCTCCTCCATAAACTTTTCTATATCTAAGAGGATATTCTCGCTCACCTCTTTTGGGAGCGATACGAACGGCAGGCAGCAGACCAGGTAACGGACCTTGCCGAGGCCTGAGCGGCTATGGATATCAAATGCCTCTGCCGCGTTGCCGCAGATGATGTTCATGTCCGGGAAGTTGCGATTGAGTGTTTTGACCAGATCGCGGTCGAGTTCGATGCCGAGATAGGACGAACGGCTGGGGATCACATCGCAAAGAAACTTGGTCACAGCGCCCGTCCCTACTCCGAGCTCGAGGACGATATTGTTATCGTCCGGTTCAATTCCATGCAGCATCTCCGCGGCCAGCTCAGGCGAGCTAGGCGTAACGGCACCGACCTTTGCCGGATTTTTGAGAAATGCCTGCAGGAACTGTAGGTTTTCTTTCATAGATCTACGAGGACTACGCAGAAACGGCACTGTCCTGGTCGCTCTCGGACGCTGCGTTCACATTATCGACAGCCATTTTATAATCACATTCCTCGTTTTGGCAATACCGCACGGTCCCGTCCTTCTTCGTGGTCTTTTCGAGCAGGAACGGCATGCTGCATTTGGGGCAGGTTTCCTTGACCGGCTTATCCCAAAATACGACGTCGCACTTGGGATAGTTCGCACAACCGTAGAATACCTTGCCGCGGCGCGATTTCTTGACGACGATCTCACCGCCGTCCTTCGGGCATGGAATGCCGGTCGTCTCTCGCTGGACATAGTCGCATTTAGGGTAATTTGAGCACGAGACAAACTCGCCAAACCGCCCGTGCCGGCGAACGAGATTGGCACCGTCCTTGGGGCAGATCTCGTCGAGCTGGACCGGCGGCGGTGTCGGTTTTTGATCGCCCTTGGCTATTTTGCGAATGTTCTTGCACTCGGGGTAACCGGTGCAGCCATAAAATGAACCGAAGCGTCCCTTCTTTAATGACATCTCACGGCCGCAGAGCTCACAGACCGGAATGGCCTCGGCCTCTTCGCCGCCCTCGGCACCGTTTGCCGTTTCGGCGGCGGTCTTTTTGCTGGCGACCTCGCGGGTGTTCTTGCACTCAGGATAATTTTGGCAGGCGAGGAACTGGCCAAACCGTCCAAATTTGATAACCATCGGCGAGCCGCATTTTTCGCAGATCTCGTCCGTGGGTATCGCCATCTTCTTTGTATTCTTAATACTCTCGGCGGCGTTCTCGAGGTCCTTGGAAAACTTGTCGTAAAAGCCGTGCAGGGCGGTTCGCCAGCCGAGGTGACCGTCCTCGATCTCGTCAAGCTGTCCCTCCATCTGGGCCGTGTATTCCGAATTAAAGATGTCGTCAAAATTTGCGATCAGCAGATCATTGACCGTCGTGCCCAGCGGCGTCGGATGGAAGCGGCCCTCGACCTTCTCTACATACTCGCGGTCCTGGATCGTCGTCATGATCGAGGCGTATGTCGACGGGCGGCCGATTCCCTTTTCTTCAAGAGCTTTTACCAAGGTGGCCTCGGAGTAGCGCGGCGGAGGTTCGGTAAAATGCTGGTTGGGCGTGATCGTGTTCAGCCGCAGCGTTTCGCCCTGTTGGACAAGCGGCAGGTTACGCTCTTCGTCATCCTCCTCATCCTCTTTTGGTTTCTCGTCGCGGCCCTCCTGATAGACCTTGAGAAAACCGTCAAACTTCTGAACCGAACCGCTCGCACGAAAGATGAACCGTCCCGCACGTATGTCGATCGTCGTCTGGTCGAATACCGCCGGTGCCATTTGCGATGCCACGAAACGCTGCCAAATCAACCGGTACAGTTTTAGCGAATCAGCGTCGAGACGGTTCGCCAGGCTCTCAGGCGTGCGGTTAACATCGGTCGGGCGGATAGCCTCGTGAGCGTCCTGTGCACCTTTCTTGGACCTGTACGAGTTAGGTTTCTCGGGCAGGTAATTTGTACCATACGTGCCGCCGATAAAGCCCCGAACATCATTAAGAGCGGCATCCGACACGCGGGTCGAGTCGGTTCGCATATAGGTGATCAAACCGACAGCACCCTCGGACCCGAGCTCAATTCCCTCGTACAGACGCTGGGCAACGGACATCGTTTTCTTTACCGAGAAACCAAATTTACGTGCCGCGTCCTGCTGCAGCTTTGACGTTATGAAAGGCGGCGTGGCGTTACGCTTTCTTTCCTTTGTCGTTACAGACTCAACTATAAACGACTCGCCTTGCGCCTCGGCGACTATCGCATTCGCCTCATCAGCGTTCTTAACGTGGACCTCACCGGGCTTTACGTCCTCATCAAACTTGCCGAGCTTGACCGACTTGTCGAGCAGCACGGCGAAGCCGGCGATGTAGTTGGCGGCGAGCTTCTGCAGGCCGAGGCCGACGCCGACGCCGAGCGCGCCGCCGAACACGGACAGGAGCGTGAGGTCGATGCCGATCGCGGGCAGCGCGATCAGCACGCCGAGCACGATCAGGATCGCACGCAGGAACTTCGCGAGCACGACGCGCGTGTTCGCGTCGAGCGCGGTCGCCATCAGCCGCCGCTCCATGAATCCCGACAGCAACAGCGTCAACGCGATCGTGACCACGACGACGACGAGGGCCTGGCCGATGGTGTAGAGCGAGATCGTGGCCTTGCCGACCTGGAAAGTCATCGACTCGAGCCAGGCCACGATCTCGGCGGTGACGCCGAGGTAGTACAGCGCGACGACGAAGAAGATCGCGAACGCGATCAGCCGTTCCGAGCCCACGAGCCAGGCCGCGCGCGCGAACAGGCGACGCACCGTGTAGACCAGCACGTTGATCACGGCGAGCGCGACGACCAGCGGGATCGCGAGGTCGAGGAAGAACGTGCGTCCGCTGCGCCCGAATACGGCTCGCGCGACGAGCACCATCGCGAGCAGCAGGATCGGAAACAGCCCGATCGAGATGCGGCCGACGGCCGTGGTCGGGTCCTCGGGATAGCGCCTGCGGAAACGGAAGCGAACGAACCACGCGACCGCGACGCATGCGAGGAGCAGCGCGAGCTCGACCCAGCCGCGGGTCGTCGTCAGCGCGCCTTCCAGCCGCGAGAAGTCGATCATCCCGAAGGATTATCGCTTGCGCTCGAGGATCGCGGCGTAGAACGCGTCGCAGCCGTGCTCGGGCGTCGACAGCTTCAGCGTCGGGCCGGTCGGAAGCTCGATGCCGGCGCGCGCGAGCTCGGCCTGCGCGTCGCCCAGCGCGAAGTCCGGGTGCCCGGCGAGGAATCGCTCGACGACGTTCTCGTTCTCGTCGGGAAGCACGCTGCACGTCGCGTAGACCAGGCGCCCGCCCGGTTTCACGAGCGTCGCGGCGGACGCGAGGATCGCCGTTTGCTTCGCCGTCAGCTCCGCGACGTCGACCGGCTGGTGGCGCCACTTGAGGTCGGGATTGCGGCGCAGCGTGCCGGTGCCGGTGCACGGCGCGT
>Ga0207701_10007463_pt1 | contig 10868 bp, 7 predicted proteins | sample KBSSwiSSwithPhiX_FD_184294 | JGI IMG/M metagenome (GOLD analysis project Ga0207701, IMG submission 184294) | Switchgrass rhizosphere bulk soil microbial communities from Kellogg Biological Station, Michigan, USA, with PhiX - S5 (SPAdes) (version 2) | ecosystem: Environmental > Terrestrial > Soil...
AAAAACCGGCGAGCGAACGCGTCGTTGACAATCGCCACTCGCTCTGCTGTCGGGACATCTCTGTCATCGAAGTCGCGGCCCAGGAGAAAGCGCGTACGGAGCGTGGCGAAATAGCGCGGGCTGACGCGATTGAACCAAATCTGTGCGTCGTCAGGATCCTGTGGCGTAAAGCCGTCGACGACGACCACGTCGTTCCACCGGTCGCGGCTTACCGGCACGACCTGTGACTGGCTCACGTCGACAACGGCGGGAATCGCGCGCAATCCTTCGAGCAGGCTCGCATTCACGGCAGCCATCTGCTCGGTCGACACACCGCTTCGCCGCAGATCGGCCTTCACGATAAGCACACCGCCGGCGTGGAATCCGGCATCTTCGGTTGACAGTTTCCTCAGCGATCCAACGAGTAGCGCGGCACCGACGAGGAGCACGAGCGACAACGCGACCTGCGCGCCGACGAGCGCTTTCCCGACCGTAAAACCTCGGTGTCCTTCGGCCACATTGCGACCGCTGTCGTTCATCGCTGTTTGCGGTGCGAGGCGTGTTCCGCGCCAGGCAGGCACGACACCGAAGAGCACGGCGGTTGCCGTGGCGACAAAGGCCGTGAACGCAAGGAGCCGTGGATTCAACGAAAGATCGAGCTCGACCGGCCCTTGCGGCAGCGAGATCATCCCGACGAGCATCGACGCGCCCCATCGCGCGAACACCAGTCCGCCGACCGCGCCGAGTAGCGCGAGCAAGCCGCTTTCGGTAAGCAACTGACGAGCGATCCGCCCACGCGCAGCACCTAGGGCGAGGCGCAAGGCGAGCTCGCGTCGCCGAGTCGCCGCGCGAGCGAGGAGTAGATTCGCGACGTTCGCGCAGGCAATGAGCATGACAAGCGCAACGAATGCCATGAGCGTTAGCAGCGCCCGATTGAAGCTGGCGTGAAGAGGAGACACGCCCCGGGAGATGTCGCCAAGGCTGAACGTTTTCGACAGATAGCTTTGTCGCTGCTCCGCGCCCGCGCGCGGATCCAGCGTGGCCTCATATGCGGTCGGTCCAAAGCCTTGGAGTCTCGCCGCGATCTGTCTCGGATCCGCGTCGGCGGCACGCCGGCCAATAACGGTCAGCCACCAATCACTCCGCGAATCAAGCCGTGACCGTGGTCCGCGAAGCACGGGTTCGGCGCATAGCGGCACGTAGAATCGCGGCATGACTCCCACGACGGGGCCGGTGAATCGGCCACCCGCCACGCCGATAATCTGGAACGGCTTTCCATCGAACGAAATCTTTCGGCCGAGAACATGGGCGTCGCGCGAGAATTCGCTCGTCCAGTACGCGTCGCTGATCACGACGACGGGAGCACAGCCGCGCACATCCTCCTGTTGCGCGAACAGACGGCCGGCGGCAGGCTTCACACCGAACAGCCGAAAGTAGTTTCCGCTCACGAACGCCCCCGTCAAGAACCTCGCTTCGCCTTCGTCGGCGAGATTCACGCGCAGATTTCCAAACGCCGCCACGTTGGCAAATCCATTCGGTCCGTCGCGCAACGCTTCCCAAAGTGGATTGCTGAAACGCTCATCATTGGGTTGCACTCCGACGAAGCCACCTTCGCCCTTTTGGGCGACGCCGACTTGCAGCAGCTCCTCAGGGTGCGGGACAGGCAACGCGCGCAGCGACACGGCATCGATGAGCGCGTAAATCGCCACGTTGGCGCCGATGCCGAGTGCGATGGAGCCGACGGCGGCAATGGCGAAGGCCGGTGAGCGCCGGAGGGCACGCCACGCATATCTAAAGTCGCCGACAGTCGTGTCGAGCCAGCCAAAGAGATCGGCGTCGCGAATCTGTTCGCGATACAGCCCCGCATTACCGAAGCGCCGCCTCGCTTGATCGGCGGCTTCATGATCCGACAGTCCGGCGGCGCGCAGATCATCCGCCCGCTCGGCAATGTGAAAGTTTACCTCACGCTCGATATCCTTCGAGAGCCGGTTCGACCGGACGATGTTGAGTAATCTGTGATACCATGCCACGAAGCCTCCTGGCGTGCGTTTCAGGCGTGCCGGAGCACGCGCGCTACACCGTCGGTGAGCCGAGTCCAGCTCTCGCGTTCGACGGCGAGCTGTTTACGACCCTTCGCGGTGATCTCATAGAAGCGCGCATCTCGATTCTTCTCCGTTGTGCCCCAGGATGACCGAAGCCAGCCATCCTGCTCCATGCGATGAAGCGCGGGGTAGAGAGATCCATCTTCGACGCGAAGGAGGTCCGACGAAACGCGCTGAATGTGGGCAGTCATCGCATAGCCGTGCATCGGCCCGGCCGCATCGAGCGAGCGTAGAACGATGAGCGTGAGCGTGCCCTGCAAGATGTCGTTCTTCGGCCGAGCCACGGGCATACCCACCTAGCTATGTAAAGCTAGCTAGCTATATGTGATTGGCGTGGAAGTCTGTCAAGTGCGGCGTGTCGACGGACCCGCGCGAACGACAGTACTCCGTGCGCGGACGACGGGAGTCGCGGCCGGTTACGCCGACAGCCATCTTATCACTCGTTCGCCGTCCCTCACCGATCACCAACATGTCGCTTTTCTCAATCAAGCTGACGACAACCGTCGCGCTCACGCTTACGAGCTTTGCGTCGAGCCTATCCGCGCAGCTGCCGACGCCCAAGCCCCCCGACACCGTCTTCCTCGAGCAGCTCACGTGGGACGAACTCGCCCTCCTGATTCAGAACGGAAAGACGACCGCCATCGTCGGAACCGCTGGTACTGAACAGAAGGGTCCGCACATGGCGATCGGCGAGCACAAGTACGCCACCGAGTATTGCGCCGAACAAATTGCCCGCGCGCTCGGCAACGCGATCGTCGCGCCGGTCGTGACCTATGTCCCTGAGGGGAGTTGGGAACGCCCAACCGGACACATGTCGAAGGCCGGCTCGATCACACTGCCCGAGGAGCGATTCCGGACGCTGCTCGAGTTGATCGCCCGCTCACTGCGTGGAAGCGGCTTCAAGGAAATCATTCTCATCGGCGACTCCGGCGGGAACCAGAACGGAATGAATGCAGTCGCCACAAAGCTGAATGCGGAGTGGAAGGGCACTGGCGTGCGCCTTCACTTCATTGGCGACTACTACACAAAGGCGCACGCGATGCAGCAGAACTGGCTCGCCGACAGCGCCAAGATCATTCCGCGCGACTCCATCGGTGGGCACGCGAACATCATGGACACGTCCGAGCTGCTCTACATCCACCCTGAGCTCGTCCACCCCGATCGCTACGCCATCGCGAATTCGGCAAACGGCGTGAGTGGCAGCCCAGCCAAGTCGACACGAGAGATCGGAAAGAAGCTCCTCGACATCAAGATCGGTCTCGCACTCGCGCAAATTCGACAGAGTCTCGCTGCGGCGCCGGCGGGCGCGGAGAAATTCTGATGAAATACTCAACTCGACTGATCGCGACGCTTGCCACTGCCGCGAGCGCAGCAGGCGCTCAACGACCGAACCTCCTCGCGGCACCATACACCGAGACGATGTCGTGGACGGACATCCGAGCGGCGATCGACGGCGGAAAGAAAGTCATCATCATCCCGACTGGCGGCGTCGAGCAAAACGGCCCGCACATGACGCTCGGCAAGCACAACGACATCGTCACGTTCGCGGCTGGTCTCATCGCCGCGAAGGTCAACGGCCTCGTTGCGCCGACGATCAAGTGGGTTCCGGAAGGCAACAATCCCGATGTCGTCCAGCGACAGCCCGGAACGATCACCAACCCGAGTCCGGCGTATGAGAGTTTGCTCGACGCCGCCGCGCGGAGCGAAAAGGTCCACGGGTTCACCGACATCATTCTTATAGGCGACAGCGGCGGCAATCAGCGCGGGCTCACGGCGGTCGCGGACAGCCTGAACAAGGAGTGGGCCGGCACTGGCGTAACGGTCTACGCGCTAGTCGACTACTACGCGAAAGGACATGCCGACATCTATGCGTGGCTCGAGAAGGATTTCGGATGGAACCGTCAGACCGTGGGCAGTCACGCCGGCATTATGGACACGTCGCAACTGATGTACGTGAATCCATCCGCCGTGCGGACGGCGAACATCAAGCCGAGCGGTGGTGGCCAGGGATCGGGCGTGAACGGCGATCCGACAAAGGCCACGGCCGAACTTGGGAAGCGGATGATCGACTCGAAGGTCGATGCCGCAGTGGCGCAGTACAGAACCCTCAAGCGATAATGACGCTTTCTTGGGCTCAAATGATGGACGCAACAATGGCGGGCGAGCGCTCGCCCCGTGTGCACTCGGCGCGTTGAACCGCGCCGTCAAAGGAAACACGGAAATCACACGTGCCTGTGCACGCCCTCGCGGTGCACGGCCCCGCGTCATCACTAAACGAATGCCACGAATGCCACGAATGGGGCAGTGGGGAGAGCAGGCTCCTACGGGCAGGGCAACTTGAATGGTTGGTTGATCGAAAGGGGCCGGACTGTGAGTAGAAGCCAGAATTGTCCACTGCCCCATTCGTGGCATTCGTCCGATGTGTTCTTCCTTTGACAACAGCTCCGGACGAGGTACGACGTGCACTCGGCGTTCCCGCTCCGGCGAATTAGAAACTTGTACTGTTGCACTCACCAATTGAGATCGCCCTCGGCTCTTATCGCTCGATCAGCTCGACCACGGAAATGTCGCTCTGGCGATCATTGATCGTGAAATAAATTCGTCGCGCGTCGACGGCGAACTCAGGCCGATACGAAGGTCGCGAGAGATCGTCGAGTCGCGCGACGAGACGGAGCGGACCGCCATCGATCGACAGCGCATAGAACGACAGGCGACCGTCTGGGTCGGGATGTCTGAAGTAGACTGCCCGACTGTCCGCGCTCCAGTGCAAATCGCCGGGAATCGGGTCGCTCGCCGAACGTCTGGCGAACAGCATGCGCCGCGGCCCGGACTCTCGAGGATAGAGCCATACCGTGTCCAGGTTGTTCACTTGCCCGGAATTAAGGGTGCGTCTTGGGTTCGTGCTCCACCGCCCATCCGGCGACCAGTTCGCGCGCGTTGTCGCCGGATCCCGCTGCTGAATCTTCCACGAGCCCGCGGACTCCTCCGAGGCGAAGCACCACGTGGTGCGACCGCAGCCCCAGAGCACGTGCTTCCCATCCGGCGTCCATTCCGGCCAGATGCCATAGTTGCCGTTGACGTTGACACGCTGCGCAGGTCCGCCGTCCATTGATTTGACCCAGATGACGCCGCGCCCGGTCCCTTCGGGATAGGAATAGAAGGCGAGCCGTCTGCCATCCGGCGAAAGTACAGCTCCGAACTCGTCCACGGGGTCGCTCGTCAACGCCTCGGGCTCGCGCTCGCCCAACGTGAGGCGCCAGATGTCCGAATTGCCGTTGCGATCGGCATCGTAAATGATCGTCTTTCCGTCCGGCGTCACGCGCATACTCTCGACGAGCTGATGTCCGAACGTGACTTGCGTCGCCATTGCCGATGTAGCGAAGCCAGTTGGCAGCAGCGGCAAGGACCAGATATTTCCGTGCGGCGTATACACCGAATAGGCGAGCCGGCGTCCATCTCGCGACAGCGACAGCGTCACGGCATTGAGCGCGGTCGTCAGCCGACGGATCTCGCCGCTCGGATGGCCGTCGCGTCCGATGGCCACGTAGTAGATGTCGCGCTGGCCATCTCTGTTCGAAACGAAATACAACCGCCGACTGTCGGGCGACCACACCGGACTGATATTCAGCGAGACGCTGTCCGAGACGGCGATCGGCTCGCCACCGCTCGCTGATGTGACGGTAATCTTGCTTGGACCGGTGTTCCCCATGTTGAAACCGGCCCTCGAGAAAGGCCGAGGCGTCGTGCAAGCGATGTAATCGCCGCTCGGCGACCATGCGCAGTCTTTCGCGGCGTGGTTCGCGACAAAACGTTTTTCACCAGTCGCGATCGTGTAAACAAGCACCGAGTCGCGGCGCACGAACGCGACGCGTCGACCGTCGGACGACCAAGTTGCCGCGTCGACCGTCCCCTCCGTGCCGCTGATCAGCGTGACCGGCTTTCCTCCGCCCAAACCCGCGGCCACCGTGTCAACGCCTCCATTCGCCAGAAAGAGCAAGCTCGCACCGCTCGGCGACCATTGCGGATTCTGCTGGCTAGACACCGAGTCGTTGGTCAGCGGCACGGGACGTCCGCCCGCGACCGGGCGAAGAAAGAGACGTACGTGCAACGACGTACCAGCCGCGTACGCGATCACCTTGCCGTCGGGGGAGATTGCTGGCTGGATCTCCAACCCATCGTCGATCGTCACGTGGACGATAGAGCCCGTTGTCACCGACGGCTCGTGTCGCGAAAGCATCACGAATGCACTCGCCGCGGCGCCAAGGACGAACGCCCCAGCGGCCGTGAGGACCACCGGGCGTGCGCGTTGAGCAGGCGCCACGCCAACCAGATGACGAGCGCTAGGGGACGGCTCGTGTGTCAACGCATTAGCAAACTCTAACGCGCCGCTGAATCGGTCGGCTGGCAACTTCTCCAGCGCGGTGAGCACCGCCGCTTCGACGGTCGGTGAAACGCGCTCTCGCCGGGCGACGATCCCGGCCGGTTTCTCCGTCAACACTTTGGCGACGATCGCCTGCACCGTGGGGCCGGTGAACGGCGGCTCACCGAGAAGCATCTCGTACAGCACGGCGCCAAGGGCGTAGATGTCCGTCCGCGCATCGATTGCCCGCTCGCCCATCGCCTGCTCGGGCGACATGTACTGCGGCGTGCCGAGCGACAAACCGGTCTGCGTCATCCGCTGTCCGCCCGCCTCCTGAACGGCGAGCGCGATGCCGAAGTCGGCAACCAGCGCATGCCCGCCTTGGAGGAGAATGTTCTCGGGCTTGATGTCGCGGTGAATGATTCCGAGAGCGTGAGCTGCGCCAAGCGCGTCGGCGACTTCGCGGGCAATGCGCAGGGCGTCGTCTACCGGAAGCTGTCGCTCGCGCTCGAGCCGCGCGCGCAGAGTTTCTCCGGCCACGAACGGCATCACGTAGTACAGCAGACTACCCGCGACGCCGCTATCGAGCAGCGGGAGTATATGAGGATGCTGAAGTCGCGCGGTCGTGCGGATCTCGCTCAGGAATCGCTCACCACCCAACGCAGCCGCGAGGTCGGGGTGGAGGACCTTGATGGCGACGTCGCGGTCATGCTTGAGATCGTGCGCCAGGTAGACCGTCGCCATCCCGCCGGCGCCGAGCTCGCGCTCGATGCGATAGTGACCGTCAACCTCCGCCGAAAAACGACGGATTGTCTCGGACACGTCCGGGCGGTCGGTCATTGTGCGGCACTCCGCTCGAGTTCGGCGCCGAGTTCTGTTTCTGAATCGTTATCTCGTGCGGTTGATCAGGCTAGCGCACGGCTGGTCTAGCGGCGCGCCTGTCTCGCGTTCACGCGCGCGGCGCTTGGCTTCGCTGCCGGCTTGGCGCTCGGCTTTGACGCGCTCTTGCTGCTGCTCGCTTTTGCCGACGGCCTGCTGCTCGTCTTCGCCTTGCTCGCGGAAATGCTGCTCTTGGAGCTCTTGCGGACGACGTGCTTGCGCGCCTTGCGTTCCGGCCGGTTCCAATCGACGGCGCGATCGGCGCGGAACTTCGCCGGCATCATCATCGGCCCGTCGGCGTAATCGGTCACCGCGAGCGCGGCTGCGTCAGCGAGATCCGCGCGCACGTCGGATATCACTTTCGCCGGCCGCCTGGCTCTGGCGTCGTGAACGCGATTCGTCAGCAGGACCACGAACATCTCACGCTCTGGATCGATCCACAGTGACGTGCCGGTAAATCCGGTGTGCCCGTAAGCATCTTCGCCGAGATACTGGCCGCAGCTGCCCGAGCCGCCGCAGGTGTCCCAGCCAAGCGCGCGCGTTCCGGCGGCTCGCTTGGTGAAGAGCGCAACGGTCGAATCGGCGAAAACGCGAACGCCCTCATATTCCCCGCCGTCGAGCATCATCTGCGCGAACACCGCAAGATCGGCCGCGGTGCTGAACAACCCCGCATGACCGGCGACGCCACCGAGGGCATACGCGTTCTCGTCATGCACCTCGCCCCGTAGCGGATAACCGCGCGGCGGCGAGGTCTCTGTGGGCGCGATGCGCGAGCGGACGGAATCGGCCGGCTGGAAGTGTGTGTCCGTCATGCCGAGCGGCTGGAAGACGCGCTCCTCGAGGAACTCGTCGAGCCGCTTTCCCGAAACGGCTTCGACAACAAAGCCCAGCATGTCCGCGCCAAGATCAGAATACTCGTAACACCGGCCCGGCTCACAGCCGAGTGGTGTGTCGATCACTGCGTCGCGGGCCTCGGCAGGCGTGTGCGCGATGCGCCACAGGTCGCGGCCGGCCGGCAAACCGGAGCGATGCTCGAGGAGCATGCGCAGGGTCACACGGTCTTTGGCGCCACCGACAAATCCGGGGATGTACTGCGACACCGGATCGTCGAGGTGAATCTTGCCTTCGTCGTATAGGACCATGAGCGCACTCGTGGTGCCTACGACCTTAGTCAGCGACGCCAGGTCATAAATGGTGCGCTCTGCGCTGACAGAGGCGCTCGATTGTCCCCAGCTCAAGCGCCCGAATCCCTTTTGCCAGACCGCGGCGCCGCGCCGCCCAACCACCACGGAGGCACCTGGATAACCGCCCGCCGAAATTCCGCGTTGAATCACATGGTCAATTTTGGCGAGCCGTTCGCTCGACATGCCGACCGCGCGCGGTGTCTTCATGGGAAGACCGCCGCCGGCGACGACTGCCAGTGAGACAACTGGGATCAGCAAGGACAGCACTGATTTGATCCTGGGGATGGGACAACGAGCTTGACGGCTACGAGCGCTCGCCCGGGTGAGAGGGGCAGGAGAGGAACTCGACACCATTAGTTAGAGTATCGGCTGAAAACGTCAGCCAAACCCCTACTGTGCTTTACGTCACAATGGCGAGAAATGTTCCGTGTGGCAAGACCGCCGGGCGACACATAATGTAGGTCAGTCGCCGGACGAGCAATAGTTTGCGATGTAACGTTGCTGCTTGCATTTGCGTGGCTCTTCGCGACCTCAGAACGCGCGGCTGGCGGGCCCAACAACGCCCGAAATGACCGACTGTAAACCCTTCCCGAACCTTTCGTGACCAATTCAGCAGTCATGGATCACGAACCTCTTCTGGTACGCCGAGCGATCTCTGGCGATGAGGGAGCACTCCGGGCCCTATGGACCCGGCATGCGCCGCACATCGACATGGTCGTGCGGCGCCTGGTGGGTGGAGATCCGGATCTGGCTGCCGACATCGCTCAGGAAGTGTGGATTCAGATCTTCCGCGCGTTGCCGAGCTACCGGGGCGACTCTCAGTTCAGCACATGGGCGCACCGGATCGCCGTCAACCGCACGCTCAATGCATTGAGAAAGACGAGACGACTGGCGACGATCGAGACGGAAGTGAAGGAAGACAGCGCGTCGGTCGATCCGGACCACGATCGAACCTTCTTGGCGCAGTCGATCGAAGAGGCGGCGGCGAAACTGTCGCCTGGGGCGCGAACGGTGTTCATGCTGCACGACGTCGAGGGCTACACGCATGAGGAGATTGCCGCAGAGCTGGGCATCACGCCTGGCGGGTCGAAGTCACAACTGTTCAAAGCACGAGCGAAGCTGCGAACGCTGCTCGCTCATCTCATAGACGGAAAAGACGTCCGATTATCAGGCAAGGAACCGACATATGTTGCACCTGTCTACTGAACGATTGGCAACGCTCGTCGACGAATCGCCCACTCCGGCGGAGTTGGCGCACCTCGCGAGCTGCGCCGACTGTACGCGAGAGCGCGCGATGTACCGAAGCCTCGCCGATCTGGCGGCGTCGGAGTCGACGCGAATTGGAGCACCGCTGACGCGATGGGAGTCGCTCGCGCCGGCACTGCTCGCCGACGGTGTGATTGACGATGGCCGCGTGCGTCGCCTCGGCGTGCATCGAGATCGCCGCCCGTGGCTTCAGGCCGCGGCCGCCGTGTTGTTCATCGCCGGTGGAATGATGGCTGGTCGCTATACCGCCGGCGCGAGCCCGCTGCCGATCGGCGATGGCTCGACCCGTGTCGCCAGCATCATGGACACGACACCGCGCTTCAGCTCCGCCGCGGAGGCGCGTCAGGTTCTCGCGCAGTCGCAGGCGCTGTACGAAACGGCGACGGCGTTCCTCGCGCAGCAGGACACGACAACTCACGCTGGCGATAGTCCGTCGGCCATTCGCACGCGGCTCGCGGCGATCGAACAGACGCAGGATGTGATGGGTGAGGCGCTCAAGAAAGCGCCGTACGACGCGGTGATCAACGGCTACTACCTCAGCACGTTGGGTCAGCGCGAAGCAACGCTTCGGCAGCTGAATGCAGTCATGCCTGCCAGCATGAAGATCACGAGATACTGATGGGATATGCACAAATGCAGACGATGATGATCCGCGGCGCCGCCGCCGCACTCCTCGCTCTTGGTCTGGGCGCGCCACTCGGCGCCCAGGGTGTCGGGGGCACCATTCGACTTCGGGAACCACGAGATTCGGCGGAGATTCGCGCGGTATTGATGACCAAGGCGCGGCTCGATTCTGTAGCTCGCATGATGCGCGAGCTCTACGCGATTCCGCCGGGCACTCCCGAATTCGAGGCTATGGGAAAACGCATCGACGCACTGATGCCGATAGGGCCGAATCGGATAATGTTTCGCACGAGCGGACGGGGCATGCCGTTTCTGAAGGGCTGGATCGGGATCAACGTACAAGGGCCGAGTGCGATGGATATTTCACCGGACAAATATTTTGTTCGGTACTTCGACTATCCGGTCATCATCTCGATCGATCCAGAGTCGCCCGCGAAGCGAGCCGGCATCGTGCCTGGTGATGTGCTGGTGGCG
>Ga0207701_10007464_pt1 | contig 10867 bp, 6 predicted proteins | sample KBSSwiSSwithPhiX_FD_184294 | JGI IMG/M metagenome (GOLD analysis project Ga0207701, IMG submission 184294) | Switchgrass rhizosphere bulk soil microbial communities from Kellogg Biological Station, Michigan, USA, with PhiX - S5 (SPAdes) (version 2) | ecosystem: Environmental > Terrestrial > Soil...
CTGTTCCTGGGTGTGATCGATGCCGCCAACCGCGCGAACGTCAGCATCTACACGATGGACGCGGCCGGCCTGCGCGCCGAGAGCGAACAGGCAAAAATTCGCGACGAGGTGAACAAGACAGGGTCGCGCACCCTGAACCCTGGCCGCAACAACGTGGTGAACGAGCCGCTGATGAAAGGCCTCGAGAAGAACGAGGACGTGCTGCGCCAGGACCCGCATACGGGTCTCGGTGAGCTCGCGCAAAGCACCGGCGGGCAATTGTTCGAGAACACGAACAACCTTCGACAGGGGTTCGAGCGGATCGACAGCGACCTGCGCAACTACTACCTCGTGGGCTATACACCCGCCAACGCCACGTACGACGGCGCGTTCCGCAAGATCGAGGTCAAGGTGAAGCGGCCGGGCCTGACGGTGGCGGCGCGCAAGGGATACTTCGCCGTGCGCGACACGGGCGGCGCGCCGGTCAATCCATGGGAGGCGCCCGCGCTCGCAGCGCTCGACCGCCGGCCGGTGCCGAACGCGTTCCCGATTCGCGCCGGCGCGCTCAACTTCCCGAGCTTGGGGCACCCCGGGATGGTGCCGGTCGTCGTGGACCTGAAGACCTCGCCGATGTCGTTCCCGACCGCCGAAGATCAGAAGTCGTTCAAGTCCGACTTCGCCGTCGTCGTGCGCTTCCTGGGCCCCAAGAACGAAGTCGTCAAGAAGATCGGCCAGCACTACGAAATGGCCGGAGAGCTGGACAAGCTCGACATCGCGAAGAACAGCGAGGTGCTCTTCTACCGCGAGCCCGAGCTGCCGCCGGGCGTCTACACGATGGAGACGATTGCCTACGACAATCCGTCCGGCAAGGCGAGCGTGCGCTACGCGACGGTCGAGGTCCCGAAGATCGAGAAGGACAAGCTCCGGATGAGCAGCCTCGTCATCGTGAAAAAAGGCGAGAAGGTGCCCGACGGCGAGCCCAGGACCGGGCCGCTGTTCGTCAAGGACGTCCTGATCTATCCCAACCTGGGCGACGACATCAGCAAGGCCGGCAAGGAGTTCGGGTTCTTCTTCACCGTGTACCCGATCGCGGGCGTCCCTGCGCCGCAGGCGCTGCTGGAACTGATCCAGAACGGCAAGCCGCTGGCGCAAGTGCCCCTGCCGCTCGATGCGGCGGATTCGTCGGGGCAGATCCAGCAGGTGGGCCGGCTTCCCATCGCGGAGATTCCAGTCGGCACGTACGAGCTGCGTGTCATCGTCAAGCAGGGGACAGAGCAGGTATTTCGATCGGCGATGGTGCACGTCGCGGACTAAGATGTGGAACAGGACTTTGTCCTGTTCATCAGGACTCGAGTCCTGTCATGAACCGCACAGGTCTAAAGACCTGTGCCACTGGTGTAGGGTAGCGGGGGGCGGTCATGAAGAGGCTTGCCATTCTCGTGTCCACTGCGGTGCTGCTGGCCGGGTCCCGCGGCACGCTCCTCTCCGGGCAGTCGCGTCCCGCCACTTCACCGGACCCTCAGTCGTACTCCACGGCCACGACCGCCATTCTCGTGGACGTGGTGGTGCGCGACCACAAGGGCAAGCCGGTCACCGACCTGACGGCCGCCGACTTCGAGGTCTTCGAGGACCGCGTCGCGCAGAAGATCGACACCTTCACCCGCGTCACGAGGGGCGGCGGAATTGGCGTGGACGTGAAGTGGAAGCACCCAGGGGCCACGGTTGCCATCTTTCCTGCCGGCAGCGTGCCGCCGCCCTCGCAGGCGCGGGACGCCGCAGACCAGGCGACCACCGCCCTGGTGTTCGATCACCTGGGCGACGAGTCGCTTGGGCTTGCGCAGAAGGCCACGCTCGAGTACGTGCCGATGTCCGGCGAATCAGACGTGCGCGTGGGCGTGTTTGCGACCGAACCCACCGTCCGGGTCGTGCAGTCGTACACCACCGACCGGTCCGCCGTGCGACGCGCCGTCAGCGAGATCATGCCGGCGGGCACGTCGGCGGCCCAGCAGAAGGCCGAGCGGCGTGATGAATTGATGGACCGCCGTCGCGAGCTCCAGATGCTCCAGCTGTCGCAGTCCACGGCGGCAGCCAACGCCACCACGGCGGCAAACGGAGGTCAGATCGGGCTGACGGAAGCGGAACTGCGGATGCTCGAGATGGAGCGAACGCAGATCGACGGCTTTGATCAGCTCGATCGTGAGCACAAGGGCTACGACACGACGCTGGCGCTGTTGGGCGTCATTCGATCGCTCGCCGAAACGCCCGGCCGCAAGTCGATCGTGTTCTTTTCCGAGGGACTGCCGGTGTCGCCGGTGCTGAGCGCGAGGTTCGACGATCTGATCGATGCAGCCAATCGCTCGAACGTCACCGTGTATGCCGTGGATGCCAACGGTCTGCGCACGAGGAGCAACTTTACCGACACCCGCAGGCAGCTCCAGGAGTTCACCGACGACCGGATGATGCAGAACATCAGCGGCAGCAGCGGGAGCAGTCAGCCGCTGACGCGCGGCTTCGAACGAGTCGAGGACACGGTGCGGCTCGACTCGCGGACGGGCCTTGCCCGGCTCGCCGAAGACACCGGCGGGTTCCTGGTCGAGCAGTCGAACAACCTGACGCCGGCCTTCAGGCGCATCGACGAGGACAACCAGTTCCACTACATGCTGTCGTACACGCCGCGCAACACGGTGTTCGACGGCAAGTTCCGCGAGATCGTGGTGAAGTCGCGTCGCTCGGGCGCCCAGGTGTTCGCACGCAAGGGGTATCGCGCTACACGCGCGCCCAGCTCGATCGATTCACCGGGCTATGAGAAGCCGGCTCTCGCGATGCTGGACAGGGCGCCACTTCCGAACGCGTTCCCCATCCAGGCCGCAGGCTTCAGCTTCCCGGACCCGCAGCATCCCGGTGTGACGCCACTGGTGGTGCGACTGGCCACTGACGCGCTGCACTTCGTGGTGGACTCCGAGAAATCCACGTACTCGGCCCAGGTGGCCGTCGTCGTCCGCATCAAGGACGGCAAGAACTACGAGCACAAGCTGAGCCAGCAATACGTCCTGGCCGGCGATGTGAAGGACATGGACGCCGCCAAACGCGGCACGATCCTCTTCTACCGTGAGCCGCTGCTGCCGCCCGGTGTGTACACGGTTGAAGCGATTGCCTTTGACGCCCTCGCCGGCAGGGGCAGCGCGCGGGTCTCCACTCTCACGGTGCCGTCCGCTGAATCGCAGACGCTGGGGCTGAGCAGCCTCGTCTTCGTGGACCACGTCGAGCAGATCGACAGCGCGCCAAAGGACCACACCGAACACGCCGCCCCGTTCTTCGTCGGACAGACGCTGGTGTACCCCAACGTCGGCAATCCTGTGATGAAGACGACCACCAAGGAGTTGCCGTTCTTCTTCACGATCTACCGAGGCGAAACCGGGCCACTGACCGGCACCGCGCAGCTGTTGCGCAACGGCGGCGTCGTCGCGGAGGCGCCGCTCGAGATTGCCTCGTCAACCGACCTGCGCATCCAGCAGCTCGATCGGCTGCCGGTCTCGGGGCTGGCGGCTGGCACCTACGAGCTGCGCATCACCGTCGCCAGCGGCCCCCAGCAGGTCGCCGAGTCGGCGTATTTCACGCTGCAGGACTGAATCGGGCAAGGCCGAACTAAGGTTCGGCCCTACGTACAGTCAGACCAAGTACGTGTACGGTCACACCAAGTACGTAGGGCCGAACTTCAGTTCGACCATTCACTGACACCTCTTCGTAGGGCCGAACTTTAGTTCGGCCTTTTACCGGCCGGAGCGGTCAGTTCGCTCCGGCTCCCGCTTGGCGGAAGCCGGCTTCTTCGACTGGTTCTCCCACACCTCCACCCACGCCGGCACGGGTCGGTTCGCCGCGAAGTCCCCGACCACCAGATCCATGTCGCCGTCTCCGTCGATGTCGGCGGCGTCGAGCGTCGGGTGCCTGGGGAACCCCGTCTCAATCGTGTGCTTGACGAAAGTGTAGCGGCCGGTTCGCTCCAGCCACACCAGCGCGGGCAGCGTCGCCTCGTCCACATCCGCGCCGCCGGCCAGCAGCGCGCTGGCAACGACGTCGAGATCGCCATCGCCGTCGAGATCGACGGCCACCGCCCGGTGCGCGCCGGGAAGGTGCGCCAGCTCGTGGTCGACGAACGGGTACCGGCCCGTGTTTTCCAGCCACTGAATTCCGTGATACGGCTTCACGATCCCGTCGTCGAAGGTGTCGCCGTGCGTCAGGAGCACGTCGAGATCTCCGTCGCCGTCCATGTCCACGAGCTGAATGCCCGACGAGCCCCAGTTGGGATGCGGCGCCGTGTAGATGACTTTCTGATCGAAGGTGAAGTCCTTCGCGCCCTTGTTGATGAAAGCCACCACTGTCTCGTGCTCCTGGGCCAGCAGCGCCACGAAGTCCATGTGGCCATCGCGGTTCAGGTCCACCGGAATCACGTGGATGCAGCCCGTGCGCGGATCGATCGTGTGGCTCACGAATGAAGGTTGCGCGTAGTTCGTCGTCTTGTTCTCGAGGATGGAAATCTGTCCGGTCGTGTGGTACCCGAAGGCCGCGACGGCAAGATCGAGCTTGCCGTCGCCGTTGAAGTCGGCCGCCTCGACGTCCGCCACGCGCGGCCAGCCGTCGAGCCACATGGCCGGCCCGAGCTTGCCGTTGGGAAACCCGCGCAGCCAGATCACCGCGCCCTTGTGATGGTCGCGCGGAAAGAACTCGCCGAGATCGGCGATGAGGAGATCCTGCAGGCCGTCGCCGTCGAGGTCCACGGGCGTCACGTGATCGGGATGCGGGAGGCTTGCCAGGATCGTCAGCTCGCTCGCGGTGGCGATCGACGAGGCGCGGAGCAGCAGTCCCTGCGCCATTTCCGTCGCCAGCAGGTCGAGCCGCCCGTCGCCGTCGAAGTCCACCAGCCGCACGTTCGACACCGCGGGCGCCGCCGAGATCTGCGGCACGGACAACTTCCGGTTGATGAACTTGATCGGCGACTCTGCCGGGTCGGGCCACGGCTCCGGCGGCGGCAGGCGATCGGGTGCGTGGTTGAGGTAGAAGGGGAGTGCCTTCTCCAAGTCGTCGGGCAGCGGGATCTGGCGCATCTGCTCGCGCGAGACCTGCGGCTCCGGCTTCTGCTCGCGGATGAACTTCATCCGCAGGAACTCGTCGCGCCAGCTGCTCTTCGGCAGGATGTCCGGAGGCGGAGCGACATGGCATGCCGTGCACGCCGCACGCACGGCCGGATCGCTCGCGGCGTCAACCGTGGTTGCCTTCTGTGTCTCAGAATGGAGCACTGACACCCCAGTGGGGACAGTCCCCAGTACGGTCGCCAGCAGGAGCGCAGGCGGACGCCGCATCAGTGCGCCCGCTGGTTCTCCCAGATCTCCACCCAGTTGGTGGACCGCGGCGATCCGGGAACGAGCATGAACGTGCCCACGGCGATGTCGACGTCGCCGTCGTGATCGAGGTCACCGACGTCGAATGACGCGTGCCGCGGGGCCCCCTTTTCGAGCGTGTGCCGCTCGAAGACGCCGGGCCTGGTCTGCTCCAGCCAGACCAGCGCCGGCAGCGTCGTCTCGTCGATGTCCGCGCCGCCCGCCAGCAGCGCGCACGCGACGATGTCGAGATCCCCGTCGCCGTCGAGATCGACCGCCTGCGCACGGCTGACCCCAGGCATCTCGGCCAGCGTGTGATCGACGAAGGGAAACGCGCCCCGGTTCTCCAGCCACTGGATGCCGTGATACGGCTTCACCACCGCGTCGTCGAACGTGTCGCCGTGTGTGAGCAGGACGTCGAGGTCGCCGTCGCCATCGAGATCCACCATCTGGATACCCGACGATCCCCAGTTGGGATGGGGACCCGTGTAGATGACCTGCGGCGTAAAGCTGATACCCGGACCGCCGTTGTTCATGAACGCGACAACCTGCTCGAACTGCTGGGCGAACAGGACGACGAGATCCATCTTCCCGTCCTTGTTCAGGTCAACGGGGATGGCATGAATGGCGCCCGGCCTGGGATCGATCAGGTGCGGCGTGAAGGCGGGGTGCGCGTAGTCGGTCGTGCGATTCTCCAGCACGGACAGGTTGCCGACCTTGCGCCAGCCGAACGCCGCAACGGCGAGATCCAGCTTGCCGTCGCCGTTGAAGTCCGCCGCTTCGATGTCGGCGACGCGCGGCCACCCGCTCAGCGTCCGCTGCTCGTACTTCCCGTCCCTGGTCCCCAGCAGCAGCGTGACCGAGCCGCGCGTGTGGTCGCCCGGGAGCAGCGTGCCGAGATCGGCGACGAGGAAGTCCTGGATCCCGTCGCCGTTGATGTCCACCATCGTCACGTGGCACGGGTTGTCGAGCTGCGCGATGACGTCAAGCTTCGGGTTGCCCGTCGCCGGCTTTCCCATCATCACGAGGCCGTAGCGCATGTCCGCGGCGAGAACCTCCAGCTTGCCGTCGCCGTCGACGTCGAGCAGGCGGACGTTGGCGACGGCGGGGTCGGGTGGCGGGCTGTTCGGATTCATGGGCCGCCGGACGAACCCCGTCGTGTCCGGCGCGGGCCATGGCGCCGGCAGGGCCAGGTGCGCGGGCGCGTTGGCCTCGTAGTACTTGAGGACGCGCTCGAAGTCGGGCGGCAACGGAATCATGCGGCTCGCCGCGCCAGTGGCGCTGAGCGGCTGTGGCACGTTGCTGCGGATGAGCGACATCCGCGCGATCTCCTCGCGCCAGGCGATCTTCGGCAGGATGTCTGGGGGTGGGAACAGATGGCACGGCGTGCACGCCGCGCGCGCTTCCGCATCTGTGGCGGCGCCAACTGCAGTTGCTACCTGTGATCCGAAATGGAACACAGACCCCGCTTTGGGGACAGTCCCCAAAGTTAGCAGAATCAGCAACACTACGCGCGGCCGGCGCATCCAATCGATGCTAGCGCATTAACGCGTGGCGTTGTTGCTCAACCGCCGGTTCTCCCACACTTCGATCCAGTCTGCGTGCGTCGCCGACGGCCCGCCGGTCTCGAAGTTGCCGACAACGATGTCCACGTCGCCGTCGTGATCGAAGTCGCCCACGTCCAGCGTGGCGTGCCGCGCGTGGCCGACTTCGAGCGTGTGCCTGGCAAACACGCCGCGCGAGGTCTGCTCGAGCCAGACCAGCGACGGCAGCTTCGTCTCGTCCACGTCGGCGCCGTTCGCGATGAACGCGCTGGCCACGATGTCGAGATCGCCGTCACCATCGAGGTCCACGGCCTCTGCGCGGCTCACGCCGGGCAGATCGGCCAGCGTGTGCTCGGTGAACGGAAACGTGCCGCGGTTTTCGAGCCACTGGATCCCGTGATACGGCTTGATGATCGCATCGTCGAACGTGTCGCCGTGCGTCAGCAGGACATCGAGGTCGCCGTCCCCATCGAGGTCCACCATCTCGATGCCGGACGAGCCCCAGTTCGGATGCGGGGCCGTGTAGATCACCTGCGGCGTGAAGCTGACCTGAGGCGTGCCGTTGTTGATGAACGCCACCACCTGCTCGAATTGCTGGGCGAAGACCGCCACGAGATCCATCCGGCCGTCCTTGTTCAGGTCCACCGGGATCGCATGAATGGCGCCGGGCCGCGGATCCACGAGCCGCGAATCGAAGGAAGGGTGCGAATAGTCGACCGTGTGGTTCTCGAGGACGGACAGGTTGCCGACCTTGCGCCACCCGAACGCGGCAACCGCCAGGTCCAGGGTGCCGTCGCCATTGAAGTCGGCCGCTTCGACGTCCGCCACGCGCGGCCAGCCGTCGAGCGCGAACTGCTGGTAGCGCCCCGAGGCCGTGGCGCGCAACAGGACAACCGATCCGCGCGTGTGGTCCGCGGGCAGGAACTGGCCGAGGTCGGCCACCAGGAAGTCCATGATCCCGTCGCGGTCGAAGTCCACCATCGAAATATGCGACGGGTTCTCGAGCTGTGCGATGACGTTCAGCCCGGTGCCGGCAGCGTAGGGTTGGCCAGTCATGACGAGCCCGTAGCGCATGTCGGTGGCGACCACGTCCAGCTTGCCGTCGCCGTGCATGTCGATCAGCCGTACGTTCGAAACCGCCGGATCGGTGGGCGCGCTCGCTGGGTTCATCCCGCGCTTCACGAACGACATCGGGTTGGCCGGCGGCCAGACGTCGGGCGCCGGCAGCTTCTCGGGGGCCTGCCGCTCGTAATATCGCAGCACGCGATCGAGGTCATCAGGCAGCTTGACGACGCGCCCCGACGTCCCCGGCGGGCCGGTGGGCTGCGGCTGGTTGCTGCGGATGAGGGCCATCCGCGCGATCTCGTCGCGCCACGCCGCCCGGGGAAGGATGTCGGGCGGCGGAAACAGATGGCAGGTCGTGCAGAGCGCGCGGGCCTCGGCCTCGGTCGCCTCGGTGGAGCTCTCACGATGGACTGGTGACTGTCGGTCGCCGGCCTCGGGGTCCCCTGCCGCACCGACGCCGGTAGCAATCGCCGTCGCCAGCGCCAGCACGACCGTGGCGGCGACGGCCATCGCGCGAAACATCGATCGACGCTAGCACTGCGGTCTGAGACGCTTGTCTTACGAGTTATTTCGAAATGTTAAGAAATCGTTAAGTACAGAAGAGCTTCTGCCACACCCCGGCGACCTTCGAGGAATGGTCGCGCAAGGCTGATGCGGCCCGCTTCACTTCGACCAGTAGCCCGCGCGCGCGTGGACGTCGCCCTTCTTTCCGCGAGCGAGCTTCACCTCGAGCGTGTGCCAGCCGTCGCCCGTCGCGACACCGTTCGGCGTGAAGCCGATGAGATACCGCTGACGGAATTCCTCGAGAATCGCCCTGAAGATGACGTCGAGCTCATCGGTCCACTCGGCTCTGATCAGGCGTCCTCCGGTTCGCTCCGCAACGAGCTGCAGCAGCTTGACGGTGTCATGTGTTGCAGCGTACGCGCCCAGCGAGTCGCCCGGTTGGCCACGCGTCCTGATCAGTGCACGGTTTGCAGCCTCTCTATCTTCGAGCTCGATGCCCACGGGATAGATCACGACCTCATGTCGTCGAGCGGTATCGATGACATCGCGGGCGGACAGCCAGCTGGCATTGTTTCGGCCGTCGCTCAGCAGGACGAGCAGCTTCGATCCTCTTCCCGTGTCGCCCGCGAGCACTGCGGCGTAGGCCCCGTCGAAGATCGCCGTCGAGCCCCTCGGCTCGATCGCGTCCAGCATGGCCCGCGCTTCACCAGGGGTCGTCCTGGCGGCGAGCAGGCGTGCGACCTGTTCGGAGAAGCCGACGACACACAGCGGCTCGTCGGCGTGCAGTTGGCCGAGCAGTGCGAGCGTCGCTTCTTTCACCTTCGCGATGCGTTGGCCCTGCATGCTACCGCTGGCATCGAGCGCGACCGACAGACTCACTGCGTCGTTCTGGCGCAATGAGACGACGTGCTGCCGCACGCCATTGTCGAAGACCTCGAAGTCACCCGCGGTGAGTCCGCCGATAGGTTTCCCTTCGCGTTCGACAAGCGCGTCGATGCGCACGAGATCGGTGCCGGTACGGAAGGTCGGTTGCTGTGCGATCCCAGAGATCACCGCCGCGAGGCCGAGTGCCGTCCAGCGCATCATGGCCGCAAGTACTTCCGCAGCGCGCCGATCATGTCGTTGAACCGAGACACAGGCGCCTTGCCATAGAGCCACCAGGGGTCGAGACGCTTGCTGTTCACGGCATTCAAGGAGCGCTCGAGCCAGGCGCGCGCGCCGACATCGTCACCCGCCTGATCCTGCAGGCAGCTGAGCGCCAGCATCGGCGCCTGCGCCTCCGGATACAGGACGAGCGCTTCCAGATAGCGCGATTGTGCGGGTTCACGCCGTCCCTGGGCGTCCGCCAGCTCGGCCAGGAAAAGCAAGGCAAGGTAGCGAATCGAGGGATTCCGCGCACCCGTGGCGAGCGGCGTCAGCGCCGCCTCCGCCTTTCGACGTTCACCGAGCAGCGTATCGACACGACCCAGCCGCAGTTGGGCCTCCTCGAGGCTGCTCTCGGTCTTCAGCGCCTCCTTGTAGTGGTCGACGGCGCTCTCGAGCGCGCCGCGCCACGAGCTCACGGTCTCCGGCATATAGATGTCGCGGACTAGAGAAACGTCGACAACACCATCGTTGGCGTCTCGTTCGAAGTAGATGCCGAGCGCCAGGTGAAGATCTGGGTCGTTCGTGTAGCGCTGCAGCGCTTTGGTGATGAACTGATACACGACATTGCCGGTGCCTCGCGCGACGAGGACGGACCCGGCCAAAACGTGCCACTCGTGAACGATCTGCGCGACCTGTTCAGGACCGATGAAGCCCGAGCCAGGTGAGTGGTGCTCGGCCTTCACGTCCTCTAGCGATTGAGCCGCCCGTCTGGCCAGATCCAGGTGCCCTGTGACCTGGTCAGCGGAGGTCAGGAGCGCCGCCTCGGTATGCAGCAGCATCGCCGCAACCATGAGGCGCGCGACGCGGTCCTGCGCCTTGTGCCATTCGAGTGGACTCCGGCTGCGGCCCTTCTGACGGGCCGCACACTTCGCGCGGAGAGCCCCGACAATCCACGCCTCGTTCAGGGGCGCGTCGAATTCGACCGCGGGCTTCGTTGCGACGGCATCGACCGCCGCATCGACCGCCGCATCGTCCGCGCTCGCATAGCGTGCGAGCAACTGTTCGTATGGAGACGGAGGTTGGTCGGCTGGCAGGCAGGGCCGAACTTCAGTCCGGCCACGTGGAGGTGATTCAGCGGGCGCTTGAGCCGAGAGCGTGGCGATCGCGGCAAGGAACATCGCGGGAAGAACCATCGCTCCGCCCTCTTGTCTTGCTCGCCCTCCTTGCCCGCTCACCCTTCCTCCCTGTCACGCGAGCAGCTTCGAAACCACCTTCCCGCTCACGTCCGTCAGCCGGAAGTCGCGGCCCTGGAAC
>Ga0207701_10007466_pt1 | contig 10867 bp, 14 predicted proteins | sample KBSSwiSSwithPhiX_FD_184294 | JGI IMG/M metagenome (GOLD analysis project Ga0207701, IMG submission 184294) | Switchgrass rhizosphere bulk soil microbial communities from Kellogg Biological Station, Michigan, USA, with PhiX - S5 (SPAdes) (version 2) | ecosystem: Environmental > Terrestrial >...
ATTTCTTTCGCCTCATTGGCGATCAGCCCAACGTAAGTCTTGCCGTTGTCGGGGGTTTCGCCTTTGCCATTGAACTCGAAGCTGACCGGGCGCAGCTGCAACACCGCGTCGAGGCCGGTGGTGTAGTCGAGAATGTTGCGCTTGACCCGGATGTCACTGCTGTCGGCCCAGGTGCCGCCGCCCGGCTTGGCGCAGCCGGTGGCGCTGAACTGGCAGTATGTTGCCGAGGCGTCGCGGGCCTGAAAATAGTGGGCGGTATTGCGGTGCAGGCTATTACCGTTGGCGGCGGCTCCCAGCGCAATGCCGCCGAGACCATTGGTGCCGTCCGGTGACATGAGGTTTGTATAGGATACATCGGCAACAATCGTTGGTTGGGGGGCGCTACCTACTTTAAGCGTTCCCGTTACGCTCAATGCGGCGGTGGCCCGGCTGATCGTCAGCGCCGGCCCTATATACGCCCCGGCATCGGTGTACCTGTGCAGCGCGAAATCAGAGCCGGCGTTGCCGGTGCTCTCGGCCCCCTCGTCGCCCAGCTGCAGGTTCCAGCGGGTCAAGGCGCCACGGAACCCCATCACCTGATTGGCATACGACCCCGCCGGCTTCAACAGCGCCAGGCTCGCGTAACCCGCCGTCTGGATAGCCAGGTCGCCGGTCAGCGTGCCTCCGGTGAGCGGCAAATAGGTCGAGGCGGCGGTGACCGTCGTCAGATAGCTCTGCGCCTTGACGAAGGCGGTCGTTGCGATTGCGGTGGAGCTGTCGGCACTCGCCACTGTCGGCGCCCGTACCGTGCCTGTTCCCGCCGGGACGAGTGAGATGCTGCGGTTTGAGTCCGAGCCTTGCGTCGCAATAGTGGCAGGGTTGCCGGTCGTGGCGTTTTGTATTACCAGATGGTTAGGCACTCCTGATGCGGCGGTTGTCTGGTCTTGTACCCAGAGGATATTACCGCCATTGGCATTCTGAAATTGTCCGGCTTGTGGCGAGCCTCTCCCGGCGACCCGAATGATCGAGCCGTTACCCGTCAGAAAAAGATATGTAACGCCACCGGACACATCGAACTTGAGGCCGTCGGTGCCAAGCAGCGAAACCATGCCGCTGCCACTGCGCGATAGCACGACATCGTTGGTGGCTAACGCGCCGGGCGTGATCGTCAGCGAGTTCTTCGGGGCCAGGCCCACCGTGACGGCATTGGCGAAGATGCCACCTGATGTCCATGTAGCGTTGGAGCGGACATAAGCCGTGCTGTCGGACGGCGCATCGGCAATGCCGCCGCCGCCGGAGGCGTTGAGCGTGGAGCCGCTGAAACTCAGATTGGCCCCAAGCGTGATCTCGCCGGCCGCCGCATCGCTGCCGGTAGGGTTGCCGAGGAGGCGTGCCGCGGTGACGTTCTGGATCTTGGCGTAAGTGACGTTGCCGTTGGCGATTTTGGCGGTGGTCACAGCATTTGCCGCGATCGTCGTCGCAAGCGTGGCGTTGCTCGTCACATCGCCGGAAAGGTTGGCGCTCGACACTATCCCGGTAGCAGTGGCCGCGATTGGGATCTGGCCGGCGGTCATGCCGCTTATCGAGCCGGCACCAGGCGGCCCCGCCGGTCCTGCGGCTCCCGTAGGGCCAGCCGGACCCGGTTCGCCATCTGCCCCTGCCGGTCCTTGTGCGCCTGCTGCGCCCGGTGGTCCAGGCGGGCCCTGCGTCCCGGCCCCGATATACGCCGCCATCATGTCGAGCGTGATGTAGTGCGGCGTCGCGGTCAGCGGATAAAAGGGGTGAATGAGCATGTCGCCCGTCGCGGCGTCGAACAGCGGCCACCAGCGAAGATCGGCGTCTGCCATCAGGCCCACATCCTCTCGGGAGCAAACGGGTCGTACTCCACCTCCACCAGCGGCTTGTGCGGGTGCTCGCCGCCGGCGTCGAAATTGGGGACAACCGGAAAGGCAAAGGTCAGGCACAGCGCATCGGCCCAGTCCGGGCTCGCCACCCCCCGCGCCCGCATGTCGGCCTTGCGCTCCAACTGGATCTCGTCGCGCGCATTGAACCCGTAGGTCGGGGCCACAAGCTGGTCGCGCAAATCCTGGCTGTCCTCAATGGCCCCGGTTACCAGCCACGCGCGCAAGGAGCCCCACATCTCGGCCCGCTTGTTGGCATACCGCTCGCCCTGCGTCACGAGATCGCCGCGGTCCGACCTGCCGCCAAACTGCACATCGTGAACCGACAGGCGCAACTGCCGGCAACGGTCAATCACCCCGCCACCCACCCCGCCGCCGTCAACAAATACCGCGTCCGCCCGCAGCGATTGCGCCATCTCAATAACGCGGGAGGCTAACTGCATCGTGTCCAGGCCGCGCAGGCGCTGCGCCGGTATGCTGCGAGCGTCGCGCCCCTTGCGAATGGCTATGACGGATTCGTCGTCGCCGTAGCGCGCCACGTCCACCCCAATAACCAGGGGATCAAACCGCTGCGATGCAGCTTCGCGAAGCTGCGCCTCAGCCACAATGGCAGCGGAGATGAACTCGCTCTCGCCACTGCGCGGGAACACGCCGCGCACGCGGATGCGGAAGTAGTCGCTGTCCTCGCCATAGGCCCTCGCCCAACGCTCGAACTGACCCTTGTTGGTGAAGCTGATGCGGCGCGCGTCAACCTGCGTCACATGCCAGCCGGAGCCGTCCGCGAAGCATTCGCGGAAGCGGCCGGTCGACTTGGTCGGGTTGCCAAAGGCAAACCACAGGCGCTCGGTGTCGGCGTCGGAGAGAAACCCGGATGCGGTCTCCCAGATGATCGGCGGGATCGCGCTCGCCTCGTCAAAAATCATGAACACCCGCCGGCCCTGGTTGTGCAGGCCAGCAAATGCCTCCGGGTTGCGCTCACTCCACGCAATCATGTCAGTGCGCCACGTGCGCGCCCGCTCCGGGTCGACAGAGAACAGCGCCGTCGCCTCCAAACGAAACAGCGGGCGCCCGAGAAACAGGCGAAACCACTTCGCCAACTCAACCCAAGTCTTTGTTTTTAATTGCGTCTCGGTGTTCGCCGTGACGACGCCGCGGGTGTCGGTCGCCGTGCCCATCGCCCACAACACCAGCCACGCCACCAGCGAGGATTTGCCGACACCATGCCCCAATGCAACCGCCTCAAGGATGGCATCAGCCGGGCTCAACCCGTCGCCTACCCGCCGCAGCAAATCCGCCTGCCACGGTTCGGGGCCAGGCGAGGCAGCCAGCTCGCCCTCGCCCCACGGAAACACAAAGCGCACAAACCCCAGCGGGTCGTCCGCATACGCCGCCAACGCCTCAATCAGCGCAGACAGGTCTTCAGACACCCAAGGCGCTCATGAGGCATGTACCTTTGCGGAAGCAAAACCGAAATTATCGCGCGTAATTGGAGAGGGGGGTCCGCACACCGAGGCCGGCCCCCATCGCCGGCGGCACCCCCCCCGCCAGGCGGTCCCCGCGGGCCTCGCGCGCGTATATATATAGAGTCGGTGACCGATGCCCTGACGTGTCGCGCTGGACCTTGCCCCAGAGCATCAGGTGAGCTGCCGCTGGATGAGCAGCGCAAACGCTGGTGATTATGCTGTCGCACATAGTGGTGAGCGAGGCTTTGCAACATCTGTCGCGCTACGTCATAGGAGATAGTGCGACAGGCTAGCTGCTCTTGTCGTTAGGCTCCATGTCGATGATCGGACCGTCGCCACGCTGTATTCTCTTACGCGCGCGATCAAGCTCCTCGCCGATGCTGATGACGTTGCGGTTCTCATTGACGCTCGAGGACAGCCTCGGCCGCTCGTACCCGACGCAAGCCTCAGCCGCGCGAAGCCTCGTCGCCGCCGGTTGGGTGGGATCGTTCGCTATCTGCAGCAGGATCGCCATTGCGTCTTGAGGCTCGGCGCTCGCTTCCACGCTCAATATCTGTTCAACCCGATCACCATAGCTGCGTGGTAAAAGCTTAGCCACGATCCACTTTCGTGAATCGATCGCTAGCCTCGCTGCTTGAATATCTTCCGCCGTTGCGCCGCGCCTTACACTATCGGCGATATCGACAATTTCATTCGCCCAATATTCTGCCAATGCTTGCCGAGCGCGCGCGTAACGCAAGGCGAATCCATCATGATTTTCATCGACCCATTGATGCACGGACATATCGCGTGGCATATGTGGATCGCGACAGATTGACTTCAGGCTTTCGCCCGATGTCATACGTTCAATTATCTCGGTTGCGAGCTCGCGCGAGTATGGCACCCCGTTATGCGGGATTCTGCGTGGTTTAGGCTTCTCGGCATAAGGATCGACGAGCGGCGGCAATCGATCGACGAGCGGCGGCAACCGATCCATTGCCGCAGGATTCCTAGCTTTTTCAGCCATTATCTAAAATCCGAAACGATCACGCTTGCATTCCCGCATGAGTGACCCTAAATCACCCAAATCAGCCGATGCACGGTGCATCGCAGACAGCGCAAGGAGCGCGGAGCATGACTGATCTTCTCAATCTTCTGCCTTACATCTCTCTCGGCACGACGATCGGCATGCTGGCGTTACCGCCGCATCGCGCATTGCCGCGCCTGTTCTACCGCAAGGTAGGCGGCTTGCATTTCTGGCGTATCGGCCGGCTCGGCGGTTCCTTCTATCTCGCAAGCGCCAAGTAAGGGGAGCGCGGGACATGCTGACAAACGATCAGATGAAACCGAACCGTTTTGCCAAGCTAGCGCGCGGTCGCAAGCTGTATCGCCGCATGCAGGCTTGTTGGGATGCTGGCGGGTTTGTGCGTATCGGCACGGCGACACGGTACACAGACTACAAGCCGAAGCATCGCGACATGATCAGGCTAGGGCAGTCTGGTTCGCTGTACGCGCAATGCCGCGGCCGCACGCATGACTGCATCGATTGGTGCAGCTTTCAATTCTCCGAATAACCTACTCTTTCCCCATGCCCCGTTACGGCGGGGCATTAGGAAGCGGTAGGGACTGCTTCAAAGTCGACGCAATGAGCGTCGCAGACAGCGCAAGGAGCGCGGAGCATGACGACGACGATTCAGTTCTCTCAGTTCTTTTCTGTCGATAGCCCAAAGGCAATCAAAGCCGCCAAATTCAACTATCTGAACGCGATAAACTACATGGCACCGCACAAATCAGGCAACGTCGGCAATCTTTGCAGCCATGCAAGCCTAGGCTGCATCGCGCTCTGTCTCGGTTGGTTCAGCGGGCAGGCTGGCATTGTTGCGCACGCCACCGGAACCAGCAAAGCGCGCCAATCCCGCATGCGCAAAGCACAGTATTTCATGAACGACCGCAAGGCATATCTGGGCGAGATGTTCATCCATACTGCCCGCCTCATCTCCAAGGCGCGGCGCATGAATCTCACCCTATGCGCCCGCCCCAACGGCAGCACGGACATTGCTTACGAGGGGCAGAAGCTGATCGTCGACGCGGCATTTGCGACCCAACTCAGCCGCTTCTCCGGCGAGACGATACAGCCGGGAACGCACAGCATTTTCACATGCTTTCCAATGGTTCAGTTTGTCGATTACACAAAGAACCATCTCCGTTTCAACCGGCCGCTTCCTGCCAACTATCACCTGACTTTTTCTCTCTCGGAAACAAACGAGCAGCACGCGCTCGAGCTGCTGTCTCGCGGCCACAACGTAGCGATCGTGTTCGGTTGCGAGCGGCCCGCAACGTGGCATGGCTACACGGTAATTGATGGGGACGAGCATGATCTTCGCCATCTTGATCCGCGCAACGTCGTGGTTGGCCTGACACCAAAAGGCAACAAGGCAAAGCGCGACACCTCAGGTTTTGTGGTGCGCAATAGCGCCATAGTCTAACGACAACAACAACGCGCGGCGGCAATGCCGCGCCCATAGGAGAGATGGCGATGAAAGCCTTTACGGCGATAGCATTCGGCGCAGCATTGCTTGTAGCTGCGCCGGCATGTGCTCAGAGCTTCGACAGCTACGCGATACAGCAAAAACTCGAAGATATGGAAAGCCGCGCCACTGGACAGCAGCTTGAATTGAATATGCAGCAGGAGAAGAACGAGCGGCGCTTGCGCGAGATACAGGATGATGCAGATCGCCGCATGCGCGATATGGAAGACCAGATAAGGACGCAGGCGGAGGCCATGCGCCTGGAGCAACTATTTCAGCCCTACAGTAGGCGCTAGGCCTCACGATCACAGCTTAAGCCGGCGGGGCTGTTGCGCCCGCCGGCTTTTACCGTTCCACTATGGTCGCCGCTACAATTGGAGTCACCATGCCAACAGATCTATTCCGCCGTTGTGGTCAGTCTCTCTACGGCCGTCAATGGCATGACACGATGGCCGCCGCGCTCGGTATCAACATAACCACAATTCGCCGTTGGGCGAAGGGCGATCAAATAATCCCACAATTTGTTCCAGAGCGCTTGTTGTTGCTATTCACGCAGCGCATGGAGGAATTGAACAGCCATGCATCCGAGCTCCGCAATGCAACCGGCCTGCGCCATGAGTGAGATGCACTCACTGACTCATGCAGAGCTTGACGCTGCCCTGCGTGAGCTCGGCCTCACCCGCAATGCCTTGGCCGCTCTGACCGGGGTGCAGCGTGAGACCGTGTATCGATGGTTGCGGCCACCGGATGCGCACCAGGCGCTGCCCGTTCCGGTGTACGTTGCCACTATCGTGCGCCTGCTGCGTCAGGCTGCCCCGCAAAGCGTCTGCGGCGGCCGCTGAGTGCCCTATACTGGGTCGGCCGCTACCCCACATCCACTTTTGCCCTTCCTGCGCTCTACGGGCTTCCTGGACGTTTCTGGGGTCCACGCCTCGTTCGCCCGCATGCGACCGGCGCCTTAACAGGCGAAACTGGGGCATTTTTCGCGAAACGCGCTCGGTGCCCGGGCTGGGCCGCGCTTTGCTCACTTGCCGGCCCGGGCGTTTTTGGGCCATGGGCGGCACATTGCCGGAATTGGTCCAGAACAATTCCACGCCGTCAAGGTGTTTTATTACCCGCGATGCGGAAATGGGCCGCGAGCACGCTCAGCCCGCCGGCCAGCACGAGTGTTGCGCTTTCGTGCCGGATCGGCCGTTGCGCCCAGCCCTCGCGCCTGGCCCATTCGGCGAGGGACATCTGTGTTCCCAGGATATGCCAGCAGGCTGAGCCGCAGGGGCTTCCCAGGCCGCCCAGGGCGTCGAGCGCGTTGTTGACGCGGCGCCTGGCGTGTTCGACGCCCGATCCGCCTGTCGTGGTGCGCCCCGCGTTGATGCGCTGGCCCAGCTCGTGGGCGCGCAGCGGGTCGAGGTGGGCGAGGCCGAACAGGCTGCTGAAGGTGTTGCCGGCGAGGTGCTGCGCTGCCGAGATGTCGCCTTGGCGCAGCAGGCGGTCGAGCGTGTCTTCGACGAGGTAGGGGCGCCCGATGGCGCCGGCCGCGTCCTGCACCGTCTGCCGCGCCCGCCTGACGCGGCCGTGCTGCAGGCGCTCGGGCGGCATCGGCTCAAGCCTGCTTGAACCTGCGGTGAGTGGGCGTCTGCCTCTCATTGGACCGTGACCGTGTCGGTTTCGTTGCTGATGATCTCCGCCAGGATGCGGGGCATTGCATTGATCACGGCGCCGCGGTCATCGCAGGGCATGCGGCTGATGGCGAGGGCGCAGAAATACGCCGTCACGACGAACACCTCGGCGGCGGTGTGACCCTCCAGCGCGTCCTCGACCGCTTCGACCAGGGCGTCGCGCCTGCCGCCGTCCATCGAAGCGATCAGTTGGGCGAGGGTCACGGCAGGCGCGCCAGCAGCAATGCCAGCACCAGAAACGCGATTGCCGCCGACAGATGCCGCCATCGCGGATGCTCGGGGATGCCGGTGGCGGACAGCAAGGCGAAAACCAAGCTGATCAGCAGGCACAGGGTGGCGATCATGGCGGGCTACTCCGCTGCCTGCTGTGTCGGCTCGATGCCGAGCGCAATGCGGGCCGCATCCCCTGATCCGACGCGGCGCAGGCTCATCTCATCGCGTATCTGGCGCAGCCGCTCGGCGTTGCCCGGATCGTTGCGCTTGGCCTGCACCCTTCGGATTTCCGCCATGCGCTCGGCATTGTCCCTGAATCCGACCGAGCGGGCGTAAGCGTCCATGTCGCTGGGGCCGGCGATGGCGCCGCGTTCCTGCTCCTGGCGCTGCAGCTCGACGCAGAACCGGCGGATGTCGGACGGCAGCGGACGCCGGCTTCCGGTGCGACGCCATTGCCGGCAGGCTTCGGCGACGATCTCCGACTTGAACTCGGCCAGGTCGTCGAGCCAATCCTCAAGCTGCGCGCGGCGCACCGGCTCGGGCTCTGTCGCCAGCCAGTAGTGGCCCATCAGGCGGGATACCAGGGCAAGAATATCTGCCTGCCTCGATGTCGCGGAGGAGGTTGTTTGCTGCCGCATAGATCGTCGCTCCGGGGGATTTGCGATAATCGAAGCCTTCGCTGCTCGGTTGCACATTGCGCAGGCAGCCCATGAAGTACGGGATCGGTTCCGAGGCGCACTCGCCCTCTGTCGCGAGGAGCGCCTCCATCACCGCATAGTCGCCGTGCTTCTTTCGGGCGGACCCGATGAGTCCGCGTGATCCGGGACCGAGGACGCAGACAGCCTTGTCCCAGAGCTCCTTCATCGGACTGCTTTTGACAGCCACTGCGGCGCGCGAGGGCGCAGGCGCTTCAGCGTCAGCGCCCGTAGACCCGTCAGGGTCTACGGAAAGACTCTCTTCGTTCCCTTCTTTATTATTTGTCTCGCTCCTGTCTCGCGTTCGGCGCTTTGGCTGTCTCGCCGATTTTTCGTGAGCCTGATAAATCGTGTAATTACGGATAGTTATAACGGTCTGTCCTGTCTCGCCTTCTGTCTCGATCATGTCTCGCTGGCGCAATTCGCCGAGGAAGCGGCGCACCCGTTCGTGGCCCCAACCCCATGTTTTTGCAAGGAAACGCAGCGAGTAGGAGAGTTGGCCGCGGGCAAGCTCCACCGTCTTGCCGGCAATGCGGACGCGCGTCCTGTCGAACGCCGCATTCTCGATCAGCCACGCCCAGGCGGCGCGGCGGCAGAACGGCTCGTCCTCGCCGAACATCTCATGGTCGAGCCAGCCTCGGTGCATGAGGTAATAGCTCATCGGGCGCTCTCGTGACGGGAGTTGCGAACGGAATCAGGCATGGCGTGGCCTCCGGTTGGCCCGGAAGCGGCCTGCGACAAGGCGCACCTCGCCCGTGGCAAGAAACGCTCTTGCAAAAACCGGTACGAATGGGGCAAGCTGATCTTGCAACCGATCAGCCGGTTTTCGTACCGGTTATGCAGGCCCGCTTTCGAGCGGGCTTGTCTATTTCCGGGATACTTCTCCCGAGGATTGCTCCACCGGACAGCGTAAGCGAGGCGCACCGGACGGGGCAAGGTGCAAAGCGCGCTCATTTGCCCGGCCCCCGCAACACCCCGACCCGGTGATTGCGCTCGCGCGCCAGCCTGGCGGCTGCGGCGACGGCGAGGTCGGCAGCGAGCCGCACCGCGGCCTCCAGCGACAGCTCAGCGACTCCGAGCGGCGCCTCGACGCCGGCGACGTAGACCGACACCCGGATGCGGCGCCCGTCATCCGACACCACGGCCCGGTTGCGGGCGAAGGCTTCTTCGCCCTGGGGCGGCGGCGGGGCGGCGCTCACGCGGCGCGCCCCCTTGCCGGCGAGCGGATCGTGTCTTCGACGAGTTGTATTCTTTTGCCCAGCCAGGTAATAACCGGCACACACATACTGTTTCCGAGGGCGCGATACCGTAAACCGTCCGCCGCCGGCCTGCCGCGATAGGTTATGTCCAGATGCGAATCCGGGAATCCCTGGAGCCGGGCGCACTCTCGTTGTCGCGGGGTCAGCCGGCGAACCGACATGACCCCTGACCTCCGATCTAGCGGGGCTGTTGCGCCCGCTTCGCCTGCATGTAGTGCATCCCGCAGAGCCCCTTCGCGTTCGCGGGGTTCCCGCAAACCGAGCACATCTTCCGTGGCGGTATCTTGTATGCCAGCGGATCGCCGTGCTTCTTCCAGCGTATCCAGTGCTTGTTGCAGAAGCCGTGTCCCTTGTGCGACTTCCCGCAGATTACGCAGGAGCCACGGCGGTGGTGTTCCAGATTGTGGCAGGAGCGACAGATACGCTCCAAGTTCGTCGCGACGTTGTTCCAGGGATCGCCATCCCGGTGGTGTACATCGAGCGCATCCGGCGCTCCGCATTTCACGCATGGCCCCGGCGGTGTCCTCGACCGCGCCATCGCGTGCGCTGAAGTCCAATTTCCCTGAGAGCGTTCCTTGCGTATCGACATGCCGAAACACGCCTGCGAGCAAAACTTCCGTCTCAGGAAATGAATTAAGTACTCCAAGTCCCCATTCGGCAAACGCTTCCGTTCCAATTTGCCGCCGCACTGTTCGCAGTAGCGTTCCGGCGTCGGTTTCCTGTGAGCTGGCATAAGACGAATTATGCCTATTACCATCTTGGATTTCAAGGTTTTGTGGTATCGCGACCGCCCCGACGCCGATCCCGCCCCTGCTGCCGCCCGGCGTCGGGATCGCGTTAGCGGTGCCGTCGTCGGACCACTCGAGGTCGTGGCCGTCGCCCCGGCCCCGGATGGCGAGGGTCATCACATGCGGCAGCGCGTTGATGCAGCGCCCGCGCCCCTCGCCCATGCCGCCCGATTGCAGCGACATGGCCGTGTCGCCGGTGTTGCCGTTGCGGAGGTCCACCGCCACCGGCGGCACCCCCCCGCCCGTGCCGTCCTCGGATGCGTCGAAGCCCTCGCCGCGCAGGCTGTGGGCGACGAAAGTCTCGCTCTCGAAATCCCACCGCTCATTGGCGTTGCATGCGGTCGCAAGATCGATCGGCCCGGATTGATTGCCCCCGCCATAGGCGA
>Ga0207701_10007467_pt1 | contig 10867 bp, 9 predicted proteins | sample KBSSwiSSwithPhiX_FD_184294 | JGI IMG/M metagenome (GOLD analysis project Ga0207701, IMG submission 184294) | Switchgrass rhizosphere bulk soil microbial communities from Kellogg Biological Station, Michigan, USA, with PhiX - S5 (SPAdes) (version 2) | ecosystem: Environmental > Terrestrial > Soil...
CGCGGTGAGCGCCTCCATCTCGACGCCGGTCTGCGAGCTCGTGCGGACGCGGGCTTCGATCGCGAATCCGGTTTTCGTCGACGTGAGCTCGACGCTCACGTGGGTCAAGGGCAGCGGGTGGCAGAGCGGAATCAACGACGCGGTCTGCTTCGCGGCCATGATGCCGGCAAGTCGCGCCGCCTGGAGCGGGTCGCCCTTCGCGACCGCATTGTCGCGGATCAGACGCAGCGCCGCGCGGCTGACCGCGATCTCGCCGCGCGCGATCGCCTCGCGGCTGGTCGTCGGCTTCTCGCTGACGTCGACCATCCGTACGCGGCCGCGGGCATCGACATGGGACAACCGCTTCGAATCACTCATGCGGTTCCTCACCTTGTGCAAGATAGAATGACAGGCTCTCGAGGGAGACGGTCAGGTCGACGCTCTTCAGCTTGACCTCGGGAGGAACCTGGAGCGCCCCGGGCGAGAAGTTCAGAATCGCTTTCACGCCGGCGGTCACGACCAGATCGACCACCGGCTGCGCGTGCGGCGCCGGAACGGCGATGACGGCGATATCGAGCCGCTCGCGACGCGCCACCTTCTTGAGCTCCTTGATGTCGTAGATCGGCACGCCGCTCCTCGACTCGTGACCGATCTTTTCGTTCGCGGCATCGAACAGCGCGGCAATCTCGAAGCCCTCCTGTCGGAAGCCCGGATAGTCGGCGAGCGCGAGTCCCAGGTTGCCGGCGCCCATGATCGCCACACGCAGGTGCCGGTCGAGGCCGAGAATCTGGCGCAGATGCCGGCGCAGATCCTTGACGTAGTACCCGACGCCGCGCACGCCGAACTCGCCGAAGTACGCCAGATCTTTGCGAATCTGCGCGGCGTTCAGATGAAACTGCTCGGCGAGCGCCTGCGACGAGATCGTCTGCGTGCCGGCCGCATCCAACTCGTTGAGGCAGCGCAGGTACACGGAGAGGCGGTTGGTGGTGAGCTCGGACACCTGGTCCGGCGTCTGCCGCCGCTTGTTCGGCCGATTCACAAGGTCCAATGCTACCTGTTCCAGGAGCTCACGGTCCATTGCCAGCCACGTGCCTGGCAAGCAGCGATTAGAATGAGCGCGTGGCAGCGTCCGTGCGACCAGCCGGCGTCAGCATCGCGCAGATGATCGCGCTCGTGGTCGCTCTGACGGCAGCGCTTCCGGCGCAGTCGACGACGCGTCGCGTCACGACGGTCGAGGCACTCCTCCAGTTTCCCTCCTATTTCCATCAGCAGAACGTGCTCGTCCGCGGTGAGTTCGCCGAACAAGGGGGGGACCTTGTGCTCCGCGCCGACCCGCAGTACATCCGGCTGCTCAATCCCTCGCAGGCGTCGCGGCGCGGCATGGTCGAAGTACGCGGACAGATCATCGATGTCGGAAAGCTCGATCGCTCCGACCCGCGCCTCGGCACCTATGCCGAGCGATTCAAGTCCGGTGAGTGGCCACGGCCCGGCATGGAGCTCGTGCTGAACATCACCGGTGTCGCCGAAGCGCCGCCTTCGACGTCGGCGTCGGTACGTGCGCTCGCGCTCGAGCCGGGCAAATACGAAGGGCAGACCGTAACCGTCCTCGGCAACTTTCGTGGCCGCAATCTGTTCGGAGATCTGCCGGAGGCACCGGGCAAGAGCCGCTACGACTTCGTGCTCACCACTGCGGAAGGCGCGATCTGGGTCACCAACATGCGACCGCGTGGCCGCGGGTTCGACCTCGACGTCGAGCGCCGCATGGACAGCGGGCACTGGCTGCAAGTGACCGGCGTCGTGGCGATCCATCGCGGGCTCGCGCTCATCGCTGCCACGAAGATGACGGCGGCCGACGCGCCGAACGTGACGGAGGCGGCCCCGGAGCCGGTATCGCCACCGCCTCCGAATCCGCCCGTCAACGTGGTATTCAGCTCGCCCACGGCCGACGAAACCGACGTCTCGCCGACGTCAACCGTGCGTATCCAGTTCTCGCGCGGCCTTCGTGAGCCGTCGCTCGCCGATCACATCCGCGTGACGTACGTCGGCGAAGACGCCGCCCCCGCTCTCGCGTTCAAGACGAAGTACGACGCAGCCACACGCGCGGTGCAGATCACGTTTACGTCGCCGCTGGTGCCATACCGAACCGTGAAAGTGGAGTTGTCGGCGGACATCCTCGCGTTCGACGGAGCGCCGCTGAAACCGTGGTCGCTGACGTTTTCCGTCGGACGGTAGTCGGAGCACTGCCCCGCACGTTCACGGGACGACGCGGAAGGCGGTGATTTGCGTCGTCTCACCTTGAGACATCGACACCGCATAGTCGCCAGGCGCGAGCCCGGTCAGGGCCAGATCCGCGACCGCCCAGCGGATGGCGCCGTCATCGGCATTGCGCATCTCAACCTGGACGGGGACCGGCAGCGGCTGGCCCATGCGGTCGAGGACCCGCGCGGTGGGAATGCCGTCCACATCCGTTGCGTACTCGAGACGCAGCCGCTCGGTGCGACGGAATCGCGGATCGGCCGTATGGCGATAGCTGTCGCGCACGAGCGGGCCGCGGCGCGACAGCACCGGCTCGCTCAGGCCCGCAACCGACGCGACCAGCTCCACCCGGGGAAAGTCCTGGACCAGCGGGCTAGTCGACTCCGCGCCCGCCCGATGGATGCGCACCCGTACCGAGTAGTTGCCAAACGGCAACGTACCCGTGGCGGGGACTCGCATGTCGAACAGATCAGCGGTGCCGCGGACGTCGATGCGACTGGTGAACACCTGTCGCTTGTCTGCCGCCGTCACGATCACTTCAGCGCTGCCATCCAGGCGCTCCGTGCGGCTGCCGGCTTCACCGACGACCCAGAACGCGCCGCCCGCGGCTGATGCCACGGATGCGGTGAACGCCGAGGTCCTGAGCCACACGGGATTCGCGGGCTCGAAGCGCTGGACACCTTCGAATGCGGTGAGCACCCGGCTGTCCATCAACGGGCGCGCCGGCGGTGTACCCAGCTTGACCAGGCGCGTCGTCTCAGCGCCGTAGCCGGGGCGGGACCGAACGGTCACTCCGGGCCGATTGACTTTGACGGTGATCCCGCGAAACTTCGAGTCGGCGCGCACGTTGGAGGACTGGTACCCGAGCAGGTAATACGCCGACGTGTCGCTGATGATCCGATCAGTGACCTTGTCCATGTTGCGGACCTGCGATTCCCACAGGCCGTCGGTGGTCTCCGCGAGTTCGCGCAGCTGATCGCCCACCTGGTCTTCGACGCGCAGCTCCCGCCGGCGCATCTCGTTCTTCATCTGCGCCGGTAGATCACGGGGAATCGCCATGAGCGGCCGCGAGCTCACCGGGTAGAAGGAGACGTTCGCCCGGTTCGCCGTTCGCGCCAGATCCTTGAGCAGGTTGCCGTAGTTGATCCGCAGGAGGGCCTTGCGATCCTCGGCGCACGATTTGGTTTCGTTGTCCGAGCCGTTGGTGAGAGAGCTCTCCTCGTTGAACGGCCATCCACCGGTGACGAGCAGCACCGCCTTGCGTTCCTCGCGCAGATCGCGCAAGCGCGCGACGAGGCCGCCCAGGGCATCGAGCGTGTCACGGGCGTTGCGGCGCGCCTTCATCTCGGTGACCCGGCGTGAGAGGCGACGCCCCGTCGAATAGCAGTTCTCCCACTGGAATCCCTTCGGATCGTTCGCGTTGGCCGGGCGCTCATCGATCCACCGCGCATCGTTGGCCACGTCCGAGATCACCGACGCCTTGCGCCCCAGCGTCACGTTGAACGGTGACATGTCGGGTGTCATCAGTCCAACCAGGTCGGTCGGTTGAACGGTGCGATCGAGGAAGCGGAGCACGGCACGCCGAAGATCACCGTCACCAGCCAGCTCCGCGGTGTTCGTATCGACGAATACCACGAAGATTCGCGTACGCGAGTCCTCCTGGTTGACCGGCGTCGATGTCGCAGAACCGCCGATCCGCACGAACTCGAACGTCTCGATGTTCTGCCGGACGCCGTCCTCGTACAGCTCGATGTCTTCGGGGCGCAGGTCGCTGACGAAATGCCCGTCGCGTGTCGTCGGATACATGTCGACACGAATCAGATTGGCGCCCGAGCGGAACACCGGGACGGTGTCCTGCGGATCTCGAGGTGGCTGGCCCTGACGACCGGCGAGGGTAACGATGGCGGCGACGGAGCAGGCGAGAACGCTGAGTCCAGTGCGCACGTTTTACCTCGACGCACACGCGAGGGGCGAGTTTATCACCCAGTCAGACGTTGCGGATCGGCCTCCTCTTGCACCGGTCCCTCCGACAGCAGCGCCTGAACGGCGGCACGGACACGCCGGCTGACGGCTTCCCGATCGTCGATGGTCAGCCCCGCGGTCGGTATCGGGGCACCGATGCGCACGCTCAGCGTGGCCGGCCTGATGAGCGCGCTCCCCTTCCCCATCGCGTCCCGGCCTCCCAGGATGGCCACCGGCACGAGCGGGACCTGCGCTTCGATGGCCATGATGATGCCGCCCTTCTTGAAGGCCAGCAGCTCACCCGTGCGGCTGCGGGTGCCCTCCGGGAAGATGAGGAAGGACGAGCCGGACCGCAGCGCCTGCGCGCCGCGCGAGATCGAGGCCATCGCCCGGTCGCGATTACCGCGTTCGATCGGAACGAAACCGCCGACGTCGAAGATCGTGCGGACGAGCGGAAAGCGAAGCTCGGCCTTGTACAGAACGTGAAGGCGCGGATGAAGCACCGTGAAGAGTACCGGCGGGTCGACGTTGCTTTCGTGGTTGGCGCAGAAGACCACCGCCCCCTGCGTCGGCAGATGTTCCCGGCCCGTGACCCGATAGCGGATGCCGGAGGTCGCAAGGGCGAGACGCACGCCGCCGTGACCGATCGCGAACATGCCGGTCTTCCACCGCAGGACCGCGCCGAAGAACAGACCCACCGGTGCCGCACACGCCACGTAAAGCAGCGTCAAGACGCTCGCGGCGACGGTTCGGGCAGCGGCAACAGCAGTCAACACGACAGAATGCGACACATGGGTTGGCGGCGGACGACCCGTGAGGGTCCGCGGAATGCGGCCATGAAACGAGAAAGCCCGGACGGCAGATGCCGGTCCGGGCTGAAACCATGGCCGCGGCGATGAGTATTACGAAGCGCGCGCGGCGCGGCGCGGCGGAACGGATGCGACGACCGCCTTCACCGGCTTCACGACCTTGGCGCGCGTGGTCGTTCGCGCCACATTCCGCGCCTTCACCATAAAGCACTTCTCGAGCGCCCGATCCACCTTGTTCTCGATGTCCAACGCCTTCTCGCGCATGACTTCCGAGACTTCGGAAATGATCAGGGCCTTGGCCCGGTCGAGCATCCGCTTCTCGCGGAACGAGAGGCTCTTGGACTTGCTGAGGAACGTCAGGCTCTTGAGGACATCGGCCATGTCGTAAATGGACCCGGTGCGCATCTTGTCGGAGTTGTCCTTGAAACGCCCCTTCCAGTTCTGATGGTTGTCGATCTTGCCGTCACTGAGCAGGTGGAACAGCTGTTCCACCTCTTCGTCCGTGATGGCCTTGCGCAACCCTACGTTGTCGACGTTGGCAACCGGCACCAGCACGGTCGTGTCGTTGGAGACGATTCGCAGATGAAAAAAGCCGAGTGTCTGACCGAGAATGGTTTTCTCTTCGACCCGTTCCACGATTCCAAGTCCGTGGTTTGGGTAGATGACCTTGTCGCCAACCTGGAATGTCACGTTTCCCCCGTTGCAGGTAGGTTGTGGTAGGACCGGTCTCGCGAGTAGAACAGCCAAAAGAGTATAGCCCACTTGCCCCACTCACTTCAACGGGAACTGGCCGAAAAACGGCCACTTTGAGCATTTCAGCCCTCGCTCGTGCCCGTTCGGAGCCGACAATGCACAAGACGGATGATCAGGATGAGTTAAGGTCTAAAGTCCTGGAATCGTTCAATTTGGAGGGTTCCTTTTCCGGCCGCGACAGGACCGGTCCGGGTCGTTCGATCTTCGGCATCGTGACAGCACTCCTCCTCACGACCGTGGCCGTGGCGTCTCAGACCCGCAGCATGGCGCCCTTCGTCGGCACCCCGCCTGATGTCGTCGAGCGGATGCTCACGCTCGCCAAGATCACGTCGCGCGACGTGGTCTATGACATCGGGTCCGGCGACGGGCGAGTCGTGATCATGGCGGCGCAGAAGTTCGGGGCACGAGGCGTCGGCATCGATATCGATCCGGTGCTGATCGCGCGCGCGGAGGCGGCAGCAAAGGCAGCCGGCGTTTCGTCCCTGGTCACGTTCCGGCGCCAGGATGCCATGACGGTCGATGCCTCGGAGGCGACGATCGTCACCCTCTACCTGCTCGCCGCGTCCAACGCCCGCCTGCGTCCCGTCCTGACGGCCAAACTGGCCCCGGGGGCGCGCATCGTGTCGCACAACTATCCGCTTGGCGGCGACTGGGAGCCCTCATCGATCGATAACTTCACGGACGCAGCCGGAACGATGCGGACCTTGTACCTCTGGGTCGCGGACGGCCGGGTGCACTGATCCGGCGCGATGGAGTGACGGCCACGTGCGCACCAGGCCCCGGTCCAAGGGACCGTCTACTGCGCGCGTGTCATCGCCAGTTCGACGATCTCGGCGACCAGTTCCGAATAGGTGCGGCCCGACTTGCGCGCCGCCATGGCGAGCTCCGCGCGCGAACTGAGCCACGGGTTGGGATTGACCTCGATCACGTGGACCCGTCCATCGGCCTGGAGCCGCATATCGACGCGCCCGTAGTCGCGCAATTCCAGCGCCTGGTACGCCGCGACTGCCGTCTGCTGAAGGCTCAACACCGTTTCCTCCGGCAGGTCGGTTGCTATCATCGACTTGGTATCGCGGTAGGCCTTCGTACCCTTCCCCCATTTGACTTCTGCGGCCGCGATCCGCGGCGTGCCGTCCGGAAGTTTGGACAGGTCCAGTTCCACCACCGGCAACGCTTCGGGCTTGTCGTTCCCCAGGACGCCGACGTACATCTCGCGGCCGTCAATGTACTCCTCGATGAGAACCGGCGAATCGAAATGGGTGTGAAGCCAGTCCATGCGCTCCATCAGCTCCCGAATCGAGCTCACGACCGCGCTGAACTCGATGCCGATGGATCCATCTTCGCGCGCCGGCTTGACGATCACCGGAAACTGCAAATCGTGTGAGAAATCGAGCCGGCCGCGATAGCAGCGGGCGAAGACCGGGGTATGGATGCCGTGGAACGCGAAGATTTTCTTCGCGATCGCTTTGTCCTGGGCGAGCATCAAGCCGTGGGTGCCGGACCCGGTATACCGCTTCCCCAGCAGCTCCAGAAACCCGGCGATCTTGAAGTCGGCGGTGTCATCGTCGGCAAAGGATTCGGTCAGATTGAAGATGACGTCGCAGTCGACACGGCTCAGGGCGAGCAGGCTCTTCGGCGTGCCATCGAGCTCGTGCATCACCGCTTCGTGTCCCAGCTTACCGAGAGCCTCGGCAACCTCCTCCTCCACCTCTTTCTTATCCAGGGTGCGGGTCACCGGACTCTTCTCGCTCGCAGACGACTCCTCTTCGTCGACGAGCACGCGATCGTAGAGGACGACGATCTTCAGCTTGCTCATGCAGCTCCTGGAGGGACCAATCGCCGCGCGCCACGCGCGGGCCCGTACGCATGAGCATTGTGACTCAAATCCGCCTCGCTCGCCTCCTGCCTGGCTGCGATGCGGGCCCAACGCCCTCGAGCCCCATCGTTACCGCGCGCACACGGCCCACTTCGTGCACACAGCAGCTGCGCGGACTGCACCGCGAGCCGGATGGTCAAAGAGGTCATGACGCTGAGGGAGATCTATATCGCCGACCTGAATCACCTTCTTGACGCAACCCGGCAGAAGCTGCTCGAGTGGCCGATCCTGGCCGCTCGTGCGCAGGCGCCGATGCTGCGCGAGACATTCGACGAGCACTATGCCCAGACGCAACGGCATGTTGCGGCGCTGGAAGGCCTGTTCGAGAGGCTCGACGAACGACCGCGCCATCTCCGGCCGGACGCGTTCAATGGGGTGCTCGAGCTCTGGCGCATGCGTCACAGGGACGCGGCCGTCGGGGACGTTCGGGAACTTTCGCTCATCAGCACCGCGATGGCGCTCGACTATCACACGCTCCCGCTCTATGCCGAAGCCATGACCGCGGCTCGCTCCCTCGGCGACATCGAGGGCGCCCGTACGCTCCAATCGGCGATGAATGCCGAACGCGACCGTACGCATCGGCTGACGGTATTCCACGACTGGCTGGCCACGCGGCTGGCCGACAGCGGCCCTCGATGGACCTCGCGAACAGGCGCGGGGACATCGCCATCCGTCGCGGCGGACGTCGCCTCGCCTTCCCCGCTTGTCACAAACATCGAGACCGCGCTGGCGCCGAACGCCGCTACACGTCGGGAGTAAGTCCCGCCAGTCGCCGTCACAGCGAGGAACGGCCACCGGCGGGCATGGACGTTTCAGCTATTCTCTTCGGTGATCGGCCGCAGACCCGCGCCCTCGCTGCGGTCGTCCCCACTGTGCTCCTCGTAGACTCGGTGGCCGGACCGACCCAGGTCTCCCCGCGCCTGATCGCGGTTCGGATTGCGATAGGCGGCGCCAGTCCGCTCCTGCGCGTATTCCGAACCGATCTCACTCAGCACTTCTCGCCTCACTTGCTGGTCTTTCTTCAGTTCCTTGCCATCGGACTGCCGTCGTTCGGACATCGGGATCCTCCAGGAGAACGTGTGCCCGCGGAGGTCCAAACGGTGTGCCACTCTCGAAGCGCGGCATAATCGACGAATGACCTCCTACGAGCAGCTCGGCCTGTTCTATCTCGGTCGCCACTACGACCTGAGCGCCAGAGCGCGTCTGCCGGAGCCGGTGCTGTACGACTCCAAGGACCTGCTCACGCATGCGGTGTGTGTCGGGATGACCGGCAGTGGCAAGACCGGATTGGGCATCGCCCTCATCGAAGAGGCCGCCATCGATGGAGTCCCGGTGCTCGCCATCGACCCGAAAGGCGATCTCGCGAACCTGCTGTTGACGTTTCCGAACCTCGCCGCATCGGACTTCGCGCCCTGGGTGCAGTCCGATGGCGAGGGGTCGCGGGATCAGGTCGCCGCCAGGGAGGCCGCCACATGGACCGCCGGCCTGGCCGAATGGGATCAGACCGCCGACCGTATCGGCCGACTCCGCGCCGCGGCGGACATCCGTCTGTATACTCCCGGCAGCCGCGCGGCGACGCCGTTGGCACTACTCGGTTCACTTCATCCTCCCGAAGGAGCCGATGAAGAGGAACTGGCCACCTGGTCATCCAGTGCGGCCAGCAGTCTTCTCGCACTCGCCGGTATCGAGGAGACCGGCCCGCAAACCCGCGAGCACACGCTGGTCGCGACCATCCTGTCGGGCGCCGGCGCGCACGCCGATCTGCCCTGGCTCGTTCAACAGATCCAGCGCCCCTCCTTCGATCGCATCGGTGTGCTCGATCTCGAGACCTTCTTCGGCGCCAAGGATCGTCAGGCGCTCGCCTTGCGCTTCAACAGCGTGCTGGCGTCCCCCGGATTCAACGTCTGGCTGAGTGGCGATCCACTCGATATCGGCACACTGCTGCATACGCCCGAGGGACGTCCTCGCGTCGCCATCGTCTCGATCGCGCATCTCGATGATCCGCAGCGCATGCTGGTCGTCTCGCTCCTGTTGAACGCCGTTCTCAGCTGGACGCGAAAGCAGGCCGGCACCTCGTCACTGCGGGCCCTGGTGTACATGGACGAAGTCTTCGGCTACCTGCCGCCGGTCGCGAGTCCGCCGTCGAAGCTGCCGCTGCTCACGCTGCTCAAACAGGCGCGCGCATTCGGTGTCGGCGTGGTGCTCGCGACGCAGAACCCGGTCGATCTGGACTACAAGGCGCTGTCGAATACCGGCACGTGGTTCCTCGGCAAGCTGCAGACGGAGCGTGACAAGGCACGGGTCCTCGATGGCATCGAGGGGCTTTCTTCCTCGATCGATCGCGCCACGCTCGATCGGACCCTCTCCGGACTGCAGAAGCGGGTCTTCTTCATGCACAACGTGCACGATTCCGAGCCGACGGTTTTCGAGACGCGCTGGACACTCTCGTACCTGCGCGGGCCGATGAGCCGCGAGGAACTGAAGCTCCTTGCCGCACCCGGCGGCAAGGAGGCCGATCTCACGGGTCGGCCCGCCATCAATCGCACGGGGCCGCCGACGGCCGGCGGTGCGGATGCCTCGCGCGTGGTCGCGACTCCGCCACCGAGCCCCGGTCCCGCGACGAGCAAGCCGGTGCTGCCGGCGGGAATCAGCGAGTTCTATATCCCACCGGCTGGTGCGGGTGCCACTCGGCATGTACCGGTTCTCTACGGCGCGGCTCGTGTGCAGTACGTGGATGCGAAGAAGGGCATCGATCAGATCGGCGACGTTCAGGCGGTCGCGCCCTTCAATGACGGTGCAGTGCCCATCGAGTGGGACAACGCGGAGATTGTCGACGTGGCGCCCGATCGACTGACCGCGAAGGCTTCAGCGGGAGCACCGGCCGAGTATCTACCCCTCCCAGCCGCCGCACTTGCGCCGCGTTCGTATGCGACGTGGCAGAAAGACTTCGAACAATGGATCGGCCGCGCCCAGGGGCAGCGGCTGTTCTCGGCGCCCTCGCTGGGCCTCACGTCCAGGGTGGGAGAAAGCGAACGCGACTTCCAGATCCGTGTCCAGCAGGCGGCGCGGGAGGCACGCGATGCAGCCGTCGAGAAGCTGCGCGCCCGCTATGCGCCGAAGGTCGACCGACTGCACGCAAAAGTGCAGGCGGCGCAGGACGCGGTCGCACGCGAACAGCAGCAGTCTCAGCAACAGAAGCTGCAATCGGCGGTATCAATTGGATCGACGCTCC
>Ga0207701_10007473_pt1 | contig 10865 bp, 8 predicted proteins | sample KBSSwiSSwithPhiX_FD_184294 | JGI IMG/M metagenome (GOLD analysis project Ga0207701, IMG submission 184294) | Switchgrass rhizosphere bulk soil microbial communities from Kellogg Biological Station, Michigan, USA, with PhiX - S5 (SPAdes) (version 2) | ecosystem: Environmental > Terrestrial > Soil...
AAATGCAACGCTCATTGCAAATAACGTCGGTGCAATTTTATTTAACCTGTTTTTCGCATTTGCTATTCTTATCAAAACATTCCAACCGGGTGATATCACCTTTCATCGAATCGAAGGCTCCGTTGTGGTGTATCTGTTACTCGGCCTTGTATTTGCCTACAGTTTTCACGTCATATACCTGGTCTACGGGATAACAGCGTTCAATAATATCCAGGGACCTGAGTTCAAGGATTTTCTTTACTTCAGTTTCACTTCGCTTACAACAATGGGTTATGGTGATATAACTCCGGTGCATTCCGTTGCCCGATCAGTTGCGAATTTTGAAGCCGTGATTGGTCAACTATATCCTGCTATCCTGATTGCCCGACTTGTGTCTATGGAGTTCGAATCTTCCATCAGGAAAAAAGGAATTTAAAGGCCGGCCTGTCTATTAAAAGCACCTGCGACCTTAATACCATCTATCTCGTATAATAATAATCGCAGTAATTCATTAAAATACCTTGCCTGGTTGTCGTAAAGATCATTTTCACCAAGGATAATATCCTGGTTATCTGCAACACCATTGATAAACGCTTCATGGAGCAGTTCGATATTATTGTTGGCAATTTTCAAATTGGCATCAGCATACTGATATCTTGTATAAGCATTGAATATTTGAATGGAAGTTATCTTTTTCTCATTTTCAAACTGATTTACAAACTGATCCATATAATTTCTTGACTGGCTGGCTTGTAATTTTTTCTGTTCAACTGCCCGTCTGACGTCGAAGCCATTAAAAATTGGAATGGCTATGTTTAGCCCAACATATAAAAATGGTTTCCACCGTTCACCCTCAAAAATCTTTTCAATGCTGTTAGCGCCAGGTGTAAATCCAAGACTCGCATCTGCACCTATTACGGGTTTCCCTCTGGCACCTTCGAGTTTGATAGATTCATCTGCCAGGTAAATTTGTGAAGCTAAGACCTGGTTTTCTATTCTTTGTGATGGCTGGCTTTGTAACAATTGACCAGCAATTGAATCAACCTTACTTACGGCCTCATTAATTGTAAAATCCTTTTCAAGAATTAAACTATCTGGTTCCAAATAATTCATCTGGAATTGCAAAGCCGTAAGTGCTTCGTTGTAACCATTTCTGACATTTGCCAGTTCGGATATCATTCTGTTACGAGTTACCTCAACCCGGTTTACTTCAATTTTGACACCTGCACCTTCTTCAAATTTTATTCTTGTCAGATCAAGAAGGGTATCAATCCGTGTAACATTTTTCTGCAAAAACTCAGCCTGTAATTCCAGGAGCTTACAGGTATTATAAGCCTTATATATACCTGTAATCAAGTCGATTTTAAAATTAGCCAATTGCTGACCCTGCAGGGTTTTGCTTTGCAATGCAATATTATAACTGCTGCGGTAAGCCGGATTAAAAATTTGTTGAAACACATTCATGCTGGGGTACCATGTGTTATTGAAACCAGCATTTACTGCCATTGGTTCGCCATTCTGAAGTGAAGGAGGAGCCAATGGGTTTCCACCTTCAAGCAGGAGTATTCGATTGTTGAAATAGTACTGAAAAGCAGAAGTAATATCCACCCGGGGCAGATAAGTGCCTCTTGCTCTTTGAATTCCGATATCCGCGATAGACACTTCTGTTACAGCCACATTCAACAGTGGGTTGTGACTAAACGCATATTCAATACAGTCAGTTGTCGAAAATATTTTTTGAGCTTTTGCACCCGAAGTCCAGAAGAGAACGCAGAAAAATACTCCAACACTATACTTCGCCGTTTGCCTGAGGCAGCTTTTCATCATAGGAAGATTTAAAAGTGATAAAATTCAAGACCAGTTTTCTATTCTCCACAATCCAGAGTGTAAAAACGATCACAGCAAGTGTTATCGCTATTATTGCACCTATAAAAAAAGTTTCGCTTAATCCCAGAAAAAATGATTGGAGCTTAACCATGCCGGTGATACCATTAACTGCAGCATCAAAAGCCTGATCAGCATCATAACCATTCGACATATAAAATGCTTTTAATCCGTTTATTCGTTCCTGCAACAACGGATTTCCTTCATCAGTATACCTGATCATCAGGTTAAAATTTCTCACGTTTTCAAAATTCAGAATTCGTCCCAATCCTGTTGCGGTTACTGCAATTCCCATGGTAAAGGCAACGCTTCTGAAATTCGCCACCTTCCCTACCAGGTGATTTGGTACACTGCGAACGGCCACAAGGATTATACTAATAGCTATCATACCACACCCAGTCATGCCAATGAGCGAGGGAAGAATAATGTTGCTAAAACCGAAGTCCGGGTTCAATTTTGACAATGTAAATGCTGTATAAGCAATAAGCATTAATCCTAAGATCAATAACCAGTACGGACTAAATTTCCGCCCTATCAATACCAAGGAAAATACAAGTGATAAAAAAATAATGAATGAAAGTAAATTGATAAATTGAAATATATCCTTCATTGGCATTTGCAAAATGCCTCCCAGCAATTTTGCCAGCATAGAAATATTAAATACAAAGGCCGCACCTGCGAGATAGGAAATAATCAAAGCCACAACAAAGCCAGGATATTGCAGTAATCTGGTATCAAATAATGGTTTTTCATGTAGCATCCCACGGATCAATAAAGCACATGCCGATATAACAGCTAATGCCGACGAGATCACAATTTTTTTATTGCTCCATCCCTGGTATTGTTCCCGAAACAAGACAATAAAAAAAACAGACACTATCAAAATTGAAAAAGGGATCAGGCTTATCCAATCTTCTTCTATGTCCTCGTTTTTTTGATGATCTGGTACAAAGAAAAAAGAGCTTAAGAAAATGAGTGAAAGCAGGGGAAGACTTAAGAAATAGGCAAAGTCCCAGCCATAATCTTCAGTAAATAAACTGTTACAAAATAAACCCAGGCATAAACCTCCGATATTGGCAGCAACACTGTTTAATGCTCCTAATTTCTTTGCTTTTCCTTCATAAGTCGACAGAAATAACTGCGTAGATACAGCTATCAAAAAACCATTGGCCAAACCTGCAGCGATCCGTGAAATGAGAAGCACATTAAAACTCTCGGCCCTAAACGAAATAATTGTCGAAAGAATTAATAAGATCGAAGATCCAATAAATAATTTCCTGTTTCCGATCCATTTAATAAAAATTAGTCCGGCAATACCTGTGATTATTGTTCCTGACTGAAAGCCACGCAACAACCAGGCTGCATCCTTCGACGTAACACCAAAATAACCCTGTACATAACCGAAAGATAAACTCTGGCCGAAAAAATTATAACTCCCCAACACCAGGGTGGTGAAAAGGAAAAAACGGAACCAAAATTTATTTTTGATTATGTGCATGCGGCATCATTGGGTTACTTCCACACTAAAGCCGGGTCTGAGTAATTTATATGCACGAGCGGTGTCTTCGAATTTAATCCTGACCGGTACCCGTTGAATGACCTTAACATAGTTGCCGGTGGCATTGTCTGGCGGAATTAAAGCAAACTTAGATCCTGTTGCACTCCCCACAGATTCAACAGTACCATAAAAAACATCTTTTGGAAAAGCATCCGCAATAATTTTTACCCGCTTTCCTTCTGTGAAGTCGGCCAACTGTGTTTCTTTAAAATTCGCAGTTACCCAAAGGTCACGTGATTGAACAATGGAAAATAGTTGCGCTCCGGCGCGAACCATCTGCCCCTGTTGTATTTTTCTTTTTGATACATGGCCGCTAACCGGAGATCGTATTGTTGCATAATCAATACTCTTTTGCAATATCTCAATTTGGTTTGCTTCGGCAATTACATTTTGGCGGGCAAGTTCAAGCTGTTTTTTAGCATCTTCGATTTTGGCAACAGCCTGTGCCTGGTTATCGTACGCATTTGCCAGGGCTACCGTATTTTTTTTATATGCTTCTTCTGAAAATTCATACACCTGGACAGATACTACCCCTTTGTCCTTAAGTATCTTATTTCTTTTATAGTTATTTTCCGAAGTTGATAGTGATGCTTTTTGTGCGTCGATTGTCTGGCCTGAGATTTTTTTGTCTATTTCTGCGATGTTTATCCCGGCTTTGGCTCTGTCCATGCTGGTTTTCGAAATAGCCAGTTCATTTACAGCCTGCTTTAGTTGAAGATAAAGGTCTGTAGTGTCGAGCTGTACCAAAACATCACCTGAATTTACATATTGGTCATCTTTAGCGAAAACAGAGTCTACGAAACCATCAGTCCGGGCCAATGCCGGTACTATATTGCCATCTACCTGGGCATCATCTGTACGATTCCTATCATCATAGTAGTTAATCACGAGCCAATATATAACGGCAAGTGTTGCTGCTATTAGCAGCATGATTAGAATATTTGTGAAAAGCGTTTTCATGTTACTAAAATATATTGGTTTTCAAGGTAAGCAAGTTCATAGAAAACAAAACCAAAACGGAAGAACTTGCACTAATGAAAATTCAATACATTTTATCTATATCAAAAGGAGAAATTGCTGGCGGACTAAATTAAAGATCCGCAAAACGTACAAGCCTAAAACAATGGAGTGGGCCAGGCTTACATAAAAGGAATGATCACCGTAAAAAAGAAGGACGAGATTGGTTGATCGGCGAATTGAATAGGCTGAAAAAGAAAAGTCAGAAAGAACCTAATCGCTAGGGCCTTTCTGACTCATTTTCGAAAAAAAAACTACCATCTTTTGTTATCGTTCCGGGGAGTTTTTTCCCTGGCTACAGTTACGGACATAGCCCGACCCTGGATATCTTTGTTATTTAGTCCTTTCATTGCTTCATTTGCTTCAGCATCGGACGCCATTTCCACAAATCCAAAACCACGGCTGCGACCAGTTTCCCTGTCAGTTATGATTTTAGCTGAAGTAACTGTTCCGTACTGTTCGAATAATTTTTTAAGGTCTTCATCCACAGCATGAAAGCTGAGGTTTGAAACGTACATGTTCATAATACAATAATTTTTAAAATACAATTTAAATGCCTGTGAAAAAAAACTGCAGCAAAAAGTGAAGAGGATATTAACTATTACTGGTGTAAGAAGTAAGAATTGATAATGTCAGGACTAATTGTAAGAACTTTAATTCACAGAATAAAGGTAAACAAATTTGTACAGAACCTGCCAATTATCTTAATCGGCCTGTTTTAATGGTCAATTCTCAGTTAACCACAATTTTTTTGATATCTTTTGAGCCAGAATTTACTGATCCAACTAAATCACCATGATCGTTAAAAAAACATTGCTATTTCTGTTATTTCTGACTGCCAAACTGGCTGTGATGGCCGATGTATCACTCCCCCGCATCTTCGGTGATAATATGGTGTTACAGCGGGATAAGCCCATTTCTGTATGGGGTTGGGCTGCTAAAGGTGAAAATCTCACGATTCAGTTTCACCAACAGACAAAAAAAACAAAAGCCGATAAATCCGGCAAATGGCAGGTTTATCTGGAACCAGAAATGGCAGGTGGCCCATATCAATTGTCTATAAAAGGTAAAAACCTGGTGACCATCAAAAACATCCTGGTAGGAGAAGTCTGGATCTGCAGTGGTCAGTCAAACATGGAAATGCCCATCGCAGGTTGGGGCAAAATTGACAACTACGAAGTAGAGATCGGTAATGCATCTTACCCACAAATACGACAGTTTAAAGTTCCCAATACCGTAAGCACAAGTTTACAAGATAATGTCACTGGTGGTCAATGGGATACTTGTAGTCCGGCTACAGCTGGTAATTTTTCGGCTACCGCATATTTCTTTGCACGTGAAATTTATCAGCGATTGAAAATACCTATTGGTTTAATAAATACTTCCTGGGGTGGAACACAATCCGAGGCATGGACCAGCAAAAAAGCTTTTGAAGAAAGTGAATATTTTAAACCCGTTGCAACTGCAATGAACCAGGGTAATGTGGATAGTATTTTGCAGGAAAGAAAAGCCAGGGTGTTAAAAAATATCCAGCGTGCACAAGACGGAAAATATTCCGGACCTGCGAATACTACAAACTGGAATAAAACAACTTTTGATGATAGTAAATGGCCTGAAATGAAATTGCCTGGTGTTTGGGAAAATCAGGGACTCGATGGATTTGATGGAGAAATATGGTTTAGAAAAACTATAACCATTAACAAACAAGATGCAGGAAAACCGGCGGTGCTGGAACTGGCCAAAATAGATGATATCGATGAAACCTATATTAATGGAGTCAAGGTCGGATCGATTTCAACCTGGGATGAGTTAAGAAAATACAATGTTGCTGCAGGCATATTATCAGAAGGTCAAAATGTTATTTCTGTGAAGGTAACGGACAATGGTGGAGGCGGTGGCATTTATGGTGAAGCAGCTGACATGAAATTAACCATCGGCGATCACCAACAACCACTGAATGGAAATTGGAAATTCCAGGTAGCAGCGATCAGTAATTCAACTTACCAGGGACTTGGTCCCAACGACTATCCATCCCTGTTATTTAACGCAATGATCAATCCACTTTTGCCATACACTATTCAGGGAGCAATTTGGTACCAGGGCGAAGCAAATGCAGGCAGGGCTTATGAATACAGAAAAGAATTTCCACTAATGATAGAAGACTGGAGAAAACGGTGGAATAAAGGAAATTTTCCATTTTTCTTTGTCCAGCTGTCCACATTCGGGAAAGCCGACGCCAATAGTAATAATGGAAGCAATTGGGCGGAACTTCGGGAAGCTCAGGCAATGACCCTTTCACTGCCACATACCGGCATGGCAGTAACTACTGATATAGGAAACCCCATTGATATACATCCGAAAAACAAACAGGACGTAGGAAAAAGACTGGCCTTTATTGCCCTTCATGATGTGTACCAACAACAAGGCGAATATATTGGACCCGTGTTTACTTCAAATAAAATAGAAGGCAGTCGGGTAGTACTAACGTTTACGCATACTGGATCCGGTCTGGTGGCAAAGGATAAATACGGATATATAAAAGGTTTTGAAATCGCAGGTGCTGATAAAAAATTTTATCCGGCGAGTGGAATTATTAACGGCAATACCATAACGGTAGAATCCAACCAGATCAAAAACCCTGTTGCCGTCAGGTATAACTGGGTTGATGATGCTTCAGAAGGAAATGTTTTTAATAAGGAATGGTTGCCAATGGCTCCATTCAGGACAGATAATTGGGATGGCATTACTGTAAAAAATAAGTATAGGATCGATTGGTGATTACCTGAATTCGTAACCTCGTCCTCTGAGTTGGGTCAGTAAGTTGGCAGGAGCATCGGTGGCAATACATCTGCCTTCTAATTTTGGCGCGACCGGAGAATGAATAGCCAGGTATTCTTCCATGATTTTGTGCAGGTCATAGCCGAGTAATTTTGGCGAAGAAACTCCTTCTACCCTGCAAATGGTGGTATCAGGATCTCCATCCCTTTCGCAGGCCACAAAACTGTATTCTTTACTCATAACAACTTCTTTGCCGCCAACGGTAACATGATTAAGTCGCTGACCTTCATTTTTTCCAATGGTGAAGTTTACCGTCATTCCTTTAAACCTGACAACCCATCCTCCAAATCGTTGTGCGGGATCTTCTGCAAAAGCATTTTGCAATTCCTTTTCGAGCCAGTCCCATAATTGTTTACCGGTTATAGTTCCTTTTTTTGCTTCACTGTTAACCGGCAACATACTCCACAAATAATCAACTGTAATGTCCGCCATTCCTGTTTGCTTATCGGGCACTAACGGCGGACAAAATCTGAATCCATTACTCAGCGCAATGTCGAATTTGAATTTCCACATCAGGGCATCAGTGATCAGGTTGTCCATTGGAGTTTCCAAAACATAATATCGAACAAGAGCAGTTTTTGTTTTTCCAATAACACGATCAAGTTGTTTTTTATATGGCTCCCTGGCTTTTTGGACAAGGCTTTTCATCTCCTCGTCTTCCTTGTATTTTTCAGGATCTACATCCAGCAATTGATATGATTTTTCTTTTACTACACCATCTTCCACAACGATATCGAGTTTTGCGACGAAAGAACCGAATGCGCCAGGTTCAGTGACACTGGCATATTTACCGCTAATTGGGTTGCGAACCCTTTCATGGGTATCGGCACCAAGGATATAATCCACGCCTTGTAATTGAGGCATATCAGCAAGGCCTACCTGCTGGGCCAGTCCCAGATGTGTTAACAGGAAGACCATATCGCATTGTTCGTACTCTTTCAGGATCTTAATGTATTTCGCAACATTCAATTCAGGATAGGTAAACTTTATTCCTGCGCTAAAAGCCGGAGACTGTCTTTTAGGCGTCATGGGATCATTATACCCTATAAATCCAATTTTGATACCTGCAATATTTCTTACGTAGTAAGGAGGAAAAATCAGGTCACCGTTAAATTCATCTTTTGTATCATGAAACATATTAGCACAGACTTTATCACCGTCGTATGCAAACATGTCTTTCATCATCATTTCCTTACCGTATACAACCTCCCAGTTGCCAGGCAATAAAAGATCATATCCAATATTATTCATGAGTGGAATTATAGCCTTTCCTTCTGTCAGTGCAGCTACACCCCCACCCTGGAAACAATCCCCACCATCGATCAATATAGTATTGGAAGCATTTTCAGATCTTAATGCATTGATCATGGTCTTCAGCGAAGCATAACCTCCTCTTTTACGATAAACCGGCTTTTCGGCTTCCATGAAAAATTCATCATGCACCAACAACTGAGAATGGATATCAGCAGTATGAAGAATTGTGACAATACTAGCCTTGCCATTGAGAACAGCTTTATTTTGCTGCATATTTCTAGCCTGGTAGCTACTATCCGCATTATGAAGTGAAGAAACATCAAGGGGCGACAATAAACCTCCGGCCGCACCAATTCCCAAACCTATTTTACCAGCTTTTTTGATAAAATCACGACGATTGTTTTCTGGCTGGTCTGATGTTGGATGTTCAGGCAATACTATGTCATCATGATCGTGAAATCCGCAGGTACAGCCTGGTAAATGTTGGATTGACATTTGAAATTATGTCGCGGTATTTATTGCTGAAGATATTCTGCGAGCTTCGTCATATCATTCTTGTCAAAATAATTCAATTTATTCTCGTCAAGGTATTTCCCGAGATCAGGTTTCATTTTTCCAAACATCTCCATTATGTTTTTCCTGTTTGCCTGTCTGAACTTATTGAACCTGTCGCCAAAATAATAAACATAGTTTTCTGAAAATGTAAGTATCTGTTTGGCCACAAGTGTTTTCATTTGACTGGCATTTGCTTCCACTGATTCTTTCACTTCCACTGCACCGCCATTTGATTCACCGAATCCGCCGATCTTTTCCCTGTTGATCAGATCAATTTCCCTGTTTTCCGTCAGCTTAACTCCATTTTTATTGCTCAGTTGTCTCAGATACCTTTTATAGTAATAAAATGTATCCGTACTGATGGCAACATAATGTGTTGACTCAGCATCATCCATTATGATCGTATCATTTTTGTCACCGATATACTCTATTTCCGCAAGCAGGCTATTATAATTCATTCTTGCTCTACCCAATTTCCCGTTTTTGAATTGTACATCTCCCAATATAAACTCAGGATAGGTATACATATCTGCTGCAGGAATTACTTTCATCACCTGTTCTCCAGGATTTACCTTGAATTTTTTTACTGTCTGGGATTGAACCTGCAGGAATCCACCTGCACATAACATTACAATTAATATATATTTCATTTTATTCATCATTTAATGTACGGATTTTATAAATTTTAAGGAATGCTAATTTATGGTTCCCATGAGACTATTAAAAATCTGTTCTGTTATTTTCTTTGGCTTTGATGTTTCCGGGTCAATTAAACACCAGGTGGTATTTGCAGTAACTAATAATGTCGCTGACCCGTTATAGATCTCAACATGACGAATAGACCTGAACCCGGATGTTTCTCCAACCCATGTTTTGGCTATGATCCTGTCTTCCAGGAATGCTGGTCGATGATAATTGATCTCATGCCTCAATACAACCCACGCCAGTTCTTTTTGTAATTCCGGAGAGGCTAAAACATTCCAGTGTGCTTCTGCGACTTCCTGAACCCAACGCAGGTAAACCACATTATTGACATGTCCAAGTGCATCAATATCCTGCGGTGAGATCTGGATTTGCCATTCAAATGGTTGTTTAGTTGGTACCGACATGATTAATTTTTATTGAGCCATAACACATATTCAAGGAATGGTTTTTGCCAGTAATATTCACTGTGTTCACCACCTTTCACATACATGGTCCTTACCTTAATATTTTTGCTTTTTTCCAATTCCTGTTTCATGAGTTCAGTATATTGAACCAGCGTTTTACTTTCTTTATCACCTGCATATAGAAATACTTTTATTTTTTTACTGCCGGGATCTTTATATAAAACATGGTGAAAATCATCAATCACCTGGAAAGAACAGGAAAAAACTCCTGCAACACTGAAAATATCCGGAAATTCCATTAAACAATATAAAGAAATCAGTGCACCCATTGAACTTCCCGCAACAGACCTTCCACCTCTTGCTTTGACTGTACGATAATTCGAATCTATATAAGGAACCAGTTGTTTGGTTATAAATGCAGCATATTCCTTTCCTCTTGCTTCCCCGAGCATTTTACTCTGGTATGGAAGATACTCGTGCAGCCTTTCATTTCCCGAACCTATTCCAACGATGATATATTCCTGGCCACCTTTTGAAACCAGGGAATCCATAGTTTCATCGACCTGCCATTCTGTTCCGAACGCTGTAGAAGCTTTATCAAAAAGGTTTTGACCATCCTGCATATAGATCACCGGATAGCTTTTTTTCGAATGTTTATATGAAGGGGGAAG
>Ga0207701_10007474_pt1 | contig 10863 bp, 8 predicted proteins | sample KBSSwiSSwithPhiX_FD_184294 | JGI IMG/M metagenome (GOLD analysis project Ga0207701, IMG submission 184294) | Switchgrass rhizosphere bulk soil microbial communities from Kellogg Biological Station, Michigan, USA, with PhiX - S5 (SPAdes) (version 2) | ecosystem: Environmental > Terrestrial > Soil...
CGTTGCGCCGCATCCTGATCGAGACCGAGGTCTATAGCGATCTCGGCCTGCGCTGGTTCACCGAGCACCAGCCGGATCTGCTGACGGTCTACATCCAGGGGACCGACAGCGTCGGCCATGTCTTCGCGCCGTACGCGCCGCCGAAGCAGCCGTCGATCGGCGCCGAGGATTTCTCGCGCTACAGCGGCGTGCCGGCCCGTTACTTCGCGCACGTGGACGCGATCCTCGAGAAGTACCGTGCGCTGGCCGAGTCCACCGGCAGCGTCCTGATGCTCGGCTCCGATCATGGATTCATCTGGGGCGAAGGACGCCCCGAGGCGTTGTCGAGCGTCGCCAACGCGACGGCGGCGAAGTGGCACGCCGAGAACGGCATCTACCTGATCTGGGGCAAAGGGATCACGCCGACGTCAGGACACACCGGGCACGGCAGCGTGCAGCAGACGTGCGCGACGCTGCTCGGGCTGCTCGGCCTCCCGCCCGATCGCCATGCGCAGGGTCCGCCGCTGGCTGGAACGCCGGGCGCTCTTCCGCCTGAAGGCGGAAGCCACGGGAGCGCCATGGGCGACGCCGTCGATTACCGGCAGCACTTCACGCCGATGGCGGCCATGGCCGGGACGGCGGGCGCCAACCAGGCGCGGGTGGACGAAGACACCGTGGCAAAACTGAAGGCGCTCGGCTACATTGGCGGCGCCGAAGCCACGGGGCGCTCCGCCGGCACGCGCACGGCGGGGTCGCTGAACAACGAAGGGCTGCTGCTGAAGCAGGCCGGCAGGACCAAGGAAGCGATCGACGCCTTCGACCAGGCGATCACCGTCGATCCGAACCTGGCCTCGGCGCTGTGGAACATGAGCGACCTGCTCTACGCGCAGAACGCGCTCGACAAGTCCGACGCGCTGCTCGTGCGCGCCTACGCGCACGATCTCCCGGAAGGGCGCAAGTTCCTGATCGGCCGCGCCATCGGCTACCAGCGCAGCGGCCAGATCGACCGCAGCGTCCGCCTGCTCACCCAGGCGGCGGCAGCGAGGGCGGACGATCCGGAAGTGCTGCTGTTCATCGGGCGTTACAAGGTGGAAGCGGGCGACTGCGCCGGCGCCGTCGTCAACATGCGGCGCGCGACCGAGCTGGCGCCGGCCAGTGCCGCCGGCTTTGCCTCGCTCGGCCTGGCGCAGACCTGCGCCGGCGACCGTGCCGGCGCGATGAAGAGTTTCCAGCGTTCGCTGCAGCTGGATCCGAATCAACCGAAACTGCGGCAGTTTCTCAAGTCCCCACCGGCATGACCCGCGGAGGTTCGACATGGGCATCATCCTGATTGCGACGCTGGCGCTGATCGCCAACAGTCCGCAAGCGCCGTCGGTTCCGGCGCAGGCACACCAGGACGCGCTGGCGCAGTTCAAGTCCGGCATGGTCGCGCTCGAGTCGGAGCGGTACGACGAGGCGGAAGCGGCGTTCAAGAAAGCCGTCAACCTCGAACCGAATTATGAAGGGGCGTATTACGGGCTCGGGCAGACCTACATGCGCAAGCACCTGTTCGAGGACGCGGTGCAGGCGTATCTCCACTCGCGCGACGCGTTCAGGCAGAACGCCGCGGCCGAGGCGGCCGGCGATGTCGCGGCCGAGCAACGGCTGCGCGATCAGATCCAGGTGCTGAAGGACACGGAGCGCGCGCTGCAGCGCACCAGCCAGGCCAGCACGCCGCTGAACGTCAACTCGGCGATCGAGCGCATCCGCGGCCAGATCACCCTGCTCGAAAGCCGCCGCAACCGCCGTCCCGACGCGCCGCCGCCGGTGCCGGCGGGGCTGTCGATGGCGCTCGGCAGCGCCTACTTCCGACTCGCCCGTCACGAGGATGCGGAGCGCGAGTACAAGGCCGCCATCGCGGCGGATCCTGCGTTTGGCGAGGCGCACAGCAACCTGGCGGTCCTCTACATGGTCACCGAGCGCTACGACCAGGCCGAGGCGGAGGTCAAGGCCGCGGAGAAAGCCGGGTTCAAGGTCAATCCCAACCTCAAAGCCGACATCAAGAAGAAGCGCGGAGGGTAAGGAGAAGCGGAAGTCAGGCTAAACGCGCGACACGGCGGCCGCCACCTGCGCGTGGACCGGCAGCGTCAGCTGGAAGCACGCCCCCTTGCCGCCGCGGTCCTGCAGCTCCAGCGAACCGCCGTGCGAGGTCGCGATGCCGAGCGCGATCGACAGGCCGAGCCCGGTGCCCTGCCCCACGTCCTTGGTGGTGAAGAACGGCTCGAAGACGCGGCCGCGCAGCTGCGGGCTGATTCCCGGGCCGTCGTCGATCACCTGCAGCGTGTGCGCGTGCTCGCCGGCGTCGGTGCGGATCACGATCGTGCCGGGGTGGTTGCCGATGGCGTACTCGGCGTTGAGCACCAGGTTGAGGACGATCTGCTGGATCTCCTCGCGGTTGACCAGCACCGGCAGCGCGGCCGGGTGCAGCTCGAGCTGCAGCGCGATGTTGTGCTGCGCCAGGTGGTGCTCACGCAGCATCGCCGTCGTCCGGGCCAGCTGGTTGAGATCGGCGGCGATGCGGTCCGGAGTGCCGCGCCGGACGAAGGAGAGCAGGTTGCGGACGATCTGCCCCGCGCGCGCCGCTTCCTGGCGCACCATCTCGAGGTCCTGCCGGTTGCCGGGGTCGGCCTGCTGGTCGAGCATCAGCTCGACGCAGCCGATGATCGTCTGCAGCGGGTTGTTGATCTCGTGGGCGACGCCGGCGATCAGCTCGCCGACGGCCGACAGCCGCTCGCTGTGGACGAGCTGATCGCGCAGCTTCAGGTCCTCGGTGATGTCGCGCTCGACGCCGACGAAGTGCGTGACCCGTCCGTCGCGGTTGCGCAGCGGCACCACCGTGCTCGACGCGGGGAAGGTCGTGCCGTTCCGGCGCCGGTGCATCAGCGTGCCGCGCCAGATCCCCTTGGCCCGCACTTCGGAGCCGACGTGATCGACCATGCGCTCGAAGCCGCGCTCGAGCAGCGTCGGCAGCATCATCTGCGACAGCTCTTCGCGCGTGTAGCCGAGCGCGTTGACGCAGGCGTCGTTGGCGTGCTCCACCGCGCCGTTGGCGCGCGTGATCAGAATCAGGTCGCCGGTCTGCTCGGTCGCGGCGGCGAGCAGGCGCACGCGCGCGTCGGCGCGCTGCAGCGCGTCGCTCTGCACCGACAGCCGCAGCGTGAGCACGCCGAGGCTGGCGACCATCGCCAGCGTGGTCAGCAGCAGGCGCACCGAGTCTCCGGGGTCGCCAATCGGCTGCAGGCGCAGCAGGCCGAAACCGATCAGCGGGATCAGGAACACCGGCGCCGCGGAGAGCGCCGTCGTCCGCCAGCCGGATCGCACCGGCCCGTCGTCGGCGCCGTCGCAGGAGGTCGGCGCCTCGAGCGCCGCCCATGCGTAGCAGAAGAACGGCACGATCCAGGCGAGGTCGTAGACGCTGCCTTCGTGGTAGCGGAAGCTGGCAATCGCGTCGCTCGTCATCAGCCGCAGGAAGAACCCGGCCGCCGCCCCCACCGCCAGCGTGATGTAGGTGCTGCGCCACGCCGTCTCCCGCGCGAACCAGATGCCGGCGGCAAGGCCCATGACCATGACCAGCCGCTGCAGTTGCACGAGGACGAGCAGCGTCGCCTGCGGCGTCGGGCCGGTGACCGGCACCACGCTGGGCACCATCACGAAGTAGGCGAACAGGAACCCGAGCAGCAGCCCGTAGCTGACGAGATCGACGCCGGCCGCGAACGAGGAGGACTTGCGCGCCCCGAGATACGGGCGGGCAAAGAGCGCGACGACCGGCCCGATGCCGCCGCACAGGCTGAACATCGTGTGCCACTGGACCCACGATCGTTCCGAGGTGAGCGCGTTGATGGTGAACCCGATCTGGCCGATGAACCACATCGCCATTCCGACGCCGACGGCGTCCCAGAACAGGCGCTGCGTCCCTTCCCAGTCCTTCCGCCGCCAGAGGACGATCCCGCATACGCTGCCCGCGAGGCCGAGGAGGAGCGCGTTTGCGACCAGCATCCGCGCGGTCGGGTGCGCACCGAGCGCAACGCCCGCCCCCAGATAGATCGCGACGTACAGGATCCCGAACAGCAGGTATCGCAAAGGGTCCTAAAGTGTGGGGAGGGCTAACTTTAACACAGATGGGTCAGCCCATAAAGGGCTGACCCACCGGGAACCTCAGACTTGCTCGGTATCTATTTGTGCCCGCTGGAGTTTGCCGCTGAAATCGATGTACATGGACTTCCACTCCGAGAACACCTCGAGCGCCGCCACCCCGGCCTCGCGGTGGCCGTTGCCGGTGTTCTTGGTGCCCCCGAACGGCAGGTGCACCTCCGCGCCGATGGTCGGCGCGTTGACGTAGAAGATGCCGGTGTAGAGATCGCGCATCGCCTGGAACGCGCGGTTGATGTCCTGCGTGTAGATCGACGCCGACAGGCCGTACTCGACGCCGTTGCCGATGGCGATCGCCTCGTCGAGGGACTTGCACGGCATCACCGACACCACCGGACCGAAGATCTCCTCGCGCGCGACGCGCATCTTCGGATCGACGTCGACGAACACCGTGGGCTCGTGGAAGAAGCCCTTCGCGAGCGCCCCCTTGTCGAGGCGCGCGCCGCCGGTCGCCAGCCGAGCCCCTTCGTCGCGTCCGATCTGCACGTACTTCATCACCGTCTGCAGCTGCGGGTCGCTGTTCGACGGCCCCATCTCGGTCTCGGGCTTCAGCCCGTCGCCGACGACGAGCGCCTTCGCCCGCGCCACGAACTCGTCGACGAACTTCTTGTAGACCTTCTCGTGCACGACGACGCGGCTCGCCGCGGTGCAGCGCTGCCCGGAGGTGCCGAAGCCGCCCCACAGGCAGCCGTCCACCGCCAGCTCGAGGTTGGCGTCGTCCATGATCATGACGACGTTCTTGCCGCCCATCTCGAGATGGACCTTCTTGAACGTCGGCGCCGCCGCCTGGTTGACGATGCGGCCGACGCGGGTCGAGCCGGTGAACGACACGACCGCCACCCGCGGATCGGTGGTCATCGCGGTCCCGACCTCGGCTTCGCCGGTGACCATGTTGACGACGCCCTTCGGCACGCCGGCTTCGATGAGGATGTTGACGAAGTGCAGCGCCGACAGCGGCGTCTGTGACGAGGGCTTGAAGACGACGGTGTTGCCGCAGACCAGCGCCGGAATGATCTTCCACGACGGGATCGCCATCGGGAAGTTCCACGGCGTGATGATCGCGCTGACGCCGAGCGGCTGGCGCACCGACATCGCGAACTTGTTGCGCAGCTCCGACGGCACCGTCTGACCGAACATGCGGCGCCCCTCGCCCGCCATGTAGAAGGTCATGTCGATCGCTTCCTGGACGTCGCCGCGCGTCTCGTTGAGCACCTTGCCCATCTCGCGCGTCATGTCGCGCGCGAGCTCTTCCTTGCGCGCGGCGATGATCTGCGCCGCCTTGAAGAGGATCTCCGCGCGGAGCGGCGCCGGGAAGAGGCGCCAGCTCTCGTAGGCGCGCGCCGCCGCGGCGATGGCGCGGTCGACGTCGGCGGCGTTCGAGTGCTGGAAGATGCCGATCAGGTCGTCGGTGTTGGCCGGGTTGCGGTTCTCGAAGGTCTCGCCCGAGGCGGAGGCGATCCATTCGCCGTCGATGTGATTCTTGTAAGTGGTCGCGGATGTTGCGGTTGGCATGACGCTTTATTGTATAGTCAGCCCGCCCGCATGACCGAGAGCAACAACAAGCGTGACAACGAGCGCGTCGCCGTCCCTTCGCCGCTCTACGGCGAAGTGCAGGTCTACCAGCCGATGACGATCCTCGACATCAGCCGCGGCGGGGCGCAGATCGTGACGCCGTTCGCGCTGCAGCTCGACTCGCTGCACGACTTCCGGATCTCGCTCGGCGAACGGTCGGTGGTGGTGAAGGGGCGCATCGCCCACTGCCACATCGGCGAGCTGACCGAAGGGGTCGTCCTCTACCGGACCGGCGTGGAGTTCATCGAGATCTCGGAGCACGTGGCCCTGGCGGTACAAAGCTTCGTCGAGGCCCTGAAGGCGCAGCGGGCGTCTGCGATCGTCGACGGCGAAATCGCCGACGATGGGGGCTGACGCTGAATGGCGTCGGTGCTAGAGGTGCTAAGGGTGCAGTCAGGTGCTATGGTGCTGGTGCTAAGGGTGCAAGGGTGCTAAGGGTGCTTGCGGTGCTTAAGCTGCACCTGTAGCACCAAGCAGGGAACCCGTTTTAGCACCAGCACCCATAGCACCCCGCCGCACCTCTAGCACCATAGCACCGCCGCGTTGGAGATCAGTGGCCACCCTCGGTCGCGGCCCGCGGCGGCGTGACGTAGGCGCTGATCGAGCTCTCGTGGCCGGCGGCGTCGATGGCCGCGACGCCGAACACCCAGTCGTCGATGTTCATCTTCGGGAACGTGTACTCGGTCACGGCGCCGACCGTCAGCTCGTGCTCCCAGTCGGGCGCCCACGCGTTGCGCCAGAAGATGCGGTAGCCGGCGGCGCCGGGCGAGGCCTGCCAGCGCAGGTGCGCGTCGTAGCCCGAGCTGCGGCGATCGATCGACGGCGCGCCGCGCTCGTTGGTCACGACCGGCGGCGGCGGCGCCAGCGCCAGCGTGGCCATGCCGGCGGCGTTGACGCGCGCGTTCTGCGCCAGGTACGTGAAGTCGACGCCGTCGATGGTGTCGTTGGCGCCGTGCTGCTTCGCGTAGTTCTCGCGTGACTCGCGGAAGCCGATCGCGGCGAAGCCCTGCGCGTTGAGCGCGCTGTGGTCGCCGCCGCGGCTGAAGCGATCGCGGCGCGCCATCAGGCGGACGCGATGATTCGGCACGTAAATGGCGCCGATGCGCGCGGCAAACTGCGCCAGCGATCGCGACGGCGAGTCTTCTGGTCCTTCCGAATAGATCCGGATCGTCGCGCCGTCGATGCTGCCGTCGCCGCCGTGCGAGCCGCCGACGATGTCGTTGTTGAACCAGGCCTGGATCGGGGTCTTCTCGTCCTTCGCCTTCTTGGCGTGCGCGCCGGCGCCGACCAGCCCCTGCTCTTCCCCCGCCACCGTCATGAAGACGAGCGTCGCGTCGAACTCGATGCCGCTCTCGGCGAAGACGCGCGCCAGCTCCATCGACAGCACCGTCCCGCTGCCATCGTCATTGGCGCCCGGCGCGACGACGTTGGGGTCGCGCGCGGGACGCTGCTGGTTGGGCGCCGGCGGCTCGCCCGGCGCCTGCGGCTCCGCGCCCGGCCGCGTCTGAGCACCCCGAGCACCTGCAGCACCCTGAGCACCCGTAGCACCCTGAGCACCTGTAGCACCCTGAGCACCCGTAGCACCACTAGCACCCTGGGCACCACTAGCACCCTGAGCACCACTAGCACCCTGTGCACCTGTAGCACCCGTAGCACCAGCACCGGTAGCACCCTGTGCACCTGTAGCACCCGTAGCACCAGCGTTACTCGTCTGCTGGCCTCCCGACCCGAGGTTCAGCGAGTCGTAGTGGCCGCTCACGTAGATGCGGCGCGGGCTCTTGCCCGGCAGCACCGCCATCACGTTCCGCAGCTCGATCGTCCCCTGGCAGCCGCGAATGCTCTGCACCTGATGCGTGTCGAAGCTGACCTGCAGCTTCGGGCTCGTCCGCTTCAGCTCGTCGTAGATCCACTGCCGCGCCGCGCCGATCGAGTCAGGCGCGTTCGGATCCGAGCAGGTATTGCGCGTCTTGAAGCTCGAGAGCTTCTGCAGCAGCGTCTGCAGCCGCGCCTCCGAGACCGACGACACCAGCTTCTCGATGCGCGGATCGACCGTCTGCGCCTGCACGGGCGCATGCATCAGCACGGCGCCGAGCACCGCGGCGCCACAAACCGTTGTTCCCTTGAACTGTCCCACCGTTGCCATCCTCCGCTGCCCTATCGGACCTTCGTATGTTCGAGGTAATCGCCAGAGGGAATGCGCAGCGCCTGGCCCAGCGGCGCGTTGTAGAAGTACACCCACGCCTGCGCGTGCGTGCCGTCGGGCAGCGCGACGTCCGCTTTCGATCGGGTGTAAAGGCTTCGGTCGGGGTCGTCGTGGCGGTAGCCCTCGATGTCGTCGAGCGCGGCGAGCACGCGCACCGGCTCGGCCATCTCGTAGACTTCCCCCCAGATGCGCCCCTCCGGCGCCGGGACGGCCGCCGGATAGAGGCCCAGATCGAACAGCGCGCCGTGGATCGACCCGCGGCCGATGTAGCGCAGCTTGTCGTCGATGCCGGCACGCCGTCGCCGGTCGAAACCCGCCATCAACGTGCCGTAGAAAAAGACGAGATCCCCCACGAATCGGAGAAGCGTAGCACGGCTAAGGGTGTCGTACATGCGAAGGGCCGCTTCTGCGGAAGCGGCCCTTCTGATTAGCTCGTGAACGTATAGGGGATTACCGATCCGGCGTCGGCGGCACCGGCGGCGTCGGCGGCTTCGGGGCCTCCGGCGCGCGGAGGTCGTGCAGCTCGCGCGGCAGCTCGTGCAGGCCTTCGCCGCCCTTCTTGATCGGGATCATGTCGAGCAGCTCCGACGGCACCGAGAACGACAGCTTGACGGTGTGGCCCGAGCCTGAGAGCTGCAGCGAGTTCAAAAGCGCCGTCGCCTTCGGATCGTTCTGCATGCGTCCGAGCGCCATCAGCCCCTGGAACACCTGGCGGAGGTTCTCGGCCGACTGGTCGTCGCGGGTCTCGGCCCGCAGCGTGCCGTTGATGCCGCCGTCGATGTGCGTCATCGCCGAGAAGGTCTTGATGGCCGGCAGCTTCGACGCGATTTCGCTCGGCAGGTGCGCGTTCTGCGTCAGGACGTCGAACCGGCCGACGGCCCAGGCGTTGTTGCCGGCGTCGATGTCGGCGATGAGCTCCATCATGTCGTTGTTGCTGGTGATGCTGTGCGCGGTGAGCTGCGCGTCGATGGAGCTCTTGATGGCCTGCTCGCTGCCGATGGCCACCAGGCCCGGCTCGAGGAACGCGAGGATGATGGTGTGGGCCTTGTGGGTGGCGTCACCCGACTCGGTCATGTCAACCGAGTGATGGCCGTCGATGTCGGTCGCCTTGACGAGGCGCTTGCCCTTGTATTCCTCGACGACGCCGCCGTGCTCGCGCACGAGGGACTCGAGCTGGGTCGTGTTGAAGCGGCCGCGCGCGACGACGAGCCCGTTCGGCTCACGGTAGCCGTCGGCGCCGGGCGTGGTCATCGCGGCGACGACGTAGTCGATGTCGCGCTCGATGTCGATCCCGGTCTGTTCCTGGAATTCCTTCTGGCCGTTTTCGTCCGGCAGGGCGATCTTCAGCCGCTGGCGTAACTGCGAGTCCATGACTTCCCGGACGTTCGCAAAGGCCACGACGGCCGAGTCGGCCGGAACGTAGCTCAGCTCGGACGGACCCGAGCGGGAGGCGGAAAGTGACGGGAAGCCGCCCCCGTAGTAGGCGACAAGCCCCGTGCCGAGGCCGGCGACCAGGATGGCGGCCGAACCCCCCATGAAATAGCGCGTCTTCTTCGTCATACGCGTGGCCCTCTAAGCTGGATTATACAGATCCGGGGGGTAAAAAGTTCCGGGAATGGGAGGCAACTGCCCGGAAATGAACACCTTACTGCTCAAGGATGTATTCCTTGCGCTCAACACTTACGGCCGCCGCCCACAAAAACAGGCCGAGAATCACGGCCAGCGAGATCAAACTCTGCCCCAGTGACGGGGTTTCGCGGAAAATGCCCTGGATCAGGCTCATCACGCTGTCGTTCGGCATCGCGTGCGGCACCATCGCCTGGACGTAGTAGGCCACGGTGAAGTTCTTGAGGTAGCCGGGGAACGCCAGCGCCGTCGGCTCCCATCCGAAGATGAAGAAGAGCCCGATCAGCAGCGGCCGCTTGAATCGCGCACCGATGAACGCGAACACCGCCCCGTAGGCCGCCAGCCCCACCGTCAGCATCGCCAGGTCCTTCAGCAGATCCAGGAAGGAACCTCCGAGACTGCCCCGCAGCGGGACGATGCACAAATAGACGACGACCACCGAGGGCAGGACCACGAAAAAGGTGCAGGCCAGGTAGGCGAGGTACTTGCCGACCAGGACCGACCCCTTCGGAATCGGGCGGGTGAAGAGGTAGGTGATCGTCTTGTCTTCCACCTCGTCGGCGATGAGCGACGTGCCGTAGAAGACGCCGAGCACCGGCACCGTGAAGCGCAGGTAGAACACCCAGATCATCAGCCCGAAAATGGCGGGCCCGGCCATCGTCATCCCGTTGACGCGGAAGATCGGCGCCCCCAGCGCGTCGAGGACGCGCATCACCACCGAAATCACCACCGGCGCGCCGACGACCAGCGCCATGAAGATCGTCCGCCGCGACCACAGCATCTCGCCGACCGAGAAGTCGAAGACGCGCAGCGCGGACGCGAAGAAGCCGGGCGCCTTGGGAATGGGACGTTCCATCACTTCACCAGGTACTGGAAGACCGCCTGCAGGTTGTCGTCAGGCGAGGTGACCTCGTCGATCGTGCCGAAGTCGCCGCTGGCCGCCATTCTCGTGACCAGCGCGTAGAAGGCGTCCGGCTTGCCCGTCTCGACGACCACCGCGCCCGACTCGAAGCGCAGGCTGCGCACGTCCTCGGCCGCGTCGCTCAGGAACTCGCGCGCGAGGCGGCGCGGGTCGTCGGCGCGCACGTAGATCGTGTGCGGGTGCTCGTCGATCAGCTCGCGGATCTGGTGCACGTCCCCTTCGGCGAGGATCCGGCCGTTGTTGATCAGCAGGATGTTCGAGGTCATCGACTCGATCTCGTGCAGGATGTGGCTCGAGACGATGATGCTCTTGCCGGCGCGGCCCCACTCACGGATCAGGCGGATGGTCTTGCGGCGGCCGATCGGATCCATGC
>Ga0207701_10007475_pt1 | contig 10863 bp, 8 predicted proteins | sample KBSSwiSSwithPhiX_FD_184294 | JGI IMG/M metagenome (GOLD analysis project Ga0207701, IMG submission 184294) | Switchgrass rhizosphere bulk soil microbial communities from Kellogg Biological Station, Michigan, USA, with PhiX - S5 (SPAdes) (version 2) | ecosystem: Environmental > Terrestrial > Soil...
GGCCGGGTAAAGAAACACGCCGCCGCGCACCAGGATGCGAAGCGACTCCGCAACCAGTGACCCGATCCAGCGCATGTTGAAATCCGCCTCGCCGCCACCATCGGTGCCGGCAAGGCATTCGTCGATGTAGGTGCGAACCGGGCCATGCCAGTGGCGCCGATTGGACGCGTTGATGGCGAACTCCGGCGTATTGCGCGCGATCTGCACGGCCTGCCGTATCAGCAGGAATTCCTGCGCCTGCCGGTCGAGAATGAAGATATCGACGCGCGCGTTGAACGCGAGAACGAGCGTGGTCTGCGGACCGTAAACGATGAAGCCTGCGGCGCACTGCGCCGTCCCCGGCTCAAAGAAGGTCGAGAGAAGGTCGTTGCCCCTGGGGCGGATCGAAAAGATGGTGCCGACCGAGATATTGTTGTCGAGGTTGGCCGATCCGTCGAGCGGATCGATCGCAACACAGAATGGCGCTGCGGGACGCAAGGTTTCCGGCAGTTCCGCTTCCTCGGAAAGAACGGCCGCCACCGGGGTGCCGCGCAGGGCGCGCCGTATCACTTCGTCGGCGGCGACATCGATATCCTTTTGCTGGTCGCCGTCCGGATTGATGCCGCCGTCCCGTCCGGTAATGCCCGCGAGCGGCCCGTCCGCGATCAGCCCGGCAAGTTCGATTGCAGCGGTGGCAATGGCCTTGATCACGTCTCCAAGTGCAGCGCCGTGCGGCGTCTGCAACGCGGAGCGATCGAGATGTGAACGCAGCGTCACGCGCTCGTCCATGAACGTCTCCCAGTGCCCTCTTTCGGGGCTCTCAAGGCGTCTCGCCGGTTTGGCAATCCGCGGCTTCAGGGAAACGCAGTTTGCCGAATTAGTAAAATTTTGTTATCTTTGGTCTAGGCAAACTTTTTTTTATAAAGGTGGCGGCAATGGCGGGCCGGTTGTTGCGGGAATTGACGATCCGCCAGTTGCGCGCGCTGGCCGCAGTTCAGAAAAACCGGTCGGTCACATCAGCGGCCAGGCAGCTCCATCTCACGCAGCCCGCGGTCACGCTGCAGCTACGCAATCTGCAGGCGCTCGCAGGCCTGCCTCTGATCCAGCGCACCGGTGACGGCATGCTGCTGACGGATGCCGGACGTGAAGTGCTCGCGCTGGCCGACCGGATCGAGGCGGCGATCACGGATTGCGAAACCACGCTGGAGATGATGGCAGGGAAAACCGCGGGCCGCATATCGATCGGCGCCGTCTCGACCGCGAAATATTTCGTGCCGTTCATGATATCCGGATTTTCGAAGCTGCACCCGAACATCGACGTCACGCTCTGGATTGGAAACCGGCAGGAGATCGGCACGGCGCTACGCGGCTATGATCTCGACTTTGCGATCATGGGCCGCCCGCCGGCAGACATCGACATGAACGTTCACCTGATCGGCGATCACCCCCATGTCATCATTGCGCCGACAGCCCATCGCCTCGCCCGAAAATCCCGCATCGCGCCGAGCGAACTCGCGGGCGAAACCTTCCTGACGCGCGAGCCCGGGTCCGGAACGCGCGGCCTGATGGAGCAGTTGTTCGAGGGAGCCGGCATTCGCCCCAAAATCGGCCTGGCCATGAGCAGCAACGAGACCATCAAGCAGGCCGTGATTGCAGGACTCGGCATCGCATTCATTTCCGCGCACACGGTCGCCACCGAACTCGACGAACGGCGATTGACGACCCTCGACGTCGATGGCCTCCCCGTGGTCCGGCAATGGTTCGTCCTCTCCCGAAAGGACAAGGTCCTGCTGCCGCCGGCGCAGGCGATGCTCGATTTCCTCAGCACCAGGGGCAAGCAGTTTCTCCCGCGCACCCATGGCCGCCTGCGTATCACCCGGCCAACAGTCCGCGCCAGGCGCCGTTGAAGTGTCCGGCGAATCGGCGCCGTTCGTCTCAGAATGTCGCCTTCAGGCCTGCGTAAAAGGCGCGCGGCCGTGCCGGGCTGACCGAACGCGGGTCGGTGAAGGGCGCGCCGCCATTGGCGAAATTGGGCACGTCAGTGGTATCGAAGAACGTCCCGTAGGTCGCATAGCGATTGTCGAAGATGTTGTCCACGCGCCCATAGATCTGGAGCATCTTGTTGATCTGATACGAGGTGTGGAGATTGAAAACAGCATATCCTGGCAGCCTCGGGAACTGATTGGATTCATCGCCGACAAAATACTGGTTGCTGACAAACAGGGCGTCTCCACCTACCTTGAAGGCATCAGTGATCGAGTAATCCATCCCGAACTTGACGCGGTTGCGGGGTATCGCCGGAATTCGATTGCCCGGCACGATGGGGACATTGCCGTCAGAATCGGCAAACGGGCTGTTGGAGCCGACCTGCAGGGAATCAAGGAAACGCGCATCCACGAGCGCATAGCTGGCATATAATTGCAGCGTCTTCGACGTCAGATTGACCTGGGCCTCGATACCCTGGCGGCGTGTCCGACCCACGTTCTGAAAGTAGCCAAATCCCTGCAATTCAGGGCTCGGAATCGCGAGGATGTCATCGGCGTTCGTTGCCCGGAACGCTCCGACCTTCCATCCAAGCGTTCCGATATTCAGCTCCTTCGTCCCGCGGAAGCCTGCCTCTACGGTACGGGACACGACCTGTTTCAACGGCGGGTCGGCGATGAGGAACGCGGCGATAAGACAGGGGCGCGCAGGGTCGGCGCATGCGAGTTCCAGCGGCGTCGGTGCACGATTGGCTTCGGAGTATCCCGCATAGGCCGTCAGTTCAGGCGTAATCTTGTAGGTGCCGCCGATCATCGGATTGAAGCGGCTGAACGTATGATTGCCGTTGAGCTCAGTGCCGATCTGATCTTGAAGGACGATGCTCGCATAGTTGAATCGGCCGCCGCCCGAGATTGAAAACGCGTCCGTCACGTCGAACGTATCGAGCGCATAGAGTCCAGTGTACTGGTTGGTGGCTCGAAGCGAGACCGGACCGATCGAAATCGGACTGCCGGACGGACCGAGGAATATGCCGCTGCCGTTGACGACGTAGTTTGGAGCGATCGTTCCCAATTCCGCGCTGGCCCCGAAGCGGGTGACACCGGAATCGAAACTGGTGCCTACCATGAACTGGTTGTTGTGCCCGAACAACTGGTCGGTATTGGTTGCCTGCAGGGTCGCCCCGGTTGTCGTCGAACGGGTCGTTGTCCGGTCGATCTGCCCCAGCACTGCGGTGTCGGGGAAGGGATTTGCAAGCTGGACTCCGTTGAGGCCATTTGCAGGAACATCATCACTGTTAAAGCACAATAACCCTGCATCGGCCTCGCAGCGCTCGGTCGCGGTCGGGTTTCCGTCCACCGTCTTCTGCCGGAACGCGCGGACGCGCACCGAACCGTCGATCGTCCAGGTCGGCGTGGCCTCGACCTTTCCGGTCAGGTTGAGGTAGGCCACCTTGTTGTTCGTGGTCTGCGGTGTCGTATAGGTGGCGCCCCAATAGTTCTGCAGCAGTTCGACCGGCACCGTCGCTGCCGCGCCGAAATTGTTGTTGGCGACGCCCACGTTGAGGTGAAATTCACTGCTGTCGGTCCGGTAGCCGACATCGCCGTAGAACCGGCGAATAGCCGACTCCGAAAAATTGCGGAAGCCGTTGTCGCGCAATCCTTCCAGCGCGCCATAGACGGAGAAATTGTCGATCTGCTTGCCGTACTGCGCCGAACTCTGGATGCGTCCGAACGAACCGCCCATCGTATTGATTTCGGCGCCCTGATAGCCGAAGCCGTTCTTCATCTGCACGTTGACGGCTCCGCCGAGCGCGTTGAGACCGAACGCCGGATTGTTGGTGACGACGGTCACCGACCTGATCGCAGCGGTCGGGATCAAGTCCCAGTTGACGGTGTCGCCGAAGGCTTCGTTGATGCGCATCCCGTTCTGGTAAACCGCCAGTCCCTGAGGCGTACCGGCGACCGGAGATGCTACGAAACCTCGAAATTGCACGTCCGGCATGAATGGATTTCCGGTCGTGTCGCTGACGATGAGACCCGGCACGTGCTGCTGCAACGCGTCCGCGATGTTCAGCGAGTCGGTGCGCGCGATCTGCGCCGCGCCAACCGCGTTGACGCTTGCAGGCACCTTGTCGACATCGATGCCCACGCCCGCAACCGGCGTCGGTGCTGTTGGGTAGATAAGAACCCGGCGTACGTTCCTGGTGGTGGTGGCCGTCCGAGGCGCACTTCTACCTCGGGTGCTGCGGACCGGTTTGGCAGCTGGCCCCGGCGAAACCACCTCGATGGCGGGCAACACCTCGTCGCCATCGGGTGTGGCCTGGGCTTGAGCTCCGTTATTTCCGGCAACGAGACAAAGTGATGCTGTCCCAATAAACAGCAATCGAGCGCCCATTGTGTTTCATCCCCATTCCCTGCCGGCCACATTGGTCCCCGCCGGTCGGTTGCGGATGATCTTAGGGCGTCAATCAGGTCGCGCACCATTCAAAACGTCCCGAACCAGGCGGGAAAAATTCCCGACTCAGTAATGCGCGTCCCTCGGGACCACGGCTTCCACGGTAACGCCATTATCTCCAGAAGCAATCGTGAGCGAGCCACCCAGCGCCAAAATGCGCTCGCGCATTCCCGTCAATCCGAGGCCGAGCTTGTGGTCCGGCCTCAATCCGCTGCCATTGTCGCGGATCCGAACCAGCGCGCCGCCGCGACCGGCGCGCGTCGGCCGGGAAGGCAGTTCGATGGGTTCAACGGTTACGTTGACGCAGGTGGCGCTCGCGTGGCGAAAGACATTGGTCAGTGCTTCCTGGATGGTGCGGTAGATCGTCAGATCGGCCGTCTCGCCTGTGTCGCCCAGCGACTGCGAAATAGCCGTTTCGATAACGACGTCGGGATGCGACTCCCCCCATAGACGCAGGAGAGCACCGAGAGCCTCACAAAGACCGAGCTCCGTCAGCCCCACCGGCCGCAGCTTTTCAAGCACCCGCCGATTGGTCTGCTGCAAGGCATTTACCTGCTCCAATATTGAGACGCCGTGCTTTCGCGTGGCCTCCGCGCTTGGCGCTCCACCATCCGCTAGTCGCGTCAGCGCGCTGGCATGTGCTCGCAAAGCAAAGAGATAGGGCCCGAATTCGTCATGCAGCTCGCGTGCGATCTCCTTGCGTTCGACATCCTGCAGCGAGACGATGCGCTCGGCCAGACGCCTCTTGTCGTCAACCGCGTTGCCCAGCGTCGCCGCCAGGTGGTTCAGCTTGTCGCAAATGGCAGTGAGTTCCGGCGGGCCATCCGGCTTCACGCGCGTGTCGTAGCCGCCGGCTTCGATCTTCGTCATCGCTTCCGAAAGCGTCTGGATGGGTGCGAGCGCCCGGCTGACGACCCTGGTGGTGATAAGGAAAAGAACGAGCGCAATCACGGTACCGATCTGGAGCTGGGTAATGATTCCGTCCCAGATCTCGGCCATCTCGTCGTTCGGGTGCGACGTGATCAGCAGCGAACCCGGCTTTCCCTTGATCGAAATCGGCACGTTCACCGTGGTCTTTTCGGGGTGAACCAGCGTGACAAACCATGCCGGTGGCGAGCGTGCATCGGCATTGCCCTCGGGGCCTTCCGCCGTCCCGGATCTGTCGACCGCCTCACCCTGCCGCGTGATGCTGACGTGACGCAGCCGGTTGAGGTCGCGGACAATCTGGTTCAACCGCGCTTCCGGGTCCGGTGCCTCGTTCAGCCCCGCAACGATCGTATCGATGAATTCTCGCGCCAGCCGTATCACGCTTTGATCTTCGGCCTGAACACGGGGTCCGGCCTCCAGCACAAGCCGCGTAACGTTGATGGCCAGACCGAGCATGAGGACGAGCGCGAGCAGCAGGTTGATCCGGGCGCGCAGGGAAAGCTTTTGCCACATGGCGTTTGTCCAGGAGTGAAATCGCGCTTGTCCAGGAGCGAAATCGTCTTCGGTTCCCCATCGAGGGGAGCGTTGACAGATAAAATAGGCGTCTATCTAATCGAAGCGTATAGCAACATCGCCCGGGTTGCATGACCGTCGATGGCAAGGATCGCTCCGACGTCGGTGCCTGGTTCACCTGATGCGGTGCAGCAACGGGATTGACGCGGGTATTCGGGACCAATGCCAATGCGCGTTCTGATCGTTGATGACCATCGTATCGTTGCCTCGGGGTGCCGTGCCCTGTTCGCGGACGACCCCGAGATCGAGATATTGGAAGCCGGCGACGCGGAGAGTGGCGAGCAGGTGTTCGGCGAGCAGCGTCCGGATATCTGCGTGCTCGATATCAACCTGCCGACGGTGTCCGGGTTTGAACTGGCGCGGCGCATCCTCGGGCGCGATGCATCGGCACGTATCATCATGTTCAGCATGAACGATGATCCTGTGTTCGCCGCGCGCGCCATCGAGATCGGCGCCAAGGGTTATGTCTCCAAAACCGGCGACCCCCAGGACCTTGTTGAGGCTATCCGTGAAGTTGCAAAGGGCGGGGTTTATCTGCCGCCGGCGATGGCGCGAAGTATCGCATTCTCGAGATCCTCGTTCGCCCAGAGCCCGCTTTCAAAACTGACCTCGCGCGAAATGGAGATATTGCGCCTGCTCAGTGCAGGAAAAAGCCTGTCCGAAATCGCGTGGCTGGTCCATTCCTCCTACAAGACGGTCGCCAACACTTCCTCGATCATGCGCCAGAAGCTCGGCGTGCGCACGTCAGCAGAACTGGTACGGTTGGCAATCGAGAACCGCGTGGCCTGAGACGACGCGGCGCGGTGCTGGAGTGGTCAATTCATGACAATGCAAACCGTTTCTCTGAACAAATCGCACGGTGGCGTGCAGGGCGTTTACAAGCACGCCAGCGGCGAGACCGGGACCGACATGACATTTTCGGTCTATGTCCCGCCCCATCCGGATGGCGCAAGGCTGCCGGTCGTCTGGTATCTGTCGGGGCTGACCTGCACCCACGCCAACGTCACGGAAAAAGGCGAATTCCGCAGCGCCTGCGCTGAACTCGGATTGATCTTCGTCGCGCCGGACACCAGCCCGCGCGGCGAAAAGGTACCCGGCGATCCCGCCAGCGCCTACGATTTCGGGCTCGGCGCCGGCTTTTATGTCGACGCGACGCAGGAGCCTTTCGCGCGCAACTACCGCATGTGGAGCTATGTCACGGAAGAACTGCCGAAGCTGGTCGCCGGGCATTTTCCCGCAGATGCCGGGCGGCAATCCATCCTCGGTCACTCCATGGGCGGCCACGGTGCGCTGACCGCCGCACTGCGCCATCCCGATCGCTACCGCGCCGCCAGCGCCTTTGCGCCGATCGTTGCACCCTCGCAAGTGCCATGGGGTATCAAGGCGCTGGGAGGCTATCTCGGCGACAACAAGCAAGTCTGGCGCAGGCATGACGCGGTGGCGCTGATCGAAGACGGCGCCAGATTCTCCGATCTGCTGGTAGACTATGGCGACGCCGATACGTTTCTCACCGAGCAGCTTCGCCCGGAATTGCTGAAAAGCGCCTGCGAGAAGGCGAACATTCCCCTCACCCTGCGCCGCCAGCCAGGTTACGACCACAGCTATTACTTCATCTCGACCTTCATGGCCGATCATCTGCGCTGGCATGCCGCGCGTCTGAAAGCCTGAATTACCTGCAGTCAGGGCTATAGCGTTTTCAAGCGAAGTGGATGCCGGTTCGCGTAAAGAAAACGCGTCAAAACAAAGCCCAGAAGCCCGGTTCTGATTCAATCAGAACCGGGCTTCTGCGGCTTGCCGTAATTGGGCGCCAGCAACCTGTTGCGCACGAGATAGCTGGTCGCGCGCGTCCAGGATTCATCGGTGTTGCCGCGAAAATCGGCATTCATGGCCGTGATGAGCTGTCCGGTGTGAACGTCGCGCACGAAGATGGTCAGATTGAGAATCAACGTCGAAATCTTCTTCATCACCCCGGTGATGACCAGATCGGCGCCGATCCGCTGCGCGTACTGGACGTCGCAGCCACCGCAAGCCTGCAGATTGCTGCCGTCAGCCGCAGCCTTCACCGGAGAGACGTCGAGGAGCTGGAACTTGCCGGACTCCGTCAACTGCCTGCGCACCAGATCGCTGATGCGTATCAGTCGGTCGTGCTCGTCGGCCTGAGGCCCCCTCATCTCGCCCTCGAGGCTGGTATCCAGCAGTTCGAAATCAAAGATGGCGAGCTTCGGCGGCTCGGCGCGCGCCGGCATCGACCCCAACAGTATCAGCGCGGCAAGGGCGAACAGCGCTCTCATGATCGTGATCCCCGACGTCGACCGTCGCGCAACGACAAAATGCGGACTTGCAAGCTAGGACAATTCAGTCATGTTTCAAGTCAAGAGTGCTTGCAAAGACAAGCGTCCCTCCGTCGTCGTCAAGTCGAGGAGGCGTATCAGGGAGCGTCCATGATCCGACGGTTGGTCGGTGTGATCGGCATCAGCCTCTTGGCCAGCCACGCGCTCGCGGCCGACCCGGTCGAGATCGGCATCGGCTATCTCGGCCAGGCCGGCATCAAATCGAAATTGTCCCTCGTCGAACAGCCCTCGGAGAATGACGGCATCGCTGGCGCGCGTCTCGCGATCGAGGACAACAACACCACCGGCAAGTTCCTCAATCAGCGCTTCTCGCTGGAGGAAATTCGGCTGAAGGATGGCGAGGATGTCGCCAAAGCGGCAACGGCGCTTGCCGGCCGCAGTGGTTTCATCATCGCCGATCTCCCTGCCGACGCGCTGCTGAAGGCAGCGGACGCGCTTCGTGGCAGCAAAACCGTGCTGTTGAATGCCGGATCGACCGACGACCGGCTGCGCGAGCAGGACTGCCGCGCCAATGTCATCCATGTCGCCCCGACCCGCTCGATGCTCGCTGATGCGCTGGCCCAGTATCTGGTGTGGAAGCAGTGGAAGCGCTGGCTGCTGGTGGTCGGTTCACATGAGGCCGACAAGCTTTACGCCGATGCGCTGCGGCGCGCCGCGACGCGCTTTGGCGCCAAAATCGTTCAGGAGCGCGTATTCGAGGATACCGGCGGCGCCCGCCGCACCGACAGCGGCGTGACGCTGATCCAGCGCCAGATGCCCGTGTTTACGCAGCAGGCGCCGGCCTATGACGTTCTCGTCGCCGCGGACGAAAGCGAAGTGTTCGCGTCGTATCTGCCCTACCGCACCTGGGACCCGCGGCCGATCGCCGGCTCGGCGGGCCTGGTGCCGACGAGCTGGGACGCGGCGCAGGACCAGTGGGGCGCGATCCAGATACAAAACCGCTTCATCAAACTGAATTCCCGACGCATGACGGCACGGGACATGCAGGCCTGGACCGCGGCGCGCATGATCGGCGAGGCAACATCGCGCACCAGCTCCGGCGACCCGAAATCGGTGTTTGACTTCCTCAAGGGAGCTGATTTTTCCATCGCCGCGTTCAAGGGGCAGCGGCTGACGCTGCGGGACTGGAACCTGCAGCTTCGCCAGCCCATCCTGCTGGTCGACGGACGCATGGTCGTCTCGGTCTCGCCGCAGGAAGGTTTCTTGCATCAGCACTCCGAACTTGACACGCTCGGCGTCGACCGGCCCGAAACCAAATGCAGACTGAATTGATGACGGAGAGATCGCGGATGTGGCGTCGGTGTCTGCTTTCCGGAATAGCTGTGTGGCTTGCGGCGGCTACGCCCGCTTTGGCCTTCATCGCCTATGTGTCCAATGAGAAGGGCAACACGGTATCGGTGATCGATACCGACAAATGGGCCGTCACCAATACCATCAAGGTCGGCCAGCGCCCGCGCGGCATCGAGTTCACGCGGGACGGCAAATTCGTGCTGGTCGCGGTCGGCGATGACGACAGGATCGAGGTGATCGATGCCGCGACCCAGCAGGTGGTGGACAGCCTTCCTTCCGGTCCCGACCCGGAGCTGTTCACCCAGGATGCCGCCGGCAAGACCCTCTATGTCGCCAACGAGAACGACAATACCGTAACCGTGATCGATCTCGAAAAACGCGTCCGCGTCGGTGACGTTCAGGTCGGCGTCGAGCCTGAAGGCATGGCGCTGAGCCCGGACGGCAAGATCCTGATCAATACCTCAGAGACCACCAACATGGCGCATTTCATCGACACCGCGACGCGCCAGATCGTCGCCAATGTGCTGGTCGATGCGCGGCCGCGCTTTGCCGAATTCAAGCGCGACAGCTCCGAATTGTGGGTGTCGTCGGAGATCGGCGGTACCGTCTCGATCATCGATCCCGCCAAGCGCGTGATCACCGGCAAGATCACCTTCAATATCCCCGGCCTGCGGCGCGAGGCGATCCAGCCGGTCGGGATCGGCATCACCAAAGACGGCAAGACCGCCTTCATTGCACTCGGCCCCGCCAACCGCGTTGCGGTGGTCGATGCCACCACCCATACGGTGACCAAATATCTTCTGGTCGGCCAGCGCGTCTGGCACATGGCCTTCACCCCGGACGAAAAATATCTGCTGGTGACCAACGGCGTATCCAACGACGTCTCGGTGATCGACGTGGCAGCGCAAAAGGTGATCAAGACGATCCAGGTCGGCGAGCTGCCCTGGGGAATAACGTTTGCCGGGCCATGACGGCAACCAACGCACCCGTCGCCGGTCCGATGCCGCCGGACACCCGTCCCCGGCACGACCCTGCGGCAATTCCGGCCTTGTCGATCGGAGGCGTCAGCCATTCCTATGGCACGAGGCGCGCGCTGATCGACGTCAGCTTCACGGTGGCGCCGGCCAGCTTCACGGCATTGCTTGGCCTCAACGGCGCCGGCAAGAGCACGCTGTTCGCGCTGATTACGCGGCTGTTCGCAATCCAGACCGGGCGCATCAGCATTTTCGGCCACGACATCGGCCGCGCGCCGAGCGAGGCGTTACGGCTGCTCGGCGTGGTGTTCCAGTCCCGCACGCTCGATCTC
>Ga0207701_10007477_pt1 | contig 10860 bp, 10 predicted proteins | sample KBSSwiSSwithPhiX_FD_184294 | JGI IMG/M metagenome (GOLD analysis project Ga0207701, IMG submission 184294) | Switchgrass rhizosphere bulk soil microbial communities from Kellogg Biological Station, Michigan, USA, with PhiX - S5 (SPAdes) (version 2) | ecosystem: Environmental > Terrestrial >...
GCGCCCGGCAACTATCCGCCGCCCCCCGGCAACTATCGCGGGCCGTTCGCGCGCGAGCCGCAATATCAGGCGGCCCCTCCGGTCTACAGCGACCGCGGCCCGCCGCAGCAGCCGTATTACGGCCAGCCGCGCAACCCGAACCTCGGCGGCGGTCAGCCCGAATCCTACGGCCGGACGCCCGGCTATCCGGATCAGGCGGTCGCGCCGCAGGCTTATCCGCCGCAGTACCAGCAGGGCCCGCAGCCCTACCCGCAACCTTATCCGGGCCAGCAGCCGGCCGAGCAATATCAGCAGGGTCCCGCGCAAGGCGCGCCGATCCCGCCCGCGCCGATCGGTCCGCGTGAGGTGACCGGCTCATTGCGGCCGAACTCGGTCGCGACCCTGCCGCCGGAAGACCAGCCCGAGACCGGCAAGTATGAAATGCCGGCGCAGTTCAAGCGCCAGATCGTGCAATTCCAGTCGAACGAGCCGGCCGGCACGCTCGTGATCGACACCTCGAACACGTATCTCTATCTCATGCTCGGCGGGGGCCAGGCGATGCGCTACGGCATCGGCGTCGGCCGCGAAGGCTTCACCTGGGCGGGCGCCGAGCGCGTCTCGCGCATGGCCGAGTGGCCGGACTGGCATCCGCCGTCGGAGATGATCGAGCGCCAGCCGTATCTGCCGCGCTTCATGGCCGGCGGCGAAGGCAACCCGCTCGGCGCGCGCGCGCTCTATCTCGGCAAGACGCTCTATCGCATTCACGGCACCAACCAGCCTTCGACCATCGGCAAGTATGTGTCGTCGGGCTGCATCCGCCTGACCAACGACGACATCCAGGATCTTTACAGCCGCGTGCAGGTCGGGACGCGGGTCGTCGTGCTGCCGGGTTCGCCGCCGGCGCAGGCCTCGAACGAGCCCCCGCCGCAGCAGCAGCCGGTGCAGCGACGGTAGGACGCGGAGCGCGGCGCGAGACGCGGCGCAATAACAGGCCTTCATCCTGAGGCGCGAGCGAAGCGAGCCTCGAAGGATGGCCACAGACGATGAGCGGAAATGCCCGGCACGCGCCGGGCATTTTGTTTTAGAGTGTGATCGCCTGACGCTGAACCACCGAAACTCTCACGCCGTCATCCTGATCTCAGCCAGCGCTGTGCTCGCAGGGCTGCACCTCGACGGACACGTGGCTGAGGCCGCGCACGGCGGATAGTCTGCTCTTGTACACCGACGGTGGCTGCGGACGATCCGTGACGATCGAAACCACCGCAGCCCGGTGCCCCGGCCCGATCTGCCACAGGTGCAGGTCCGACACGCGGTCGCCGTCGATTTCCAGTCTGCGGCGAATGTCGCTGGCCGTGCCCTGATCCGGCACCACGTCGAGCAGCACGGCGCCGGCATCGCGAATGAGCCCGTACGACCAGCTCGCGATCACGCACGCGCCGACCACGCCCACGACGGGGTCGATCCACTGCCAGTCGAGCGACCAGGCAAGCGCGAGACTCGCGATCGCCAGCACGGAGGTCGCCGCGTCGGCCAGGACGTGAAGGTAGGCGGCGCGCAGGTTGTTGTCGGCGCCATCGTGGTGATGCGCGTGGTCGTCGCCTTCATGGTGGTGGTGATGGTGATGCGCGTGGTCCTCGCGCAGCAGCCACGCGCTGCCGAGATTCACGAGGAGGCCGACCGCGGCGATCGCCATCGCCTCGCCGTAGGCGATCGGCACCGGACGCGCGAGACGGAGAAAGCTTTCCCAGGCGACAAGCAGCGCGATCATCGCCAGCACGATCGCGCTGGCGAACGCGGCCAGCTCGCCGAGCTTGCCGGTACCGAACGCGAAGCGCTGGTCATGCGCGTGCCGCCGCGCGAACAGATACGCCGATGCCGCGATGCCGATGGCGAGTGCATGCGTCGCCATGTGCCAGCCGTCGGCGAGCAGCGCCATGGATCCGAAGATCGAGCCTCCCGCGATCTCGACGACCATCATCGCGACGGTGAGGCCGACGACCAGCCAGGTTCTGCGCTCGTTGCGCGCATGCTGCGCGCCGAGGAACACGTGCTCGTGCGTCCAGCGGTCGAGGGAGTGCGAGTGCATCTGTCTGCTCCGTGACGGTCAGAGGTAGATATTGGGCCGGCCGCAGGGCGGCGCAACGCGCCGCGACCGCGAACCACCCACAGGTTGCCCCCCGACCGCATAAGGGTCCTCCACAACCTCATGAACTTGGCTTAGCGTTGTCGTGAGGTTGCCTGGCCGAATGGGCCGGATTTCGCGGATGTGACGCTCATGGCGCGCAATGAAACAGACGGCGCGGAACGATGGCTGGCGGACCTGCCGCCCAGCGCCGGGCAAACCCGGTCGGCAATCGCCGTCGTCGCGGTCGTGATCATCGCATTCGCAGCGGTGGCGCCGTTCTCAGGCATCCCGCTGGCGCGGCTCAACATCCTGTTCCCGCTGCTGGACGCGATCGTTTTCGTCACCGACCTGATTACCGCAGTCCTGCTGTTTGCGCAGTTTTCGATTTCGCGCGCACGCTCGCTCCTGGTGCTGGCGAATGGATATCTCTTTACGGCGCTGATCGTGGTGCCCCATGCCCTGACCTTCTCCGGTGCGTTTTCGCCGACCGGACTTCTCGGTGCCGGTATCCAGACCGGATCATGGCTTTTCATCTTCTGGCATCTGGGTTTCGTCGCGGCCCTGCTGGCTTATGCAGTGCTCAGGACACAAAAGCGCGCAGAGCCCGCTTCCGCGACATCGGCGCTCCCCGCGATTGGCTGGAGTGTTGCGGGCGTCGTTGCTCTGGTTTGCGGTCTGACCTGGCTTTCCACCGCGGGAGCGACGCTCCTGCCCGCCATCGTCCTGGACCAGACCCGCATAAGCCCGTTCGTCGTTTATCCGATTTCATTCACGATCCTGATTTCCGCAGCTGCACTTGCCGTATTGGCACTCCGCCGACCCTCCGTGCTCGATCAATGGCTGATGGTCGTGGCTTTCGTGTACATCGCAGAGTTGGCACTGAGCGGCCTGTTGCCCAGCGTCCGCTTCAGTGCCGGCTTCTATGCGGGGCGCGCGTTTTCTCTCATTACGGCCAGCGTCGTTCTGATCGTTCTGCTCGCCGAAACGACGCGACTGTACGCGAACCTCGCTCGCTCAAATGCGATGCTGCGACGCGAGCAAAACAACAAGCTGATGAATCTTGCAGCGATCGTGGCTTCAATCAGCCATGAAATAAGACAGCCCCTGGGAGCAATCGAGCTGGACTCCAGTTCTGCGCACTTGCTTCTGGGAAAGGCCGTCCCGGACCTCGAGGGAGTACGGACGATCCTGGACGAAGTCAGCGCCTCCGGTCGCCGCATCGACAAAACGTTGAGCGGCTTTCGCACTTTGTTCGGGAAGGTCGATCCGAGGCGGGAGCCGGTGGATATCAACGCGGTCGTTCTCGAAGCGCTGCGGTCATCACGCGCGGAACTTAAGGACCACGGCGTCACGGCTCAAACGAAGCTGGCATCCGTGCTGCCGCCTTTGCACGGCGATAGAAATCAGTTGTACCAGGTGATTTTCAACCTGGTTCATAACGCCATCGAAGCAATGAGCGGCACGACCGACCGCAGCAAGCTGCTCGCAGTGAGAACCAGGATCAGCGACTACAATGCGACCGTGGTCGAGGTGTCGGACACGGGGCCGGGAATCGATCCAGCCCGAACAGCGGAAATATTTGATGCGTTTGTGACGACAAAACCGCACGGAATGGGGTTGGGATTGGCCATTTGCCGCATGATCGTCGAGCGTCATGGCGGCCGGTTGTCAGTCTCCTCGGCCGATTCCCGCGGTGCGGTTTTTCAGATCATCTTTCCTCACACAGACTTGCCCCGCTGACTCGCCTGCAAGCGAGGCGGGCACGCCACGGCGGATGACAAGTCTTGTGTGACCACGCGCAACAGGCTCAAGTCAGCCACCCCTTGGCAGAACCCTTAAGCGGATGACACCGCAAGCCAGCAAGCCGCAGATCCGCAGCGCGACGGCAGACGATGCGGCGCGGTGCCGCGCGATCGCGCGCGCCGCCTACGGCAAATACGTGCCGCGCATCGGGCGCGAGCCCGCGCCGATGCGGGCCGACTACGAGGCGGACGTCGCGGCGCAGCGCGTCGTGGTGATCGCGACCGGCGATGCGGTCAGGGGCTACATGGTCGCCTGGCCGGAAGACGGCGCGTATTTCATCGAGAACATCGGCGTGGATCCGGACTGTCAGGGCGAGGGGCTCGGCCGGCGCCTGATCGACCATGCCGCCGCCGAGGCCGAGCGTCTTCGTCTGCCCGCGCTGACGCTCTACACCAACGCGGCGATGACCGAGAACCTGGCGATGTATGCCCGTATCGGATTTGTCGAAACGCATCGTGTGATCGAGAAGGGCTTTCACCGGGTCTATCTGCGCCGGGACCTTCCGGCAAAAGCGTGAGAGTCGCGGGTCAGGCCCGCGCGGACGCGTCGTAACGGCGGAACGCCTGCGCCAGATGGCCGACGAAGGCATTGACGGGAGACAGCGCCGGCCGCGTCTTGCGGTAGATCGCAACGATCGGCAGGCCGCCGAGGCATTCCCAATCGGGCAGCACCGGCACCAGCGCGCCCGAGCGGATTTCGTCCTCGACGTGACAGGCCAGCAGCCTGACGATTCCGCAGCCGGCGAGCGCGGCTTCACGCAGTTCGTCGCCGTGCGCCGTCAGCGTCGGAGCAAACTTGACCTTCTGGCGCGCGCCCGACTTTGCGAAGTGCCATTCGTCCTGCACGTCGTGCTCCAGGGTCAGCAAGGCGGTGCAGGAATGCCCGGCAAGATCGGCAGGCGCGCGCGGCACGCCGCGGCGCTCGAGGTAGCCGGGGGATGCGCAAACCATGATCGGCGATTGCATGAGCCTTCTGACGACGAGGCCCTGCGGCTGCCTGTGCTCGGCGCCGCGCTGACGCGTGCTGCGCGGGCGAACCAGCACGTCGATGCCTTCGTCGCGTATTTCGGCCGGGTCGTTGATGCTGAGCAGGATGAGGCGGACCTGCGGATAGCGATCCTGGAACGACGGGATCGCGCGCAGCATCATCCGCCGGCTCAGCGCCGGCCCCATGCCGATCCGAAGCTGCCGCTGCACGGCGGTATCGGCTTGAAACCTGCGGATCGTCTCCTCGAAGCTCCGCAGCATCTGCGCGCCGTCGCGGTAGAAGCGCGCGCCTTCGGCAGTGAGCTTCAGCACCCGCGTCGATCGCGTGAACAGCAGGATGCCGAGGTTCTCCTCCAGCCCCTTGATCGCGCGGCTGACCGCCGCGGGGTCGATCAGCAGATTGCGCGCCGCCGCGACGAAGCTGCCGCTCTCGACGACCCGGACGAAAATCTCGATCACGCGGATATTCGTGCGCATGCGCCCCTCCCGCCTATTATTGATATTTTCGCATTACTGGCGTGCGAATTCCATCGCTTATCGAACGCGGGCGACGGCTGCTAACTGGCGCGGACGGGAGCCACCCGGGAGGGCGCCATGACACTCCGCCGCCGCACATTCCTGCAACTGGCCGCAAGCGCGGCAGCTCTGCCCGCCATGCCGCATGTCACGCGTGCGCAAGCCTGGCCGTCGCGGCCGGTGCGCATCCTCGTGGGGTTCGCGGCGGGCGGCAACTTCGACATCGTCGCGCGCCTGATCGGACAATGGCTGTCGGAGCAACTGCACCAGTCCGTGATCGTCGAGAACCGGCCCGGCGCGAGCAGCAACGTCGCGACCGAGGCACTCGTCCGCGCGCCCGCCGACGGTTACACGCTCCTGCTCGGCGGCGCAGTGAACGCAGTCAATGCGACGCTGTTCGACAAGCTCAGCTTCAATTTCATCAGCGACGTCGCACCGGTCTCCGGTGTCGTTCGATTTCCCAACGTCGTGACGGTCGCGGCATCCTTTCCGGCGAAGACGATTCCGGAATTCATCGCCTACGCGAAGGCAAACCCGGACAAGATCAATCACGGCTCGTCCGGGAACGGGACCACGCAGCATCTCGCCGGCGAACTGTTCAAGATGATGACGGGCGTCAGCTTCACCCATGTGCCCTATCGCGGCGCGGCACCGGCGCTGACCGATCTGCTCGGCGGGCAGGTGCAGGTCCTGTTCGAGCCCCTGCCCGCGTCGATCCAGCACATCAAATCGGGTGCGATCCGCGCCCTGGCGGTGACGACGGCGACGCGCGCGGAGGCGCTGCCCGACGTTCCCGCGTTGAGCGAGTTCGTCCCCGGCTACGAGGCCAGCGGCTGGAACGGCATCTGTGCGCCGAGGAACACGCCGGTCGACGTCATCCAGACGCTCAATGCCGCGATCAATGCAGGCCTTGCCGACGCGAAGCTGAAAGCCCGTCTCGCGGACCTCGGCGCGACTCCGCTTGGCGGCTCGTCCGCCGCGTTCGGCAAGCTCATCGCCAGCGAGACCGAAAAGTGGAGCAAGATCATCCGCGCAGCCAACATCAGGCTCGAGTGAACCAGGTTCGTCGGCGGGGCCGGCAAAGAGCCCGGTTCTAGAATCCCGCGGCCGGGATCGGCAGCACGCGCCCTTCGATCGCGCGCCCGGTCTTGTCGGCGCCCTTCGTGCTGTCGTCGACCCAGGCGAAGAACGCGGTGTCGCCCGCGGGACCGGCGGTCGCCGCGGCAGCGAGGCTGAAGCGCTGCCCGCCGGTCAACGTGTTGACCCGGACCGCCTTGCCGATCGCGCCTTGCGCCGAAAACATGCGCGCCATGACGTTCGTGCCGGCGGTGCTGCCCGTGCCGGTCTGCGTCCACGCGAGGAGAAAGCGTCCGCCGGAGAGCGGCGCGAGCGTCGGCCAGGAGGACTGGATGCGCGTCCCGGTCGTGGCGGCAAGCTTGATCTTGGCGAAGGCGCCGCTCGCCTCGAAGAAACTCGATTGGGCGATCGTCGTGTCGAAGCCGGCCTCGCCGTCGAGCGCGCTTCTGACATGCGTGATGACGAAGCGCCCGGTATCGAGCGCGGTCATCGCTGCCTCGGTGATGTCGAGCGCCGTCGTGACCTCGGTGCCGACCGGCTTGGCCGGATTGAAGATCTGGAAATGGACGAGCAGCGGACCGGGAAGGCGCGCGCGCCACGCGATGACGATGTTGCCGTCGGTGAGAGCGGCGACCATCGGGACGCGATGCAGGCCGGGCACCGTGTTGGCGCGAAACTCGGTGCCCGCCTTCGCGCCGTCGGCGCCGAAATGCTGCGCACGGATGCGCTCGTTCGCCCGCTTGTCGGCCCACACCACCACGAAGGCGCCTGCGGCGAGGCGCGCCAGCGCCGGGCGGATCAACGGCTCGACCTCCGCGCTGGAGACCTGGGCTTCCGGCCCCGACAGCGAATCCGCATCGAACGTGCGCAGCTTCAGCTGCGGCGCCGCGGAGGGCTCCTGCTCGATCCAGGCGACGACGAAGCCGAGGTCGGTTTCGATCACCGCCGGGAGCGTGCGTTTGGTCCCGACCTTGCCGGGAAAATTGATCGCGAACTCGCTCGAGCTCTTCGCTCCGTTCACGCCGAGCAATTGACCCTTGATGGTGCCGCTCGCGCGATCCGCCCAGACGGCGACGAATTGCGTGCCCCGAAGCGCGGCGACGGCGGGCTGCTCCTGATCGCCCGCGGTCGTCGTGTTGATCAGGAACTCGTCCATGATTTCCCCCGCAACCGCGGCATGACTGCCTGGCGGCGAAAATCTCGCACGACACAACCGCAGCGTCCAGCCCGGCGAGTGTTGCCTTGTCCTGCCGGCTCAGCAGCAACCGCAGCCCGAGCGCGCCGAGGACCATTGCGAGCGCGTCATCGCGCCGGCGATCGTGGTGTCATGGATGCGGCCAACCCGCCATAGGCCGCCATCGTCGCGCGGATGCCATCGGATCAGGCCGCGGCCTTGCCGAGCTCCTTGCGCACCGCAGCAGCGGAGTCACCGACCTTGTCGACTGCACGCTGCAGTTCCTCGCGCGACACGCCGAGGTGTCGCCTCCAGTACTGCACCTCGTAGTCCTCGCTCATGTTGATCTTGCTGCGGTCGGGCTGGCCCCGTTTCGTCTTGTCGTCGGACATGGCGTTGCTCCTCGCTGGTGACGAAGAACGCCCTGGAGAGAAGTCGGTTCCCGGCACGCGGCCTTGATGGCCGGTGCAGGATCTTCAGGCCGCGTCCCGCGCCAACCCGCGCGCGATCGCGGTCACCATCAGCACCGCCTGCTCGCGCAAGACGCCAAGCGGAATGCTCTGCAGCTTCTCCTCCAGCCCGATCAGCACGATGCCGTGCACGGCGGAGAACAGCGAGCGCGCGATCAGCGCGCGCCGCTCATCCGGGAGCGCGGGCGCGAGCTTGCGCAGCGGCTCCTCGATGTAGACGAACAGGCGGGCGAGGTTCGTCTTGTACCAGGTCGGAACCGCGCGCCCCTCCGGCAGGCGGTGATCGAACAGCGCACGCCAGCGCCGCGTGTGCGCGGCCGCATAGTCCGTATAGGCGAGCGCGAGATGGGTCAGCCGCTTGATCGCGTCGGCCTGCGGGTCCGACTTGTCGCCAGCAACCGTCAGCGTCTTCTCAAGCTGCTCCAAAGTGAGCGCATTCACCGCAAAGACGAGATCGTCGAGATCGTCGAACACGTTGTAGATCGCCCCGACCGCGCAGCCGGCCTTGAGGGCGAGGTCGCGCGCCCGCATGCCGCGCAGGCCTTCGGTCGCGATGGTGCGCTCGGCGGCACCGATCAGCGCGTCTCTCAATTTGCGGCGGCGGGCGACCGCTTTCGGCTCGGGAACCATTGATTAACCATAACTTTCTCTGATTTTGAACAGCGTTCAAGATTTTACTTGAACGCTGTTCACGGATGCGCTATGACTTCAATCCGTGAACGATGTTCAAGATAACAGTGGAGACCCCAATGCTCAAGACCATAGTGACGTTGTTTCGCGGCGCGGCCTTCCGTGCCGAGGAGGAGTTCGCCGATCGCAGCGCGCTGCTGATCCTCGACCAGCAGATCCGCGACTCGGCGGCCGGCATCGAGCGCGCCAAGCGGGCGCTCGCAGTCGCGATCGCGCAGGACGAGGCGGAGGGAAAGCGGCTGGAGACCACCCTCTCCCGCATCGCGGACCTCGAGGAGCGCGCGGTCGCGGCGCTGTCCGGCGGCAGCGATGAGCTCGCCGCGGAAGCCGCCGAGGCGATCGCCGTGATGGAGATGGACCGCGACTCGATCCGCGAAGCGCGCGCGACCTTCGCGCGCGAGATCGCGGGCCTGAAGGCCGCGGTGCGCAAGTCGGGCCAGCGGCTCGCCGAACTGGAACGCGGCCGGCGCATCGCGCTTGCGGCGGAGTCGGTGCGGCGGCTCAAGACCGGTCATGGGCTCGCCGGCCCAAGCGGCGCGACCGCGCTTGCCGACGCGGAGGCGACCTTGCGCCGCCTGCGCGAGCGGCAGGCCGAGGATGCCGCGACCGAGAGCGCCTACGAGACCTTCGATGCGCAGGCCAATCCGGCCGGTATCGCGGAAAAGCTCGAAGCCGCGGGCTTCGGCAAGCGTACGCGCCCGACCGCCGCCAGCGTGCTCGAGCGCCTGAAGCAAAAAACCGGCGCGCCCGCGCCGGCCGCTTGAACCGACATCAACCCAATCGCAACTCAAGAAAGGATACGTCATGAACCCGCAAGTCGCACAAGGCAGCCCGCACTCCGCGGCCTGGATCACCTTCACCTACGCGTCGTTCTTCGCTTCCGTCGGCATGGTCGGCATCGGCGTGCTGTTCGCGCCGGTCGATATCTGGATCAAGGCCTATTTCGCGATGGGCGCCGCGCTGCTGGTTCAGTCCAGCATCACGATGACCAAGACGCTGCGCGACGTGCACGAGGGCGGCAAGCTGGTGAACCGCATCGAGGATGCGCGCGCCGAGCGGCTGCTGATGGGGATCGAGCGCGGGAAGGAGTGACGAGACTGTCGTCCCGGGTCTCCCTCGCTTCGCGAGGGGCCCGGGATGACCAGCCGAACGAATACGCGCTATATCGAGCTACCGAGAGGAATCACCCAATGTCCGACTCCCTGATGACGTCCCGGCGCTTCGCACCGCTGTTCTGGTGCCAGTTCTTCTCGGCGTTCAACGACAACTTCCTGAAGAACGCGCTCGTCTTCCTGATCCTGTTCAGGGCCGGATACGACGCGACCACGGCGGGCTCGCTGGTGACGCTGACGGCCGCGGTGTTCATCGGGCCGTTCTTCTTCCTGTCGGGTTTGGGCGGGCAGCTGGCCGACCGCTTCGACAAGGCGATCATGGCGCGCTGGGTGAAGCTCGTCGAGATCGCCGTCTCGGCGCTCGGCGTCGTCGGCTTCTGGCTGCATTCCGTGCCGATCATGTTCGTCACGCTGTTTTTGTTCGGCGTGATCGCCACGCTGTTCGGGCCGATCAAGTACGGCATCCTGCCCGATCACCTGAAGAAGGAAGAGCTGCCCGCCGGCAACGCGCTGGTCGAAGGCGCGACCTTCATGGCGATCCTGCTCGGCACCATCGTGGGCGGGCTCGCCGCGAAGGAAGGCACCCATCCGGCCTATTTCGGCGCGATGATCGTGATCTTCTCGCTGCTCTGCTGGGGCGCGAGCCTGCTGATCCCGCGCACCGGCCAGGGCGCGCCCAATCTCTATGTCGATCCCAACATCGCGCGCTCGACCGGCTCCTTGCTGAAGGACCTGTGGTTCGACAAGCGGCTGTGGTGGGGCGCCATCGTCACCAGCTGGTTCTGGCTGATCGGTGCCGTGGCGCTCTCGCTGCTGACGCCGATGGTGAAGGGCGTGCTGAGCAACAGCGAGGAAGTCGTCACCGCTTATCTCGCGGTGTTCTCGATCGCGATCGCGGTCGGCTCGCTGCTCGCCGCCTGGCTCTCGC
>Ga0207701_10007478_pt1 | contig 10860 bp, 13 predicted proteins | sample KBSSwiSSwithPhiX_FD_184294 | JGI IMG/M metagenome (GOLD analysis project Ga0207701, IMG submission 184294) | Switchgrass rhizosphere bulk soil microbial communities from Kellogg Biological Station, Michigan, USA, with PhiX - S5 (SPAdes) (version 2) | ecosystem: Environmental > Terrestrial >...
GACGGCGGGCCTGTCCAGGCTGGGCCAGCAGGTGCCACGCGTGCGTCTCCTCGATTGGGAGGTGAGCGCCGTCGACCTGCGCACGGAGGGACTGCTGATGGCGCCGGCGTACGGGATCCCGCGACTTCTTGCGCGCAACGGCCTCACGTACGACGACATCGGCCTCTGGGAGATTCACGAAGCGTTCGCGGCGCAGGTCGCGGCGCACGTGCGCGCGCTCGAAAGCCGCGAGTTCCTGCGCGACAAGGCAGGCGTCGACGCGGACCTCGGCCGCTTCCCGCGCGATCGCATGAATCCCAACGGCGGCAGCATCGCGCTGGGGCACCCGTTCGGCGCAACCGGCGCCCGCATCCTGAGCCAGGCAGTGAAGGAGCTCGCGGCGCGGCCCGCCGGCGAGCGCGCCGTCGTGTCGATCTGCGCCGACGGCGGTCAGGGCAGCGTGATGCTCCTCGAATCGGGTCCGGACACGATCATCGCGCCCTCCCGTCGTTGAAGAACTCCTGCATCATGAATTTCTCGAGCTCGGCGTTGTCCTCGGGCCGCGCGGACAGCGTCATGTCGCGCGCCAGGCGCAGCGAGTGCCAGCGGAAGTCCCCCGGCTCGTAGTCGCGGATGATGGAGATGATCTTGCGCACGACCGCGATGCTGATGTTCTCGTTGCTGCCCCGGCGCACGTCGATCACCTGGAAGGTCCTGCGGTTGATCTCCTTGCTCCAGCCGTAGAACGTGAACTGCGCGTCGTCGTACTCGAGCCTGCGGATCTGGAACGTCCCGCCGCCGTTGCGCGGCACCTCGCCGAACGTCGACGTCGAGAGCGACGCGAGATTCTGCGCAATCGCACGGTCGCGCCGCGCGCTCTCGCTGTCGACGTTCGCCTGCGACTCGCCCGTTTCGCCGCGTGCGCGACGGCGCTGCTCGACGTAGGACGCGAGGTCCTGCGTCATCGGCTGCGCGGGCGCGGGTGGCACCGGCGTGACGACGACGGGGGGCGCAACCGGCGCTGCAGGCGGCGGCACGATGGCGGGTGCCGGCGCCGGTGTCGCGATGACGGGCGGTGTTGGCCTCGTGATCGGACGAGGGATCGTCGCGCGTGGCCGCGGCACGGGCGCGGGCGGGGGTGGCGCCTCGCGCGTGGACGCGGGCGGCTGCGGCGTCGCAGGCTGCGACGGCACGATGCGCAGCGACAGCTGCTGGTTCGGGTCCTGCGACGGGTTGTCGCCGGGCGTGAGCACGATCGGCTCGTGCGGCAGCCACTTCCAGATCACCACGCCGTGGAACAGGAGCGAAATGACGAGCGCGATCTCGAAGCGGCGACGAACGCGGTCGCCTTCGCGCGCACGGACGAGATCGAATACGACCCTCACGCGAGGCGCGGCCCTACGTTGCGGCCTTGCGCGATCCCCTTTGAGCCGGAATCATGCGCGCGAGCTCGGCGGGACCGATCAATGCGACGCCGTTCTTCTTCGCGAACTCGCGCGCATTGTCGGAGACGTCCCCCACGGCCACGTACATGCATTCGTGCGCTTCGCGCGCTTCCTTCGCCTTGACGAGATCGCGCAGCGGCTCCACACCGGTACGCCCGACTTTCCAGCGCTTGCAGCTCACGAGGGTGCGCCGCCATTCCTTGCGAAGCTCGAGGTCGGCGGCGCCTTCCGCCGGCTCGACGTCGAAGCCGTCCCGCTTGTAAGCCTCGGACAGCGCCTGCCTGAATTCATTCCAGGACATGCCGCGGACCGCCTCGGCCGTGCGCGCGATGCGCGCCCCGGACGGCGCCCGCAGCTGGCGCCATGCGGACATGCACCCGATGACCAGGAAGGGAAGCCCCGAGACGAAGGCGACGGCGCGATAGGCCTCCGGGATCACGGCGAGCATCACCGCGGTCATGCAGCCCGCGATGAGGAAGCTCCACACGAAGCTCGACCGCAGGAGGATCGCGAACAGCGAGTTCTCGTTCATCGTCCACTGCATGGTCGTGCCCTTCGTTGCCTTGCGGCAATGCCGTCCAAACGTGGAATTATAGCCCGCGCCCGCATGTTCCTTTTCGGGGTATCGTTGTCCCGCATCTTCAGGAGGTTGGCATGCGTAGAAGAACTTCAGGGTTTGCACTCGCCGCAGCACTCGTCGTCGTCACCGGGTGCGCGAGCATCGACTACGCCGCGACCGGCCAGCAGGTGCGCCTGTGGGGCAGCAACGAGGTGCCGCCGGTGACCACGCAGGCGTATGGCACCGGCGTCGTCAACGTCGGCGCCGACCGCGGCGTGAGCGTGACGCTCAGCGTGATCGACATGGCGCCCACCGCCGCCCACATCCACGAAGGCGCCGCCGGCGCCAACGGCCCGGTCATCGTGCCGCTCCAGAGGATCAGCGAGAATGCCTTCGTCGCGCCCGACGGCGCGAAGCTCACCGAGGCGCAGTACACCGCGTACAAGGCCGGCAACCTGTACGTCAACGTGCACTCCGCGAAGTTCCCGAACGGCGAAGTGCGCGCGCAGCTCGCGGGACGCTAGCGCTTGCTCGAGGTCCTGGTCGTCGCGTCGCTCGCCGCGACGGGATGGTTCCTGTGGTCGAGCCTTCGCGCACGCGAAGCCGCCAACGCCGCAATACGCCCCGCGTGCAGCGCCGAAGGATTTCTCTTCCTCGACGACACGGTCGCGCTCGACCGCATCCGGCTGCGGCGCGACGACGAAGGACGCGCGCGCATCGAGCGCGTGTACCGCTTCGATTACAGCGACACGGGAGACAACCGCCGCCGCGGCTACGTGACGCTGCTCGGCGCGCGCGTGACCGGCGTGTCGCTCGGCGCCGCCGTGATCGACATCGCACGCTGACGCGCCGCGCGATCCTCGCGGATCATGTCGGCCGCGCGTTCGGCGATCATGAGCGTCGGCGAGTTGGTGTTGCCCGAGGTGATGACCGGCATGATCGACGCATCGGCGACGCGCAATCCCGCGATGCCGTGCACGCGCAGGCGCGCGTCGACCACCGAGCGCGCATCGTCCGCCGTCCCCATCCGGCAGGTGCCGACCGGGTGGAAGATCGTCGTGCCGATGTCGCCCGCGGCGCGCGCGAGGTCCTCGTCGCTCGTCAACGCAGCGCCCGGCAGAAGCTCGTCGGGCGCGTACTTCGCAAGCGCAGGCGCGCTCGCAATGCGTCGCGTGAGGCGGAGCGACGCGGCGGCAATCCGGCGGTCGTCGTCGGTCGACAGGTAATTCGGCGCGATCACGGGCGGTGAAGCCGGATCGGGGCTGGCGGCGTGGATGCTGCCGCGCGACGTCGGGCGCAGATTGCACACGCTCGCCGTGAAGGCGTCGAACGTGTGCAGCGGATCGCCGAACTTCGGCAGCGACAGCGGCTGCACGTGGTATTCCACGTCGGGACGAGCGACGCCGGGTGTGGATCGCGCGAAAACGCCGACCTGCGAAGGCGACATGCTCATCGGCCCGCTGCGCCGCCACGCGTACTCCGCGGCGATCAACGCCTTGCCGAGGAAGCTCTGCGCGCGCGTGTTGAGCGTGCGCGTGTTGCTCACCTTGTAGATCGACCGCAGCTGCAGGTGATCCTGCAGGTTCTCGCCTACGCCTTGCAACGCATGAGCCACGTCGATGCCCGCGTTGCGAAGCGCGTCCGGCGCGCCGATGCCCGACAGCTCGAGGAGCTGCGGCGAGTTGACCGCGCCGGAGGCGAGCACCGCTTCCTGGCGCACGTGCGCGATGCGTTGCGCGCCGTTGACGCGATAGCGCACGCCCGTGCAGCGACGATCCTCGAGGACGAGTCGTTCGGCCAGCGCACCGGTGACCACCGTGAGGTTGGGCCGGTGCAATACGGGGCGCAGGAACGCCTTCGACGCATTCCAGCGAACGCCGCGCCGCTGGTTGACCTCGAAGTAGTCGACGCCGAAATTGTCGCCGGTGTTGAAGTCCCGCGTGCGCGGGATTCCCGATTGCTCGCACGCGGTGATGAACGATTCGAGGATTTCCCAGTGCAGGCGCTGCGACTCCACGCGCCATTCGCCGCCGGCGCCGTGGAATTCGCTCGCGCCCCGATAGTGGTCCTCGCTGCGCTTGAAGACCGGCAGCACCGCGTCCCACCGCCAGCTCGCGTCGCGCGCAGCCTCCGCCCACGCGTCGTAATCCTCGCGCTGCCCGCGCATGTAGATCATGCCGTTGATCGAGGAGCTGCCGCCGAGCACGCGGCCGCGCGGATAGAGAAGCGCGCGACCGTTGAGCCCCGGCTCGCTGCGCGTGGTGTACCGCCAGTCCGTGCGCGGGTTGCCGATGCAGTAGAGGTATCCGATCGGGATATGGATCCAGTGATAGTTGTCGCGCCCGCCCGCCTCCAGCAGCAGCACGCGCACGTCCGGATCGGCCGAGAGGCGGTTCGCGAGCACGCAGCCCGCGGTGCCCGCGCCGACGATCACGTAATCGTACGTATCCATGGCGCTATCCTACGCGCCTCTCGCGCGTCAGGGCGTGGCGGCGAACTTCGCGACCGCCCGCTCGTCGAGCGCAAGGCCGAGGCCCGGCGCGCCCGACATCTCGATCATGCCGCCGCGCGGCTGCGGCGGATCGACGAACAGCATGTCCCACCAAGGCATGTACTCGAGCCATGCGCCCATGCGCTTCGCCGCCAGCAGATGCATGTGCACGAGCGGATGCGAGTGCGCGGAGATCGGCAGGTTCGCGGCCTCGACGATCGCGGCCGCCTTGAGCCACGGCGTGATGCCGCCAAGGTGATGCGCGTCGAGGATCGCGTGATCGACGCACGGCAGGAGCGCCGCGACGTTGGGCACGCGCGAGATGCGCTCGCCCGCCGCCACGGGCAGCGCCTGCACGTCGCGCACGCGTGAAAGACCTGCGAAGTCGCCTTCGCGCACCGGCTCCTCGAACCAGCCATAGCCGAGCTCGCCCAGCATGCGCGCGTACGCCACACCGTCCGTGGCGGTCATGCCCCACAACGCATCGACCAGCAGCACGGCATCGGGTCCCGCGGCATCGCGCACGATCTTCGCGCGGACGCGATCTTCCGCGAGCGTGCGTCCGCCGCCCAGGCGCAGCTTCATCGCCTTGAAACCCTGCTCGACCACGCGCCGCGTTTCCGACTCGAGCTCGTCGTTGGTCATGTGCCGCCACAAGGTCCAGCTCGCGTAGGCATTCACCTTGTCGCGGTAGCCGCCGAGCATCTTCCACAGCGGAAGATTGGCGCGCTTGCCCGCGATGTCCCAGAGCGCGGTGTCGATCGCCGTCATCGCGAGATTGGCCGCGCCGTCGTGCAGGATGTCCACGGTGAGGTTGTACATGCGCTCCCAGGCAAGCTCCGAGCGCGTGGCGTCGAGGCCCCGCAGGAGCGGCGAGAGGTCGCGCACGATCTCGTTCAGCGCCGAGCACAACCGCACGCTCTCGATGGACGCGTAACCGAATCCCGTCAGGCCGTCGGTCGTGTGCACCTCGACGAGCAGCGAGCTGAACTTCGTGCGCTCGCCCAGGAACGGATGCTTGATCGGCGCGGGCAGCGGCACGGACACGAACCGCGTGACGATGCGGTCGATCGGCGAAGGACGATCGAGGTTTTGAACGCCTTTTTCCACGGGCGCGTTCACGCGGGAATCGGCGCGAACGGCGACGCGAGCGTCGTGCGATGCATGTGCCGCCGCTGCGGCCACTCGAAGTCGGCGGACGCCTTGTGGATGCACGAGCAGTTGTCCCACATCACGACGTCGCCCACCTTCCACACGTGGCGGTAGTGGAAGCGCGGCTGCAGCACGTGCGCGCGCACCGCTTCTAGGATCGGCGCCGAATCCTCGACGCTCATGCCCTCGATGTGGCTGACCGCACCCTCGCTGTAGTAGATGCACTTGCGGCCGGTGCGCGGATGCACGCGCACCATCGGATGCGAGATGACGGGGAGCTTCCTCTTGCGCTCCTCCATCGCGTCCTGCTCGTCCCTGGTGAGCTCGCGGCCCTTGAGCCTGGTCTGGAAGTCGACGAGCTTCGTGCCCGAGTACACCGCACGCTTGCCTTCGATCGTGCGGCGCAGGTCGTCCGGCAAGCCGTCGTACGCCGCCTGCATGCTGCCGAACATCGTGTCGCCGAGCGGCTTGCCGTTGTCGTCGTGCGGCACCTCGAGCGCGTACATGATCGATCCGCGCGGCGGCTTCTCCTGCGTCCACATGTCCGAGTGCCAGTAGCGTCCCGCATCGCCGAGGCCGATCGGCTCGCCGTTCTCGATAATGTTCGAGACGACGAAGATCTCGGGCTGCGACTTCATGTTGTACTTGTCGAGGATGTAGCGGTCGAGGCCGCCGAAGCGCTTGCTGTACGCGACGTGCTGCGCCGGCGTGAGCACCTGGTTGCGAAGGACGACGACGCCGTACTTGTCGTACGCCGCCTCGACGGCGGCGAACTCCTCCTCCGAGAGGTTCGCGACGTCCACACCGCGGATCTCGTGGCCGAGCGGCGCGCCGCTCATGACGATGTCGAGCTTGTAGTCGGCCTGTGCGTTCATTCCGGTTGTATCCCTGCGGTGGTGAGGATCCTGTTCCACTTCTGCTGCTCCGACACCTGGAACTTCATGAGCTCCGCCGACGTCGTCGGGAACGGCTCGCTGCCCGCCTTCACCAGGAACTCCGTCACGCGCGGGCTCTTGAGCGCCGCGACGATCATCTCGTTCAACTTCTGCACGACGGCCGGCGGCGTGCCCGCCGGCGCCCACGCACCGAGCCAGAACGTGAGCACGTAGCCGGTGACGCCGGCCTCGTCGAGCGTCGGCACGTCGGGGAACGCAGCCATGCGCTTGGGCCCCGTGACCGCGAGCGCGCGCAGCTTGCCGCTCTGGACGTGCGGCGGCAGCGACACCATGTCGCCGATCATGAGGTCGAGCCGCCCGCCGAGCAGGTCGGTGGTGGCCTGCGGCAGCGTCTTGTACGGAATGTCCTGGATCTGCACGCCCGCCATCTGCTTGTACTGCTCCATCGCAGCGCGCGTGGAGGAGCTCGCGTAGCCGTAGACGAGCTTGCCCGGATCTTTCCTGGCCAGCGCCGTGAGCTCGGCGACATTCTTCGCGGGAAGCGAAGGATTGACGGCCAGCATGAGCGCGCCCTGCGACAGCGCGGTGAGCGGGACGAAGTCCTTCACGTAGTCGTAGTTGAGCTGCTTGTACAGGCTCTGGTTCGCGGCGTGCGTCGAGTTCGTGCCGATCAGGACCGTGTAACCGTCGGGCGGCGCCTTGGCGACGTATTCGGCAGCGAGGATGCCGTTGGCGCCGGGCTTCGGATCGACGACGACTTGCTGCTTCGTCGCTTCGGTGACCTGCTCCGCGACCACGCGCGCGACGGCCTCGGGGAATCCCGTGCAGCAGACGACGAAGCGAATGGGCTTGGACGGGAACGCATCGCCCTGCGCGTGCGCGGCGCCATGGAGCACGACGGCGGCCAGCGCGAGGCCGCGCAGCCAGGATCCGATCATCACTGTTCCTCCGTACCGGCGTTGTGGGAGAAGTCGTCCGCCGGAGCCCCCATTGTTCGCCCGGGCCGCCGGCGCCGCAATGGACCGGCTGGCGCCGCGGTCGCGTCGTGTTCACAATGTGAACCATGACCGCCTCCCGTTCCGGCACCCAGAGCATCGAGCGCGCGGTGCGCGTGCTCACCGAGGTCACGGCGCGCAGCCGCTTCGGATGGCGGCCCACGGACCTCGCCGCGCGCTGCGGCCTCGACCGCGGCACGACCCACCGCATCCTGGCCTGCCTCGTGCGCGAGCGCCTCGTGCAGCAGCGTGCCGTCGACGGCCACTACCTGCCCGGCCCCTTGCTGTTCGAGCTCGCGCTCTCGCTTCCGGCCTATGACGCGCTGCGCAGGCAATGCGAGCCGATCCTCGCGCGTATCGCACGGCGCGCGCGAGGCTATGCGCTGCTGTCGGTGCGCAGCTTCGACGATGCCGTGTGCATCGCGAGCGCGGGCGTGCCGGCCTACCTCGGCACCGCGTTCGACGTGGGCACCCGCCGCCCGCTCGTCGCGATTGCGGCGGGCGTCGCGATGCTGATGGCGCTGCCGCGCGCGCAGGCGCACGCGATCGTCGAGCGCGAGCTGCCGCTGCTCCCCGACCACAAGTTGCTCGCGCGCATGTGGCGGCGCTCGCTGGCCCTGGGGTTCGCGGCGAACGTCGGATACACGGCGCGCGGCGTCAACGCGGTGGCCGTGCCGCTGCGCGATCCCGACGACCGCCCGTTCGCATCGCTCGCCGTGGCGGCGTCCGCCTCGGAGCTTCCATCGGCCCGGCTGCGCGACGTAGCCGCCGCGCTGTCGGACGACGCCCGGCGCATCGAGCGCATCGCGCGCGCGACCTTCCCGGACGGGGCGTACAACGCGCCCGCGACCTCGTAGAATGGCCCGCCATGATCCGCCATCTCGCCATCTTCTCGCTCGCCGCGCTCGCCGCGTGCACGACGCCCATGCCGAAGCCCACCAACGCCGACCTGCAGAAGCAGGTGGGCGACACCGAGCGCGCCTTTGCGAAGACCATGGCCGACCGCGATCACGCGGCGTTCGCGACGTTCCTTGCCGACGAGGCGGTCTTCTTCACGGGGCCGACGCCGCTGCACGGCAAGGCGACGGTGGCCGCGGCGTGGAAGCGCTTCTACGAGCGCCCGCAGGCGCCCTTCTCCTGGCAGCCCGAAGTGGTCGAGGTGCTCGAATCGGGAACGCTCGCCATCAGCTCGGGGCCCGTGTTCGATCCGTCGGGCAGGAAGTTCGCGACGTTCACGTCGATCTGGCGCATGGAAGCTCCCGGGGTGTGGCGCATCGTGTTCGACAAGGGCAACCCGGAATGCGACTGTGAAAAGAAGCCGTAGCGCGTATGATCGAAGCGCGCTGTTTGCGATGCGCATCGAGGACAAAACAGGAGGAGCGTCATGGCGAAAAAGCAGGCGACCGAAGGCGTCTATCGCGTCACCGAGGTGATCGGCACGAGTGCGATGTCATGGGAGGACGCAGCGAAGAACGCAGTCGCGGCGGCGTCGAAGACGCTGCGCGACCTGCGCATCGCGGAGATCTCCAAGCTCGACATGAAGGTCGAGGACGGCAAGGTCGTCGCGTACCGCGCGCGCATCCTGCTCTCGTTCAAATACGATGCCTAGCATGTGAACCTCTACTGGCACGAGCCGCTGATGCTCACGGACGGGGCAGTCCCGTCCATCCTGGCCATCGGCGACTCGTGGTTCTGGTACCCGCTGCCCGGGGGGTCGCTCGCGTCGAGCATCGCTCGCGTCATGCAGGCGAGCCCGCACGTGACGCTCGCGTTCGGCAACAACGGCGCCGAGGCCTTCGACTACGTCCACGGCGTGTATGCGCCGCTCATCGACGGCGCGCTCACGCGCTACGGCGCCACGCTGTCGGCCGTATTCGTCTCGGGCGGCGGCAACGACTTCGCGGGGTTCAACGACCTGCGGCCCCTGCTCGGCCTCGATTGCACGGGCTCGCCGAGCGAGGATGCCTGCTTCAACCACGGCGTTGCGCCCGGGTGCGTCGAAGCGTTGTTCGACGGGGTGAAGCAGCATTACGTCGACCTCGTCGACCGGGTGCTCGCGGTCGTGCCCGCAACGTCGCGCGTGTTCGTTCACAGCTACGACTACGCGATCCCGAGCGGCGTCGCGGTGATCGGATCCAGGGCCTGGCTCAAGCCCGCGCTCGTCGCGGCCAGGGTGCCGCCCGCCTTGCGCGCGGGATGCGTGCGCTACCTGATCGACCAGTTCTCGCTACGGCTCGCCGACCTCGTCACGGTGTACGGCGGCCGCGTCGTTTTCGTCGACAGCCGCGGCACGCTCGGTCCCGCCGACTGGGCCAACGAGCTGCATCCCAAGGGCAGCGGCTTCAACAAGATCGCACGCCAGAGGTGGAAGCCGGCGCTGGAGGCGGCGGGCCTCCTGTAATGGGGTACGTCCCTATTTCGGGATCGACTGCTCGATGCGGCGGCGCTCGGCGAGCACGCGATTCGCATACGCTCGCGTCTCGTCGTCGAACGAGCCGTTGTAGAGCTGGAGGCCGGCTTCGTCGCTGCCGCCCCGGCGGATCGAGTCTTTGAGAATCAAGGTCCCGGTGACGATGTTCGGTTCCGTCGAAAGCATGGCCGGCGCGCCCTCGTCGGGCATCTTGTCCTTGTGGAAGCGCGGCACGACCTGCATCAGGCCCAGCGCTCCCTGCTCGCTGGCCGCGAACGGGTTGAACCGCGACTCGACCGCGATGACGGCCAGGATCAGCAGCGGATCGAGCCCATGGCGGCCGCCTTCGCGAAATGCCGTGCGGACGACGTCGGCAGCGGCGCCGTCGGCCACTTTGTACCGGCGGGCGACGACCGCGGTCAGGCGATCGACGCGCGAAACCGCCTCGGTCGCCCCGACGGCGATGTTGCGGGAGATTGCGGGGATCGGCTTGGCTGCCGCCCCCAGGGCGTCGGCAAGGGCCGGCGCCTGCGGCATCCTTGCTGGGGACGCCGACGCGGCCAGGATCGCCGCGGTGATGAGACCCGCCGTGGTGAGGTGGAAGGCGGGGCCAGAGTCGTTTCGCCGACGGCATCGGTGGCGCGATGCCGGCGGGCCTGGTATTCGAGCGGAAGTCATGAAGGACTCCTATACGCGGCGGCGGGCGTCAAAGCCGGCCGCCTTCGTTGCGGGTGGCCGACCCGAATCGACTGGCTCGGCCATCAGGATTCCAGTAGCTTGCCTCCTTGGTAGCGCATACCGGAGTGCTTATCCGACGAACTCAATAAAAACAGGATTATACACGAGGTTGCGGAGCCGCAACCAAGGATTTGCTGCGGTGCAATAACGACACCCGGGGCGACGATCAGCGCCCCCAGAAAGAATTTAAAAATA
>Ga0207701_10007479_pt1 | contig 10859 bp, 7 predicted proteins | sample KBSSwiSSwithPhiX_FD_184294 | JGI IMG/M metagenome (GOLD analysis project Ga0207701, IMG submission 184294) | Switchgrass rhizosphere bulk soil microbial communities from Kellogg Biological Station, Michigan, USA, with PhiX - S5 (SPAdes) (version 2) | ecosystem: Environmental > Terrestrial > Soil...
GCGATGACTGATCGTCGAGCGCGGCGAGGCGATGCGACAGCGGCCCGCGGAACCATTCGCGCAACGGGACATCGAAGCCCTGCTTGGGCCGCGTGAAGACGTCGGCGGGAACGCGATCGGCCAGCGCCTGACGAAGCACCCACTTCCCCGCTCCGTCGCGAAACTTCAGTCGCGGCGGTAGTGAGAGCGCGAACTCGGCGACCTCGTGATCGAGCAACGGCACTCGCGCCTCGAGCGAGTGGGCCATGCTCATGCGATCGACCTTCGTGAGGATATCGCCGGGCAGATAACTCTGCACGTCTACCATCATGAGCTGCGTCATGAAGTCGCGCGACGACGAGCCGTCGAACCAGCGATCCAGCGTGCTTTCGAATGGCAGCGCACGTGCCGCAAGCTCCTCGCGCATCAACCCACCCTCGGCCTCTCGCACGGGCAGTGCGACGGTTCCCGCATAACGACCACGCATCGAACGCGCGAGGGAAAGCAGTCGATTGCGCCCGTATGCGGCGTGCGGCAGTGACAGCCCGACCGTGCGGAGCATTGTACGTGCGATGGCCGGCAGCGTGTTCGCGCCATTGATTTCGAAGTAGCGCGTGTACCCGCCGAACAGTTCATCGCCACCGTCTCCCGAGAGCGCGACCGTGACGTCGCGACGCGCCAGGTGCGATACGAGGAACGTCGGCAGCGCGGACGGATCAGCGAATGGCTCATCGAGCGCGCGTGCAACCTGATCGAAGAGCAGTTCTGCGTCCGGGCGAACGACGAGCTGCGTGTGCCGGGTGCCGAGCGCGCGCGAGACTTCCGCCGCATACTTCGACTCGTCGAACTCGCGCTCCTCGAAACCGATGGAAAATGTGCGAACAGGCTGACCCGACATGCGCGCCATCGTCGCAACGACACCGGACGAATCGATTCCACCGGAGAGGAATGCGCCGAGCGGGACTTCGGAGAGCAGATGGATCTTGACCGACTCATCGAGCAGACGGCGAGTTTCTTCGATCGCCTCGCCGTCGCTGATCGTGCTGTTCTCCGCGACCGCTGGCGACCAGTACCGTTCCACCCTAACGCCGGTGTCAGCCGACCACTCCAGCAGATGTCCTGGCGGCAGCTTTCGAACGCCCTTGATGATGCATCGCGGATCGGCGACGTACCCGAGTGCCATGTAGTCCAGGACGGCGTCGGTGTCGACCTCGCGCGGAAAGCCCGGAAGTGTGGCCAGCGCACGGAGCTCCGAGGCGAAGGCGACGCCACCCGCGGTCTCCCAGTAGTAGAGCGGCTTGATCCCGAGCCGGTCGCGGACGACGAGCAGCCGGCCCCGTCGTGCGTCCCAGATCGCGAACGCGAACATCCCGCGGAGCTCGCGTGCAAGGTCAGCCCCGAGGTCCTCATACAGGTGCACCAGCGTCTCGGTATCGCTGTGTGTGGTGAGTTGGTGTCGTCCAGCGAGCAGCCGAGAACGCAGCTGCTGATAATTGTAGATCTCGCCGTTGAACACGACGTGGACCGTGCCGTCCTCGTTCGTCATCGGCTGATGACCGCCGGCAACGTCGATGATGCTCAGTCGTCGCATGCCGATCGCGGCGCGCGCACCAGCTGATTCCGGAGCCGTCGCGGCTACGTAGTAGCCGGCGTCATCGGGACCGCGGTGTCGAATCGCGTCGCACATCCGACGTAGCGCGACGACATCTCCTTCACGCCCGGCGTCCCCATTTGTGGCGCGCGACACAAAGCCCGCTATTCCGCACATGCGCGCACCCGAACCATTGAAGAAGAGTTCCTGCTCACCGGGAAACCGCTGCTAGGCATCGATCGGAGGACGTGAGTAAAACCAGTGAAACGCGTAAACGGGTGCGAGCGCGACCGCCGGCCGTGGCTGTCGGGTCGTGAATCCAGACGACTGACTCGCCATCAGCGGTAGAGTAGCGACCATCCGGCGACGATACCGATGTGCCGGGTATATCGCCGACCCGCAACGCAAAGCAAAGGCCGTGAGCGCCTTCCTGTTCCTCCCGTTCCCTCGAAGGGCTCGGAACGTGCACAGAACGCGCGAACCCCTCGGACTCTGCGGCCACACCGGCATCGCGCGTTGACGCTCCGGACTGGGTAGCACGGGCGCCACCAATCGACGCACGGCCGCAACAACTCTGGCGCGAGGCGTAGCGTCAACCGGAGAGCGACGCCGACGGGACGCGCATAAGCTCGCAGATTATCATTGGACTAAGAAACTCCAGCTGGGGGCGGAGTTGAACACACCCTACCCAGCATACCCCTGCGTCGAGCCGAGCTCGCCATGGTCTCCCTCTTGCCCGAAGCACCTGTTGCTCGTCCCATGACGTCGACGCTTCCGCATACACAGATGCCCCGGATCGCCACTCGTCAGTGAGCCAGCCGAACCACGTTTCGCTCCTCAAGGCGATCAAGCAAAGAACGCTCAACGCCGCCCGTCGGTCTGGGCTGACGTCGCTCGCCCGCGACAGCCGGTGGCGCGGACGTCGGCTATTGATCCTCGGGTATCACGGGGTGTCGGCGACCGATGAGCACGAGTGGGACAGCGAGCTCTATGTACCTCGCGAATTTCTGCGGAGTCGCTTTGTCGCGCTCCGTGACGGCGGGTACGAGGTGCTTCCCCTTTCCCAGGCCGTCTCGCGCCTCTACGACGGTACGCTGCCGTCTCGAGCCGTGGCGCTCACGTTCGATGATGGCGCGGCGGACTTCCATAGCCAGGTGCGCCCGCTCCTGGTAGAGTTTGGGTACCCAGCAACGGTCTACCTGACGACGTATTACGCCCAGACGCAGCGTCCCGTTTTCAACACGATGCTGCGCTACGTTCTGTGGAAAGGGCATGACCGCACGCTCGACGCGCCCGACCTACTCGAGTCACCCGAGCCGGTATCGCTTCGCACTCGAGAGGAGCGCGAATCGGTCTTTTCCGCGATCATGCGTCGGTGCCTGCGAGACGAGCTGTCGGGCGCCGACAAGGATGCGATCATCGGTTCGGTTGCGGAACGCATCGGCGTGGACTATCAGACTATCCGGGCGCGTCGAACATTATGCCTCATGTCCGCGGAGGAAGTCGCCAGCTTGCCACGCGATCTCATCGACGTGCAACTCCATACGCACCGACATCGTGTGCCGACGGAGCGGGAGCCGTTCATGCGCGAAATCGTGGACAATCGGCGCGCGATCGCGTCGATGACCAACGGCGCGAATGCAACGCATTTCTGCTATCCGAGCGGCGTCACGCATCCTGCGTTTCGGGGCTGGCTGAGTGAGATGGGCGTCACGTCGGCGACCACGTGTTTCCCTGGCATCGCGTCCTCGGCGTCGGACCCGCTGCTCCTGCCGCGCCTCATCGATACGATGCACCTGGCCCCAGTGGAGTTCGAGGGGTGGTTGACGGGTGCGTCGGCGTTCCTCCCACGGCGCACCGTCCGCGCCGTCGCTCCGCTCTGAGATGACCCGCGCTGTGCGGAATACACCGCCTGTCAGCTCTCTCGCGAACGAAGGGGATCGGACCGCGCCCGCTTTCAGTCCGCTCGGCTCCACGAACGGCGCATCGCCAGGCGGCGATCCCATCGCGTTCCACGCGACCGCGCCGGTCACCAACCCACTCCGCCGAGGGCTCCTCGTCTTCTTCGATTTTGCGCCCAGCGCGGAAGTGGGTGCGTTGCGTTGGATCTCGCTCGTAGGCTGCGGAGCCGAGCGGGGCTGGGCATTCGACGTGGTCGCGCTGGAGCCGCAGTTCATGGGCCCGCTGGACATGACGAGACTCGAGCGACTCCCGCCGGGCGTACGGATGTTCGGGTTCACTGGCGAGAACCCCGCCTGGTACCGCGCAATGCTCCGCGCGGCGCGCCGAGCAGGGTGGGTCGGCACGGTCGGCGCGAAACCATCCGAGGCGCCGCTCGGCGGGCATCTGGACGGCAGCGATCGGACCGTCGCGTTAGGTGGAGAGGACGCGTCGCTCTGGCGTCGGGCGTTTCGAAGCCGCGTGCATTTTCAGTTGGCCGACGCGTTGGCTCGTCGAGCGGCGGCGCTCGGGTCCCGGCTCGCTGCCAAGAATCGATACGACATCGTCGTGAGCTCCGGCCCCCCGCACGCTGCTCATGACGCAGCGCGCCGCATCGCCGCCCGTCATGCCTTGCCGATCGTGATGGACATGCGTGACCCCTGGTCCGACGATTCGGCGATGCCCTCCGAGTTTCGAAGCGACACCTGGCGCAGGCTCGCCCAGCGGCACGAGCGTGATTGCGTATCGGCCGCGAGCCTGCTCGTCGTGACGTCGAAGGCCCACGAGGAGCTACAGGTCGCGAAATACCCGGCGCTCCGCGGCCGTGTGCGCACGGTGATGAACGGAGCGGACCGCGAACCGCTTCCCCCGTCGCGCATTGCTCGCCGATTCGTCGTGGGGTTCGCCGGCATGATCTACCTCGGTCGCGATCCGCGTCCGCTCTTCGAGGCTGCAGCCCGTGTCGCCCGTGCAACGGGCGCGACGCCGGATGAATTCGGCGTGGAGTTCATGGGAGACGACGCGTGCGAGGGCATTCCGCTCACGACCATAGCGGCGGAAGCGGGCCTGGGTGAGCATTTCGTCGCTCACGGATTTCGACCCAGGCGCGACGCACTGCAGTTTCTCGCTGGTGTCTCGCTCCTCGTCAGCCTGCCGTTGCGAACGACGGTGACGATCCCGGCGAAGCTCTTCGAGTACATGCGATTCGATGCGTGGCTCCTCGCGCTGGCCGAACCTGCGGGCGCGACCGAGGCGTTGCTGCGCGATTCGGAAGCCGACGTGATCGCGCCGTACGACGTGGACGGAATCGAACGCGTGATCGCCAAGCGGTTCGCCGAGTTTCGCGCCGGGATCCGACCAACGTCGCTCAATCACGATGGCCGGTTCGACCGCTCGACGCAGGCTGCGCTCTTCTTCGATGCGGCGGAGGAGTTGGCCGCGAGATCGTCGCGGCGCACAGCTGCCGGCTGACCCGTCCGTTCGCCTGTGGTGACCGAACAACCGGTGTCGCTCGCCGTTCGGCAGCGCGTGCTCCTGGCCGCCGTTCTCGTGGGTCATGTGTGTCTGGCATGGACCGTCCGCGCCCGTGAGATCTTCACGTTCGGCGACGACGCGGCCTACCTGCTCCTCGCGCGTTCGCTGCGCGGATTTTCGTACCGCGAGGTTCAGTTCATCACCGAACCGATCGCCGCCCGTTTTCCGCCGGGATACCCGGCGCTGCTCGCGTTCCTCGGGACGCTTTTCGGCGAACGGCTGGACGTGATCGCGGGCATGGGCATTTTGTTTTCGGTGGTCGGGCTGATCGCGCTCTTCGATGTCATCCGTCGTCGCTGGTCGCCGGAGCTCGCGCTGCTGGTCACCGCGATATGCGCCGTAAATCCGACGCTGGTCGAAGTGGCCGGCGCTCCAGTGACCGAGGCGACGTTCACTGGGCTGCTGCTGTGCTCCCTGTGGGCGGCTGATTGGAGTGAGCGCACATCGCCGAGCGGACGACGCGCCATGCTCGCGGGCGCGCTCGCCATCAGCGCGGCTCTGGTCCGCAGCGCTGGGGTGACGATCCCGCTCAGCCTGGGCGCGCACTGGCTCCTTCGCCGACGCGTTCGCTGGGTGGTTGCGCTCGGGCTCGCGTCGTCGCTCACCGTCGGCAGCTGGCTCGCCTGGACCGCCATGGCGCCGAAGCGCGAGGTGAGACGTTCGTACGTCGATGACGCGATCGATGTACGCACCGCCGAAGGCTCATTCGCCAATACACTGGTCCACCGTATCAAGACGAACGTGACCGCGTACGGCGGCCAGATGGTGTTCACCGAGTTGAAGCTGCCGCTGAATCCGAGCACCGTGTTCGACAACGTGTTCTGGATGGTCATCATTGGCGGAGCCGCGATCGTCGGGGCAGTGAGCGCCTGGCGTCGGTGGAACGCCGTGATCGTTTTCTCCGTTACGTACGGCGCGTTGCTCACGGTCTGGCCGTACAATCTCGAGCGCTTCCTCGCGCCAGTGCTGCCGGTCATCATAGCGCTGACGGTCATCGGCGCCGGGATCGTCGCCAACCGGATCGAGCAATCTGCTCGACTGAGGACCGGCGCTCGGCTGCTCGTGCCCTCGCTCGGCGTTCTTCTGACGGCGCCGGCGATTCTCAACGATTCCACTCTCGTCGAGCGCGCGGAAGCCTGCACCCGTGCCCGCGTCGATTGCGCGCGACCCGCGTCGCTCGACTTCATCGACGCCGCACGGTTCGCGGCAACGCATACGCCGCCATCGGCACGCTTCATCGTTCCCAAGAACGCCACGCTGTACTACTTCGCGCAGCGTCAGTCCGTGTTCTGGGAAGAAGTCCTTCAGCAGGATACGACGTCGTTTCTTCCGTACCTGCAGCGTCAACGGATCACGCACATCCTCGGCACGCCGATCTATTCCGACTACCAGACGGTCTTCCGACTGGTACTGCACGACTGCGATCGGTTCGACGTCATGCGCGCGTATTCGCAGGAAACCATGCTGCTCGCGCTTCGCGCTACGCCACGGACCGACGGGGAGTCGGGCCCGGCGTGCGTCGCCATGCGACGTGCACTCATCCGGAAACCAGTGACCTAACGAGGCCACCATTCGCTCCCTGTCTTCCCGCCGTGTTGGAACCATTCTCGCGATCATCTCGAGCATCGCGATCGCGTTCTTTACGCTCACCCCTGCGCCGTGGACGGTCATCACCACGAGCTTCTGGTGCATCGCGTGCGGCGAGTTCGGCGCACTCGACGTCGCGACGAACATCATCATGTTCATGCCGCTCGGGTTCGCGCTGGCGCTGGCGCTGAATCGCCGGTGGATCCCGCTGGCGATCTGCGTCGCGGCCACCGTCGCGATCGAATCGTTGCAGATAGCCGTCGTCGTCGGTCGTGATTCATCTTTCGGCGACATCCTGTCGAACTCACTCGGCGGCTGGATCGGCATCGAGCTCGCGCTTCGGCGCAAACCGCTGCTAGCCCCCGAACCGGCGACGGCGGCGCGTCTTGCGCTTGCGTGGTGCGCGGTGTTCGCGGCGACCTGCGCCGCGACGACCTGGGCACTCGGGCCCGCATTCGTGCCGCGTTCGTTGTGGGTCCAGTGGCTGCCGCCGCGCTCGGGCTACGAACCGTTCTCCGGTCGCCTGCTCGCGTTCGACATCAACGGCATCGATCTGCCGTTAGGCTTTCCGTCGACATCGCTCGGGCTCGACCGCCGTCTCATGAGCGACGCGTGGCGGGCGACGGCGACGATCGACCGTGACGGGCTCGAACCGCGGCGCTCGGTAATCGTCCGCATCTCGGAAGAGCTCACCCAGCCATTCGCTCTCGAGCAGCGCGGTTGGGACCTCACGTGCCTTCAGAAAACACGCTCAGCGCAACTGCGTTTCCGGTCGCCGCGAATTGTTCTCAGAGACGCACTACGCGTTTCCAGCGGCGCGCATCCGGACCTCGTGCGCCTCACGTGCGAGCATCGCGATCGTGCGCTCGTCGCCGGTGTGCAGGCGGGAACCGAGTCTCGCGAGGAGGTGGTGCCGCTGTCGCCGTCTCTGGGGTGGCTTGTGCTCTCCCCATTCGACATTCCGTTGGATGGCGGCGCGCGGTGGATCGCGGCGCTGTGGATGATCGCGCTCGTGGTGCCCATTGGATTCTGGTGGGCGGCGGCGGTGCCACGGCGCGACCGTGCAACGGGGCACCGAGCGACGGCGACCGTGATCGGTGCGGCGCTGCTCGCCAGTGTCACGCTAGCGTTCGTGGTGGCGCCGCTGGTCGCCGGCACCGCCCTCGGCGGCTGGTGGGAGTGGGCGGCGGTGTTTGCCGGCGTAGCGCTTGGCTGGCTCGTTGCTCTCGTACTCCGGCGTGTGGCCACGGTCGCGCGTGAAACCGCGCTGCCGGCGCGAGCCGCGTTCGCTCAGCGCTGAATGGCGCAGTCGACTACTCCGACGCGACGCGCAACAGATACTGTCCGTAGGCTGTCTGGCGCAGCGGCTCCGCCATGCGAGCGAGTTGATCGACGTCGATGAACCCACAGCGGAACGCGACTTCCTCGACACAGCCGATCTTGAGCCCCTGCCGGTTCTCGATCACCTCGATGAAGTTCGACGCGTCGAGCAGCGACTCGTGCGTTCCGGTGTCGAGCCACGCCATTCCGCGACCGAGCAACTCGACATTGAGTTGCCCACGACGCAGGTACTCGCGCTGCACGTCCGTGATCTCGTACTCGCCGCGCTCCGACCGCGTGAGTCCGCAGGCAATGTCGATCACGCTGTTGTCGTAGAAGTAGAGGCCCGTGACCGCGTAGCTCGATCGCGGGCGCTCGGGCTTCTCCACGATGTCGATGATCGTTCCGTCAGCGGCCATCTCGACCACGCCGTAGCGTTCCGGGTCGCGCACCGAATACGCGAAGATGGTCGCGCCGGACGACTGTTGCGCGACGCGCTTGAGCGTGGCGCGCAGTCCGCCGCCGTAGAACAGGTTGTCGCCCAGGATGAGCGCGACCCGCTCCGTTCCGATGAACTCGCGGCCGATGATGAACGCCTCAGCAATCCCGTTAGGCGCCCCCTGCTCCGCGTACGACAGCGTCAGTCCCCACTGCCCGCCGTCGCCCAGCAGCTCGCGGAAGCGCGGCAGGTCCTCGGGCGTCGAGATGACGAGCATCTCGCGAATGCCGGCGAGCATCAGTGTCGTGAGCGGATAGTAGATCATCGGCTTGTCGAACACCGGCAACAGCTGCTTGCTGATGACCTTCGTCGCCGGGAACAGGCGCGACCCGGTGCCCCCGGCCAACACGATCCCTTTCATGCGCGACCTCCAAGACCAAGGCGCTGGCCGGTGTAGCCGCGCTCGAGCAGCGGCTCCCACCAGTCACGGTTCTCTGTGTACCATCGCACAGTTTCGGCAAGCGCGGACTCGAACGAGTGACGTGGTCGCCAGCCGAGCTCGGTGGTGATCCTCGTGGAGTCGATTGCATAACGATGGTCATGGCCGGGCCGGTCCTCCACGAAGCGAATCAACTCCCGGCGCGGGGCTCCTCGCGGGCGGGGGTCCGCGAGATCCACGAGGTCGCAGATTGCCGTCACGACGTCGAGGTTCGTGCGCTCGTTTCCAGCGCCAATGGCGTACGTCTCGCCGACAACGCCCCGTTCGAGAACGGCGAGGAGCGCGGCGACGTGATCCTCGACGTACAGCCAGTCGCGAACGTTCTGCCCAGCGCCGTAAACGTCGAGCGGCCGGCCAGCGAGTGCCTCGAGGATGGTGTGCGGGATCAGCTTCTCCGGAAACTGCCGCGGCCCGAAGTTGTTCGACGAGTTCGTGACGATCACGGGCAGCCCATAGGTTCGGTGCCAGGCGCGTACGAGGTGATCCGCGCCGGCCTTGCTGGCCGAGTACGGCGACGTGGGGTCGTAGGGCGAGCGTTCGTTGAAGTGTCCCGTCGCTCCGAGCGAGCCGAACACCTCATCGGTGGACACGTGAATGAACCGAAAGTGTCGCGCCCGCTCGTCAGGCAGCGACTCCCAATGCCGTCGCGCCTCCACGAGGAGCGTGAACGTCCCGACGACGTTCGTGCGCACGAAGTCCGCCGGCGCGTCGATCGACCGATCGACGTGTGACTCGGCCGCCAGGTGCAGCACGGCGTCCGGCCGGTATCGCTCGAAGATGTCGCGGACCGCATCGGCCTCGCAGATGTCGACCCGCTCGAAGTGATATTCGGGCGCGCCCGAAACTTCGGCGAGCGACGCCGGGTTGGCAGCGTACGTGAGCATGTCGACGTTCACGAGCGGCGCCGACTGACGCACAAGCGCGTGGACGAGCGCCGAGCCGATGAAGCCAGCGCCTCCAGTAACGAGATACATGATTGTTTCGCGGGTGAGCGTGCTCGCCGCTCGTGCCGCACGGCGTTCCCGTGTAATGATGTTGGAAAGACTCGTGCCTTACCACTTGCCCGGTCCCAACTCGTGCCGTCACACTTCGCGTGTGAACGTCTTTCTCGCCTCGCTGGACACAGTGGTCGCGGCTGCGCGCGTCGTGCTGCTCGCCTCGGCGGTCGTCGTGACCGCGGTGTGCGCCATGGATTGGGCGGTGCGGACGCGGCGGATCAGCCCGTTCTCGAGCGTCGCTCGGTTCTTTCGTGGATCGATCGACCCGCTCATGGCCCCGATCGAGCAACGCATCGTGCGCAGCGGTGGAATCCCATCGAATGCGCCCTGGTGGGCGCTGGCGGCCGTCGTTGTCGGTGGGATCCTCCTCCTCTGGTTCCTCGGTTTCATCCGGGGCCAGGCGCAATCGATCGCGTTCGCGGCGGCGACCGGGCCGCGTGGGTTGTTGCGGCTCGTCGTGAGCTGGATCTTCGGCATCCTGCAGATCGCCTTGTTCGCACGCGTGATCATGTCATGGGTGCGCGCGTCACCGTCGGCATGGTGGGTTCGCTGGTCGTATGCGCTGACGGAGCCGTTTCTGCGGCCGCTGCGTCAGCTCATTCCACCGGTTGGTGGCATGCTCGATCTGACGCCGTTGGTCGCGTATTTCGTTCTTTCGCTACTGTCGGGCTGGATAGTTGGCGCGTTGTGAGCCTGCTCACGGTGGAAACGCGGGTGGCGGGCGTACGATTTCGGGTGCGCCTGCAGCCGCGCGCGTCGCGGAACGAGATCGTGGGTTTGATAGACGGAGCGCTGCGGGTTCGCCTTCACGCGCCGCCTGTGGACGGCGCCGCGAACGAGGCGCTCGTTGCTTTCCTGGCTGACCGCCTGTCGGTACCTCGGCGTGGCGTGCGCATCCTGACTGGTACGACGAGTCGAATGAAGACCATCGAAGTCGATGGCGTCACAGCGGCGGATGTCGAACGGCTCGCC
>Ga0207701_10007480_pt1 | contig 10859 bp, 7 predicted proteins | sample KBSSwiSSwithPhiX_FD_184294 | JGI IMG/M metagenome (GOLD analysis project Ga0207701, IMG submission 184294) | Switchgrass rhizosphere bulk soil microbial communities from Kellogg Biological Station, Michigan, USA, with PhiX - S5 (SPAdes) (version 2) | ecosystem: Environmental > Terrestrial > Soil...
CGATGAACGCGCCGACGATACCGATCAGCATGGTGACGATGATGCCCCCCGGATCCTTACCCGGCATGAGGGCCTTGGCGATCGCCCCCGCGATCAGCCCGAGCACGATCCAAGCGAGGATACCCATATCACAGCCTCCAAAGTGTAGGTGGACGACGCTACCCCCTATCGCAACCGTCGTACCACATATGGTCGAGTATGGTGGTGTCCGCCTGGCGGGCTGAGGAGTTCGCCAGGCGATCCAGCGGCGACGACTACCCGCTTCGCGCCCGATTACCTTCCTCTCCCCATGGCAGCCACGCTCTCTCCACACGCGAGCGACGAGGACTTCGAGGCACGCAAGGGCTACGACCGCCGGCTCGTGCGGCGGCTGCTCGTCTACGTGCGCCCGTATCGTGCCCTCGTCGCCGGCGCGCTGGTGCTGCTGATGACGGACGGGCTGCTGCAGCTGGTCGGACCGATCCTGACGCAACAGGTGATCGACGTCGCGCTGCCGACGCGGGACGCGGCGCTCGCCTGGCGGTCGGCGCTGATCTTCGCCGCGTCGCTGGTGGTCGGGTTCGGCTGCTCGTATGGCGAGACGATGCTCACGACGCTGCTCGGCCAGCGCGTGATGCGCGACCTGCGGCAACAGCTGTTCGAGCACGTGCAGCGGCTGTCGATCGGGTTCTACGACCGCACGCCCGTCGGACGGCTCGTGACCCGGGTGACGTCGGACGTCGAATCGCTCAACGAGCTGTTCACGGCGGGGGTGGTCGCGGGGCTGGGCGACCTGTTCACGCTGCTCGCGATCGCGGTGATGATGATCGTCACGGACTGGCGGCTCGCGCTCGCGTCGTTCGCCGTGATCCCGCTCGTGTATCTCACGTCGCACCTGTTCCAGAAACGCGTGCGGGTCGCCTACCGGGACATCCGCACGCGGCTGGCGCGCATCAACGCGTCGTTGCAGGAGCGGATCACCGGCATGCGCGTCGTGCAGCTGTTCGGGCGCGAGCACGACGAGGCTCGTCGCTTCGAGGCGCTGAACCGGAGTCACCTCGACGCGCATCTGCGCTCGATCACGATCTACGCGCTGTACTTTCCGGCGATCGAGTTCCTGACGTCGCTCGCGCTGGCGATCCTGCTCGTGGCGGGCGCGCACCGGGTCGGGATCGGGACGCTGAGCGTGGGCGTGGTGGCCGCGTTCCTTCAGCTACTGCGGCGGTTCTATCAGCCGCTGCAGGATCTGGCCGACAAGTTCAACACGCTCCAGCAGGCGATGGCCGCGTCGGAGCGGATCTTCCTGCTGCTCGACACGCAGCCGTCCGGGGCGCCGCCAGCCAAGGTGCTGTCGAGCGGCGCCGCGAGCTCGGTCGACGCGGACGAGGGAATCACGATCACGTTCGAGAACGTGTGGTTCCACTACGGCGAGGGGGGCGATACCCCGGCGTGGGTGCTGCGTGGTGTGTCCTTCACGGCGCGACCGGGAGAGACGGTAGCGCTGGTCGGGCACACCGGCGCCGGCAAGACGACGATCGTGAACCTGCTCCTCCGGTTCTACGAGCCGCAGCGCGGGCGGATCACGGCGAACGGCGTGGACGTGCGCGACCTGCCGATCGACGACTGGCGGCGGCTGATCGGCTACGTCCAGCAGGACATCTTCCTCTTCGCCGCCGACGTTCGGACGAACGTACGGCTGGATGCGGCGCTGGACGACGCCGCCGTGATGGCGGCGGCGAGCCGCGTGGGAGCGGATCGGGTCATCGAGCGGCTTCCGTCGCGGCTCGATCAGGTGCTCGGCGAACGGGGCGCGTCGGTGAGCGTGGGCGAGCGGCAGCTGCTGTCGTTCGCGCGGGCGATCGCGGCCGACCCTGCGGTGCTCGTCCTCGACGAGGCGACGAGCGCCGTGGACAGCCACGCCGAGGCGGAGATCCAGCGCGCCCTGGCGACGCTGATGCGCGGCCGGACGACGATCGCGATCGCGCATCGACTCAGCACGGTGGTGGGATCGAACGAGATTCTCGTCCTGCATCACGGCGAGGTGCGCGAGCGCGGCACCCACGCCGAGCTGCGCGCGATGCACGGACTCTACGACCGGTTGTATCGTCTGCAGGCGGGCGAAGTTACCGACCGTCGCGTGAGCGAGACGTCGAATGCAAAGGCGAGCTCCACTGCGCTTGCCAGCCCTCAGAGCGGCGGGTAGCTTCCGCCTCTCCGGTCCTGGGCGCCACCGTCGCAACGCCCCGTCACAGCGCACCGTGCGCCGCCGTTCAGACCGCGAATCGCCCCCCATGGCCGTTCTCCAGCTCAAGGACATACAATATCCGCTGTCGGCACACACGAATCGGATCGGTGCAGGAGCCGACGCCGACGTGGTGCTTCCGACGGATGCCGCACTGGGTGTTCAGGCGGTGATCGAGCGTACCGGCGATCACGCGTTGGCCATCCGCCGCGCCGCGCCGCAGTCCGAGGTGCGGGTGAATGGCGTGCTGCTCGGCCCGGAGCCGACGCCGCTGATGCACGGCGACAAGGTCGAGGTCGCGGGGATCGAGCTTCGCTTCGCCGACGAGACGAAGCGTGGCGCGACGCACTACTCGAGCGTCGAAGCGATTCCGCAGCTCGGCGGAGCCCGTCGAATGGGGGCGGCTCGCGCGGTCGCGCCGTCGGGCGGGCGGCTGGTCTCACTGGTCGACGGGAAGGAATACGCCGTCCCGGAGAAGGGTCTAGTGATCGGGCGCGACGCGGGGTGTGACGTCGTGGTGCCGCGCAACGAGGTCTCGCGGCGCCACGCCGAGCTCGCGCCCACCGAGGACGGCTACGTCATCCGCGATACCAGCTCGAACGGAGTGTTCGTGAACGGCGACAAGATTCAGGGCTCGCTCCGGCTCTCGCGGTCCGACGTGATTCGCGTCGGCGGGGAGGAGTTCCGCTTCTACGCCGACGTCCTCGATCCGACGCCGCCGTCCGGCACCGAGGCGACGAAGGAGGGCGTGGTCCTGCGGTCCGAATCGCCGACGCCGTCTCTCGCGAACACCTTGTTCAACCAGAGGGCGGTCGAGACGACGACGCACGAGCCGCTCGCGACGCTCGAGGTGCTGAACGAGGGCCCGTCGAAGGGATTGCGCTACTCGATTCGCACGCCCCTTGCCCAGGTCGGGCGGGGGCTGAACAACGACGTCCGCCTCACCGATGAGAGTGTCAGCGAGGTCCACGCGAAGCTCGAACGCCGGGATGATGGCTGGTATGCGGTGGACATGAATTCGACGAATGGAACCTGGGTCGGCGGGTCGCGGGTCACGGGCGAGCGCCGACTGGATGGCGCACCGGACGTGCGGTTCGGCGGCGTGAAGCTGCGGTTCGTGCCGGCCGGGGTGAACCTGGACGAGCTGACGGCGCGTACCGCACGCGCCGCCGAGGAACGCAGACGGCCCGCTGCGGCGCCTGCGTCGCAGGTCGTGACGGATGCCAAACCCGAAGCGGGCACCTCGCGCCTGCTCTGGGTGCTGCTCGCGCTCGTGATCGGGGCGGCGGTCTTCTTCGTCTTCCGAGGGCGCGCGTGAAGCTCATCCATGCGGCCCGTACCGACGTGGGCATGATCCGCTCGGGGAACGAGGACAACTTCACCGTCGATTCGCGGAGCGAGCGCGGCATCTTCATCGTCGCGGACGGGATGGGAGGGCACGCGGCGGGAGAGGTCGCGAGCGAGATGGCGGTACAGATCGTCCAGCAGGAGCTCGAGGCCGTGCGCGACCTCGATGGCGAGGACGTGGTGCAGCTCGTGGCGAACGCGCTCAAGCACGCCAACCGCGCGATCCACGAGCGTACGCTGACCGAGGTGGACAAGCAGGGGATGGGGACGACGGCGTCGGTGCTCGTGCTCGCGGGCTCGCGCTACCTCATCGGCCAGGTGGGCGACTCACGCGTCTACCTGCTGCGCGCCGGCAAGTTCGAGCAGCTCACGAAGGATCACTCCTACGTGCAGGAGCAGGTCGACGCGGGTTATCTCACTCCCGAGCAGGCGCGCTACCACCCGTACAGCAACGTGATCACGCGATGCGTCGGCGCGGGCAGCGACGTCGAGCCGGACATCTATCGTGGCGAGGTGCGTGCGGGCGACGTCTTCCTCGTCGCGAGCGACGGCCTCACGGGCATGGTCGACGATCGCCGGCTCGCGCAGCTGCTCAGCTCACCCGCGCAACCTGAGCGCAAGGTGCAGGCGCTCATCTCCGAGGCGAACGGCCGCGGAGGGCTCGACAACATCACGGCGATCATCGTGCAGGTCGTGGAGACCGATCCGTTCGGCGACGATCCGAATCGCACGGCGGAGATGGGGCCTGTTGGCTGACGGCGCCGCGGACGAGACGGTCGGATCGATCGCGGAGCTGTATCTCGGGAACATCCTGTACGCGATCGAGCTCGCGGCGCTCAGCCTCACGGAGCAGGGAAAGGCCGACGCGGCGGCGTACTATCGCGGCATCGGTCGCAAGCTCGCCGAGGCGCACGGACGGGCGAAGGGAGACTCGGGGGTCCGGGACTCCGGGGCTCCGGGCGGCCGATAGGGGCAGCTATGCGTCGAGCATTGCTCCGCGCTCGAGCCTGACGCGCACTTCGGCGGCGGACAGGGTCGCGAGACGCGCGATGGCGTCGTGTGAGACGGTAACCGGCCGGCAGGCGAAGACGCGCAGCCAGCGCGCGCTCCGGTAGAGCTCCTCCGACAGCTTCGGGAGATTGATCGCGCCTTCCCAGCCCTCCGCGGTGAGGCGGCGGACGCTCCCGTCGCGGCGGAGCACGGGAATGTCGAGGCCGAGCATCTGGGTCTTCGTCGGATAGTCGAGGAGCAGCTCGCCGGGCGCGAGCCCGAGCTCGCGCGCGAGCCGGTCCTCGACCTCGACGACGAGCGCACGGTCGTCGGCGATCCATTCGCCCCCTTCGGGCGGAAGCTCGGCGGCGGGGCACTCGAAGACGCGCTTGTACAATCGGCGCTCGCGCAGCGCACCGAGGAGGGGGCTCGGCGCGCCGCGCTCGAGCTCGTGCAGGAGCCCTTCGTCGGTGTACGATGCGAGCGTCTCGGCACCGAGAGAGCCGGCGCGCAGCGCGCCGTCGACGAGGCGCTTGTACATCGCCGTGGCGCTGCGTACGGCGTGGTGCCAGTACACGTTGCGGTACATCTGGTACTTCGCGAACAGCAGCGACTCGAGCGCCGAGAGGCCTTTCTCGTAGACACCCACCATCGGCTCGCCGCGCTCGGGATCCGTGACGACGGTGAGGGAGTTGAGCAGCCGGTCGACGTCGATGTCGCCGTAGTTCACCCCGCACATGAACGCATCGCGCTTGAGGTACTCGATCTTGTCGAGATCGAGCGAGCCGGAGATGAGCCCCTGCAGCGGGCTGCGGCTTCGCCCACGGATGAGCGCCATGATGCGTTCGGGCGCGTCGTCGCCGAGCTCGGCGCGGAGCACCTCCGCCACCTCACCGCCGGTGACGAGCGGCCGTGCGACCTCCTCGTGGTGCAGCGCGCCGATCTCCTCGAGCGCGTGCGAGTACGGGTAGTGTCCGATGTCGTGCAGCAGCGCGGCGCAGCGGACGACGAGACAGGCATCGGACTCGAGCTGCTGCGTGTGGCCTCTCTCCTCGAGCAGGCCCAGTGCGCGTCGCGCGAGATGGTAGGCGCCGAGCGCATGCTCGAAGCGCGAGTGGCTGGCGCCGGGATACACGAGGTACGCCAGCCCGAGCTGGCGGACGTACCGCAGCCGCTGGAAGGCCCGCGTGTCGACCAGCCGGAGTGCGAGCGGGTCGATGCGGATGTTGTTCCAGAGCGGGTCGCGAATGACCTCGTAGGACATTCGCGAAAGGTGACGCGAGAGTGCGGCGGGTTCTAGCCCTGCGGGCCGGCAGCTCGAAGCGATTCCGCTCCCGGGCTGAATTTCTCGAAGTTCGCGCGGAACATCTCGGCGAGCTTGTGCGCCTGGGCGTCGTAGGCGGCGGGATCGGGCCAGGTGCGGCGCGGGTCGAGGACGTCGGCGGGGACCTTCGGCACCTCGGTCGGCACGGCCAGTCCGAACACGGGATCCTTACGCGTCGCGATGCCATCCAGCGTGCCGTCGAGGATCGCGTGCACCATCGAGCGCGTGTGACCGATGCGCATCCGCTTGCCCACTCCGTACGGTCCGCCGCTCCATCCGGTGTTGACGAGCCAGACGCGGCAGTCGTGCGCGTCGATCAGCCGGCCGAGCATCTCGGCGTACTTCGTGGGATGCCAGACGAGGAACACCGCGCCGAAGCACGCGGAGAAGGTGGCCGTGGGCTCCTTCACACCGCGCTCGGTGCCGGCGAGCTTGGCCGTGTAGCCGGAGAGGAAGTAGTACATCGCCTGCTCGCGCGAGAGACGCGCGAGCGGGGGCAGCACGCCGAACGAGTCGGCGGCGAGGAAGACGATGTTCTTCGGATGACCGCCCCGCCCGTTCGGCACAAAGTGCGGTATGTAGTGCAGCGGATAGGAGAGCCGCGTGTTCTCGGTGACGCTGCTGTCGGCGAAGCGCGGCCGACGCGTGTCCTGATCCAGCACGACGTTCTCGAGGATCGTGCCGAACATCTGTGTGGTGCGGTAGATGTCGGGCTCACTCTCGGCGGAGAGGTTGATCGCCTTCGCGTAGCACCCGCCCTCGAAGTTGAACACGCCGTCGTCGGCCCATCCGTGCTCGTCGTCGCCGATGAGAGAGCGGAGCGGATCCGCGGAGAGTGTCGTCTTGCCGGTGCCCGACAGCCCGAAGAACAGCGCCGCGTCGCCCGCGGGGCCGATGTTCGCCGAGCAGTGCATCGAGAGCACCTCCTGCTTCGGCAGGTAGTAGTTCATCACGGTGAACATCGCCTTCTTGAGCTCACCGGCGTAGCGCGTGCCGCCGATGAGGATCATGCGACGCGCGAGATCGAGGACGATGAACGTGCCGGTACGCGTGCCGTGCCTGGCCGGATCCGCTTGCATCTCCGGCGCGTGGAGCACCGTGAAGTTCGGGGTGAACATCGCGAGCTCGGCGAGCTCCGGCCGGATGAACATGTTCCGGACGAACGCCATGTGCCACGCGCTCGGCGAGACGTAACGCACGGCGAGTCGGTAGGCCGGGTCGGCGCCGCAGAAGAGATCCTGAACGAACAGCTCGTCGCGCGCGCTCAGGTATGCCTGCACGTCAGCCAGCAGCGCGTCGAAGTGCGCCGGCTCCATCGGCCGGTTCACTGCGCCCCAGTCGATGTCTCCCTCGGTCTCGCCGCGGCGTACGATGAACTTGTCGTCGGGGGAGCGGCCCGTGTGCGGCGCCGTGACGGTCGCGAGAGGACCCATCTCCGCCAGCTGGCCCTCACAGCGTCGGACGGCGTGCTCGACGAGCTGGGAGACGATCAGGTTCGAGTGGACGGCGCCGGTGGGGCGCAGCCCCTGGGCGTCGAGGCGCGCGTCGATCATCAGGTCCTCGCGAGAGCCGGCGTGGGAGTCGCCGGAATGGCGGAGAAGAGCGGCTCGGAGTGCCGCGAGCGCTCCTGCGCGTCGACGACGGCGACGGCCGCCATGTTGACGATGTCCTGCACGTCGGCGCCGCGCTCGAGCACGTGCACGGGACGACGCATGCCGAGCAGGATCGGTCCGATGAGGGTCGCGTTGCCGAGCAGATGGACCATCTTGTAGGCGATGTTGCCGGCGCTGAGGTTCGGGAAGACGAGGACGTTCGCCTCTTCCTTGAGCAGGCTGAACGGGTAGTCGCGACCGAGAATCTCGGGAGAGAGCGCGGTGTCGGCCTGCATCTCTCCGTCGACGACGATCGACGGCTCGCGCTCGCGGAGGATGCGCGCGGCCTCGGCCATCTTCTCCGCCTCGGGCGATCGCACCGAGCCGAAGTTGGAGAAGGAGAGCATCGCGACGCGCGGCGTGATCCCCATCGTGCGGGCGACGCGCGAGGCGGCGAAGCCGATCTGCGCGAGCTGCTCCGCCGTGGGATCGATGTTGACCGTCGTGTCGGCACAGAACACGACGTGGCGGTCGGTGACGAGCATGTACATGCCGCTGACGACGCGCGCCGCGGGGTGAGAGCCGATCACCTGGAGCGCGGGACGGATCGTCTCGGGATAGTGCAGGTTGGCGCCGGAGAGCAGGGCATCGGCATCGCCGCGGGCGACCATGCACGAGCCGAAGTAGTTGCCGTTGTAGAGCTGGCGCCGCGCCTCGTCGAGCGAGAGGCCCTTCCGCTGGCGCAGCTGCCACATGAAGTGCGCGTATTCGTCCCGCTTGGCGGAGGTGGCCGGATCCTCGATCGTGACGCCGGTGAGCGGGATCTTGTGCACGGCGGCCGTGTTCTCGATCGTCGTCTGATTGCCGAGCAGGATGGGCACCGCGATGCCGTCATCGACGAGCTGCGCGGCGGCACGGATGATCTTCGGCTCCTCGCCCTCGGGGAAGACGATGCGCTTCGGGTCGCGGATGGCGCGATTGATCAGACCGCGCACGATCCCGCGGGCCCGTCCCAGCCGCGCCTCGAGGCGGTCGCGATAGCCTTCGAGGTCGATGAACTCCGTGGCGACGCCGCTGGCCACCGCGGCCCACGCGACCGCGGGCGCGACGGAGAGGAGCACGCGCGGATCGAACGGGAACGGGATGAGATAGTCCGGCCCGAAGTGGACGTTGCGCAGCCCGTACAGCGCGGCGACCGTATCGGGCACCGCCTCCTTGGCCAGCGCGGCGAGCGCGCGCGTGGCGGCCATCTTCATCTCCTCGTTGATCTCCGTGGCGCGTACGTCGAGGGCGCCGCGGAAGATGAACGGGAAGCCGAGGACGTTGTTGACCTGATTCGGATAGTCGCTGCGGCCGGTGGCGACGATGGCGTCGTTGCGCACCGACCGCACCTCGTCGGGGCTGATCTCCGGAGTCGGATTCGCGAGGGCGAAGATGATCGGGCGGTTGGACATCTGCGCGACCATCTCGCGCGTGATCGCGCCGGCGACGGAGAGTCCCACGAACACGTCCGCACCGACGAGCGCGTCCGCGACGGAGCGCGCGGCCGTCTTGGCCATGAAGCGCGCCTTGTAGGGATCCATGTCCCCTTCGCGCCCCTCGTAGATGACGCCGGCGCGGTCGCACATGAGGATGTTCTCACGCTTCACGCCGAGCCGGACGTAGTGCTCTGCCGTGGCGATCGCGGAAGCGCCGGCGCCGGAGAACACGACCTTCACCTGGTCGATCTGCTTGCCGACGATCTCGAGCGCGTTGAGGAGCGCCGCTCCCGAGATGATGGCGGTGCCGTGCTGGTCGTCGTGGAAGACGGGGATCTTGAGCGTCTTCCGCAGCGTCTGCTCGATGTAGAAGCAGTCGGGGGCCTTGATGTCCTCGAGGTTGATGCCACCGACGGTAGGCTCGAGAAGCTGGCAGAACTTGACGACGTCCTCCGGCGACTCGGAGCCGACCTCGAGGTCGAACACGTCGATGTCGGCGAACTGCTTGAACAGGTTGCCCTTGCCCTCCATGACCGGCTTGCCGGCGAGGGCGCCGATGTTGCCGAGGCCGAGCACCGCGGTGCCGTTCGTGACGACGGCGACGAGATTGCCTCGCGCCGTGTACTGGTAGGCCAGATCGGGATCGTCCCTGATCGCGAGGCAGGGCTCGGCGACACCGGGCGAGTACGCGAGCGAGAGGTCGCGCTGGTTGTTCAGGGGCTTGGTAGGGACGACGGCGATCTTCCCCGGTCGTCCCCGCGCGTGATAGTCGAGAGCGTCTTCGCGTTTGGTCATAAGAGACCATAAAGCTAGTCGAGCGATGCGCCCCAGGGTGGCCCCGGCCGGCGTAGGCGAGCCGAACCGAGGAGCCGAGCCTGACCCAGGTCGGATTTTGCGATCGCGCGGCGCACGGCGTTGCCAGGGAGACTGCCTGGAGATCTTCCAGCGCTGGGCGCCCAACCGGGATGCCGTGGAGCCGCTGAGCGGCCGACGGACACACGTCGTGCAGGGCGGTCGCGCGCGAGTCGCGGTCGTCCGACACCGGCGCCATTATTGGACGTCCTCTCGCGCGATCCTCGCCGGATCGCGACGGGTCTCGAGGCCTCCGACCGCATGCACATGTCCTCCACGCTCGCCAACTACGTTCTTCCGGCCGTGATCGCAGCGCTCGTCGCGTGCCCGATGGCCGGGGCGCAGTCACCGCACGCGGCGCCAGGCAACGGAGCTTCGTTCGACATCCCCACGTGGGCGTTCCCGGTGCTCGGCACCGCAAGCGCGCCGCAGGCCACCGGCACCGATACGAGCGTCGTGGCGACGGTGCCGACGAGCCACGCGCGCTTCACGGTGGGGCGGACACGCAACCGGTTCGACGTGGCCGACTGGAATCCGGCGACGCACCGCGCGGCGCCGCCGATCGTGATGCACGGCCGGAAGCCCGTCGTGATGGCGTGTGGATTCTGTCACCTCGCCGACGGACGCGGGCGGCCGGAGAACGCGATGGTCGCCGGGCTGCCGGTCGACTACTTCGTGCAGCAGGTGAAGGACATGCGCACGCGCGCGCGTCACACCGCGTCGCCGGTGCCGTTCCCCTCGTCCGCGGCGATGGAGGCGATCGCCGACAGCGTCAGCGACGCGGAGCTCGAGGAGGCGGCGCGCTACTTCGCGAAGGTGCGAGCCCGGCGCGCGTCGCGCGTGGTCGAATCGGACAGCGTGCCGAGCTTCATGCCGCTCAACGGTCTCTCGACGATCGTTCCCGGCAACGGTCGCGAGGCGCTGGGCGAGCGGCTGGTGGAGGTCACCGTGGACCTGCGCCGGCACGAGCTGCACGATCCCATGGCCGAGTACGTGGCGTACGTACCGCGAGGAAGCCTCGCGCGCGGGCGCGCGCTCGCGGCGGGGGACGCACG
>Ga0207701_10007481_pt1 | contig 10857 bp, 12 predicted proteins | sample KBSSwiSSwithPhiX_FD_184294 | JGI IMG/M metagenome (GOLD analysis project Ga0207701, IMG submission 184294) | Switchgrass rhizosphere bulk soil microbial communities from Kellogg Biological Station, Michigan, USA, with PhiX - S5 (SPAdes) (version 2) | ecosystem: Environmental > Terrestrial >...
CACTCGCCTTTGCCCGAAAGCGCCGTGGCGCTGAAGTTCGCGGGTAGCGCGGTGTCGCTGGCCGGATCGTTCGGCGGATCGTCGCACCCGAAGCGTACCGCGATCACGGGCTCGTCCGAGGCGCGCGAGGCCAGCCCCGGGTCGCTCGCGGTGGCGCGCGCCGCGCTGGGGCTCGGCGCGATGATCGCGTTGGCGCCGAGGCACCCGAGCGCCACGAGTGAGTGCGAAGCCGATTCGTCGCCGAGCAGCAGCGGCCCTAGAATCTCTGCTTCCGGGGGCGCCAGCGACGGGCCGAGGCGTCCGGTCGGCAACACGAACAGCCGGACGGCGGCGGACGTCGCCGATAACGCAGCGGCGGCCGGTTCACCCCAACCGATCGTCACCTCGGGCGAGACCAGCTTGTCGTTCGCGAGTGAGCGCACCGCCGCGGCGAGTAGGGCGGCGGTCTCGGCGCGGCTCTCGGGCGTCGCGGCGAGGACAAGGAGCTGGGCGTCGCTGAGCAGCGCCCGACCTTCAAACAGCGTCAGGTCGTGCGTACGCCCGGCCGCGGACGCGCTGACAGTGCGCAGGCGCCGCGCAAGACCGGGCACCCGCGCCGCAACATCGGCGCTTGCGAGGGTCAGAACGGTCGTACGGTGCCCCATCGCCGCGAGGGCACGGCTGAGACCCGCCGCGCCCAGGGGCGAAACGCCTTCACCTAGCGGGGCGACCGCGTCGGCAATGAGTAGGAAGTCCCGGCCGGGCATCTACGGAATTCGCTCGGTCGGGCAGCCGCTATTCGGTCGCGCCGCGCTCGTCTTCTTCCCCGGGGAACTCGTTCACCGAGGGGTACTTCATGATCTCCTTGCGAGAGATCTTCCAGGCCTTCTGCACGATCCACGAGAGCGACCGGTCCTGACGAGTCGCCTCATCCTGGATCTCCTTCAACATTTCCTCGGGAAAGTACAGGCTCTGCTTGCGCTTGTCGGAACCGCCCATTGGATGACGAAGCCTCCCGTCGTGGTGGTCGAGGTGGGACAGTGTAAGATTTCCAACGGTCCGGTGTCAAGGAATGCCGGCACACTCTCGTCGGAGGCGCTCATTTTCTCGACGGGAACGGCCGAGCAGGCCGCGAGACGATCGATCGACGATCCGATGGAACGCGGCGAAAAACCTGCAATCCTTGACGGGCGGATTTGGTGCCACTATTCTAGCGGGCTATTTCACACATCGGCAGCGCCTTACGGCGCGGGGATGGCCATGGAAGGGACCGGGCTAAAGAAGAAGGATCTCAAGCGCTTTCGCGACATTCTGCTCGCCAAGAAGAAGGAGATCCTGCGCAACGCGCAGCGGACGTTGAACGAAGACATGACGCTCGACGCCGACGATCTCCCTGACGAGATGGATCTCGCGTCGTCGGAGTATCTGCACTCATTCACATTCCGTCTGCGCGGCCGCGAGAAGGTTTTCCTCCAGAAGATCGACCATGCGCTCGAGAAGATCAAAGAGGGCACGTTCGGCACTTGCGAGCAGTGTGGCGAACCGATCTCGCTGAAGCGCCTGGAGGCGCGCCTCGAAACGACGTTGTGCATTCGCTGCAAGGAAGACCAGGAGCGAATCGAAAAGGCGTACGGCTAGCTCGGGACCCCCGGAGGGTTTCGAACGCCGCACGCAGGGCCCAAGCGGGGAAAGCTCGTTTGGGCCAGACGCGATCAGCGCCTCTGGTCGCGACATTGTTCCTGCTCGCCGGCGCGAGTGGGTGCGCAGGGCCACTCGCTTTCGAGTTCGGTAGCGCGTCGATCGGAACGCACGCGGACGGGACGCTCCGGCATCCGTCCCAGCTGCCTTTCGAGGGCGACGGCTACGTGGTCCCGACGCCGTGGCGTACGCGCCGGGCGAATTTCGCGACCGAGGAGCTCGTCGGCGCGGTCGTGCGTGCGTCGCGCGAGGTGGCGCGCCGCGATCCGGGTGGTGTGGCAGCGATCGGCGACCTCTCTCGTCGAGCGGGCGGCGGATCGGCCGAGCACAAGTCGCACCAGAGCGGTCGGGACTTCGACGTTTTCTTTTACGGCGTCGATCGGGACGGGCGGCCGGTGCTTCCTGGCGATGCGATGTTCCACTTCGCGCCGGACGGCAGGGCGGTCCGCTGGTCGCCGCCCCACGGGGTGCGGGCGCCCGCCGGCGCCGTGCCGGTGGTGCGCTTCGACGCCCGGCGAAACTGGGCGTTCGTGCGCGCGCTGCTGAGCGATCCCGAGAGCGAGGTGCAATGGATCTTCATCCACCGCAGCCTCGCGGCCGCGCTGCTGCACGAGGCGACGCTGGAGGGCGACGATCCGGCGCTGGTCGCGCGCGCGTCGTTCATCATGAAGCAGCCGAGCGACGCCGAGGTGCACGACGATCACATGCACGTACGGTTGTACTGCGCGCCCGCCGATCGGCGACTCGGCTGCGTCGACAAGGGGCCGGTTCGGTGGTGGAAGAAGATGTGGAAGTACATGAGCGTGCCCTACGGGCGGCCGCCGACGGACACGATCGGAACCGACGCGCTCGCGGCGTTCGGCCGCCTCTTCCGCGGCGAGCTTCCGCTGACGTTCGTCGCCGGCACGCCGACCAGCTAGGCGTCAGCGGCCAGCGTCGGGCTTCGCGTCGGGCTTCGCTTCGGGGCGAATCGGCGCTTCGAACGTGAGGTGCGCGAGCACCCAATCGAAGGGACCGTTCGCGGCGGCGAGATCGGCGAGAGGGGTCGCCAGCGTCACCACCACGGCCTGCCGTTCGTCCGGCGCGCCTTCGACCTTGCGGACGATGTAGAGCTGGCGGAGCGCCTGGTTGCGGCGCGCGGCGCGCGCTTCCAGTTGCACGCCGCCGTGCGGACCGGGCGCGACGCGCTCAATCGTCAACCCCTGCGCGAGCAATCCTGGCTTGCTCTGCTCGACGAGCGCGTTCGCGTCCTTCACCGTCGTGCGATCGACGGCGAGCGAGATGCGGCTGCCGCCCGGGTGCACCAGCGCGACCAGCACCGTCGGATAGCCCGTGTGTTGCGAGAGTGTCCAGCCGGGCGGCGCTTCGACGCCGACGCCTTGGCGCGCGCTGAAGAAGCGACGTTCCTTGCCGGAGCTGGACTGCGCGGCGTCGACGAACGCCGACGCGGCGACGGTGATCGCGAGTGCGACGGCGACGGGCAGGGCTCGCATGTGCCGCCAGTATAGGACCGTTCAACACTCGGTCTAAGGCCACGCTCCGCTGCGCGATTGCGTTCGCCGTCGTCGAGAACGCGCCTCCCCTGAACATATTCACAGTTGTTTTTCTATTGAGCAGAATCTATTCAATAGATTAGGTTTAATACCCGATAATGAAGCGGCCAGCCTCTACATCGCGCGCTCCCGGCGGAATCGCCGATGAAGCGCCGCGCGCGCCGACTTCGCTGCGCGGGCTACTGGACGATCGCGAGCTCGACGAGATCGAGCGCGCCTGGCCCGACGGAATGACGTCGCGCCAGATCGTCGACGTCTTCGAGACGCGCGGGATCCGTTTCTCGGAGGCGACGCTGCGCAAGTACGTGCAGCTCGGCTTGCTGCCGCGGTCCGTTCGCGTCGGCCGCAAGGGCAAGCATCGCGGCTCGTGCGGTCTCTACCCGTCGCACGTCATCCGCCGCGTGAACGTCGTCAAGGGCATGATGGCCGAGGACCGCACGATCGAAGAGATCCAGCGGTCATTCGCCCGCTTCAAAGACGACATCGAATCAGTCGAGAAGCACCTGCGCGAGCTGATCAGCGGCTTCGAGCGCGAGGCGAAGGGACCGGGCGTGGCGGCCGACGGGCGCCGCGAGCTGGAACGCGAGATCACCGAGGCGAAGCGAGCCGCCGGCGAGTTGGTCCGCCGCATCGCTAGCCTCGAGCGACGAATTTCTGCACATGTCGAACCTTCATCCGGCTCAGGGGCCGGCGGTGGGAGCGACTTGTATTGACCGTGGCTGAGCGACCGACCGAGGAGGAGCCCCATGGATGACGATTTCGACGACGAGCCCAGATTCGAAGACGACGATGTTCCACAACCCGAAGTGGCACGCATCCGGCGCAAGGTGCATTCAGCCGGACGCGATGGCCGCGTTCGTTCCAAGACGATCGCGCCCAAGCGCCTGACGCGCGACGAGCGGCGGCTGTCCGAGCTGCTCGTCTACCCGTCCGACGTTGAACGCCCGACGTGCCGGCAGGAGTGCCTCAGCATGCCGCGCCCGTGCCCGTTCGTGAGCTGCTCGCACCACCTGTATCTCGACGTGAACCCGCAGACCGGCGCGATCAAGCTCAACTTCCCGCATCTGGAGGTCTGGGAAATGGCCGAGACGTGCTCACTGGACGTCGCGGACAAGGGCGGCATCACGCTGGAAGAGGTCGGCGCGATCCTGAACCTCACGCGCGAACGCATCCGGCAGGTCGAGGTGCGCGGGCTGACGAAGATCAAGGACCACACCGGCAACGAGCTGGGACTGCCTCCCGAACGCGCCTCCTGATCGTCACCATCCCGCTGGCGCTCGCCCGAGCGGCGCGGGTGGCGGCGGGCCGTCTGAGGTATCCTCCTCGCCGCCATGGAGCTGCGCGCCCTCACGTTCATCGACGTTCTTCAGCCGCAGCTCGCCGGTTTTCTGCAGACGGTCGCGCAGGGATTCCTGCCCCTCGACGGGCAGTCCGCGCTGGTCGTCGAGATCGCGCCCGGCATCGCGATCAACGCGCTGACCGACGTCGCGTTGAAGCGCGCGCGGGTCGCCCCCGGGATGCAGATCGTGGAACGCGCCTACGGACTGCTCGAGCTGCACGCGTTCGATCAGGGTGAAGTGCGCGCGGCCGCGGCTGCGATTCTCGGAGAATTGAAACTCGCCGAGAGCGATCGGATGGTGCCGCGCATCCTGTCGCGCGAAATCATCACTGGCGTCGACGGCCACCAGTCGGCCATGATCAACCGCATGCGACATGGCGACATGCTGCGCGACGGTGAGACGCTGTACACGCTCGAGGTCGCGCCAGCGGGTTACGCGGCGCTGGCTGCGAACGAGGCGGAGAAGCGCGCGGACATCCGGATGATGGAAATGGTCACCTTCGGCGCGGTCGGCCGGGTGTGGCTGGGCGGCAGCGAGGAGCAGATCCGCCAGGCCGCCGACGCGATCGATGGCACGCTCACGTCGCTCGCCGGACGCGCGCAGGAGGCGCGGCGATGACCGTGGGCACGACGGTTCCCGCGTCGCCGCTGGACGCGATCGACGTCGCGCTCGCCGAACGATTGCTGGCCGCCGCGCTGTCGTCGGGCGGGGACTACGCCGATCTCTACTTCGAGCACCGTTCCGGCGCTGACTACGTTCTGGAAGACGGGCGCATCCGCACCGTCGGCCGCGGCGTCACGCTGGGGCTGGGCGTGCGCGTGCTGCGCGGCGACGCGACGGGCTACGCGTACACCGAGGAGCTGGACGAGGCGCGCATGACCGAGGCCGCGCGGACCGCCGCGCAGATCGCCGCGAGCGGTGCGACGCCCGGGCCGATCGCCGTGCGGCCGGTGCCGCTCGCCGATCGATACCGCGTGCTCGAGCCGTCGCTGGCGCGTCCGGGCGTCGACAAGGTCGCGCTGCTGCGGCAGGCGGACGCGGCAGCGCGCGCATACGATCCGCGCATCGTCCGGGTCGAGGCGTCGCTCGCCGAAGAATGGCGCGAGGTCCTCGTCGTCACGTCGGACGGACATCTGGCGCGCGATCAGCAACCGATGATCCGGTTCGGCGTCTCCGCCGTCGCCGAGGAGGGCCCGCAGCGGCAGGGCGGTCGGTCGGGCGGCGCGGGCCGCTTCGGCATGGAGTTCTTCGCGCGTCCCGGCCAGAGCCCCGAGGAGCACGGGCGCGAAGCGGCGCGTCTGGCCATCGGCATGTTGCACGCTGTCGAGGCGCCCGCAGGTCCGATGGAGGTCGTGCTGGGCGCGGGCGAATCCGGGATCCTCCTGCACGAGGCTGTCGGCCACGGGCTGGAGGCCGACTTCAACCGCAAGCGCACCTCGAATTACACCGACCAGATCGGCCAGCAGGTCGCGTCGCCGCTGTGCACGGTCATCGACGACGGCACGATCGACAACGCCCGCGGCTCGATCAACGTCGACGACGAGGGCAACGTCGGGCAGCGCAACGTGCTGATCGAAGGCGGCACGCTGGTCGGTTACATGCAGGATCGTCTGTCGTCGAAACACTTCGGGGCCAAGCCGTCGGGCAACGGGCGCCGTCAGAGCTTTCGCCACGAGCCGTTGCCCCGCATGACCAACACGTTCCTCGCCCCGGGCAACGACGATCCCGAGGACATCATCAAGTCTGTGAAGCGCGGGGTGTTCGCGAAGCGCTTCGCGGGCGGGCAAGTGAACATCTCGAACGGGGACTTCGTCTTCGCGCTGACCGAGAGCTACCTGATCGAGGACGGCAAGCTGACCGCGCCGCTGAAGGGCACGAACCTGATCGGCAACGGCCCCGACGTGCTGCGCAAGGTGACGATGCTGGGCGGCGACTTCGAGCTGTCGCAGGGGACGTGGACGTGCGGCAAGGACGGGCAGTCGGTTCCCGTCGGAATCGGCACACCGACGATGAAGATCGCCGAGATCACCGTGGGCGGGACCAAGACCCGATGACCACGACAGGCGGAGGCGGCCGCCGCATTCCGGATCCGAAAGCGTGCCAGCGCTTCGCCGAGCAGATGCTCGCGATTGCGCTCAAGGCAGGCGCGGACGGCGCGGAGGTTCTGGTGCGTGACGGCACCGAGCTGGAGGTGAAGGTCCGGCTGGGCGAGCCCGAGCTGATCAAGGAAGCGGGCAGCCGCGCGCTGGGCCTGCGCGTGATCAAGGACGAGCGCGCCGCGGTCACGTACACCTCCGACCTCTCGGTCGTGGGCATGGAGCGCCTGGCGCGCGACAGCGTCGAGCTCGCCGCGCTGGCGGAGCCCGATCCGACCGCGGCGCTGCCCGGGCGTGAGGAGATGGCGCGCGACGTGCCCGAGCTGGATCTGTGGGACGAGGGCGTGCTGTCCGTCGACGTCGCCGAGGGGATCCGCCGCGCGAAAGCGGGCGAGGCGGCGGCGCTGGCCTTCGACAAGCGCATCACCAACTCGGACGGTGCGGTCTTCGGGCGCACGGTGGGCGCGTCGGCGTTCGCGACCTCGGCGGGGTTCTCGGGATCGGTGCGCGGCACGCACGTGTCGTTCGCGGTCGAGCCGCTGTGCGACGACGCCGACGGCAAGAAGCGCAACGGGTCGTACTGGACCGCCTCGCGCTTCGCGGCGGGTCTGGCCGGAGCCGAGGAGGTTGGCCTCGAGGCGGCGCGACGCACGGTCGCCAAGCTGGGCGCGCGCAAGATCCCGACGGGCGCAGCGCCGGTGATCTTCTCGCCGGACGCGGCGCGCGGCCTTCTGGGCCAGCTCGCCGGCGTCATGTCGGGCGGCGCGATCTGGCGCCGGTCCAGCTACCTCGCGGGCCGCGAGGGGACACCTGTCGCGTCGCCGCTGGTCGAGATCGTCGACGATCCGACGCTGCGCCGTGGTCCGGGATCGCGGCCGTTCGACGGGGAAGGGCTGGCCAGCCGCACCAACGTGCTGGTCTCCGACGGCACGCTGCGCACGTATCTTTGCGACGTGTACGCGGCGCGCAAGCTGGGACGTCGGTCGACCGGGTCGGCGGCGCGCGGCATCGGCGGGAGCCCGCACGTCGGCGTGTCGAACCTGATCCTGCGCGCCGGGCGCACGCCCGCCGCCGAGCTGGAGAAGATCGATCGCGCCCTTTACGTCACGGACCTGATGGGCTTCGGGTTCAACGCCGTCACGGGCGACTACTCGCAGGGCGCGGGCGGCTTCTGGATCGAACGCGGCGAGCGTGCCTTCCCGGTCACGGAGATCACCGTGTCGGCGAACTTCGACGCGCTCTGGAAAGGGATCGACGCGGTGGGCGACGATCTGGACACGCGCTCGTCGGTCCAATGCCCGTCGTTCCGCGTCGCGAACATGATGATCGCGGGCAGCTAGTCCGGCGCCAACCGGCTAGTGCGGTGCCAACCGGTTAGTCCGGTGCCACGATCGGGCGGATCTCTTCGATGACGAAGTCGTGTAGCGGGCCGTTCGAGGCGACGATGCCGCGCCGGTTGTAGAGGTCCGGCTGGTCGTAGACCAGGGGCTTTCCGTCGACATCGGTCATGCGCCCTCCCGCCGCCATCAGGATCGCCTCCGGGCCGCAGGTGTCCCAGATCTTCGTGCGTCCGCCGGTATAGACGTAGAGATCGCGCAGCGCCTCGGTCACGAGGCCGATCTTGAGGCCGATGCTGCCGATGTTCATCTCGTCGGTGATCTGCAGGGCGCGCTTCACCGCGTCGATGCGCTGCGATCGATGCGACTTCGAAGCGACCAGGCGGATGTCGGGCGGTTGCGCCAGCGTGGACGTGTGCAGCGGCGTGCGCTCCCCGGACGCTTCCTCGCGCCATGCGCCGGCGCCCACCGCGCCGACATAGACGCGCTCGGTGAGCGGGTGGCCGACCGCGCCCACCGCCGGGCGGCCGTCGACCGCGAGGCCAATCATGACGACGAACCCGGACTCGCCGCGCACGAAGTCGCGCGTGCCGTCGATGGGATCGACCATCCAGACGCGCGGCTTGCCCAGGCGCTCGCCCGTGTCGGGTAGCTCCTCCGACAGGATCACGTCGTCGGGAAACGCGGCCCGCAGCCGGTCGACGATCAGGGCGTTGGCGGCGTGGTCGGCCTCCGAGACCGGCTCGTCGCCGACCTTCAAGTCGACCTGCAGCTGCGTGCCGTGATAGCCGCGCACCAGCACCGACGCCTCGCGCGCGATGCGGGTCGCGACCTCGATCTCCCGCGCGTAGGCGCTCACGACGCCACCGCGGCCGCGCGCAGATCGCGGCGCAACGACGCGCGCCCGGCCAGCAGCACCATGCCCGCGACGCCGACCAGCAGCCCCGTCACCAGCACCGGCGCCCCGAGGCCCATGTGGTCCTTCGCGACGCCGATCAGCAGCGGTGACGGCGCGTCTCCCAGCACGTGAATCGCCATCGTGTTGATCGCGAAGCCGCTGGCGCGCACGCTGGGCGGCAGCACGTTCGCCATCGCCGCCGTGAGCGGGCCGGTGTTGATGAAGAACAGAAGCAAGGTCATGAACATCGCCGGCCAGAAGATAGCAGGCGACGGGTGAAGGACGGCGAGCAGCGTGAACGGGAGCGACGCCACGAAGGCGCCGCCGGAGATCAGGAAGTGACCGTCGGGCCGCCGCCGGGCCAGCGCGTCGCCGCCGCGTCCCCCGATCACCGTCCCCGCGAAGCCCGCCGCCACCAACACCCCCCCGAAGTACCGCGTGGCGACTGCGTTCGACAGGTGGCGAACCTCCTCGAAGTAGGTCGGCATCCAGAACGCGAGTCCGCCGACCGTGAAGGTGTAAATGACCTGCCCGATCGTGTTGTAGAGGTAGCTGGGGCGCGCCCGCAGGGTGGCGAATGTGTCGCGCGTGGCCCGCGCGGCATGAGCTTTCACGGAGTCGAATGCGCCGCGCACCGGATCCCGGAACATGAGCAGGACCACCGCCAGCGCGGCCCCTGGCGCCCCGGCGACGAAGAAGGCGGCCCGCCAGCCCCAGGCCGCATTGATCGCGCCGCCGACCAGGAAGCCGACCGCGGATCCGATCGGAATCGCCGCGTAGAAGATGGCCAGCGCACGCCCGCGCCGTTCGACCGGGTAGTAGTCCGATATGAGCGACGGCGTGACGACGGTGTAACCAGCCTCGCCGACCGCAGTGAGCGCGCGCGCCAGCAACAGCACCGGGTAACTGGTGGCCAGGCCGGATGCCACCGTCGCCGCGCTCCATACGAAGACGCCGATGGCGGCGAGCGAGAAACGGGTCCGGCGGTCGCCCAGCCAGCCAAACAGCGGCGCGACGATCGCGAACGTGAGGATGAAAGCAAACTGGAGTGATCCGCCCTTCGCCCCCGACATGTGCAGCTCGGCGGACATCGGGGTCAGCACGGCCGCCGGGATGAAGCGATCGAGGTAGTTCAGGAAATTGAGGCCGGTCAGCACGGCGAGCGCCGCGCGAGGCGAAGGAAGCAACCGGGCCATCGCGGCATGCGTACCACGCCGCCGCGCGGTGGTGTAGATTCCCCGCCATGCCGACGCTGAGAGAGATCCTGACGGTTCCGGGCAACCGCCCGAAGGTGGTCGCCGACTGTGTGACGCTGGTGCAAGAAGAGGTCGATTCGAAGGGCGGGCTCACCGGCCTCGCCATCAAGGGGGCGTACGCCGTCGTGAAGGCGGTGAAGCCGGGGTTTGTCAGCGAGGCGCTCGACGGCATGCTCGACGATTTCTCCGACAAGCTGCAGCCGTTCTGGGCGGACGCGCAGGCGAAGAACGAACCGGTCGGCTCGCTCATGAACGCGCGCGCCGGCGAGGTCGCGGACGCGCTGCTCTCGATCAGCGACAACCGCGCCGCCCGCGCCAAGAACGCGACCGCGAAGAAGGCTTACGAGAAGCTGCGCCCGACCGGCAAGAAGCACGTCGAGGCCGCCGTGCCGCGCCTCGGCCGCATGATCGCGAAGTACACGAGCGCCGCGCAGTAAGAACGCGCGGTCCGGACGCGCGGCACTCCGCGCGTCCGGCAGCGTCGTTTCAGTTACAGCCGCCGATGCGCGTCGGCGCGACCGCGACGTCGTCGTACCACATCTGGCGCGTCGGGCCGTGGAAGTTCTCGTACCCGAACTTGAAGTACGTGAAGTTCACGGTGGCGGTCGGGTAGTTCGTGGCGTTGATCAGCTGCGTGCCGTTGAGGAAGGCCTGCTGCACGTGGCCGGCGCTGTTGAACGAGAGCTCGATGCAGTGCCAC
>Ga0207701_10007482_pt1 | contig 10857 bp, 3 predicted proteins | sample KBSSwiSSwithPhiX_FD_184294 | JGI IMG/M metagenome (GOLD analysis project Ga0207701, IMG submission 184294) | Switchgrass rhizosphere bulk soil microbial communities from Kellogg Biological Station, Michigan, USA, with PhiX - S5 (SPAdes) (version 2) | ecosystem: Environmental > Terrestrial > Soil...
CCGCGCGGCGCCGCGGCATCGCTGCAGACGGTCAAGGTCGAGCAGTCCGGCAAGATGAAGGGCAGCGACAAGATCTCGCTGAAGATGAACTCGATCCGCTTCGGCGGGATGGTCTATGAGGTGACCACCGCCTACGTCGAGACGAAGGGCAAGGGCGAAGGCAAGAAGACGGCCCGGAAGGTCGGCGGCGGCGCCGGTCTCGGCGCCATCGTCGGCGGCATTGCAGGCGGGGGCTCCGGGGCGGCGATCGGCGCCGCAGTCGGCGCCGCGGGCGGCGCAGCCGTCGCGAGCGGCGGCGAAGAGCACCTGAGCCTGCCGGCGGAAACGCGGCTCACGTTCAATCTCACCGCCGCGGTGACGGTAACGCCCTGAAGAGGCTTCAGACCCGCAGTTTGCAGCCCGCAGTCCGGGTTCTTGATGCACTTCCGGACCGCGGGCTGCGGACCACGGACCGCGAGTCCTGACTCAAGTCCCCTCCCTCACACGGCTCTGGGTCGACTCAGCCCCAGCTTCGCCATCCGGGTTTCGAGCGTGGTGGGCCGCAGTCCAAGCCGGTCCGCCGCGCCGCCGAGTCCACGAACCCGCCAGCCGGAAGTCTCCAGCACCTTCTTGATGTGATCCTTCTGGATGTCCACCAGCCGGAGGCTTGGCAGGCGGGCGACTGAGAGCGGGGTCGGGATCGCGATGGTCAGCCGCGGGCTCGACGCGAGGATCATCGCCCGCTCGATGGCGTTTCGCAGCTCACGGATGTTGCCCGGCCACGAATAGCGCTGCAAGGCGGCCATGTTGTCGGCCGGAACCTCCTCGATCCGCTTGCCGAACGTTTTCGAGAACTCGTCGATGAACCGCCAGACCAGGAGCGGAATGTCCTCGATGCGCTCGCGGAGCGGTGGAACCCTCAGCGGGAAGACGTTGAGCCGGTAGAAGAGATCCGCACGGAACACACCGTCCTCAATCCGCTGCTCGAGGCTTCGATGGGTCGCGGCGATGATGCGGGTGTTGACCGGGATCGACTTCACGCTGCCCAGCCGTTCGATCTGCCGCTCCTCGATGACCCGCAGCAGCTTCACCTGGACGTCCGGCTGCAGGTCGCCAATCTCGTCGAGGAAGATCGTCGAGCGATCGGCCATCTCGAAACGGCCAATCTGGCGCGTGATCGCGTCGGTATAGGCCCCCTTCTCGCGCCCGAACAGCTCGCTCTCGATGAGCGTCGAGGGAATCGCGGCGCAGTTCACGCACACCATCGGCCGGAGGCGCCGCGCGCTCATTTCGTGAATGTAGGCTGCGAACAGCTCCTTGCCGGTGCCGGTCTCGCCAAGGAGCAGCACCGTCGAATCCGTGGCCGCCACGCGCACGGCCTGTGCCTGAACGAACTGAATCGCGGCGCTCTGGCCGATGATGCCGTCTGCGGCAGCGGCTTCCGGGGAAGTCGGAACGAGAGGGGCCGCCGCCGATTGCGTGTGCATGGTCAACCTTTCTAGCAGTCAGCCACGATATTTCGCGGAATCCTTGGTCCCTGCCGCCCCCGCTCCGGGGAAGACGGGAGGGCGCCGTTTGGAACCATTGATTTTCGGCGCATATTTCCGCGTCCCATCGGGCTTGTGATTGAAGTCAAGCTATCGCGGGCGGCCGGGCGCGAAAACTGCGAGATGTTTCAGGGTGACCCGGTAAAATTGACAGCCGGATCCAACCGGAATCCAACCGGCCATCACCTTGTCACAACGGCGACACGGCCGGGATGCAATGATCACCAGGTGGCCGAAGTATTCACTGACGTGGAGTGCTCCCTGAACGGCGCCCCCCGAGCTCGGCCGATAACCGGAACGCTGGCGGCGCTCGTTCTCTGCCTGCCGGTGGTCGCGCAGGCACAGGACGTCCAGCGCAAGGTGCTGGTGCTCTACTCGACCGGCCGGGACGCGGCGATTGCCCAGGCCAGCGAGCGGGAGCTGCCGCGGCGGCTGGACGAGGGCCTGGATCGGCACCTCGACTTCCACTCGGAATACATCGACGCGGGCCGGTTCACCGATCAGGCGTATCAGGCGGGGGTCAGGGACTTTCTCCGCCTGAAGTATGCCGAGCTCCGATTCGACCTGGTGATTGGAATCCTCGATGTCTCCATCCAGTTTCTCGAGAAGTACCGGGCCGAGCTCTTTCCGGACACGCCGATCGTCTTCTTCGCGCGCACCTATGTCACGCCGAAACTCCCGAACTCGACGGGACTCACGGGGGAAGTGAACTTCGCGGAGACCGTGACCCTGGCGCGCGCGATACACCCTGGGCTCAACCAGGTTTTCGTCGTGAGCGGCGCCGGCACCCGCGACAAGGTGCTCGAGCGTCAGGCTCGGGAGCAGTTCCGGCAGTTCGAACCGCAGCTGAAATTCACCTACCTGTCCGGCCTCCCCACCAAAGCGCTCGAAGACCGCCTGTCAGCGCTCCCCGCGAACTCGATCGTGTACTACGTCCTGGTGTACGAGGACGGTGCGGGTGAGCTGTTCCAGCCGCTCGAATACCTCGACCGGATGGCCGCCCGGGCCAATCGGCCCATCTACTCGTGGGTCGATTCGACGATCGGCCACGGCGTCGTTGGCGGCAGCATGCAGCGCCTGGAGACGCAGATCGGCGCGATTGGCGACCTGGCGCTGCGCGTGCTGTCCGGGACGCCCGCGGAAAGCATCCCGGTGACGCGTTTGAACCTGGACGTCGCACAGGTCGACTGGCGACAGCTCGAACGCTGGGGGATCAGCGAAGCGCGTCTTCCGGCGGGCACGGTGATCCTGTTTCGCGAGCCGGGGATGTGGCAGCGCTATCGCGGCTACATCGTCGGGGCGATCGCGATCCTCCTGGCGCAGACGGCATTGATCGTCGGGCTGCTGGTGCAGGCGGCGCGCCGGAAACGAGCCGAAGAGCAGGTTCGCCGGAACCAGCAGGAGCTGCAACAAAACTCCGAGCGCATCCGCGACCTGGGCGGACGCCTGCTGAACGCCCAGGAGGTCGAACGCTCGCGGCTCGCCCGGGAGCTGCACGACGACGTCGGTCAGCAGATGGCGCTGCTGACCATGGATCTGCAGACCCTGAGCGCGTTCGACCAGGATCCGGATGGCGAGGCCGAGAAGCTGGCCCGCGAAGCGCTGGCGCGCACGGACAACATCGCCAGGGCCCTGCACGCGCTCTCTCACCGCCTGCACCCGGCCAAACTCCGCTTGATCGGCCTGGTCGCCGCGCTCAACGGGCTTCAGCGGGAATTGTCGCACTCGGAGAAGTCTGATCCTGCCATCACGTTCTCTCACGAGAGCGTCCCGGCCACCCTGCCCTACGAGGTCACGCTCTGCGTGTTCAGGGTCGTTCAGGAAGCGCTGCACAACGCGATCAAGCATGGTCAGGCGCGAACGATTGCGATGCATTTGAAGGGCAGCCCGTCCGACCTGGCCCTCACCATCGTCGACGACGGCGTCGGATTCGACGTGAGAAACATGTGGGGAACCGGGCTGGGCCTGGTGAGCATGACCGAACGCCTCGAATCGATCGGCGGCACCATCGCAATCCACTCCAGCGCCGGCTCCGGGACCTGCATCGAGGCGCACGCGCCCATCACCGCGGGGCTGGCGACGCAAGCGGTCTGAGCGACGTCTGCCCCGAGTCCCGATCCCGAGCCCCCGAGTCCGACCTGTTCCTCGATGGTGCGACGATTGCACCTCCGGGTCCCGCGGTGGCAGAACAGGCGACGGCACGCCAAAGTCCGTCTCGAAGGCGGCGGATCGTTCGCAGTTTCGCGATCGGTGTTGCCGGGCTGTGCCTGCTTTTCGTGCTGCTTCTGGCGCTGGCGCAGTCGCCGCCTGGGCGCAGACTCCTGGTCGGCCGGGTCACGGCCTTTCTGGCCTCCCGGCACGTCGATCTGCAGGCTGACGACGTTCGCTACAACCTGTTCACGCTGGCGATCGACGCCCGGAACGTCCGTGTTCGCTCCGGTATATCGGGTGACCTGCCTGTATTTGCCACGATCGGACGCGCCGAGCTCGATCTGAGCCTCGCAGACCTTGTCCGCGGCTCTTACCGCCTCGAATCAGGAACTGTGCAGGGCCTGGATCTCCACTACGTCGTGGACGGGAATGGCCGCGACAACCTTCCGAGGCTGTCGACCGATGCGGCCGGACCTCAGCGCCCGATTGACTATTCGATAGCACGGTTGTCCTTCCCGAACGCCCGCGTTCGTTACACGAACGTCAGGCAGCAGCTGGATGTCGACCTGTCCCTCTCCTCGCTCGACGTGGTCGCAGCCGCGGTCACCCGGCGACATCAGATCCGCTTCGCGACGGCCAGCGGCCAGGTTCGTGTCCGCAACGAGGCCGTCACGGTTGATCGACTCGCAGGGTTGCTCGACGCGGGCCGTGACGACTTGAGAATCGATCGGCTGCAGGCGCAGATGGCCGGCTCGCAGCTGGAGCTCGCGGGGGTCGTGTCCGGCTTCGACGCCCCGGAGCTCGCATTGAAAGTGCAGACACGGATCGATGCCGCACAAGCGGCGTCCGTCCTCGACCTTCGTGATCCGATCAAGGGAACGATCAGCGTTGACATAACGGCGACCGGGCGTTTGTCGGCGCCGATCGTGGATGCGCGGGTGTCGAGCTCGGAGATGCGGTTTCGATCGCTCGGTGGCGCCAGGCTGGAGGCACAGGCGGTCTACGATGGCGCCACGCGCCGCGTAGATGTGCCATCGGCCGGGCTCCTTGCCTCGTGGGGCCGGTTGGCTGCGACTGCCACGGTGTCGATCGACCGCGAACGCCGCTCACGGCTGCACGCTGAAGTCACGGCCGGCCAGGTCGCCACGATCATGCGCGGCCTGGACCTCCAATATGTCGCCGATGCACGGGCCGGGGGAAACCTCGACGCCGAGTGGCCCGGTCTCGAGTATGCGGAAGGATCGATCCGCGGATTCGCGGCGCTGGCATCAGCGAACCCGCGAGCGACGGCCAGGAGCATCCCCCTGAGCGGGAGACTCGCGATTGGCGGCACACGCCGGACGATCGTAGCCGACCTTCAGCGGATCACTGCTGCCGGCGCGGACATCACAGGCCGGCTGCACGTGCAGGACCTCCGCGATCTCCAGGGAGAGCTGCGCGCGACTGTCACCGATATCGCATCGACGGTCGGCGACGCCGAGAGATTTCTCGGCCGGCCCGCACAGTCGCTCCTGCCAGCACCTGTCACGGGGATGGCGGCGATCGTGGCCCGAGTCGGCGGCACGATCGAGGCGCCGACGGCGCGCGCGACCGTCACCGCCCCCTCACTCTCCATTGGAGGAGAGAAAGACATTGTCGCCAGCGGCGAGCTCGCATTCACGCCATCGATATTGACGATCGCCCGCGCCGAGGCGAAGTCGGGCACGGCGCACGCCGACGTGAGCGGCACCCTCGGACTGAGCGGACAACAGAGTCTCGATCTCGTGGTGAACGCTGGCGCGGCAGACGTGCAGACCCTGGTTCGCGCAACCGGCATGCGGGCCCCGCCAGTGTCGGGTCGGTTGAGCGCCCGCGGCACCATCCGCGGCACCCTGGCACGCCCGCTCGCCAGCTTGACGCTCGACGGCGGCGACCTCGTGGCGTTCAACGAATCGTTCGGATCGGTCAGTGCGGACGTCGCCCTCACTGGCCGGGACATCAGGCTCTCACGCCTGGTCGTCGAGAAGCCGCAGCCTGGCGGTCCTGGCCGAATCGACGCGACCGGTTCGTACAACCTCGATCGAGAGCAATACACACTCGATCTGCGGTCGCAGAACGTGCAGCTCCTGACGTTGACGCTTCCCACCGGTGCGCGGCTTCGCGGCCGTGTTCAACTCGCGGGCGCAGGCACGGGCACGGTCCGGTCACCCGCCGGCACACTCGACATCGCGATCGATGCACTGGAAGTTGAGGGCCTGCCGCTGCCCTGGCGCGACTCCACGGTCCCTGCCCCGCCACCGGCTCAACTCGGTCGAATCACGATCGCGGCGATTGCCGCCAACAATCAAGTGACCGTGACCACAACGGCCGATCGCTTCACGCTTGCGGCGACCGCGGTGGTTGGCCTCTCGCGCCCGTGGCCAACGACGGTGACGGTGCGTACCAACGATCTCGATCTCGAACAGCTGCCGTTGGGGCTGCAGACACGCCTCACCGGCCAGCTGCGTGCGGTCGTGAACGCGGCGGGCGACCTCGCCCAACCCGAACGCGGCCGCCTGACAGCAAGCATCGAAGCGCTTGCCGGCGCATGGAACGGGCAGGCGTTCGCACTTGCGGAGCAGACCGAGCTCGGGTACGAGCAGCAACGCCTCGCCATCAAACGGCTGCACCTGCGAGCGCCGCAGTCGTCCATTGTCGTCGCCGGTGAGGTGCCGTTGAACAGAAGCGCCGGGGACGGCGACCTCGCGATCGAAGCACAGGCCAGCCTTGCAAGTGTCGCGCGGTTCCTGCCGGAGGATCTGAAGGTGACGGCCGGAGGCGGGCTCACGGTGGCCGGGTCGCTTCGGGGCACGTTGCAGTCGATGTCACCGGACCTGACCATCACCCTTGACGACGGCGTGCTCTCGGCTCCGCGCGCCGGAGCCGACGTGTCGGCAATTCGCCTCCGCGCCCGGGTCGCAGACGGCGTCGCAAGGATCGAACAACTCACCGGGACGTGGAGCAAGGCCACGATCGAGGCCGCCGCCACGCTTCCCCTCGAGCTTCTTCCACCGCTGCCGGTCGGGATCGAGCGCCGGAGTGGTCCCGCAACGATCAAGGCTTCAATCCGGGATCTCGATCCGTCGGCGGTTCCGCACGCACCGGCCGGCTTGACCGGTCGCGTGAGTGTCGATATCGATGCGGCGGCGAGCGGCGCGGATCTCACGACCCTGGAAGGCTTCATCGCCTTTCCTCAATTGGAAGTCACCTACAACCGGTTCAGGCTCGCGCAGCAGGAGCCCTCGCGGATCGACATTCGCGGTGGCGCGGCGACCGTCGAGCGTCTCGTGCTTTCAGGGTCCGGCGGCGCGGTGGCGGCGAGTGGAACGGTAGGGCTCGGCGGCGATCGTCCAGTCGACATGAAGGTGAACGGCACGCTCAATCTCGCCGCTCTGTCGGGCCTCGCGAAGAGCGTCCGCACCGACGGCACCGCAACCTGGGACGTGGCCGCGACTGGAACCGTGACATCGCCGGCGCTGCACGGCACTGTCGATCTCGCGGATGCGACCGTCGCGGTCGACGCGTTGAACATCGCCGCCGAGAACGTCGCCGCTCATCTCAACCTCGCCGGCACGCGGGTCGAGCTGACGAAGCTCAGTGGCGAGGTCAACGGCGGCGGGCTGGACGGCTCGGGAGTCATGACACTTGGCGCTGGCACGATCGCCGACCTGGACCTGCGATTGTCGGCCAAGGATTTCGCCTACGATGCCCCACTTGGCCTGCGCAGCCTGTCCAACTCGAGCATCCAAATCAAACGCCGGGGTGACGAGTTCCTGGTCGACGGCCAGGTCACGATCGATGAAGCCGGCCTGACCACCGACATCAATTTCGAGGACGACTTTTTCGCCGACCTCCGCGCACCCCGAACCCGGGAACTGATGGAACCGCGAAACCCCCTGCTCGAGCGCGTGCGCTTCGCCATCAACGTCGACACGGCCACGCCCGTGATGATCGACAACAATCTCGCGCGCGCCGAGATCGACGCGAATCTTCGGATCGTCGGCACTCCCTATGAGCCGGGACTCACCGGACGCCTCACGGTCGCCGAAGGAGGACTGGTCACGCTGAACGCACGCCGCTACGAGGTGGAGCGGGGGGTGATCACGTTCGTCGACGACCGGCGCATCGTTCCATCGGGGGACCTGGTGTTGAACACCAAAGCGAGCAACTACGACGTCCGGATCACCGTGACCGGGACGGCGGGCCAGACCGAGACCACCTGGACATCGGAACCGCCGCTGCCCGAGCCGGACATCATGGCGCTCGTGGTCACGGGCCGCACGGTGGACGAGATGCGAGGGGAAGAGTCCGAAGTCGCGAAGGTGCAGGCACTGACCTACCTGACCGGGCGGGTCGGCGGCAAGTTCGGCCGCGGTCTCGAGCGCGCCACCGGCATCAGCGAGGTGCGGATCGAGCCCGTGCTGATCGCCAACGAGACGGATCCCACCGCGCGGCTGACCGTTGGCCAGAACATTACCGACCAGGTGAAGCTCGTCTACTCCACCAATCTGGCGGACAGCAACGATCAGATCTGGGTGGTCGAGTACGACGTGACCAGGCGATTCGAGCTGCGCGGGGTCCGGGAACGAGAGGACGACAGCTATCGCGGCGACTTCCGCCACGACCTGCGGTTCGGCGGCGACCCGGCCCCCCGGCGCGAACTGCGCCATCGCCCGACCATTGCCAGCCTCACGATCGTTTCCGACGCCGGCCTGGACGAAGCCACGGCCCGCAGCCTGTTCAAGTTGAAGCCGGGGGACAACTACGACTTCTTCGCAGCACGCAGCGGCCTCGAGCGGATTGAAAAGCGTCTTCTCGAATCCGGCTACCTGCAGTCGCGCGTGCGTGTGGAGCGGCAGGTCGACAAGAACACGGCGAGCCTGACCCTGCGAATCACCAGCGGCCCGCTGGTCGTCATCCGGTTCGACGGCCTGACTCCGCCGTCGAAAATCCAGCAGCGGGTTCGCACGGCGTGGCACCGCGGGGTTTTCGACAGGCAGCGCGGCAACGACAGCGTCGGGGCCTTGCGCGAGTGGCTGCTGCTCGACAAATACCTTCAGCCGGATCTGCAGTACGACCTGCAGGAGAGTGGCGACGGCCGGGTCGTCGTGTTTCGCATTCGAGCGGGGCCTCGGTACGACCGCGTGGTGCTCGCCGTCGAAGGCGCCTCGGCGATTCATCCCGATCAAGTCGAGAAGATCATCGAGGAGCAACGCCTGGAGATTCAGCTCTTTACGGATCCCGCCGCCGTGACCGGGGTCGTCCAGCGGTTCTTTCGGGAACAGGGATACCTGTCGGCCGAGATCGACGCGCCTCGTTATGAATTTCAGGGCACCAACGCCCGCGTCGTCCTGCCAGTGCGGGAAGGTCCACGCTTCCAGGTCCGGCATGTCACCACGGCCGGGAACACGGTCTACACATCGAAGGAGATCATCGACAGCCTTCCGATCGCGTCCGGCGGCGCATTCGTAGCCGCCGCGGCGGCCAACGCGCAGGATGGCATCCGTCAGCTCTACTGGCGCAAAGGCTACAACGACGTTTCGTCCGAATACTCGCTGGCCGTGGATCGCAGTGCCGCGAGCGTGGATGTCGCGTTCGCGATCCAGGAAGGCCGGCAGAGCGTGGTCGCCGATATCGCGGTCGCAGGCAATCGCAGGACCAGCGAACGTCTCGTCCGCGGCCAGATCGAGCTGTCACCTGCTGAACCACTCGACCTGTCGGTTCTCGCCCGTTCGCGCCGAAACCTCTACAGCACCGGCGCGTTCGCGCTCGCCGATATCATCCGCGAAGACGTCGAGGCGCAGCCGGCTGGTGCATCGGTCGCTCCGGCAGCACCGCAGACGCCGCAGGAGGACGGCCAGAAACCAGTCCGCCTCACAGTGTCGGTGCGAGAGGTCCAGCCGGTGCGGTTGCGATACGGGCTGTCGTACGACACGGAAGGGGGACTTGGCGGGATCCTGGATTTTTCAGTCCACAACGCCCTCGGCAAGGCGCGCATCATCGGTGCGCAGGGGCGCTACGACAGCGAAATCCATGAAGCGCGGGTGTATTTCAGCCAGCCGGCCCTGCGCACATGGCCGCGGAAAACTACCGCGAGCGTCTACTTCCGGGAGGATCTGGAGCCACCGACCGAACAGACCGATCCATTCGACATCAGCCGGCAGGGTGCCTCGGTCCAGCAGGAAGTGCAGTTCCGCAAGGCCTACATCTGGAGCTACGGCTACCGATACGAACTGGCGACGACGCTCGAGCCGTCGCTGGGCGCCGGCGCGACCGAAACCGTGAGAATCACGCCACTCAGCAGCACGCTCACCCGGGAAACCCGCGACGAGGTACTCGACGCCTCGAAGGGCACGTTCCTGTCGCAAGCGTTCGCGTACTCACCAAGCTGGCTCGGATCGGATCGGCCGTACCTGAAATATTACGGACAGTACTTCCACTACTTTCCGCTGACGCCCGCGAGACCAAAACCCTTCAGCCACGAGCTCCTGCGCCCTCGCCTGGTGTTCGCGACCGGCGCACGCATCGGGCTCGCGCAGGGACTTGGCGGCGACGTGCCGACGAGCGAACGCTTCTATGCCGGCGGCAGCACCACCCTCCGCGGCTTCGAACAGAATGCCGTCGGGCCGATTGGCGTGAACAACATACCCGCGGGAGGCAACGCCGTTCTCGTCTTGAACAACGAGCTGCGGACGCCGCTCTTCGGCATCCTCGATGGCGTGGTGTTCGTCGACGTCGGCAATGTCTATCCGACGATCAAGGATTTGTCGTTCACCGATCTTCGCCAGTCGGCCGGCGTCGGCATCCGGCTGCGGACGCCGTGGATCCTGCTGCGCAGCGATTACGGCTTCGTCCTCGATCCTCGGGCGGGCGAAAGCCGGAGCCGTTTCTATTTCAGCATCGGCCAGGCGTTCTGATGTCGATGCTAGTGAGCCGGGCTCGCGCAATCAGCGATTCAGGAGGATTCCAGCTCGAACACGTGGTATCCCCAGGGAGGCAGATCGACGTAGAGCCCGCCCGATGCGAGATCGTTTCCGTCACGTTCGTAACGAGCCCCGGTCATCAGATCATCGAGACGGCCCGCGCGCCCGGCTAGATCGCCGAACGGCAACCGCACGCGACACTGCCCCTGGTTGGCGGCATAGTTCACGGCGACAACCAA
>Ga0207701_10007483_pt1 | contig 10857 bp, 11 predicted proteins | sample KBSSwiSSwithPhiX_FD_184294 | JGI IMG/M metagenome (GOLD analysis project Ga0207701, IMG submission 184294) | Switchgrass rhizosphere bulk soil microbial communities from Kellogg Biological Station, Michigan, USA, with PhiX - S5 (SPAdes) (version 2) | ecosystem: Environmental > Terrestrial >...
TCTTCGATTAGCCCGTAGTTGACGTACACGACGTCGGATGTGACGTCGCCCTCACCGCTATATCCGTTGACGGTCGGATACTGCCACATCGAAGACGTCGCATCTCCCGCCACGGGCGGCTCCGCCAAGCTCAACTCTTTGGGTTGCGGCGAAACGCGAGCCACGCGGACCGATGTGGGATGTGGCATCCACACGTCGTACGCCCGCACCTGCGTCTCGATGCCCCACTTCTTCATTTGCTCGATGACGTAGTCGCGCGTCCGCGCCTGTGCCGCCGTCCCGGCGACGTGCGTCTCGCGCGACAGTTCCTTTGAGTGTGCGGACGCGTTCAGCGGAGATGGGCGTTTCACCGCGCTGGCCTCGATCTCTCGCTGCCGGCTGGCGTTCGCGGCGGAATAGCCGACCATTGGCTGCTGCGCAGCCGCGATTCCACTGAAACCAACGAATAAGACACCAACGAGACGCATAACAAAAAGGCGAGTCCGCACGATCGAGTCCTGGAGGCGAGAGGTGAGGAGAGAAGTTATCGCCAACGCTCGCGGTGCGCCCGTCCGATCGCTACTCGTACTGATCGAGCGCTACGCGAATCGCGGAGTGCAGGCGTTCCTCTCGCCCCGGACCGTCGCCGATCGTCGCGGCGATCGCACCGAACTGCTTGAGCATTTCACCCTGAAGAAACGTCGCGGTGTCTTTTACGCCGAGTCCCTCCAGCGCGCGTTCGGCGAGATTGCGCAGCATCACTCGCGTGTCGGCATCGAGATCGTCGAGCGACGGCGGGTTCGGGGCCAGCGGCGCCACGCCTCGGCCGCGATTCCGTCGCGGCGATTCCCACAGAGCGGATACATCCGCCAGTGTGACGACGAACGATCCCGGCGTGTGCTCTTCGTGTCCTTTGACGACGCCGCGCCGCTTGAGAACGAGAAGCAGCCGAATCACTGCCTCGCGCACGACCGGAACGCCGCCGTCGCTCTGATTTCCGCGGCCGGTCACGACCAGGACCTCGTCCGCGCGTTCTACCTGTTGCTGGCGCAGCCATGCCTCGGTGCGCGATGTCGCGGCGGCGGCGGTGGGCAGCGTGTCGCGAAGGTTGAGCGTACGCTGCGATCCGAATCGGACTTCGTCGAAGGCCTGCCGTAGGCCTTTCAGGCCTTTCTTTCGCTCTGGCCGACGCATGCCCAGGAATCTACGCCCGATACGCTACTCAGGCCGCCACTCGCGCTTCATCCGGCATCGCATGCTCTAGTTCGGGATTGGCGGTCACAACATCCTCGAGCTCGACGCGCAGATTCTTGGCGAAGCAGATCTCGTTGCACGCGAATCGTCGCGAGCATCCGAGACAATCGCGACGGATCTTTTCCGGATAGCGAGCGCGGTCGACACGCTGGTAACCGATCGCCGAGAAGAACTCGGGCTGGAGCGTCAACGCGAAGACGTCGTAGATGTCACGCTTTGCCGCGAGTTGCTCGACCGCGTTGACGATGGCGCGTCCCACACCGCAACCATGCACGTCGCGCGACACGGCAATCGCCGCAACCTCGGCGACCGACGGCGAGTACTCCTTGAGTGCGCCGCAGCCGACGATGTGGCCGCGCGCATCCGTCGCGACGACGTAGTCGTCAATCGCCAATTCGACCATGCCCGGCGTGCGCTTGAGCATGAGCGCCTCGGCGGCGAAGATCGCGATGAGCCGAGAGATTTCGTCGGCGTCACTCGACCGCGCGCGGCGAATCGTGAACTGCGCCGCCATCAAAGAACCTCTTCGAGCATTCCAAGACCCAGCGCGAGCTCGTCACGCGTGGCAACGAGCGGCGGCAGCAGGCGCACGGTATACTCGCCGGCGGAACACGTGAGGAGTCCGTTGGAGAACGCCTCGCTGACCACATGCGCGGCGGTTCCCATGACGTCGATGCCCCACATATAGCCGATCCCGCGCACGGCGCGGATTCGCCCCGTGCGCTGCGCAAGGTCGTGCAGCTGCTTCCCGAACCACGCGCCATTCTCAGTGACATGACGGAGCAGGCGCGGATCGGACAGACGCTCGACCATGTAGGCAGCAATCGACGAAACGAACGGGCCTCCGCCGAACGTGGTGCCGTGATCTCCGGGCTTGATCGTGGCCGCGATTTCTTCGGTCATGAGCACAGCACCCATCGGCAACCCGCCCGCAATCGGTTTGGCGAGCGTGATCATGTCCGGCTCGATCCCATATTGCTCATAGGCAAACAGCGTCCCGGTACGGCCAAGACCGCACTGGATTTCGTCGAGAATAAGCGCGATTTCACGCTCGGCGGTGAGCGCGCGAACTTCGCGCACGAATCCGGCATCGAGAACGCGAACACCACCTTCGCCCTGAACCGGCTCGAGAATCAGCGCGGCAACAGTCTCTGGGTTGAGCGCGATGGCGAGATCCTCGATGTCGCGCTCGACGATGCCGATTCCCGGCGCCAAGGGCCGGAACGGAATGCGGTACGACGGGCGATCTGTCGCGGCAAGAGTCGCGAACAGACGCCCATGAAATGCACCGCGCAGTGCGATGATCTCGTGCTTTGCGTCTCCGCGCCCGCGCGCCCATCGGCGCGCGAACTTGAACGCGCCCTCGTTTGCCTCTGCGCCCGAGTTGCACAGGAAGACCTTCGAGGCAAACGACTTGTTCACGAGCGCCGCCGCCAACTGTTCGCCCGGCTCGGTCGCGTAGAGATTGGAGACGTGAATGAGGCCGTCCGCCGCCGCGTGCATGGCGGCACGGAGACCAGGGTCACCGTAGCCGAGCGCGTTCACGGCGATGCCGCTGACGAAGTCCAGATAGCGCTTTCCGTCGGAATCGATGAGATGCACGCCATCGCCCTCGACGAAATGCCCCGGCGCGCGCTTGTAGTTGCCCAGCAACGCGTCACCCGACGCGGGCGCCGAGACGACTGTCGAGGGCGCGCGATCATCGGCGGTCGCCACGGAGCTCGAGTGGGTTGGTTCGAGGGAAATCGTCATGAGAGTTCTCCAATTGCTGACAAAAACGTTCCGCGATCCGCGTCGGCGATCGCGTTGATGTCGGAGATGCGCACGCGGGCAACGCCACCCGCGACAGCGGTGAGAGCGGCTTCGATCTTGGCGCGCATTCCGGCGCTGGCCGTCCCGTCGGCGATCATCGCCTGCGCGCCGCTCGGCGTGAGTTCGTCAATCACGTGTCCGTCGAGCATCACGCCGGCGACATCGGCAACCAGCAGCAGTTCGGTCGCGCCGAGCGCGACCGCGATCGCCGCAGCCGCGTCATCGCCGTTGACGTTCAGCGCGGAGCCGAGCGAGCCGCTCGCATCGCGGCTGACGGGCGAAATCACAGGCAGATACCCGCCGTTCAGCAGATGCCGGAGCAATGCGACGTTGATGCGGCATGGCCGCCCAACGAATCCCATTGTGTGCACGTCGAGTGGCGCCGCCGCGATCAAACCTGCGTCTTCCCCAGACACTCCGACGGCGTCGATGCCGCTGTCGACGAGCGCCGACACGAGCCGCTTGTTCGCACTGCCCGAGAGCGCCATTCGCACGATGCCGATGTCCGCTTCGGTCGTGACGCGGCGACCACCGACGAACGTCGTCGAGCCGCCGAGCACCGATTGGAGCGCGCTCACCTCGTCGCCGCCGCCGTGAACGACGACGAGCCCCGCGCTCTCTCGGTCCCATTGAGAGGCGAGCAAGCCGGCAAGCTTGGGATCACTCTGCGGACGTCCGCCGACCTTCACGATGCGAATCACGCCGGAAGCCCCGCGGTTTCGTCGAGCCCCAGCATGAGGTTCGCGTTTTGGACGGCCTGACCCGCTGCGCCTTTCAGAAGATTGTCGATCGCCGATGTGACGAGCAGCATCGGCGTTCGCGTTGCCGCGATCGCCGTCGCGCCGATGCGCACGACGTTTCGATACACGACGTCGCGAAGCGTTGGTTGCTCGTCGGAGACTTCGATGAACGGCTCGTTGGCGTATGCTTCGCGCCATGGCGCAAGCACGTCATCGATCGGACGGCTGAGCGGCACGGTGATCGTCGAGAGGATTCCGCGAGCGACCGGAAGCAAGTGCGGCGTGAACACGAGATCGGCGTTTGCGCCCCAGGACTGGAGCGTGGCGCTCATTTCATTGAGATGACGGTGCGTGTTCCCCACACCGTACGCTCGGTAATTCTCAGCGATCTCGCCGAACAAGAGCTCGCGCTTCGGCGAGTTACCGGCGCCGGACACGCCACTCGCGGAGTTGGCGATGATGGTCGCGCCGTCGGCGACGAGGCCGCGCTCGAACAGGGGTGCCAGCGCGACGAGAATCGACGTCGGGTAGCATCCGGGATTCGCGACGAGCGACGCGCCGCGCACCGACTCGCGATTGAGTTCCGTGAGGCCGTAGGCAATTCCCTCGCACCCGTTGCCAGGACGGAGGTCAGCGGATAGATCAATCGCGCGTACCCCAGCTTCGCGGATTCGACCCACCCATTCCTTGGAGGCTCCGTGGGGTAGCGCACTGAACACGAGCTCTGCCTGGCTGAGCGAGACGTCGTCGGCCGCGATGAAGGGCACGTCTCGCCCGGCGATGCGCGCGGTCGTGCCACGCTGCTCGTTCGCCGCCGCGAAGGCGAGCGAGAGCATCGGATGGCGCAGGATCAACGCAGAAAGCTCGCGGCCAGCGTATCCGCTGGCACCGAGCACCCCCACTGGTATCTTATTCACAAGGAATGCATAATAATGCAGTCCCTCGATGTCAATGCTCTCGGGCTTGTCGCTCGAGCGCGCGAGACGGTTTTCGATACCAGCGTGCGAGGATCGTGTGAGCCGAAAAAGTGAGCGGCAGGACGCGATCCTCGGCCTGATCGCAAGTCATTCGATTGCGAGCCAGGAAGACCTCAAGCGATTGATGGCCGAGCGCGGTTGGATTGTCACTCAGGCGACACTGTCGCGTGACTTGCGCGATCTTGGCGTCATGCGGGCTCCGACGGAATCTGGTGCCAGATACGTCCTTCCAGAGATGGTCGGCGACGACGATAAGTTGTCGCTCGACAGCTTGTTACCTCAGTGGTTCTCGAAAATAGATGGAGTCGGTGAGCTGATCGTCCTTCATACGCTGCCAAGTGGCGCTGGGCCGATCGCCGAAGCTCTAGACTTGGCGGCTTGGCCGGAGGTGATTGGAACCCTCGCCGGCGAGAACGTCGTCCTGATCGTCTGTCGGTCGGCCGCGTCTCGCGCGACGCTGACCGAGCGCATTAGGCAGCTCGCGAGCGCGGGCTAAACGCGCACGAAAAAACGGCCCGGGCTCGGCATTGACGGGGGCGAGACGAGTGATTAAATATGCACTCGTACTGCATACCTTCGAACAATGAGGAGCGCCCATGTACCGCACTATCGTCCTCGCTTACTCCGGCGGGCTCGACACGTCGATCATCGTCCCCTGGCTCAAAGAGAACTACGGTGGGGCGCGCATCATCTGCGTCGCCGCCGACATTGGCCAAGGTGGCGGTGAGCTCTCTGGAGTGCGCGCCAAGGCGATCGCTTCAGGCGCCGACGAGTGCTATGTCGAAGATCTCCGAGAGGAGTTCGTCGAATCTTTCATATATCCGACGCTTCGCGCCGGTGCGATCTACAATCGTAAATACCTGCTCGGCACGTCCATGGCGCGGCCGCTCATCGCACGCCGTCAGGTTGAAGTCGCTCGCCAGGTTGGCGCGGACGCCCTCGCGCATGGCTGCACCGGAAAGGGCAACGATCAGGTTCGTTTCGAGCTGACCTACGCCGCCTTCGCACCAGACCTTCCCGTCATCGCGCCGTGGCGCGAATGGAATATCCGGAGCCGAGAGGATGCGATTGCCTACGCTGAGTCGCGTGGGATTCCGATTGCGGCGACGCGCCAGAAGATCTACTCGCGCGACGCGAACCTCTGGCATCTCTCGCACGAAGGCGGGATCCTCGAGGATCCGAACGCCGCGCCGCCGGACGACCTGCTCATGCTCACTCGTCCAGTAACGAAGGCTCCGGACACACCGGAAAGCGTCGTCATCGGCTTCGAGCGTGGAACTCCCGTGTCGGTCAACGGCACTAAGCTCTCGCCGGTCGATCTCATCACCGCGCTCAACGCGATCGGTGGGAAGCACGGCGTGGGTGTGGTCGATTTGGTCGAAGACCGAATGGTCGGAATGAAGTCCCGCGGAATCTACGAGACGCCGGGCGGATCACTGCTCTACGCGGCGCACTCGGAGCTGGAGCAGCTCGTCCTCGATCGTCGCACGCTCGCGGCGAAGGACGCGATCGCACCGCGCTACGCCGACCTGGTTTATGAGGGACGCTGGTGGACCACGGAGCGCGAAGCGTACGACGCGTTCGTGAACGTGACGCAGGAGCGCATCACGGGCACTGTGACACTGCGCCTGTTCAAGGGCTCGACGGCTGTCGTCGGCCGCGAGAGCATCCACGCACTCTATGATGAGCGTTTCGTAACATTCGGCGAGGACGACGTATACGAGCAGAGCGATGCCGCCGGCTTCATTCGGTTGTTCGCACTGCCCGCGCGAGTGCGGGCTCTCAAGGATCAGGAGATGGGGCTCGTCCCCGCACCGTCGGCGCCCGTCGAGGAAGTGTCGGAGGAGCCGGCACTCCAGATCGCGTGACGACCGTGGCCTTCGCCGCCGCGTCGGCAAAGTCGCACAAGTTGTGGGGCGGTCGATTCTCCGGCGGACCAGCGCCGGAGTTCGACGCGCTGAACAACTCGATCGGCATCGACTTTCGACTCTGGCCATTTGACGTCCAGCTGTCGAAGGCGTGGGCGATGGCGCTGTACCACGCCAATGTCTTGACGCTCGAGGAGTCCAGCGAGATCGAGCGAGGGCTCGACGCGGTTGCCGCTCGTCTCGACGCCGGCGAAGCGCCCGCGGCCAGCGATGAGGATGTCCATACGCTCATCGATCGCTTGTTGCATCAGGAAATCGGCGACGTCGCGTCCAAGTTGCACACGGGCCGAAGTCGCAACGACCAGGTCGCGACAGCGACACGACTCTGGTCCATGGACGCGGCAAACCGGCTCGACGCCGCCATTCGTGGACTGCAGCGCGTGATGGTCGACCAGGCGCATGGGCTCGAGACGACGCTCATGCCCTCGTACACGCATATGCAACGCGCCATTCCGGTGTCGGCAGCGCACTGGCTGCTCGCGCATTTCTGGCCGCTCGAGCGCGATCGCGCGCGTCTCCGCGCCGCGCAGCGCGCCGCCGGCGTCCTTCCACTTGGATCCGGCGCGGTTGCCGGATCGGCGTATCCAATCTCCCGCGTTCTACTTCAGGGCAGCTTGGGGTTCGGCGCGCTGTCGCCCAACTCGATCGACGCGGTGAGCGACAGGGATTTCGTTGCGGAACTGCTGTTCACGGCAACGATGATTGGGACGCATCTGTCGCGTCTCGCCGAAGATCTGATCATTTACGGATCGAGTGAGTTTGGGTTCGTACAGTTCGGCGACGCGTACACCTCGGGTTCGAGCATGATGCCCCAGAAGCGAAACCCGGATGCGCTCGAGCTGGCGCGCGGTTCCGCGGCGCGAATGCTTGGGAACCTCACCACGCTCCTCGCAACGCTCAAAGGTCTTCCGAGCAGCTACAACAAAGACCTGCAGGACGACAAGCGCGTCCTGTTCGATGCCGTCGACACGCTGCTTCTGGTTCTTCCAGCGGTGGGCGGTGCGCTCGCCGAGTGCGAGTTCCAACCGGCGCGAATGCGGGCCGCGCTGTCGAGCACCATGATGGCGACGGACCTAGCCGACTACCTCGTCAGAAAGGGCGCCTCGTTCCGCGATGCGCACGCCGCTGTCGGTGGTCTGATTCGTAAGTGCGAAACGGAGAAACTCGAGCTCCACACGCTCCCGCTGTCGACGTTCCTCAATACGCACGCACTCTTCGGGCAGGATGTGTTCGACGCCCTTTCGGCACACCAATCTGTGGAGCGCCGAGAGGTGGACGGCGGCACTGGACCGGCGGCGGTTCGTTCGCAGCTTGAAGCGGCGCAGCGGGCGGTGGACGGTCAGTAGGCCACTTGTTTTTATCCCTCGCATCATAGGATATTTGCTGAGGCATACGGCGGCAGATAATATCCTGTGACTAGAGGATAGAATGGCGAGACTGTATCACGTTGATATCGCCAGACATGCGGCATCCGCCGACCACAAATGGGTCGACAACCTCCTGTCGCACTTCACCATTCCAGGCGTCGACGGAGGACGACAAGGCGCCGCTCGACGCATCTCTGCCGAAGGCATCGAGTTCATCGCACTCGTCCGACTGCTGAACAGAGAGCTTGGCCTGAGCGTCGCCGCAGCGGTCAAGCTGGCAGATCGTTTGGTGAACGCGAAGTCCGCCTCATTGTCGATCGGCGCGGGAGTCAGCCTCCATCTCGACGTCAACGACTTCCGTGGAGATGTCCATCGCGCAATCGCCGACGCGGTCGAATCAGTCACCCCGGTTCGGCGCGGTCGACCTCGCAAATCGACAACCGCACTCCCCTAACGCCAGCGGGGCACCGGTGTCACCCGGTGCCCCGCTGCGGCAAACGAAAGCGTACGCGCTTATCGCGCAACAGCCTTGCTGACGTTCTCGGCGGCAGGTCCCTTTTGACCCTGCACGAGGTCGAACTCCACCGGTTCACCCTCGGCGAGCGTCTTGAAGCCGTTGCCCGCGATAGAGCTGTAGTGGACGAAGCAGTCCTTGTCTCCACCGTCTGGCGTGATGAATCCGAACCCCTTGGCGTCGTTGAACCACTTCACCTTTCCAGTCGTACGCATTGTCCCGCTCCTGAGAGAACTGTCCGCTACAACACCATGTTGCGCGGAGATACACCATTGAGTCCCAGATTCCGGCACCCGCGGAAGCCAGGTTCCAAGGCGACGGCCAAGGTAGCCACGACCGGAAATGCGGTCAAGCTCGGCTCGCAATCGTTCCACCGGCGCACAGTATCTTTCCGCTGGACCAGACGAGGACCCGAAGAGTGGCTCTGAATGATCGACGACAGACCGTAACGACCTGGGTCGGCCAGGTGCCCGTTGGGTCGTCCACGCCGATTGTCGTGCAGTCGATGACGAACACCGACACGGCCGACCCTCGCTCAACCGCGGATCAAGTGGTCGCGTTGGCGCGCGCCGGCTCTCAGCTCGTGCGCGTGACGGTCAACAACGAAGAAGCCGCAGCCGCGGTCCCGGAAATCAGCCAGCGCGTCGCCGACGCAGGCGTGGCGGTGCCAATAGTCGGCGATTTTCACTACAACGGCCATTTGCTGCTCGCCAAGTACCCGGACTGCGCGCGGGCGCTGGCGAAATACCGCATCAATCCCGGCAACGTCGGCAGCAAGCGACGCGATGAGAATTTTCGAACGATCGTCCAGATCGCTGTCGAGCACGAAAAACCGGTCCGCATCGGGGTCAACTGGGGCTCGCTCGATCAGGATCTTCTCACGCAAATGATGGATGAGAACGCGCGACTGCCTGTACCGCAGGGCGCGAAGGCTGTCTACATCGAGGCGATGCTTGCCAGCGCGCTGAGGTCCGCGGAGCTTGCCGAGTCGGTCGGGCTGGGCCATGACAGGATCATCATTTCGGCGAAAGTGTCCGGCGTGCAGGACCTCGTCGACGTCTATCGAAAGCTCGCGGCGCGCTGCGACTATCCGCTGCACCTCGGCCTGACTGAAGCAGGGATGGGAACGAAGGGGATCGTCGCGAGCACCGCGGGCCTTTCGATTCTCCTCGCCGAAGGAATCGGCGACACGATTCGAGTGTCGCTCACGCCCAAGCCGAATGGCGACCGCACCGAAGAGGTGCTCGTCGCCCAACAAATCCTTCAATCGCTCGAGCTGCGAAGCTTCGCTCCGCAAGTGACCGCCTGCCCTGGCTGCGGCCGCACGACGTCGACGTTCTTCCAGCACATGGCGGAAGACATCCAAACGTACATTCGCGAGCAGATGCCGGTCTGGCGGGAACGGCATCCCGGCGTCGAGGAGATGAAGGTTGCCGTGATGGGCTGCGTCGTGAACGGTCCCGGCGAGTCGAAGCACGCCAACATCGGCATCTCGCTTCCTGGCACGTTCGAGGATCCGAAGGCGCCCGTCTACGTCGACGGCGCGCTGCGAACGACGCTGCGCGGCGAAACCATCGTTCAGGATTTTCTAAAGATTCTCGAAGACTACGTTGCGTCGCACTACGAGGCCGCGGAGAGTCTCACCACGTAAAACCTCGGTGCGCCGAGCGTCGCGGCTACGCGCCGTACGACGCGGTCGTGTCGCTCCACTCTTCGAGCGCGATGATGACCGCGCCGAACTCGCGCATGATCTCACCCGTGAATCCGACCTCGGTCAGCCGGTCGTAAACTCGACGGTGGCCTTGGATAGTGTGGTCTCGTCCGCCCGAGAAGCGACTCCACACGCTGTTTGGATCGATCGTTCTGCGAAGATCGGCCAGAATTGTGTTCGCATGATGCAGCTCATCCGCCGCACACACCCATCGCGCGGACTCGCTCGCGGAGGCCAGTCGCTCCAGGTAGTCGTCGCGGCGATCGTCGGTTGAGAGCTCGATGCCGTCGTCGTCGACGCGGCGATGCGTCACCGAGAGGGTCATGTCGAGCACCTCACTGCCGAATTTCTCGCCGATGCGCTGCTGGAGCATCGAATGCGGGTAGGCGTTGAGAACGCAATCCTCGATAACGTCGTGCAGAATCCCCGCGACGATGGTGTAATCGTCCCGGCCATATCTCGTGAGGATGATCGCGACGTTCGCGGGCCTAGTGAGGTACGGCGCGCGAGTTCCCTTGCGCACCTGTTGATCGTGGTGCTTCGCCGCAAAGGCCAGCGCGTGGTTGATGCGGTCC
>Ga0207701_10007484_pt1 | contig 10857 bp, 8 predicted proteins | sample KBSSwiSSwithPhiX_FD_184294 | JGI IMG/M metagenome (GOLD analysis project Ga0207701, IMG submission 184294) | Switchgrass rhizosphere bulk soil microbial communities from Kellogg Biological Station, Michigan, USA, with PhiX - S5 (SPAdes) (version 2) | ecosystem: Environmental > Terrestrial > Soil...
GGACGTAGCAGTTCGGCTTGCACGAATGGTTGATGAACCGCGCGTTGTTGCCGCCGACGCCGGCGTCGATCACCGTCCGGTTGGTCAGCTTGAAGCACCAGATGTGCCCTTTCTTGATGTAGCGTGCCTCACGCTTCAGGCTCACCTGGTTCGAGATCTTCTCGCCGGCATAGTCGATGATGCGCTTGTTCTTCGCAATCGCAGCCGTCGCGTAGACGCCCCAGCCCTGAATCTTCGACCGCCGCCTCTCGATCATCGTGACTAAGATTACACGATGTCGTGCGCCGAACCGCCGCCGCCGCAACTGCTCGAGGGGGTCGCGCAGTTCAATCGCGGCGAGTTCTTCGAGCAGCACGAGACGCTCGAGCTGCTGTGGCGCGCCGAGCGCCGCGACATCCGCTATCTCTACCAGGGCATCCTGCAGATCGGCGTCGCGTTCCACCACCTCCGGCGGCTGAATCACCACGGCACCGTCTACATGCTGACGCGCGGCCCGCGCTACCTGGCGCCCTTTGCGCCGCGCTGCCAGCGGGTGAACGTCGCCGCGCTCCTCGACGATGCCGCCGCGGCGCTCGCGGAGGTGCAGCGGCTCGGTCCGGACCGCCTCCACGAATTCGATTGGCGGCTGGCGCCCCAAGTGCGGCTAGAATGACGGTTCTCAAGGAGCCTTTATGCGCCTCTTCACTGTGCTCGCATTCACCATCGCGGCCGTCACCATGACCTTTGCCCAGTCTTCATCGAAGCAGATCATCACCACCGGCGGGAACGCCACGCTGCCGTTCAGCCCGGCGGTCAAGGCCGACGGCCTGATCTACGTCGCCGGCATGCTCGGCACCGGCGCCAACGGCGCGATCGCCAAGGGCGACATCAAAGCCCAGACCAAGCAGACGCTCGAGAACATCGGCGCGACGCTGAAAGCCGGCGGCTCGAGCATCGCCAACGCCGCGAGCGTGCTCGTCTACCTGCGCAGCGCCAGCGACTTCGCGGCGATGAACGAGGTCTACTCGACGTTCTGGACCAAGGATCCGCCGGCCCGCACGACGGTCGTCGTCACCCAGCCGCTCGCCAACCCCGACGGGCTGGTCGAGATCTCGATGGTGGCTGTCCCGAACGGCGGCGAGCGGGTGGTGATTCACCCGAGCGACTGGATCAAGTCTCCCAGCCCGTACAGCTACGGCATCAAGTCGGGCAACACGCTGTTCCTGGCCGGGCTGGTCAGCCGCAACGGCAAGGACAACACCAACGTCAAGGGCGACGTGCCGACGCAGACCAAGACCGTGCTCGACAACGGCGCGGCGATCCTGAAGGAAGCCGGCATGAGCTTCGCCGACGTCGTCTCGTCGCGCATCTACCTGACCGACGACACGAAGTTCCAGGACATGAACACGGCGTATCGCACCTACTTCCCGAACATGCCGCCGGCGCGCGCGACGGTGAAGGCCGGGCTCACCAATCCTGACTACCTGGTCGAGATCACGATGGTCGCGGTGAAGGACCCCGGCCGCAAAGCGATCACGACGCCGAACGCCGACGGCACGCCCGGGCGCGCGAACCCGAACCTGAGCGCGGGCATCCAGGTCGGCAAACGGCTCTACATCGCTGGCCTGACCGGCAACACCGACAGCAACAAGGGCGACGTGAAGGCGCAGACCAAGGAAGTGCTGGCGCGCACCGAGCGGACGCTGAAAGCCGCCGGCTACGACTGGTCGCACGTCGTCGACGGCGTTGTCTACCTCACCGACATGAGCAAGTTCCCGGACATGAACGCCGCGTATCGCGAGATCTTCAGCAAAGACTTCCCCGCGCGCGCGACCGTCGGCACCGGCCTGATGGGCGCCGACGCCAACGTCGAGATCATGTTCACTGCTGTGAAGTGACGGTTGCTAGAGGCTGGATGCTGGTTGCTAGGCGCCTGGCAACTAGCATCTAGCATCTAGCATCTACACGCGCGAAACGTTCGCGATCGCCTCCGCCGAGCGCAAGGTCAGCGCGACGAAGGTGAGCGTGCCGTTGGTGCAGCCTCCAGTCGGCAGCGTCGGCGCGCCGACAACGAACAGGTTCTCGTGATCGTGGGTCCGGCCGTGGCTGTCGCAGACGCTGATCTTCGGATCGGTGCCCATGCGGCAGCCGCCGGCGGGATGATCGAGATAATCCCCTTCGCTGGTGTTGACGATGCGCCCGTTGCTCGCCTTGGCGAGCCGCTCGAACACGCCGCGGACGTGCGCCTCGGTCGCGGCCTTGCGCGACAGCGTCGCCTCGTCGAAGCGATGCTCGATCTTCGGCATCGGGTCGCCGTAGCGGTTCTTCTTCGCCGCCTCGAGCGTCAGTCGGCTGTCGGCTGACGGGTGGACGTCGACGTAGGCGCGCAGCCTCACTGAGCTCCCCTTCGTGCGCGAGCGCCAGTCTTCCAGCAGTTCCTCGCCGATCAGCAGCTTGCCGTCCGCCGCGCGCAGCCGCGGCTCGCGCCCCGCCGAGCTTTCCCAGACGCGCGTGTCGTGCCGCACGAACGCCTTGTCCGGCGGGCAGCGGAAAAACTCGCGCGAGATCAGGCTGTGCGTCATGTTCTGCCCGGGGAACGTCTGGTCGTCGATGTTCGCCGTCGCCTGCATGAACCGGTGCCCGTTCATGTAGCGGCCGACCAGCCCGGAGCTGTTCGCCAGACCGTTCGGAAAGCGCGAGCTCGTCGACAACAGCAGCAGGTGCGAGCTCCAGCAATATCCCGATGCGACGACAAACGTCTGAGCGCGGTACTCGATTGGATCGTCGGGGCGATCCTGGTGCACCGCCTGCGCCGCCGCGATGGTCGTCCGCTTCTCGTCGAGGACGAGCCGCCGGACGAGCGTGCGATCGTGCAGCGCGATCTTTTTCGGCGCCATCAGCTGCCGGAACGTGAAGTCGGGCGAATAGCGCGCGCCTGACGGGCAGACCTCGCCGCAGGTGTCGTAGACGCAGCAGCCGTCGCGGCCGCCGAACGGCGTCAGGTTGCGCGCCATCGGCAGCGGCGAGAACTTGAGCCCGCTCTTCTCGGCCCACCCTTTGAGGATCTGCAGGTTGTAGGACAGCGGGATCGGACCCTGCGGGTACGGCTGCGACCGTCGATCCTCGGGATGCGGGCTCGGCTCGCCGCTGACGTTCAGTCGTTTCTCCGCCTCGCAGTAATACCGCTCGAGCTCGGCCCATTCGATCGGCCAGTCGGTCGCCAGGCCATAGATCGACTTCAACCGCAGGTCTTCCTCGGAGAAGCGGTTGCACGCACCGCCCCAGTGCAGCGCCAGGCCGCCGACCGCCATCGTCAGCGAGATGATGCCGTCGGCCTGCTGATCCTCGATGTAGTCCTCCGGCCACGGATGCTCGCCGTACTGCATCGCCCGCTCGCGATAGCGCCCGCGGTTGCGGGTGTCGAAGATCGATCGGCCGGCCTCGACGACGATGATGCGGATGCCGGGACGCAGTTCGGAGAGACGTTCCGCGAGCATCGCCGAGGTGATGCCGCCGCCGATGATACAAATGTCAGTTTCGTGGACTGGCACAGGTGCCTCGCAAAGAGGCTAGATGCCAGGTGCCAGGTGTCACAGCTAGCATCCGGCATCTAGCAACCAGCAACCACTCAGCCGCGAAGCGGCTCCGGCTTGCGCGTCGTGATCGCAATTGGACGGCAGACCTCGCGGTTGATCAGCGCGTTATAGGCGAGGTCGTTGGCCTCGCTGCTCCGGAAATAGAATGCCATCAGGTCGGCGACGACGTGCTGCCCCATCGGCCGCGGCGGCAGCGAGCGCACGCCCGCCCGCGCGAGCGCGGCGTCGAGGATCGCGCGGCGCGTCTCGAGATCGAGTGCGGCCCAGCGACTGCCCTTCGCTCGCGCCCGCCCTGAGCTGCGTCGAAGGGCCTCGGCCTCGAGCGCTGCGAGCTGACGCACATAACCGGGCACCGGCGACGCGCCCGATTTCACCAGACGCGGGTGGCCGTAGCCATGTGCGAGGGCGACACCTTCGCGGTAGCCCCGTGTCCAGGCGACAAACTTGTCGGAGACGTCGCGGATCGTCGCGTCCCCGATCGACGCGGGCAGCACGGTTGCGGCGACCGCCTGGAGCGTGGCGACGGCATCAGGCGTCAGCTCGCGCGGCTGCGCGAACAGACTTACACGATCGAGCGGCAGGGCGGCGACGAGCGTCGCTAATCGCTGCAGCAGCGTGCGCCTTTTCATGTGCATCTCCCCGTCGGATTGCAGGAATCCCGGGCCGAGCCTGATATAGTGAAGCGATGCAAGCGCTGCATGTCGTCCTACCCGCGTGGGGACGCATCCTCACCGGCTACGTGCCCGCCCTGTCGATTGAAATCACCAAAGAGTGCCCGCTTCGCTGCCCTGGCTGCTACGCCTACGGCGACGATCATCTCGGCGGCGACGTGACGCTGCGCCAGGTCCGCGATTTCAAGGGCCAGGAGCTCATCGACAACGTCATCGCGCTGGTCGATCGCCTGCGTCCGCTGCACGTCTCGATCGTCGGCGGCGAGCCGCTGGTCCGCTACAAGGAGCTGAACACGCTGCTGCCGATTCTATCCGCGCGCGGCCTCCACGTGCAGCTGGTGACCAGCGCGGTGCGCGAAATCCCGGCCGCCTGGCGCACCATCGAGCGCCTCTCGATCGTGGTCTCGATCGACGGCCTGCAGCCGGAGCACGATGCGCGGCGGACACCGGCGACCTACGACCGTATCCTGAAGCATATTGCCGGGCACAGCATCACCGTCCATTGCACGATCACGCGCCAGCAGGTGAACCGTCCCGGCTATCTCGACGAGTTCCTCAAAATCTGGTCGGCGCAGACGGAGGTCGAGAAGATCTGGATGAGCCTGTACACGCCGCAGATCGGCGAGGTCTCAGACGAGCGACTCCGGCCGACCGACCGCGAGCAGGCCGTCAACGACCTGCTGGCACTGCGCCAGCGCTATCCGAAGCTGGCGCTGCCGAAAGGGCTGATCGAGGTCTACGCCAACCCGCCCGACTCGCCGAGCGAGTGCATCTTCGCGCGCACCACGACGACCATCTCTGCCGACTTCAAGACGCCGATCTCACCCTGTCAGTTCGGCGGCAACCCCGACTGCAGCAACTGCGGCTGCATTGCGTCCGCCGGTCTGGCGGCGGTCGCGCGCCATCAGCTGTTCGGGTTGATCCCGGTCGGCTCGATCTTCAATCGATCGCTGCAGGTGGGCCAGCAGCTCAAGCGTCTGCGCCCGATCGAGCCGTCCGCGGCCTGATGCTATAATTTCAGGTCTTGTCCTTCTCGACAGTCAGCCGCAAAGCCCGCTCCCTGCGGGAGTTCGCCCGCGGGCTCGTCCATACGGCCCACCCGCTGCTCGTGCAGATCATCCCGATCCGCCGCTGCAATATCGACTGTGGCTACTGCAACGAGTACGACAAGGTGTCGCCGCCGGTGCCGACCGCGGTGATGAAATCGCGGATCGACAAGCTTGCCGAGCTCGGCACGTCGGTCGTCGCCTTCAGCGGCGGCGAGCCGATGCTGCACCCGGATCTGGATGCGCTCATCGCCCACATCCGTGCCCGCGGCATGATGGCCGGCCTGATCACCAACGGCTACTTCCTGGTGCCGACGCGGATCGAGGAGCTCAACGCCGCCGGCCTCGACTTCCTGCAAATCAGCATCGACAACGTCGAGCCCGACGAGGTGTCGAAGAAGAGCCTGCGGCTGCTCGACAAGAAGCTCCAGCACCTGCGCGATCACGCCGAGTTCGACGTCAACATCAACTCGGTGCTCGGCGGCGGGATCAAGAACCCCGAGGACGCGCGGACGATCAACAACCGCGCGCGGGCGCTCGGCTTCTCGACCTCGATCGGCATCATCCACGATGGCAAGGGACGGCTGAAGCCGCTCGGCGAGACGGAGCGGAAAGTCTTCGACGACGTCTCGACCGCGATCAGCGGCGCCGGACAGGTGCTGCAGAACCTGTATTCGGGCATCCGCAGCTTCCAGGACAACCTCGCCGACGGCAAGCCGAACGAGTGGCGCTGCCGCGCCGGCGCGCGCTACCTCTATGTCTGCGAGGACGGCCTGGTGCACTACTGCTCGCAACAGCGCGGCTACCCCGCCGTCCCGCTCGCGAGCTATACGGTCGACGACATCCGCCGCGAGTTCTCGACGCCGAAATCGTGCGCGCCGTACTGCACGGTCGGCTGCGTGCACCGCGTGTCGACGATGGATTTCTGGCGCTCGCCGCAGGACGCGGAGCGCCGGCAGGTGGCCGCCGAACTGTAACGCTAGGACGCCTTCACCAGCTTCAGGACCCGCCGCCCGGACTTCTCGCTCTTCGCTTTGCCGTTTCGCTCGGCCTTTTCCGCCTTCTCGGCTTTCTTCAGCTCCGCCTTCTCGGCCTTCTTGAGCTCTTTCCGGCCGATGTCGGTCTGCGCCCAGTCCTTCTCGAAGATATCGAGCATCTCGTCGACGATGTTCCCATCGGTGACGATGACGCCGACCTCGCGGCGCTTCTCGAGCTCGAGCCGGCGCAGGCTCTGGCTGCCGACGAAGGCGCGCTCGCCGTCGCGGATGATCGCGCGGATGTGCAGCCGCTTGTTCGGGTGCTTCTCGCTGCGGACGTTCCACTTCGACTCGACACGCCCGATCACTCGCACGTCGACACCCGCCTTGATGCGGTCGGTGATCAGCCGCAGCATCGCATCGTCGCTGACCTGCGGATCGTAGATGAGCAGCTGGCGGCGCGCGCCGGAGATGAAGCGGCTCAGACGCTCACGTGCGTTCTCGGGGCTGACCACGAAGCGCTCGTAGCCGGGCGTGTACGGCAGCCGGTCGAAGTCGGCCATGAACAGCTTGGTCGACTCGTTCACCAGCCGATCATTCTTGGTGATGATGCCGAAGCTGCGGCTCTTGAGCATGTCGAGGCCGGTGAAGTTGAAGCCGTAGACGTGCAGCACCTTGTTGTCGACGATCATCATCTTGCCGTGATAGCGGACCAGATCGTCGGCCGTCCTCGATACGGTGACACCGGCGGCGAGCAACTCCATTTCCAGCTTGCGCAGGCTCTTGGTGCCGCCCCGGTTGGCGTGAGCCGTCAGCGCGCGGACGCGGACGCCGCGGGCGACCGCGGCTTCGAGCGCGTGCGCGATCTCGGCCCGATCGAGCCTGAAGATCAGGATGTTGATGCTCTTCTTGGCCTGCTTGATGGCGCTGACCACAGGGGCGATGCCGGCGTCTGGCTGCACGATTAGCTTCATACGCCGCAGAGTCCAGCAAGTTGATGGCCATTCAGCTCCAGCTCAGCCGGGGCTTTGCGTGGTGAGTCGTGATGCCGTCGTTACAAGGATGGCGACGCTCTACGGAAAGACGCCGTACGAGCGCGGCGCCCCACGCTTATGGCGTCGGGCGGCCGGAGAATCGCACGCGCAACCCGCCGTTGACCAGGCGCGGCGACCCAATCGTGGTCGGCAGCGTGCCGACGAAGTACTCCTCGTCGAAGAGATTCTGCACGCCGAAAAACACATCGAGGTTGCGGTGGAGGCCGCGCGACACCATGAAGTCGGCAAGCGCGTACTTCGGCAGCCCCGGCTCTGTGAACCCAGGCACCACGCGCACGTTCTGGTCGTCGTCGAACTGCCGGCCGAGCACCTGCAGCGAGAAGGCGACGCTGAGGTACCGCGGGTTGGCGTAGGACGCCTGCAACGATCCGCGGTGCACCGGGACCTGCGGCAGGAAGTTGCCAACCAGCGCCGGGTTCGCGATGAACTCCTCCACCTTTGCCTGGTTATAGAGATAGGCACCGCTGAAGCGGAACGACGGGCCGACGCGGTATTCGACGTCGGTCTGGATGCCCCAGATGCGAGTCCGGCCGAGGTTCTGCCGCTGCTGCGTCGTCTGCGCGGGAGTCACCGCGATGGTGACGTTGGCCACCGGGTTCTCGATCCGGTTGTCGTAAAAGGTCGTCCGCCAGGTGAGATCGCGCCGCGGCGCGATGTTGATGCCGACTTCGCCGCCCTTGAGCCGCTCGGGGCCGAGCTCGTTATTTGCCAACGTGAGCACGGTGCCGACGCGGAACTGGCGATACAGCTCGTTCAGTGTGGGCGCGCGGAACCCGGAGCTCAGGTCGCCCCAGATGTTGACGCGCTCGGTGACGTGGTACATCGCCGCCACGCGCGGGCTGAACACCGTGTCGTCCTTGTCGGGCAGCAGGCGGTTGTTCGGGGTCGGCGTGCCCGAGGGGACGTTGTTCTCCAGATTGTGCCCGTCGTAGTTGCGCCAGCTATCGACGCGGCCACTCAGCGTCAGCGTCAGCTTCGGCAGCGGCGTCAGGATGTCCTGGAGGAAGAAGCCGGCGGTGCGTTGGGTTCCGCCCGAGATGCGACGCAGCGCCAGAACCGCGTTCTGCACCGGCGGCACGACAGGGCCGGGGGCGGCGTTGTAGCCATCTTCCTCGCTGTCGCCGTCCACCCAGTGCCAGTCGGTGCCGGCGCTGAAGTACTGCTTCGTGCCAAGCGCCTTCGCCCACTGGACGACGGTCGTGGCCGCCTTGGTGGGGACGACCTGATCGATTGTCAAGCGGACGATACTTCGCGGCGCCACCGTCGCTGACGGCGGAGTCACCGCGAAGAAGTTGCTGTGAAAGTCTTCGAAATCGCCGTGGGCGCTCGCCTGCAGCTCGCTCTCGTCCGGCAGCCGGAACCGCACGCCGCCGCTCACCGATGTCCACCGCGTGTCGTTGACCTCGAGGATCTTGCCGTTGCCGCGGTCCTCTCCGAAGTACCCGGTGCGGAAGAACGCCTGAACCCGGTCGGTCGGGCTGTAGTCGACCTTGGCGTTGAAGTTCCGGAACTTCACCGTGGCGTTGTTGTCGATGATGCCGCGCTCGTTTTCGACCACGATCGGGAAGCCGTCGGTGTTGAACAAGCTGCCGTCGACGACCACACCGACTTTGCCCCACACATCGGAGAGGCCGTAATCGAGCTTCCGGCTGTTGTGGTTGCCGTACTGCGGCTTCAGCTCCACCGTCCGGCGCACGGCGCGGCTGGTGACGATGTTGATGACGCCGCCCATCGCGTAATTGCCGTAGAGGCTGGAGCTCGATCCGTCGACGACCTCGATACGATCGAGGCTCTCGAGCGGGACGCGCGTCCAGTACACCCAGCCGCCGAACGGATCGTTGAACGGAGCGCCGTCGACGAGGACGAGCGTGCGGCTCACGCCGCTCGGTCCGATGCCGCGCAGCGACACACCCTGCGTTGTCGGATGCGACGACAGGCTGCTGGTGCGGCGGAACAGGCTGAAGGTCGGAATCTTGCGCAGCACGTCGTCGGCGACGACGGCTGGCGACATCTCGATGTCTTCGGAGTGCAGCACGTTGACGCTCGCCGGCGTGTCGCCGAGCCGCTGCTCGGTGCGCGACGCGGTGACGGTGACCTGCTCGAGCAGCTGCGCCGGAGCGAGCACGATCTGCAGCGGGCGGTCGACGTCGGTGACGCGTTCCGATTTTTCGGCGAAGCCGCCGGCGCGAACGATGACGGTGACGTCGCGCGCCTCGGCCACGTCGACCGAGAAACGGCCGTCCGGCCCCGTCGTCACGCGCTGCTCCGAGCCGGATTCGATGCGGACAATCACCGCGGCGCCGGAGACGGTGCCGCCGGTCGCATCGTGCACGACGCCCGATATCGATGAGGCCGCCAGGGCCAGGACAAGTGCCGCAATCACAGGCTTCCCTCCCGCGTCAAACTCTTGTGAGTCGGAAGATTATAATGCGCGCCATGCGACTCCACGCCGCTTTGTTTGCCGTCATTCTGGCCGCCCCGGCGCTGGTGGCGCAACAGGGTGCGGTCATCCGAATCCACGCGGCGACCGTCCTCGACGGCGCCGGCCGGACGCTGCGGAACGCGACCGTGGTGGTGCAGGGATCCAAAATCACCGCGGTCGAAACCGGGACGCCGGCCAACGCCACATACAATCTCGGACAAGTCACGGTGCTGCCCGGGATGATCGACGTGCACTCGCACATCGGATGGCACTTCGATCGCAGCGGGCGCTACGCCGCTCAACCGGGCACGCCGGCGCAAGAAATTCTTTACGCCGCCGAGAACGCGTACGTGACGCTGCTCGCGGGCTTCACCACCATCCAGAGCCCTGGGTCGGCCAACGACGTCGAGCTGCGCGAGGCAGTCGCCCGCGGCGTCCTGCCGGGGCCGCGCATCCTCACCTCCATCCGCCAGCTGAACGAGCGGAGCGGGACACCCGACGAGATCCGCCAGAAGGTGCGTCAGCTCAAGACCGACGGCGCCGACGTGGTGAAGATCTTTGCCTCGGCCAGCATCCGCGACGGCGGCAAGCAGACGATGACCGACGATCAGCTGAAGGCGGCGTGCGGCGAGGCGCGATCGATCGGCATCCGGACGATGGTGCACGCGCACAGCGCCGAGTCTGCGAAGGCGACGGTGAACGCGGGCTGCGACCAGGTCGAGCATGGCGTGCTGCTCGATCAGGAGGCGCTGACGCTGATGGCGGCCAAGGGCGTCTACTTCGACCCGAACGTCGGCGTCGTGCTGCAGAATTACCTGACCAACAAAGCGAAGTTCCTCGGCATCGGCAACTACAACGAGGAGGGCTTTGCCTACATGGAGAAGGGGCTGGCGCTCAACGCGACGATGATCAAGAAGGCGGTGGCAACGCCGAACCTGAAGATGGTGCTCGGCACCGACGCGGTTGCCGGCGCGCACGGCCACAACGCCGACGAGATCATCGAGCGCGTCCGCCTCGGCAACCAGAAGCCGATGGACGCGATCGTCTCTGCGACGTCAATGGCGGCAAGATCGCTCGGCCTCGACAAGACCGTCGGCACGCTGGCGGCGGG
>Ga0207701_10007485_pt1 | contig 10857 bp, 7 predicted proteins | sample KBSSwiSSwithPhiX_FD_184294 | JGI IMG/M metagenome (GOLD analysis project Ga0207701, IMG submission 184294) | Switchgrass rhizosphere bulk soil microbial communities from Kellogg Biological Station, Michigan, USA, with PhiX - S5 (SPAdes) (version 2) | ecosystem: Environmental > Terrestrial > Soil...
CCATTCGGAACAAGGCGGCAGGAATCGACTGATTGCCATCAATCAGCATGCAATCCGGTTTGAGAGCCAGGGCGGCAATCGCCTTGACCATGGCTAGAAGACTCGCCTGCTGGATATTGAGCCGATCGATTTCATCGATCCCGACGATGCCGATGGCGCACTCGGCGGCGTTCTCTTGAATCAACGGCGCTAAACTTTCCCGCTGCTTTACCGAAAGCAATTTTGAATCTTTGATCTCGGGATGTGAATACTCACGCCGCAAAACTACCGCGGCAGCAACGACAGGTCCGGCAAGCGGACCACGCCCCACTTCATCGATGCCGGCAACCCGCTTGAAGCCTTGTGTATAACTCTTTTGTTCGAAAGCGCGAAAACCAACGGTTTCCTCCAGTTCCACCGCCAACGACATCTGCTCGCTCATCGGCCCATGTTTAACGAAAAGCTCTACTGAGTGCAAATAAAATTCACTGGTTACGTCGTTTCCAGAGTGGCTTTGGCGCACCCCCTGTGTTAAAAAATCGCCATGAAACTAACTACGGAACAACTTCGGCGAGTCGCGCTGCTCGCAAGACTTCGCTTGAGTCCTGAAGAAGAATCACCATTGGCGATGGAGCTCGATGCAATCCTCGGATACATGGACAAGCTGAATCAGCTCAATACGGACCACGTCGAGCCGTTTAAGCACGCGATCATTGATCTCAAACCACTCCGTGAGGATCGAGTCACCAATCGCCCGGATACCGCATCTCTCCTAGCTAACGCTCCAGACCGAGATGGAACGTTCTTCAAAGTGCCCAAAATCATCGAATGAGCCTCGCCCAACTGACGCTTCACGACGCTGCTGACAAATTACGCAAGCGCGAATTCACCGCGGTGGAATTGACCGAGTCAGTGTATGAACGGATCGCTGAAATCGAACCTCGAGTTCGCGCTTACTTGACGCTCGCGCATGATAGCGCGCTTCAAGACGCAGAGCGCGCGGATGAAAGGTTAAAGAAAAACGCTAGCGGCGGAGCACTGTTGGGGATCCCGGTCGCGATCAAAGATAACTTTCTGACCAAAGGTTTGCGCACGACCTGCGCGTCCAAAATTCTCGGTGATTTTATTCCGCCTTATGATGCGACCGTCATTAGCAAAATTCGTTCGGCCGGTGCGGTGATCATCGGCAAGACTAATCTCGATGAGTTTGCCATGGGCTCTTCAGCGGAAAACTCGGCTTTTTTTCCGACCTGTAACCCATGGAACGTTGAACGCATTCCTGGCGGCTCCTCGGGTGGTTCTGCGGCAGCGGTAGCCGCGGATGAGTGTACAGCAGCTCTGGGCACAGACACGGGCGGCTCGATTCGGCAGCCGGCAGCTTGTTGTGGCGTTGTCGGTCTCAAGCCGACCTATGGCCGGGTCAGCCGGTATGGAATCATCGCCTTCGCCTCTTCGATGGATCAAGTCGGTCCAATGACCAAAGACGTGCGCGACTGCGCGTTATTACTGGAAGCGATCGCCGGTCACGATCCGGCAGATTCGACTTCGGTGAATTCGCCCGTGCCGCGCTATTCGGAGATGCTCGCCGGCGATATTAAACAGATTCGCATCGGCGTTCCCAAGGAATATTTTGTTTCCGGCGTAGCAGCGGAAGTTCGAGACGCTGTGCGGAAAGCGATCAATGAGTTGGAAAAACAAGGCGCAGTCATCGAAGAAATCTCGTTGCCTTACACCGAGTACGCTGTCGCGATTTATTATATCGTTGCCACGGCGGAAGCGAGCTCGAATTTGGCCCGCTATGACGGAATGCGCTACGGTTACCGCGCCAACGCTAGAGACCTACTGGATATTTATATGCTCAGCCGCGCCGCGGGTTTCGGCGCAGAAGTAAAACGGCGCATCATGCTCGGCACATATGTTCTGTCAGCGGGTTATTATGACGCCTATTATTTAAAAGCCCAGAAAGTCCGTAGCTTGATCAAACAAGACTTCGACGTGGCGTTTGAGCACTGCGACCTGATCGCTACTCCCACTGCGCCGACCACCGCGTTTCAACTGGGTGAGAAAATGCAAGATCCTTTACAGATGTACCTTTCGGATGTTTGCACGATCTCGGTCAATCTGGCTGGGTTACCGGCAGTGTCGCTCCCCTGCGGCTTCGACAAAGATGGCATGCCAATCGGCATGCAGCTGATTGGCAAACACTTCGACGAAGTGACAATCCTTCGCGTCGCGCATCATTACGAACAGTCCACGCCATGGCACACGCAAAAACCAAAGCTCCGGGATTAAAGATGGAAACTCGTCGTCACTGTTCTCGATTGTCTATCCTCGACTCTGTCAGCTTATGAAATACGAGCCGATCATTGGACTCGAGGTCCACGCCCAACTGCTCACACAGTCCAAGATCTTCTGCGGTTGTTCGACCCAATTCGGTCGGGAACCAAACCAGAACACCTGTCCGGTTTGCGCCGGGTTTCCGGGAGTTTTGCCGGTGCTCAACAAAAAGGTCGTCGAGTTTGCGATCAAAGCAGGCCTGGCTACCCATTGCGCGATCTCGCCTTCGAGCATTCTTGCTCGTAAAAATTATTTTTATCCCGATTTACCCAAGGGTTATCAAATTAGTCAGTACGAACTACCTATCTGCACTGGCGGTTATATCGAGGTCGAAGTCGATGGAGCCCTAAAACGAGTTCGCTTGACTCGCATTCACATCGAAGAAGATGCCGGTAAAAACATCCACGATGCGCACGGTGCCGCCAGCTTGGTCGACTTGAATCGCGCCGGTGTGCCGCTGCTGGAGATCGTCAGTGAACCTGATATGCGAAGCTCACAGGAAGCCGGTACCTACCTGAGAAGCCTCAGACAGATTTTGCAATACCTCGGGATCTGTGACGGCAACATGGAGGAAGGGAGCTTTCGCTGCGACGCGAATGTTTCGGTTCGGCCGCAAGGAACTGAAGCGTTGGGTGTCAAAATCGAAATTAAGAATCTCAACTCGTTCAAGGCTGTCGAGAAATCGATCGAGTTTGAGGTTGTGAGGCAACAGGAAACGCTTTCAGAAGGCGGTAAGCTCATTCAGGAAACCCGCCTGTGGGATGAGCACCGGGAAGAAACCCGTTCCATGAGGTCGAAGGAATCGGCCCACGACTACCGCTATTTTCCCGAGCCGGACTTGCTGCCCATTGTGACCGATAGCGATTGGATCGATGAAACTCGCGCCGGCTTGCCGGAGCTGCCTAATGTTCGTAAGGCCAGATTCATGGAGGATTATGCCCTTACCGCATATGATGCGGATCTCCTCAGCAATCGTCGAGATGTCGCCGATTACTTTGAAACCGCAGTCGCGGCTCATGCCAATCCGAAAGCGCTCGGCAACTGGATCATTGGCGATCTGTTTCGCGTCGTGAAAGAGCGTAAGCTCGATGAGCAGTTATATATTGTGACTTGGCCAGTCTCACCCGAGCACCTTGCCCAACTGGTCGAGCTGATCGACGAAGACAAGATTAGCGGAAAAATCGGGAAAATGGTCTTTGAGGCAATGCTCGATTCGAGCTTCTCGCCGCAGGAAATCATCAACGAAAATAAGCTCGAACAAGTCTCCGACGACGCTACTATCGAAACTGCGGTCGAGCAGGTAATCGCCGCGAATCCGAAGCAAGTAGCGCAATTTCAAGCCGGCAATCAAAAGGTGTTTGGGTTTTTCGTCGGTCAGGTGATGAAGGCAACAGAAGGAAGAGCGAAGCCGCAGAAAGTGAACGAGATTCTACATAAAAGGTTGAATCGCTGGGGCACTTAACGCGACATCGAGAGCGTAGGACGCACTTGAGCTCTTTAATCTTGCTCAGGGAACTGAAGAGCGTGCTGGTTGAAATCCCTGTGGCAGATTAATGATAATACCGCTCATTCCCTCTTGCTTGAAGCTCCGCAACTGCCGTTCCGCATCATCGCGAACGACAAAGTTGCCCAGTCGGACGCGCAGCGCACCTTCCGTCCCAGTCTCTGTAATCGAGACCGTATAGCCGCGCCGCTCCATGCCCTCAGCCCAGTGCTGTGCTTTGTCTTTGTCGTTGAAGGCAATCTGAATCACGAATCCTTCCAGTGGTTTGAGGGCGCGCATCGCTGGCTTGTTTTCGACAATCACATCAGCCGGCTTCCTCAGCAAAGCGAGTTGCTCCGGGGCCTGCTTTTTCTGCGATGCCTCCGGCGCAGCAGCGGCCGAGGGCGTTGTCTTAGTCTGTGCGCTCGAGACTTCTGCCGGCTTTGCGGCAGTCCGCGCCTCGACTTGCTCAGCTTGGTCTTGTTTCTGCTGCCTCACCATAGCCTTTGGCGCAGCCTTCTGTGCCGGCTCCGGTCGCGGGCTTAACGAAACCGATTCCTGAAGCGGCCGTGCTTTAGAGGGAGCCGTTTCGGCGTCAGACGGCGTGTTTTTGTTATCCGGGACCGATCGTTCGACCATAGATTTTGCCGCGGCGGCACGCAGAGCGGTTTTCTCCGCCGTATTGGTTGAAATTTTTTCAGTAGATGACTTCGTAGCTGTATTACTCACAGGTTCGCGAGCCGTCACATCCAAACTTTTCTCGACCGCCGTCGCGGGGGCTGTGGTTGGCTCCAGTTTCGGTTTGGCAGTTTCGATCTGTGCTTTGGCTGTTTCGCGAACACTCGCTGTCTTCTCGGCTGCCGGCTTCGAAGCCGCGCTCTCGGATGTCACCGCTTCGTTTTTGCTCGTTTTGAGCGGTTGCGCACCGGCCTTGCTTATCGTACTGGTTTCGCGCGCGCTCGTTTCGCGGGCTGAGTCGTTCTTTGTTACCATCTGCGGTATCGAGATCGTATCCGTTTCGTTTCTGGATGGAACAGAAGTATTTTTGGCAGGTAGTACATTTACGGGTTCGCCAGCTTTTTCATTGAGCTCACTTGGCTTCGGAGTCTCCACTTGCGGTTTCACTTGACCTACAGAAATTTCTGCAACCGGTATTTTAGCTTTTTCGAAGGACGAAACTTTGGTCGGTTGCGCAACGACAGATGATTCGACGGTTTCCGGCAGTTTTTTTTGCGGTTCTTCGATACGCGCGTTTACAGCTGGTTCGGGCAGGACGGACGATTGTAGAGTAGTCGCCGCGGCCTGTTTTTCCATCGCGCTGTCCGGTGTTTTCGCTCGCGAATCGGTTAGTTGCTTGGTTTCGATCTTCTTGTCCGGCCTATTCGGTGTCGAAACTTTAGATTCAGTTATCTTTTCTGTTGCCGACCGGCTCGACTGAAGACGCCCTTTAGGATCGGTGGTAGCTGCGCTTGTAATACTGGGGGACTTGTCTCCACCGACGAGGGGCGCCAGTTCTGCGCTTTTATTCTCATCATTTTTCAGTGGCTCGAGTGAAAGAACAACTTCGGGCTCTTGCTTGGTCAATTCTGCTTCTATGCTTGGTATCGGTTCGACGGCTGAATCGTTCGCTTTCGCACGCTCTGCTTTCGCCGTCTCTGTCAGTTGATTCGTCGCCCCCGGCGATAGCTGCGAGTTGGCCACCGGTGCGGCCTTACTCGGCTTCGAGTCCGCAGTTACGGTTAGATTATCTTCACGTATAGCTGGACGAACATCCGGGTGCGTATCCTGCGGCCGGTATGAAACAAGCGTCAGTGGCCGATCTTCTTCTTCGCCGAAAATAACCGCATCCGCCAGCAGCTCATTTTGTTTGATTTCGCTCTTAAGATAAGTTCGAACTTTGTCTTTGGGCAGATAAATAATTGCTCGGGCCAGTATGACGCGATTTCCCGCTGGATCAGCGACAACATTGCGCCACGCCAAATTCAAGCCGTAACCGGCCAACTCGCCGTCCTGATACAGTTCGCCATCGCCGCTAAGGATGCGCAGCAGGTCAAATCCGTAAAGCGAGAATAGCCGCTGAACCTTTTCGCTGTAATCACCTTTGGTTTCGAATGTTTCAGGAGTAGCCAAGACGACTTCCAGATAGCGTTCGTCAGCCGTTTTAGTTGCAGAATGGGTGAAAAACCCGATGCCACCGACCGATGCGATATTGTTGGCGAACTGAAGCGGCGCCGTTTTGGGATTTCGTACTACTTGTTCGATAATGCGGTCCAGGTTTTCTTTGTACTTGGCGGCGAGATATTTTGCCTTGGCCGTGCTGTAGTAAGAAAGCGGAGTGCTGATCAGGCCGCTAGGAGCCGGTTTCTTTACACTCCCACCATCCTGCATCGTGCAGCCGAAAAATAAGCATGACAAACTTACGAGAACGACAGAGATCTTTCTTATTGGCATAGGGATCCTTTCGGCCGGAGTGCAGTGACTGTTTCCTTGACAGGTTGGGCCGATCACTTATAATGAAGCGTTTTTTCCGTAAATGCCGAAAATATAGACGTTACTAGAGATAAACACAAGAAATTTTTTAATCCCACGAGCGACTCAAATGGCGATTGGCGAGCTTCTATTGGCGAAGGGAATCATCACAGAAACGCAGCTCAGAGCTGTGCTACAGCAACAAAAAATCGCCGGTGGCCGAGTGGGCGACAATCTTGTTGCCCTAGGTTATATCAGCCGGCAGGACCTCGAAACGATTCTGCAGGAGCCTCCCCCCGTTGCAAAGAGCGTCGAAGATACCGGCCTTGACGGCAATTTTCTCTTAAATTGTCTGCTTCGCGCAATGTACATTTCGGCATTACAAACAATCCCGGAGATTTCCGATCAGATCAAACTTACGCGCGCTGTCGTCGAGGAGCTACTAAATTTTGCTAAAAAAGAAGCGCTAGTAGAAATTCGCGGGCCTTCGGAAAAAAATTACAATATTATGCGCTACGCTCTGACAAACGCCGGCAAGGAGCGCGCCAGTGAAGCGTTGCGACGATGCGAATACATTGGTCCGGTGCCGGTCCCGTTGGAGACTTACCAGACCCAGGTTCAAAAGCAGACGATCACTAATGAAGTCATCAGCATTGACAAGCTCAAAAAAGCTATGTCGCATCTGGTGCTCTCTGAGGACATCGTACGCCGGCTCGGTCCCGCGTCAAACTCAGGCCGAGCAATTCTGATTTATGGAGCAGCGGGCAATGGCAAAACTTCCATTGCCGAGGCGTTGGTCGGGGCCTTCGAGCAACCGGTTTATATTCCGTACGCGATTGAAGCAGACGGCCAGATTATCAAAATCTACGATCCCTCGGTCCACGTCTGGTTTCCGGCCGGCGATCAAGCCAATGGACACTCGAATCCGATTTTTCTGCCTCATTTAGAGCACGATCCGCGCTGGGTCCGATGTAAACGGCCCTACATTATCTCTGGCGGTGAGCTTACCCTTGAAATGCTGGATCTGGACTTTGATCCGCATTCTAAATATTACGAGGCGCCGCTGCAGATGAAAGCGATCGGCGGTATTTTCGTCATTGACGACTTCGGCCGGCAACGCGTGCGTCCGCACGAGCTCCTCAATCGCTGGATTTTTCCCTTAGAGAGAAAAATCGATTACCTGACGCTGCATACAGGAAAAAAGTTTGCTTTATTGTTCGACCAACTGGTAATATTCGCGACGAATTTTCCTCCTGAGGAACTCATGGATCCCGCGCAACTGCGACGGGTGCATTACAAGATGAAAATCAATCCTCCCAGCGCAGAGGAGTTCAGAGAGATTTTCCAGCGAATTTGCGATTCCTACGGTTTGGAATTCTCCGAAGAGACTATGGCTTACCTGCTCAACTCCTTCTACATCAAGCACAAGATTCCCTTTGCAGGCTTTCACCCCAAATTTATCGCCGAGCACGTCATCGCAGCTTGTAATTACCTCGGTACTCCGGCGCGTATTTCGCGCCAGCTCTTGGCTGACTCACTGGAAAATATGGTTATTCTGCCGAGCAGTCCGAGCCCCGAGTAACTCATCGATGGTGAAACCGCTCGCCCTGATTATCCAATCCAACGAAGGATCGTTGGCTGGTATTTCCAAGCTCGTCGAAAGCCGTGACTGCTCCGTCCATTTCAGTCGGACGGTCAGCGATGCAGAGCGCGTATTGACTGCATTTCCGGCCGAGCAGCAGAAATTCATCTTCGCCGAGCTTGCAGTTTGCCAGGGCTCAGACTGGAATAACTTTACAGCCCGTCTGCGAGAACACTGCGCAAACCTGGCGCTGATCTGCTATGACCCTCGTAACCTTCAAGGACTTTATGGCCTTTTCGGGCAGGTCAATTTACCTCCGGTTGATCTGAGCCATCCCCATGCGCTCAAACCGCCGACCATGATCGGCGATACGCCGCAGTTTTACGAAGTCCTTAATCTTGCCAACCGATACGCTATGCACGACATTACAGTTCTAATTACCGGCGAGACCGGTACGGGCAAGGAAGTGATGGCCCTATACATTCACGCCCGCGGTCCACGGGCGGACAAACCCTTCGTCGGCTGTAATATGACGGCGATTCCCGAAACGCTCGTAGAGAGCGAGCTGTTCGGCTATGTAAAGGGCGCGTTTACCGGCGCAGACCGCAATAAGAAAGGCTTTATCGAAGCGGCGGAGGGCGGAACCTTATTTCTCGACGAAATCGGCGATCTAGCGCCATCGATACAACTCAAGCTCTTGCGATTTCTGGAAACGCGGCAATACTATCGCGTCGGCGAACCCACGCCAAAAACCAGCGACGTCCGCATTATTGCGGCCACCAACAAAGAGCTGGAAGAAGCAATTCAAGGTAACGGCTTTCGGAAAGATCTTTACTTTCGGCTCAACAGCGCACGCATTATTTTGCCAGCACTGCGAGATCGTCGAGAGGACATGATTCTCCTGATTGCGAATTTTGTCTACCAGGCTTGCAGCCAATTTCAGAAACCTCTTAAAAAGCTGACTAGCTCAGCTAAAGCATTGTTCCTGGATTATCCGTGGCCCGGTAATATCCGCGAGCTCAAGAGCGTCATCGAAAGCGCTGTTATGGTTTCGGACGGCGACTATATCACGATTAGCGATCTACCCATGAACTTGCAGCACTACGCAACTGGCCATCGTGAAGAGATCGGTACGCGCGCCATTCGGAACATTGAGGAGGGAGAACGAAGCGTTATCGAAGAAGCCCTTCGCCAAACCCATGGAAATAAAGCCAAAGCTGCCGAGGCGCTTGGGATTTCCACCCGGACGCTTTACCGTAAGCTGGAGAAATTCGCGCTCGCGACCTCGTGATCTCCGGAATTCCTTGCAGGCTGTGCAATTAGATTCGCACTGGACGCGTGCAGGGAAGCAACTCAGTGAAATAAGCCCAGCGCATTGCCTGCGCTCAACTCTATTTTCGTCCTATCAGCGGATAGCCATCGCGGTATTTATAACCTGCAGCCTTATAATTTGCCCCTCGCTCACGCTAGCAGCTTATTCGGAATCTGCTGAACCCAGCTCAACGTCCCCGAACCTTGGCGCAATATCGATCTACTCGGCACCGGACGAGGCCTCCCTTCGATTAGGAACACTGGCGCCCGGCGAAACTGCCACGCCAATAGCTGAAACACAGGCAGCAGGCGGTGAGAGATGGTTTTTAATCAAGAGCAAAGCAGCGATTACAGGTTGGATCAAGCAGAGCGAGAATGACCAAGCCAAAAAAATCGACAACTTTTTCAAGTCGCGGCCTGCGGAAAACGTCGGTGTTCCAGTCGCCATTCCGAATCTGTCGTCAGCCGCAGCACCACGGGGGACGATCTTTGTCCCAGTGCTAACCGCTGGTCCTTCTGCAATTGTGACAGTCACTCTCAACCAAACGATCACAGGCAATTTGATGCTGGATACGGGGGCGACTCACACGGTAATTTCACAACGTCTCGCGGGAACCTTGTCCCTACGCCCGGTGGGCAGGAGTGCAGTCCAAACAGTCGGAGGCGTGATCGCAGTTACGATTTCACGACTCCGTTCGCTGAAAGTAGGTGAAGCAGAAGTTAACGACTTGCTGATTATAGTTCACGACTTCTCTCCCGATCCGAGAATCAATGGCTTACTGGGTATGGACTTCCTCGGCCGCTATCGCTTCGGACTAGATGCACAACGTCAAGTTTTGGTTCTTTCTCCCCGATAGCGTAGTACGATTTCGTAGAAAAACTAAAAAGATAGCTGCATTTTTTCACGTACATTTTTGTTCATGCTGAACAGAAATGGTGGAACGTTGAAGTATTTGTGAGACACAGAATCGATTGATTCCGCTGAAAACGCAAACCCTTTCGCAGCGGTCATTTGTGGCAACTGTTTTGCTTTGTTGAGGACAAGTCTTCCAGTCGCGCACATGATGGTGCGGAAAAAGACTCAACTAACCCGATGCTGACAGTACACAGACAAGAGCCCCAGCCAGGAGCAGCTTCGCTCGCCTCAGGCACGCAAGCGGACGGATTCGCCAAAGTGCTGACCTCGATTCAGGGACTACAGCAGAGGCTTGACGGTTTTTCGCTTGAAGAAGCCAGCCAGGCTGAAGCGAACGTTGACACAATCGTTCGACAGCTTTGCACTATCCGAGCGAAACTTAGTCGGGTAACCGAGCTAAAGCATTTTGTCGCTTCCGCCAATTGGATGATCAGTGAGATCCCGGAACAGAATTTTGAGCGTGTAGACCTCGACGGACTGGAAGATCACCCTCAATTGCACGCAATCATTCAGGCGAGCAAACTGATCCGCGTCCACAAGCTGATGCAAGCCACAAAGGCCGGCGCTGAAGCGCTGCCGATTCACGACGAAGCCACCACTCTTCAGATCCCAAGTCCAGAGACCTCCAGTTTCTCGACAGCAGCGTCGAGCTTAGCAGCACCATCGCAGCCATCACCAGCCAGTCCGACACAAATGGACCTGCACGAGACGCAAACCGTGGGTTTGGAACCGACCACTGAAAATCTTCCTGGGGGAGACTGGGTGTTTAGCGCTGATACG
>Ga0207701_10007487_pt1 | contig 10855 bp, 5 predicted proteins | sample KBSSwiSSwithPhiX_FD_184294 | JGI IMG/M metagenome (GOLD analysis project Ga0207701, IMG submission 184294) | Switchgrass rhizosphere bulk soil microbial communities from Kellogg Biological Station, Michigan, USA, with PhiX - S5 (SPAdes) (version 2) | ecosystem: Environmental > Terrestrial > Soil...
CACGCGGCGCGGAGATATCGACGAACTTCTACTGGCTCTCTTCACGTCCCGACGATCTCGACTGGGCCGGGACGAAGTGGTACTACACACCGACCAGGCGCCACGAGGACCTCACTGCGGTCACACGCCTCCCCGCGACCCGCCTGGCGATCGCGACCGAAGATGCCGAACTACTGCAGCAATTGCTGACTAACCATTACGACTATACGAACAGTACGGTGGCTAAGTTTATTCTTGATGATTTTGATAACCAGATGAAGAATTTCATCAAGGTTTATCCGAAAGATTATAAAAAGGTGATCAGGATGAAGCAGGGAGAAAAGATCAAGGTGTAAGCGAGAAGCGAGAAATAGGAATATTCTCGTTTGTCGATTTGGGGGAACTGAACGGAATCGAAAAAATTAATAAAAGCAAGGAAATATATACAATGGGCAAACCAACAGGATTTTTGGAATTTTCGAGGGAGATGCCGTCAAAGCGTTCGGTAAAGGAGCGTGTAAATGACTACAGGGAATTCATTGAAAAATATCCGTCACAGAAACTGAACCAGCAGGCGTCACGTTGTATGGATTGCGGCGTTCCATTCTGCCATCATGGATGTCCTCTTGGTAATATCATTCCTGAATTCAACGATGCTGTTTACAGGCAAAGCTGGAGAGAGGCGTACGAAATACTTGCCTCTACAAATAATTTCCCTGAATTTACCGGGCGAATTTGTCCAGCTCCATGTGAAAGCTCATGCGTGCTGGGAATAAATCAACCGCCTGTAGCGATCGAAGAAATAGAAAAACATATTATAGAAATAGCCTTTGAAAAAGGGTTCGTGAAGCCACATAAACCAAATCTCAGAACAGGCAAAAAAGTGGCTGTGGTTGGATCGGGGCCTGCGGGCATGGCTGCCGCGGCGCAATTAAATGCTGCAGGGCATTCCGTAACCGTTTTCGAACGTGATGATGCGCCGGGAGGATTATTACGTTATGGGATACCTGATTTCAAACTTGAGAAATGGGTCATTGACAGGAGGATTGCAATAATGGAAGAAGAAGGGATAGTGTTCCAGTGTAACGCTGAAGTAGGCGTTAACGTGAGTGTGAACGACCTGCTCAGGCAATTCAGTGCTGTAGTACTTACCGGTGGTTCTACAATCCCAAGGGATCTTCCTGCTCCGGGTAGAGATCTTAAAGGAATTCATTTTGCGATGGATTTCCTTAAACAACAGAATAAAAGAGTAAGCCGCTTGCTGGATAAAAATGAAGAACCGATAATGGCCACTGGAAAACATGTTGTGGTGATCGGTGGAGGTGATACCGGTTCCGACTGTGTAGGCACTTCAAACAGGCATGATGCTAAATCCATTACTCAATTTGAGCTTTTACCAAAGCCACCTGATGAGAGAACAATGCAGATGCCATGGCCAACCTACCCGATGGTGCTGAAAATCTCGAGTTCGCATGAGGAAGGCTGTGAAAGGCAGTGGGCCGTAAACACTAAAGAGTTTATCAGCGATGGCAATGGTAATATTAAAGCGCTTAAAATAGTTGACCTTGAATGGAAGACGGGGGAGAATGGCAGAGCTCAGTTCGTGGAGATTGAAAATTCGGCCAGAGAAATCCCATGCGACCTTGCTCTGCTTGCTATGGGCTTCGTTCATCCACAACATGAAGGTTTGATTAATGACCTGGCTGTGGAACTTGATGAAAGGGGCAATGTCAGAGCCAGTGAAAAATTGTACCAGACCAATATCCAGAAGATCTTTACTGCCGGTGACATGAGGAGGGGACAATCCCTTGTAGTTTGGGCTATCAGTGAAGGAAGGGAATGCGCGAGGAAAGTAGACGAATTCCTTATGGGGCATTCAGTGCTAGAAACCAGGGATGAGAACCTGATAGCGATATAAGAGACGTTTCACCCATTATATAATAATATATATACCCCGATTAAGATAAAATCGGGGTTTTTTCATGCCTGAATCGCTAAACTTTTCAACAATTGCCTGTGTATAACAAAATTTACAGATAAAGTAGCTGATTCTTATATATAATGATTAATAAAATATAATTCTTTAAGTTATTTTTTCCGTAGAAATGTATATTTTTAGGTTAGTATATTAATATATTATTTTTTTGAATATTAACAACTAAAAATGACAACAGGTATGAGAAAACTAACAATCAAACAGGTAGCTCCTTTCCTTATTCTATGTGCTTTAGCTGTTGCCGCAATGTTTATCGCCCCGACGGCAGATTACGTGCCCGGACCTAAAGATCCACAGTATAATACTTCGGATATAGCTTGGGTGCTGGTATCAACTGCGCTTGTATTTCTTATGACTCCGGGTCTTGCCTTCTTTTACGGAGGTATGGTGCATCGTAAGAACGTTATTTCAACAATGATCAAAAGTGTGGTAGCCGCAGGGGTGGTTGGCGTACTTTGGATCACTGTAGGATTCAGCTTAAGTTTTGGCGAATCCATTAATGGATTGATTGGCAATCCAACAACTTATTTATTTTACCATGGCGTTAAATCAAGCGCCGCCTGGCCTCTGGCTAACACAATACCCCTGACGCTTTTCTCTCTCTTCCAACTCATGTTCGCGATCATTACTCCCGGGCTGGTTGTAGGAGCAGTTGCTGAAAGGATCCGTTTTACCGGTTATATCCTTTTCATCGCCCTGTTCAGCTTATTGGTATATGCTCCTCTCGCACACTGGTCATGGCATCCCGACGGATTCCTGGCTAAGATGGGTGCCTGGGACTTTGCAGGTGGTACTGTTGTACACATTTCAGCCGGTTGTGCTGCCCTTGCCGGAGCAATTGTTCTGAAAAGAAGGAAATCTCACATTGAAAAAAGAGAGATTCCTCCTGCCAATGTACCTTATGTATTGATAGGAACCGGTCTGCTCTGGTTCGGTTGGTTCGGTTTCAATGCGGGTTCAGCAGTAGGTGCAACTCCACTTGCAGTTAATGCATTCGGAACAACAAACACAGCCGCTGCAGCAGCAGGTCTGGCCTGGATGTTCTTCGATGTACTGAAAGGTAAAAAACCATCTGTTCTCGGATTCTGTATAGGTGCCGTTGTAGGACTTGTTGCCATTACTCCTGCAGCAGGTTATGTAGGCATCCCTCAAAGTATAATCATCGGTCTTGTAGCCGCACTTATTTCCAACATCGTTATAGGGATCAAGCAGAAATCAACACTTGATGATACACTCGACGTATTCCCCTGTCATGGTATAGGTGGTATGGTCGGTATGCTGTTGACCGGTGTATTCGCTGCTCCTCTTGTTCATGGAATTTCAGGTGGTCCCCAGGGATGGTTTTACGGCAACCCGGCATTCTTCCTTATACAGCTTAAAGCAATGTCTATAGTTGCAGTATACGCATTTACTGTTTCGTTCCTGATCTTTAAATTCATCAACTTCGTTCTGCCACTTCGAGTTACTTCTGAGGAAGAAGAACTTGGACTGGATTCAACACAGCATGATGAAAAATATCTCCAGGGTACACTTCTGGTTACCCCGGGTACATCAACAACAAACGGAAAATTCAAAGATGCTGACATTATTAGAGAATCAGAAGTAGTGAACTTTTAAGTTCACTGCTTCTCCTCACTCTTTGAAATGTTCTCCTATTTAGAAAACAGAAAAGGTACGGCCATATGATGAACTTCTGATACAAGTTCAAAGGCCATACCCTTTCCTGTTAACACTTAAAAACTAATCGCAATGTTACAAAAATTATTTGCAACGTCTCTGGCACTCGTATGTTTTATCGGATCGTATAGCCAGGATTCGGTTGTTGCAGCTACTGAAGAACCAGCTCCTAAACCAGTAATCTCAGGATCGGTCGATGTTTATTACAGGTACAATTTCGCTAATGCAAAAAATGTAAACGGAGGAACAACAAATAATTTTACCAGCTTTACCAACAGCCAGAATTCATTTGAACTGGGAATGGCCTCTGTAAGACTTGATCATTCTGTCGGCAAGGTGAGCGTTGTTGCTGATCTCGGTTTCGGTAAAAGAGCCGAGGATTTTTCTTACAACGACGAAAAAACCATGATGGCCATCAAACAGGCTTACGTCAGTTACCAGGTAACTGATAAACTGAAATTGACAGGCGGTTCATGGGCTACTCATATAGGTTATGAACTTGTGGATCCTTATCTCAATCGTAACTATAGTATGAGCTATATGTTCTCTTTTGGTCCATTCTTCCACACTGGTATTAAAGCGGAACTTGCTGCAGGAAAAAGCGGATTTATGGTTTCCATAGTAAATCCAAACGACCTGAAAACAGCCAGCTTCCAGCAGAAAATGCTTGGTGCGCAGTATAGCTATTCTGCAAGCGACAAATGGAAATTTTACCTGAACTATATAGGAGGCAAGCTCAGCGAAGAAGTCAATCTTCAGCAGGTTGATGCTGTGCTCACTGGTGTGATCACCGATAAATTCAGCATCGGGTATAATGGTACCATACAGTATCAGAAAGGTAAAGACAGCGTTGGTAAATATGGTCGTAATGACAACTGGTGGGGATCGGCTTTGTATTTCAACGTTGATCCTTCCGCGAAAGTGGGACTTACCCTGAGAACAGAATATCTCGGCGATAAGAAGAGCGTTCTAGGATTTAGCGGGAATATTTTTGCAACAACATTATCTGCCAACCTGAAAGTTGGTCCGCTTGTTTTCGTTCCTGAATTAAGATTGGAGAATGCAAGTGAGGAGATATACGTTAAGAATTCCGGCGAAGGTACCAAGAGTACATTTACGGGATTACTGGCAGCAGTGTACAGGTTTTAATATATAAAGAAATCTGATTTTTTTAATTTGGTTCGTGAGTATTCAAAAAAAGGAGCGTCCCGTAAGGCGTTCCTTTTTTTGACCTTTCACTTTCCCGCTTACACGCTGTTCCTCCCGGCATTAATAATCCCAAACGAACTACGTATCACGAGCTTGCCATAAGTATCTTTCAACGGACTTGATACATTATTTTCATCTATCTCACGGATACGCGACATTGCATACTGCTGTATAGTAGTCAATGGCAACACGATCCTTTCACGCATCTGTATAGACAACTGCTCAATAGGATAATCAGCCATCAACTCATTCTTGCCGGAAAGCTGAAAAATATATCTCATCGTGAGCTCATACTCATCATGAATCATATTGTATAATTCACCATAACGCGGATGGCGGGCGAGAAACTCCGTAAGGGGGAAGTAACATTTTTTCATCGCCATCTCACAGTTATCAATAAGCGTTTTAAAAAACATGGATCGCTGGTAAAGCTGCTTCACTTCTGCCCATTTACCTTTCTTCTCCATTTGCTGCAAAGCCATCCCCACTCCATAATATCCCGTTACATTCTGTTTTAGCTGGCTCCACGCACCCACATAAGGTATCGCACGCAGATCCTTTAATTGAAATTTGGAGGATGTTCCTCTTTTGGACGGACGGCTGCCGATATTCGTTTCACCATAATATTTCAAAGGACTCACATGCGCGAGATATTCAAGAAAATCAGGATGGTCTTTCAATTCAATGTATGATTTGAAGCTATCGTCTGCCAGCTCTTCCAGCAGTTTTTCATCATCAGCCTCAAGCGTTATAGACCTTTTGGAAAATAAACTGTTGGATATGCCAGCATGGATCAGCTGCTCGATATTGTATTGCGCTGAATCAATGGTGCCGAAGTTTGAGCTAACCGTTTGTCCCTGTATCGTCAGTTGAATTTCTTCATTGGAAATATTCTTTCCCATAGAAGCATAGAACTTATGTGTTTTACCACCACCACGTGCCGGAGGGCCACCACGCCCATCGAAGAAAACTACATCCACATTATGATCTCTTGAAATTTTTGTGAGCTGCTCTTTGGCCTTGTATATGCTCCAGTTCGCCATCAGATAGCCACCGTCTTTCGTTCCATCGGAAAAACCAAGCATTATCGTTTGCTTCATTTTTCTCTGCTTCAGGTGGTTCATGTATTTTTTGTTCGAATACAGCTGATTCATGATTGGACCTGCATTTTTAAGGTCTTCCACGGTTTCAAATAACGGCACGATGTCTATAGTAAGATCTTCTTTCTTCCATCCTCCCAATAAAAACAATCCGTACACTTCAATCACGTTGAGCGCACTGTTGCACTGGCTGATGATGTAGCGGTTGCAACCTTCAATGCCATTGTATGTTTGTATCTTTTTAACAGCTCTTACAGATTCGATCGTGTCGCGGATGAGTTCATCTTCATATTTGTCCGATGAAATATCAGCTTCAGCGTCCATCAGCACATTGATCTTTTCTTCATCATTCAGCGAAGTATAATTTTTGGGCAGCACATTATCTTTTGAAACAATAGCCTCCAAAACTGTATTGTGAACGGAGCTTTCCTGGCGAATGTCGAGGGAAGCGAAATGCAAACCGAACACATGCACCTTGCTGATAAGGTTGTCCACCAGGTGCTGGAACAAACCATTGTGCTGGTAAATTAATATGTCGCGTATCCTTGAGAGTGAATCCAGTACGTCTTTTTTGCTAAGTTCAGTCCGGTGCCCCGGAATAAAGATGTTATCGTACAGCTTTATTTCCATGTCAGACAGAATAGTGTCTATCCCTTTAAAAGTAAGTCTGTGTTTGAGTCTGCGGACATCGAGATAGTAACATTTGATAATTCCACCGCGCAATGCATCAGCAACTTTAAGGGTGGTCGCAACATTCACATTAGGATTGCCATCCCTGTCACCACCGGGCCAGAATCCCATATTTATAATGGGGTTGTTCTCGGTCATTGCCTGCGGGAACTGGTTCTTGATAAATGAAATGATCCTTCCGGCAGCAGCATAAAATACATTTTCAAGGTACCAGATAAGGCTCATCGCTTCATCGTAAGGTGTAGGTTTCTCCTTATTGAAGAAGGGCGTTTTTCCGAGCTGCTGCAGGTACATGTTGATCTGGCTGGTATTGTTTTCTGCAAGCGCCTTTGCAAGATCGTTGATGATACCCAGCACGGCACCGGGATAAAACTGCGTAGGATGGGCGGTTAGCACAAGCCTTATCGCGAAATCCTTCAGCTTTTCGGTGAGTTCGGCTTCCTTTCCATATTGCACCACTTCCGATTCCAGATGTTTTAGGGTTCCCGCCCCATTGATGTCGTTCACATCCCTGAATGCTGCATCCTCGAGGGCATCGAAAAGCACCACCTGCCGTTCAACATATTGTATGAAACGGAAGAGGAGGTCGAGCTTGTCTTCTTCATTTGTAAAAGATGTATGCTTTTTGAAGAACTCCTGGATGATCCCTTCGGGGCTCATCTTCTTCTTATATCCTTCTTCGCAGTTGTTCAGTAATAAAGAAAGCAAAATGCCTGTCTTCTCTATCCGGTGAAAAGGGAGTGAAGTAAACAGGCTGTTATAGAGCTGAAACTTGATGCCCACGTTATTTTTAAATTGCTGCAATCCTTTGCTCGACTGATGATCCATTTTTTCTGATTGATTTTTAATATTCTGAGTAATTGGCGGGCAAGCTAAACGGGGGTCTAAAATAATTCATTTTTGGCGAAATCAGCGGAGGCTTGTGTTTATTTAGGGTCTTTTGCCTATCTTAGCTTCTCTTGAAAAATGATATACCTGGTCAACCATATTAATTTTTCTTCTCCTTTAGCGTCTGCTAACGGAGCAACTATTATTACATCTTCAACCACAACAACCCGCTAAGGGTTGTGCTATGTACATATAACAATCGGGCTTTGGCTGACAGCATCACACAGGTAAGTATTCTTTTCAATCAATTCAAACATTTATGCAGGTTTTAAAATTTGGCGGCTCTTCCGTTGCCAATGCAGAAAATATAAATAAGGTAGTTGCAATAGTTCAGCAATCTTCACAAAAAGATAAAACGGTTTTGGTTGTATCAGCACTTGGAGGCGTAACCGATCTGCTGCTGAGCGCTGCCAGGCTTGCCTCTAATGGCGACGAATCGTATGCCGAACAGTTGTCGGTCATTGAAAAACGCCATCTTACCGCTGTAACGGAACTTATTCCTGTTGCCCGGCAGAGCAGCATACTGAGCGCAATAAAAAAACAATGCAATGAAATTGAAGATATCTGTAACGGTATTTTCCTGCTACGCGAATTATCCGCTGCTTCGAAAGACCGTGTCGTAAGCTTCGGCGAACTGATGTCATCGCGTATCATCTCCGCCAAACTCAGCGCGGAAGGGATCGACAATTCATGGAAGGATTCAAGGGAACTGATTGTAACAGACCTGAATTATGGCAATGCAAAAGTTGATTTCGATAAAAGTAACGAACTGATCAATGGTTTTTTTAAAACGGCTACAGAAAACGTGGTGGTATTGCCGGGATTCATAGCATCGGGTCCAACACAAACCACAACAACTCTTGGCCGTGGGGGATCTGATTATACTGCAGCAATTGTTGCCGCCACTCTCGATGCAAAGATCCTTGAGATATGGACCGATGTGTCGGGCATCATGACTGCCGATCCTAACAATGTTACCAACGCAAAGATCATTTCGCATATATCTTACCAGGAAGCGATGGAGCTTTCACATTTCGGCGCAAAAGTTATCTATCCGCCGACTATTCAGCCTGTGCTTAAGCGCAACATTCCGGTAAGGGTTAAGAACACTTTCGCGCCTGGTGACGAAGGAACATTGATAGATAGTTCCGCGGCTCAAAATGGAAATATCATCAGGGGAATTACATCTATCAACAATATAGCGTTGCTTGGACTTGAAGGAAGCGGCATGGTAGGCATTCCGGGTTTCTCGAAAAGATTATTTGAAGCACTTGCAGGCGCCAGTATCAATGTGATCATGATCACGCAGGGATCTTCTGAACATTCAATTTGCGTTGCCGTAGAAGAATCATATACAGAACGCGCAAAAGAATCGATTGACAAAGTTTTTGAACAGGAAATTGCGGCCGGACAGGTTGATCCACTGATCGTGGAAACAATGCTTTCAATCGTTGCAGTGGTTGGAGATCATATGAAGAACCATCCTGGCATCAGCGGTAAAATGTTTGGTGCACTCGGAAGAAATGGTGTGAACGTACGGGCCATCGCTCAGGGATCTTCTGAAAGAAATATTTCAGCCGTGATCTACAATTCTGATGTAAAGAAGGCTATCAACGTATTGCATGAAGAATTTTTTGAAACATCATACAAGCAGGTAAACCTTTTTGTGGCAGGTGTAGGTAATGTGGGCAGCAGGCTTCTCGCGCAATTACAAAAACAGAAAAAATATCTCTTCGACCATCTTCGGTTACAGGTGAGGGTTGTAGGACTTGCCAACAGCAAAAAAATGGTGTACAATGAAAACGGTATTGACCTGGTTAGCTGGAAGAAGGAACTCGACGGAGGAGAAGCGATGAGTATTGAAAGCTTCATAGAAAATATCAGGGGAAAGAATTTACGGAATTCGCTTTTTGCAGACGTTACAGCTAACCCCGAGCTTGCTGAACATTATGATAAGCTCCTGTCAAAAAGCATATCGGTGGTAGCATGCAATAAAGTTGCAGCATCATCTTCATTTGAGTATTATAAAACTCTCAAAGATCTTGCGAGAGAATATAGTGTTCCCTTTTTATTTGAAACGAATGTTGGTGCGGGTCTGCCCGTTATAGGGACTCTTAACGATCTCCTGCGCAGCGGCGATAAGATAAACAGGATACAGGCGGTACTCAGTGGTACACTTAATTTTGTATTCAATAATTACAAAGGAGAAAAACCTTTTGCGGATGTTGTAAAACAGGCCCAGGATGAAGGCTATACTGAACCCGATCCCCGGCTGGATCTGAGTGGTAAGGATGTGATGAGAAAGATAATGATACTCGCACGTGAGGCCGGTGAGCATATTGAGATGGAAGACATAGCGAACGAAACATTTATGCCTGAATCGTGCATGACAGGTTCAGTGGATGATTTTTATAAACAGATGAGAAAAGAAGAAGATCATTTTAAAAAGATTTATAAGTCTGCCGCAGATAATGGAAATAAACTGAAGTTTGTTGCCTCTTATGAGAATGGAAGGGCACAGGTTGGACTGAAACAGATCGATTCTCAACACGACTTTTATCATTTATATGGGAAAGACAATGTAGTGTTGTTTTATACTGACAGGTATGTGGAGCAACCATTAGTGGTGAAAGGTGCGGGAGCGGGCGCGGAAGTAACGGCTTCAGGAGTTTTTGCGGATATTATAAGAGCGTCGAAGATATGATAAATAAAAAGTGAAAAGTGAAAGGTGAAAGGTGAAGGACGTCTGCCGAAAAAAATAAGTATGAATAAAATTATAAAAGTGCTGGCTCCTGCTTCAGTCGCGAATCTTGTTTGCGGTTTTGATGTGCTGGGCATGTCGCTCTCAGATCCGGCTGATGAAATGATCATGAGCCTGAGTAATACTCCCGGCATTCAAATTACGCATGAAGATGAATATGGACTGCCCGAAGAAGCAGAAAAAAATGTTGCAGGTGCGGCATTGATAGAGATGATGAAACACCTTGATCCTTCAACCGGATTTTCTATCAGGGTAAATAAGAAGATCAAGCCGGGAAGCGGATTGGGGTCGAGTGCTGCAAGTGCAGCGGGTGCTGTGGCAGGAGCAAATGCTTTGCTTGACAACAGGTTTTCGAAAGATGATCTTGTGCGGTTTGCGATGTCCGGAGAAAAGCTTGCATCGGGTGTTAAGCACGCAGATAACATTGCACCATGCCTGCTCGGCGGCATTACCCTCATCAGGTCGATCATGCCGCTCGACATTGTTTCACTTTCATTTCCCAACCTCTATGTGACAGTTGTGCACCCACAGATAGAAGTGAAAACATCAGATGCA
>Ga0207701_10007488_pt1 | contig 10852 bp, 13 predicted proteins | sample KBSSwiSSwithPhiX_FD_184294 | JGI IMG/M metagenome (GOLD analysis project Ga0207701, IMG submission 184294) | Switchgrass rhizosphere bulk soil microbial communities from Kellogg Biological Station, Michigan, USA, with PhiX - S5 (SPAdes) (version 2) | ecosystem: Environmental > Terrestrial >...
CGCTGACCGATGGCCTCGACGCGATCGTGAAGGCGTTGTGGCCGCCGTAACGCAAAACGGAAGTTCGGCGGTCACTCCGCAGCGAACGAGATGATGGAGCGTTCGTATTCACCCGATCCCATTCGCCCTTCGGCAAAGATCTTGTGCTCCGCAATCCAATCGAACGACTGTTCGAAGACTTCCTTCGAATAAGTCTCGAAGACGATCCGCTCGCCCGGACCCCAACGGCGTGTATCCATGACGGCGTGGAAACGATCCGGGAATTCGTTCTTGTAGTAGTGGGTGTAGAGTTCGGGCCGGAGGTCGATATCGCGTTGCGCCCTTCGCAATGCGCGGAAGAAGCGCCGGACGTCCTCTGGATCGACCTCACCCTTGATCATGGCCGCAATCATGAAGGTGGTGTCGATCACTTTGCGGAAGCCCAGTTGCTCGGCCAGATAATACGGCCCATTGAACAGCGCCGCGGCCGGGCTTTTGCCCTCGAGCAGAAGCTCCATCCGGTGAAACAGCATGCCGTCTTCGAACGTCAGGTTGATCTCGCTTGCCGCCATGTACTGTTCGAGTGCCTGGATGGTCGAATAATGGCTTCCCGACTGAAACCCGACTGATATCGGCACGCCCGCAAGGTCTGCCGGGGTACGCACCGGGGAATCCGCGGGCACAAAGATGCCTGAGGGCGCCACCGAATAGACGTCGGCATAGAGCTTGGCGTGGCCGTTGGAAGCCGCCACGTTCACCGTCCAGTGACAGGCGCAGCTCACATTGGCTTCGCGGCCCTTTTCGATGCTCTGGAAGGCGCCCTGATTGGCCTTGTTGTGATGCTGCCCCTCGGTGGAGCGGATCAACTCGCGAAATTCATAGTCGAGACCTTCGGCGCGGAAATAACCCTTCTCATCGGCGACCCATTCCTGCAGGCGAAAATGCGGCTCGATGATGAACTGGCTCATGGCGTATCTCCTTGAAGCTTGACCGTCGAAGGCTTTTTATTCGGCAGCGAACCGCGCTAAATCGCCTCCACCCCGCACCACTCCGCGATGAACAGCGCGGTGGCCTTGGTCGATTGGCGTAGCGAGTCCAGGTCGACATACTCATTAAAGCCGTGCATCGCAGCGCCATTGGCGCCGAAGCACAGGCTCGGGATGTTGTAGTTCAGGCCGTAGAAGCGCGTGTCGGTCAACGCCGTGAAGACAAGGTCCTGCACTGCGCCGCCATAGACCGTGGTAAAGGCCTTGCCGAAGGCGGCTTCGGGTGCGGCTGAATCCTTCAGCTCATAGCCTTCCGACAGGAAGCCCGACCATTCGACGTCGGGCGGATTGTTGGAGAGGAAGTGATGGTCGCGCGAGGCCGCTGATATGCAGGCCAGAATCTCCTTCTGGCAATCGGCAACCGACCAGCCCGGCAGCACGGCAATGCGGCAGTCGACATCGCACCAGGCCGGCACGCTGGAGGCCCAGTCGCCGCCCTTGATAATGCCTGGGTTGAAATTGATCGGATGCGTCAGCGCTTTGTAATGACGATCGTCCTTGGCGCGCTCGTTCCATGCGGCCTCGAGCTTTTGCAGCGCGTGGACAAGATGATAGGCGGCCATGATGGCGTTGGCGCCGGAGCCGGCGTGCGATACATGCACCGGAATACCGCGCACCTTCAGCCGAAACCAGATCACGCCGACCTGCGCGCGCACCATGCGGCCGCCGGTCGGTTCGGGGATAAAACAGGCATCGGCCCGGTAGCCGCGCTGCAGGGTCGAGAGCGCACCGACGCCGGTACTCTCCTCCTCGATCACGGATTGGAAATGGATCCGCCCGGTCGGCCTGAGACCCGCCGCCTTGATCGCATCCAGTGCCGCGAGCGCACCGATCGTGCCCGACTTCATGTCGCAGGCGCCGCGGCCATACATTTTGCCGTCTTTCACGACCGGCGAGAACGGCGGCGTCTCCCACATATCGAGCGGTCCGGCCGGCACGACGTCGCAGTGGCCCTGCAAGATCAGCGATTTGCCGGCATTGGTTGACGGGCGATAGGTGCCGACCACCGTCCGCGCCTTGGAAAAATCATGTTCGATCGGACCGAATCCACGCAGATCCTTCAGATCCTCGACGTCGATATGCCAGTCATCGACCTCGTAGCCGCGCGCGCGCAACAGATCGCCCATCATGTCCTGACACGGCCCTTCGGCGCCGCGGGTCGAGGGAATCGCGACAAAGTCCCGGGTCATCGCAAGCTGCGCATCAAAGCCTGCATCGACGGCATCGAGGATTTTTTGCTTGTTAACGTTGGCGTTCATCGCGTGCTGGTTCCTTCCGGGCAATTTGAGGCCCAATCAAACCATACTTTGGACGGAACGCCAGCGCCTTGCATCGCTTTCAGAATCGCCGGCTCATCCATAAAGTCGGAGCCGCAAACGACGGTCCAGCGAACCGAATACGCCGAACACGGGAGGCCAAACTGGCGATCATGAAGGCGTCAGCGTCATCGACACTTGCATTGCCTGCCAGCCTCGTCCTGTGGCTGCTCGCAACACCTGCCGGAGCAGAACAGGTCTCGCGCGAGCAGGACATCCCTGATTTGCGGCTCGGCCAGCGCATTCTCGTCGACGACGGATCCTGCCCTCAAGGACAGATCAAGGAGGTCGCGGGCTCGCAGATGACGACGAGCGGCGTGCTGCGCACCCGCAAGTGCATTCCGCGGCTGGGCGTGAAACAGAAGCGATAAGACCAGCCGGACGCTCGTCACCAGCTGCCGTATTTGCCGACGATGCCACGCCAGACCGCGTCGCGCTCGGGACCAAGGGTTTCCTTGCCGACACTGGCGTTTTTGGCCACGGCGGTCACCACCATGACGAGCTTGAGTTCGGGATCGACAAAGATCGACTGGCCATAGACGCCGAGCAACGCGAACCTTCGTTTCTCACCCGGGAAAGGCCAGAACTGAAAACCGTATCCAAAATACGGTGTAGCCTTCCGCGGCTGGAACGCCGGCGGCTGCCGGCGCCAGTCGGTCGCATCAAGCAGATAGTCCTTGGGCACGATCTGCTTGCCGCCGACCACGCCGTCATTGGCCAACATCATTCCGAGGCGTCCGTAGTCGCGCAAGGTGGCATTGAAATTTCCAAACCCGCTTTCGGTGCCGTCGGCGCCCTTGATCCAGGTCGCATCGCCTTCCGCCCCTATCGGCTGCCATAGCCGCGCCGTCAGATACTCGCTGAGCGTGGTGCCGGTCACCGCGTGGAGAAGCACGGTCAGCACCATGGTTTCGCTGGAAGCATAGTGAAAGCGCGTGCCCTGCTCGGCTTCGCGCGTGTTGAATTCGCGCAAAGCCGCAATAGAGCCCTCGCGGCTTCGGGCAATCACGAACCGCGTCAGGTCGTCGTTACCGTCATAAGCTTCGCTGAACTTCACGCCGGACGACATTCGCAAGACGTTTCGTATCGTGGTCTCGCCATAGGCACTGCCGGCCAATTTTGGCACGTATTTGGAAACCAGATCGTCGAGCGAGGCGATTTTGCCTTCTGCAACCGCCATCCCGACGCCGAGGCTGACGATGGATTTTGCCATCGAATGCGAAATGAAACGGTCCGCCGGTTTACGGTCGTACTGGTAGCGCTCGAACAGGACGGCGCCGTCCTTGATCACCAGCAACCCGGTGACGCGCTGGTGCGCCAGAAAATCCTCGAGCGTCCAGGCCTGGTTTTCGAAGCGGTAGCCGAGCTTGACCTCGGTTGCAGCCTTGGCCAGCGGCAACGGCGACTGTGCTTTGTTGAGCGTATAATGCGGGAGTATCTCGTCGAGATGGCTGAACGATCCCACCCGCACGCCTTCATCGAAGAACCAGTTGGCGCGGGTGCCGACCGGGTAACCCTTTGCCTTGCCCAACAGTTCCTCATCGGGTGCGGCGAAGGCCGGGAATGCCAGCATCGCAACCAAACATGCAAGGAAAAAACGCACCGGCCGCATCGGTTGGCTCCCGCTTCGGAATCATCGGACGCCCATTGCCTTACAATGGCCGGCACCGACGAGTCGAGCCAATGACCATCGAGGCCGTCGGCAGGTTAACGGTCGTGATGGCGGATCAGTTGGTCGACGGCTCGAACATGCATTGCAGCGTCGGCTTGGCGATCTTGGTGAAGGTCGCGCCGATCTGGGACTGCTTTGCCGGCGGCACCCAATCGGTCTCGATCGTGGGCACGCCGGTCTCGCTGATGCCGCGGAGCAAGGCTTCGCGCAGGTCGTTATCCTCGACGGTTGCGGCCGCATAGTCGTGCAGGCAACTGCAAACGGTTTCGGGGTGCGCCCAGCGTCCCACCATATGGGGCGCGCATAGCCGCACGAACTCGCCGCGCGGATCAGGGAGCTTGAACAGGGAGCGGAAAGGGCTTTGCTGCAATTGCAGCTGGGCCTGCATTTGGGTTTGGGCCTGGGCGGAACCGCCGAGCAGGAAGGTCGTCAAGAGCGCGGCGCAACAGATACGTACGAACATACGGGGCCTTTACCGGAAAGCTGCGTGGGAGTTGTGCGCTGCGCTTATTTGGCGGCGACAACGATCGGCTGGGCCGGGATCGTAGACGGCGAGCCGCTGTAGGAGAAGGTGCCGATGCCCGGAACACCCTTATCGGACCAACCAGCGATCGAGGGGCCTGCCAGCACGAAGCCGAAGGCGAGGATGAAACTGATGGTCCGCATTTGACAGTCTCCGGTTTTGGTCCCGGCGGTCCCCGCCGTTTTGTTGGCAAGGTGATAACCAGCGGCTGTTTCCGGATATCTGCGCCAAAAACGGAAAATGGTTTCATGACGCCGGAGAATTGTTTCGTCGACCAGGCGGGACGAAACATTGGCTCAAAAAGTCTAATAATTTCAAACCGGTGATTTTCTGAAAACCGAGGTCAAACAAGGTATTTTCAGCCCCTTTGGCCTGGCTCAATGGACCAGCGGCAGTCGTTCACTGGCTGACCACAGCCACCAAATCGGGCGCAATCGGCGCCACCGGCGACCCGCAATAGGTAAAGGTCCCTACCCCGGCATGTCGCGGTCGTCACTGCCCGCCAGCGATGGGCCGGCCAGGACGAAAGCAAGGGAAAATGTGTAGCTGAGGACTCGCATCCGATATCTCCGCTCACCATCTGGAGGTGAGACGCCCTGGCGGGCGTTGGGGTTCGACGCGCGGCGGCGAGTCTTCTCTGCTGAACAGGCCGCTCGCAAACTGAGGCCAGGCCATGAACCGAACCATTGGCCCGGTCGCCTCAGTAGAACACCGTGCAACTTTGTGTGTGCTTGCGCGTTGGTATTCCTCTTCAACAAAGGATAGCCGTCGTGGGCAATGGCAACATCGGTGTTGGCAACACTGCAGCGCCCCGCAAATCCGGCCAGCAGATGGCCGGCGCGATGTCGCAGCAAAGCGCCCCCGTCATGGGTGACAATCAATGCTCCCCGCAAAAATTCGTGCGTCTTGTGGGCTGCCGCGATCCCAAGGCCAAACCCGGCTCAGAGGTTCGCCCATATCCCAATCCGCTCAAACGGTAAGCCCGGACGCTCCGTTTCCGGCCCGGATCACCGCATCACGGCTACTGGATGAATTCACCGCATTTCTGCACCGCGGCGTCGGCGGCCCCCCATGGCATGACCGGCACCGAGGAGGTCGAGTTTTTGGGCGAACCTTCGATCAGTTTGTCCGAATACACCATGTAGACCAGCACGTTCCGCTTGGGATCGCAGCCGCGGACGATTTGCATTTTCTTGAAGAACAGCGAACGGCGCTGACGGAACATGTCGTCGCCCTGCGACATCTTTGCCTTGAAGCGGATCGGGCCGATCTGGCGGCAGGCCAGGGAAATGTCCGAGACCTCCTCGGCAAGGCCGAGCCAACCCTTGTAACCGCCCTTCTCCGGCACCGTGAAGTGACAGGCCACGCCATCGATTTCAGGATCGTCGACACCATAGGTCGCGAGCTTGTCGTTCGGGCTTAGCCACTTGAACACCGTCGAGCGGCGGAAGATCAGGTCCGGCTCATCGGCGGCCGCGGCCGGCCCCGCCTGCCACAGCATCAGCGCCAATACCGTCAAGGCCAGATTCCTCCATGCCTTGTCGCACTTACCGATGGCCTTGAATGTCATTTCTATCTCCGCTGAGAAGCTCGCCGCCTATGTAGTGGCGGATAGCCGCACAGGAAGGCCGGTGGTCGCAACGGATTGCCGGCATTTAACGGAATGTGAGGCTTTTTTGCTACGCTTGGCGCGAAAAGTGATGGCATTAGCGGGCTTAGCTGGTGAACGCTTTTCGCGTCTGCGACAACAAATGATTATCGGAACAATGGATTCGGCGATCTGAATTCGAGGATTTGCGTGTGAGTGGGCATCGGATTTCGGGTTTGAGTAACGCAAGCACAGCCATTGTGAATCAACGCTTTTGGCAGATGGCGATTTTAACGGCGGCCGCCACCATTGGCGCCACTGCCCCTGCCGAAGCCGCGCTCTTTTACTGGCAGGATTCGGAGCCTGGATGGTACCGGCCTGCGCCTCCGGCTCAACCGCGGCCGCAACGCACCCGCACGCATTCGACCGGCAAGACCGCGGTCGCCGAAAAGGAAACGGGCGCCAAGCCGCAGGGACCGCTGATCATCACGATCTCGATCGACCAGCAAAAGGTCAGGATCTACGACGCCAACGGGTTCTTTGCGGAAAGCCCGGTGTCCACGGGCATGAAGGGTCATCCGACCCCGATGGGCGTGTTCAGCGTTATCCAGAAGCACAAGCTGCATCACTCCAACATCTATAGCGGCGCGCCGATGCCCTATATGCAGCGCATCACCTGGTCAGGCGTCGCGATGCATGCCGGCGTGCTGCCGGGCTATCCGGCCTCGCACGGCTGCATCCGCATGCCGATGGCCTTTGCCATGAAGATGTGGAACTGGACCAAGATGGGCGCGCGGGTCATCGTCACGCCCGGTGAGATGTCACCCGCGAATTTTTCCCATCCGCTGCTGGTCGCCCAAAAGGTCGTGCCGCAACCCGTCATTGCCGACGAGCCGAAGACGGACGCACCGGCGGTAAAATCCGACAAGGGCGCGAACGTGGGCGCCGCGACCAAGCTTACGAATTCCGAAACCAGTTTGGAGCTGCGACCGACTCTCGGGCATGCGATTGCGCCGCCGCTGCGCGAACAGACCCACACCGCCGATGCCCGCGCCGCCATGCCGGCGACCGATGCCGCAGTTACGATGTCCGATGCCTCGTCTTCCGAAGCCCCGCTTGCGTCGAATGCCAAAGCAAAGCCGGAGGATGACAAATCGGCGGAAGTTACCTCGCCTGAGACAAGATCACCGGAAGCGGCAACGGAGGAGGTCAAATCGGTTGAAGTGAATTCGGATGAGGTGAAGACCGGCGCGTTGAAGGCGGACCCCGCCAAGGGCGAGGTTACCAAGACTGACGTTACCAAGTCCGACGCGCCGAAGCCCGATACGCCGAAGACCGCCGAAAATCCGGTCGAACCGGCCAAGGCGGTCGCCGATGCGCCTGTCGGCGCGCCCGACGCCATGAAGGATCCGTCGCGTCTGCCCGGCGCCGAGAAGGCCGCCGCCAAGGCCGAACCGCCGAAGCGTACCGGGCAGATCTCGGTGTTCGTGAGCCGCAAGGACGGCAAACTCTACGTGCGGCAGAATTTCGCGCCGCTGTTCGAGGTGCCCGTGACGATCGCGCCGAGCGAGCGGATGCTGGGCACGCATGTCTTCACGGCGGAAGCCGACAAGAACGATCCCAACAAGCTGCGCTGGTCGGTGGTGTCGCTGCCGGTGACCGCTCGCAATGCGACCCGGAACGAGGATGAGGACCGCTCCGCGCGCCGGCGCAAGGTCGCAGGCGGCGGCCCCGCTGAGGTGAAGGCGGTGCCGGCCGTGAACAGCGCGACCGAGGCGCTGGACCGCATCAGTATCCCACCTGACGCAATGGCGCGAATTGCCGAGGCGCTGACGACCGGTGGCTCGATCGTGGTGTCCGACCAGGGTATCAACCAGGGCGAAACCGGCGAAGGCACCGATTTCATCGTTTGGTTGCGCTAGAGCCGGCTCTGCCATAACGGCTTGTTGAAGGGCGACGGTGAGCCTGCCGCGCTATGTTGCAGGCTGTTGAATCGCAGGCGAGGCTGGCCATGATCGACCGCAGGACCGTGATGACGGCGGCGCTGACCGCCATCGCAGGGATGGGATTGCACCGAAGCGCAATGGCGCAAGCCGGCATGAGCCGGATCACCGCCTACGCGTTTTCGTTCGGGGGCTTGGCCGGGGGCAGCATCCGCCTCGCCGACTATGCCGGCCGCCCCATCCTGATCGTCAACACCGCCTCGCTCTGTGGCTTCACACCGCAATATGCCGGCTTGCAGGAATTGTGGACGGAGTTCAGCGCGCGCGGCCTGATGATCATAGGCGTTCCCTCCAACGATTTCGGCAGCCAGGAGCCGGGCGGCGCGGCTGAGATCGCCGAGACCGCACAGCACCAGTATGGCGTGACCTTCCCGATATCAGCGAAAGCCGTCGTGAAGGGGCCGAGTGCGCATCCGTTCTACAAATGGGCGGCAGAGGCGCGGCCGAAGGATGTTCCGCGCTGGAACTTCCACAAATACCTGATCGGCCGGGACGGCTATATCGCCGAAGTGTTCGCCGAATCGGTTGAACCGGCGGATACGCGCGTGAAAACCGCCATCGCCCGCGCCCTTGCCGATACTTGAATTAACCGGTGCATCGACAAATCGAGGCGGCGTATGACGACCGCCGTTGCCTTGGCTAGACCCCTCCAACTAGGGTATTGTGTCTTGGGGCGGAAGCGGCCCGGATGACGGCCAAAGCCGGTACCCGGGAGCGGGATCAGTAGTTTAAGGAAAGCAAGATGCGTATTGCGGCAGGGTTGATCTTTGCAGGCGCGGTTTCGCTGTTGGCTTCGAGCACGGCATGGTCGCAGACGCCACCGGCCAAAGGCGCGGCGGCTCCGGCAGCGCCCCAGGCGGCGCCGGCAGCAGCGCCTGCTCCCGCCCCGACGCAGCCCGCAAGAGCCGCCTGCAACAATCCGAACGCCCTCGGCGTTGCCCGCACGGTCGAAATCGACACCGCCGGCGGCCCTGGATTTGGCTTCGAGCACTTCAAAGACCTCGACTTCCTGCGCGACAAGGAGGTGGTGTTGACGTTCGATGACGGTCCCTGGCCGGTGAACACGCCCTCGGTGCTGAAGACGCTCGCCGAGGAATGCACGACCGGCATCTTCTTTCCGATTGGCAAGCACGCGACCTATTACCCCGAAATCCTCAGGCAGGTGTACGCCGCCGGTCACACGATTGGATCGCACACATGGTCGCACGCCGCCCTCGTCAACAAGAAGCTGAGCGAGCAGCAGCGCAAGGACGAGATCGAATTGGGCTTTAGCGCGGTGAAGTGGGCGCTGGCCGGCCCGTCGCCGGCGCCGTTCTTCCGCTTCCCGGCGCTGCAGCATCCGCCGGAAATGGTCACCTATCTCGGCACCCGCAATATCGCCATCTTCTCCTGCGACCTCGACTCGTTCGATTTCAAGGCGAGCAAGCCGCAGACCGTGATCGATACCGTGATGCGCAAGGTCGACAAGCTCGGCAAGGGCATCATCCTGATGCACGACTTCCAGAAGCACACCGCCGAGGCATTGCCCGAGTTGTTGAAAAAGCTGAAGGCCGGCGGCTACAAGGTTGTCGCGATGCGCGCCAAGTCACCGGTCCAGACCATCCCGCAATATGACGAGGACCTTCACAAGCAGGCCAAGCTGCCGACCGTGAGTTCGCGGCCGGTTTCCAGCGTCGTGCAGACGATCTCGGAATGATGAGTTTCGGCTGACCGCCGTGCCGGTGTTGCGCATCGAAGGTTATGTCATCGTCTCGGCGGACGGCATGCTGGCGAACGCCCGCAACGTCATGCCGGACGAATTGAGGTTCGAGGGCGACAAGGCGTTCTTCACGCAAGCCCTCGATCGCGCCGACCTGATCGTGCACGGCCGCAATTCCTACGAGGACCAGCCGAACTCGCCGCGGCGCAAGCGCCTGATCCTGACAGGCAAGGTTGCAGCGACCGCGCCCGATCCATCCAACCCCAACGCTACGCTGTGGAATCCGGCGGGCACCTCCTTCGAGGCCGCCTGCGCGGAAGCCGGCGTAGCTGCCGGCATGGTTGCGGTCATCGGCGGGCCGACCGTGTTCGGCATGTTCATGGACCGTTACGACGTGTTCTGGCTCTCGCTTGCGCCGCGCGTCCGGCTGCCGGATGGCGAGCCCTGCTTCCCCGGAGTGCCTGCCCGTTCGCCGCAGCAGATCCTGGAATCGCACGGGCTGCGCGCCGGACCGTCGCAAATGCTCGACCCGGACGCCGAAGTCACGGTCACGCCGTGGCGGCGCAGCGTCTGAACCGGATAGTCTAGACGTCGTAAACCGGTTCCGACGAGCGCGGCCCGCGGCCATAGCCTGCGATCATGAACAAGGCGCCGACGATCGAGAGATTCTTCAGCGCATCGATCAGCGTCTTGGCGTTGTCGGGCGGCGACTGGTTCCAGAAATCGTGGAAGTAGAAGGTGACCACCAGCACGTAGAAGATCAGCAGGATCGCAAAGAAGCGCGCCCCGAAATTCACCGCGATCATCAAGCCCGCGAGGATCTCGAAACAGCCGGACGAAATCGCCAGCAGTTGCGGCAACGGCATCGCGGTCATGGTTTCAAGCTGCGAGGTATAGGGCGCAAGCAGCGCGGGAATGGTCACCTTGGACGCGATGAAGTCCGCCGTCGCCTGGATGCCGAACAGCTTGGTCGCTCCCATATAGATGAAGAACACGGCGAACAAGACTCGCCCAAAGGTGATGAAC
>Ga0207701_10007489_pt1 | contig 10851 bp, 11 predicted proteins | sample KBSSwiSSwithPhiX_FD_184294 | JGI IMG/M metagenome (GOLD analysis project Ga0207701, IMG submission 184294) | Switchgrass rhizosphere bulk soil microbial communities from Kellogg Biological Station, Michigan, USA, with PhiX - S5 (SPAdes) (version 2) | ecosystem: Environmental > Terrestrial >...
TGCCGACCATCAATGCGGCGACGGCGGCGATCTCGTCCGCACCGGGCCGCTTGCGCACATCCAGGAAGTGCTGCCAGTTCGAATGGAGGCCGCTCTCACGCCGTCGGGCCATCTCGTAGAAGCCGAGAGCCGCGACGGGGCCGAGCAGGCCGATGCCCGCGATGATCGGGAACAGCAGCGCCAGCAGCGGGCCTCCCATGATCGCAGTCGCAGCAACTACGCCGACCAGAACGTAGATCAGGCCGACGAAGATCAGGTCGCCTCGCATGTCCATGAAATCAGCCCAGCCCTCCCGCAGAGCGGCGTCTGCGTCGGCATAGGTGATCGTTCGGACGGGGATGCCGGCTTTCGGCTGTGGAGACGCGGATACGGTTGTCGCAGGCACGAAGACCTCCCTTCACCTCGAAAGGGCGCGTCTCGCGAACTGCGCGGGCCGCGTCGCTTAGGTCGATCACAATAGCAAAGATTCAACGCGTATTCGACGGTGGCGGTTGCGCGGGTCTTGGTAAAGCGGGCCGCCGACACTAGGTGCGTCCGCGGTAACGGAGAACTTCAGATGGGCTATCGGGTCGCTGTCGTCGGTGCGACGGGCAATGTCGGGCGGGAGATGCTGAACATCCTCGCGGAACGGCAATTCCCAGTGGACGAAGTAGCGGCGGTGGCGTCCGCGCGCTCGACCGGCGACGTGATCGACTTCGGCGACAGCGGCAAGGAGCTCAAGGTCAAGAACCTCGAACATTTCGACTTCGCCGGTTGGGACATGGCCTTGTTTGCGGCAGGCTCCGAGGTCAGCAAGGTGCACGCCCCGCGCGCGGCGCAGGCCGGCTGCACGGTCATCGACAACAGCTCTCTCTACCGGATGGATCCGGACGTTCCGCTGATCGTGCCGGAAGTGAACGCCGAGGCGATTTCCGGCTACACCAGGAAGAACATCATCGCGAACCCCAACTGCTCGACCGCTCAGCTCGTCGTCGCGCTCAAGCCGCTGCACGACGCCGCCAAGATCAAGCGGGTGGTCGTCGCGACCTACCAGTCGGTCTCGGGAGCCGGCAAGGAGGGCATGGACGAGCTGTTCGAGCAGTCCCGCAACATCTTCGTCGGCGACGCCAATGAGCCGAAGAAGTTTACCAAGCAGATCGCCTTCAACGTCATCCCGCACATCGACAGCTTTCTCGACGACGGCTCGACCAAGGAAGAATGGAAGATGGTCGTCGAGACGAAGAAGATCCTCGATCCGTCGATCAAGCTGACCGCGACCTGCGTACGCGTGCCCGTGTTCGTCGGGCACAGCGAAGCCGTGAACATCGAGTTTGAAAACGAAATCTCTGCCGATCAGGCCCGCGACATCCTCCGCGAGGCGCCGGGACTGATGGTCGTCGATAAGCGCGAGGACGGCGGCTATGTCACACCGATCGAGGCGGTCGGCGAATATGCAACCTACGTCTCCCGCATCCGCGAGGACTCGACGGTCGAGAACGGTCTCAGCCTGTGGGTCGTAAGCGACAATTTGCGCAAGGGCGCCGCACTGAACGCAGTGCAGATCGCCGAGCTCCTAGGCCGCAAGCATTTGCAGAAGGCGGCCTGATTAACGCATTCGCAGCGTAAGGCCCGCTAGGTGCAGAGGATGCTGCTAGAGCCTCCCTATCGCTACCTGCTGATCATGGCTGTGACCGGGTCGATCCTGTCGCTGCTGGGCTTCCTCGGATATCGAACACGGCCGGACACGAAAGGTTGGCGCCGGGTCGTACCGAGCCCCATGCATTGGACAGGGTTGTGCCTGGGCAGCGGCATGGTGCTCCTGTTCCTCTATATTCGTTTGTTCGTCGGCTCGGCCCGTTCCGACGCCCAGAATCAGATGACAATCCTCACTGGCCTCATCGTTGCCTTTGCAATCGGTGTGGCGATCTGCGGCTGGACAGTCGTCCGTATCCGGGGGATGGCGCTTGAATGGCGTGGCGATGCCTTCGCCTATTCGAAGCCCGGCGGCGTACGTCTGACCCGCAGCATGAACGAACTCACCGAGGTGCGCGCCTCGATGCTCGGCTGGCTGATTTTGAACTTCGAAGACGGTGAAGTTCTCAAGCTCGATTCGAATGCCCGAGGCAGCGAAGAATTCGTCCGCTCGATAATCGAGCGTCGCCGCGACCTGTTCCCCAATGCACCCTAGGGCTGGTCGCCCCAGTAGCGCAGCAGGTTCGCCTGAACGAGCTGAAGCCGGCTGAAATTCTCGTGGTCCATCTTCAACCCCTCCAGCGCGGCCACCTCGTTCAGCTCGAACAGCATGTGCCGCTGGAACGGGTCCTTCACCCGGCTCTGAATGAAGGTGATCGCGACCAGCCGCTCGCCTTTGGTCACCGGCTCGACCTCGTGCAGCGTGTCGGACGGATAGATGATCGCCTGGCCCGGCTTGAGCTTGAAGCGAATGCTCGCGTCGGAGAGGCGGATATGCAGCGCTCCGCCTTCATAATCCTCAGGCTCGTTGAGGAAGATGGTGCAGCTCAAATCGCTTCGTACCGTGCCTTGCGCCAGCGTCAGGTAGGCGGCGTCGGCATGCGCGCCGTAATGCATGCCGGGCCTGTACCGGGTCAGCAGAGGCGGAGCGATCTGCGCTGGAAAGGCGAATTCGCGGAATTCCTCGCTGCCCAACAGGGCGTCGAGCACGAGCTTAGCGCTTCGCTGGTATGCCGCCTGCTCATGCAGCTGCTCGTTCTGCTTCGCCTTGTTGTGCGGATTGCTGATCTTGCCGTGCACGAACGCCGCGCCCGCCGCGATCTCCCGGCACTCCGCGACCTCCTCCGGTGTCAGTATATCCAGCACTCGATACATTCAGCTCTCCGCCTGCGCCCGGTCGAGGGCCTTTCGAAGCAGGGGCGCTGTTTCGGACGCCGCGTCGAGCATGGCAAGCGCGCTTTCAATGTCGACGCGGTGAAGGCTGTTCGCTTCGGAGAGCAGATCTCGCCGAAGCTGCGGGCTGTATTCGTACTCGGTCGCCTTGGAGTAGCGCTTCGTCAAAGGGCCGTTCGCGATCGCGTGCAATTGGCCGTCCGGAGCATCGAAGCCGAAGAATTCCGCCATGAGCTTCAGGGAAGCCTCGATGTCGGCAAGCATACGGTCGAAATCCAGCCAGAGTACGGCGCTTCCGGAAGCTTGCTCGAGAGCGGTCATCCCGCAGGCCCAGGCGGCTGCGGCGAGGTCGGCTTCATGACGCGCCTGTGGCAAATGCAGGCAACGTGATGACAGGTGCTCGATACGCTTAGACGCCATTCCGGCCAGTTCCAGCCGCGAATTCTCTCCCGCGAGGATGCCGGAAATGTAGGCACGCGGTGTCGCGTACATGAACAGCGCTCGGCCAGCCGCAGGGACGAGTTCAGCCGCAATCTCGCTAACGAAGCTGGTCGCCTTGACCAGCGAGGCCTGATCCCGCGCAAACGATCGCGAAAACAGGGCCCGCAACGTCGGTGTGAAGCGCTTACGCACGTCCGGCGGAAAGAGGGCGATGTCCCGAAGCGCACGCGGTTCGCGGACGGACAGCACGCCGGCCAACTCTCCGAGCAAGCGCGCGACAAGAGTGGAGCCGACATGTCCGATGTGGAAGATCCAGCGCGCGTCGCGGCGGGCATCCGCGGAAGTAGAACCGGCGACCTCATCCCATTTGAGCAGATGGCTGTTCCGCGGCTGCTGGAACATTCGGTCGTCGAGGAAGCTGGCGTCGCGATAGGTCTCGGGTGTCATTTCCACTAGGCGGACCAGCCCTGCGCGCGGGTCGACCGCCTGGGCGAGCCAGCGCGCATCCTTCCAGATTTCGTCGGCCGTCGGCGCGCTGGACATGCCATCCCTTAGCCGCGCAAATGTCGCAGCTCCAAGGGAGGATGATTGTGGCTGACCAGATGAGCGGCGGCTGCGCCTGCGGGCGGATCCGCTTCACGGCGAGGATCGAGAACGACGAAGCCTACCTTTGCCACTGCCGCATGTGTCAGCGGGCGACCGGCTCGATCTCGATCGCCTTCAAGAACGTGAAACAGGCTGACGTTGATTGGGCCCATGAGCCCGACTGGTACGAAAGCTCGCCCATCGCCAAGCGGCCCTATTGCCGGGACTGCGGAACCTCCCTGGGTTTCCAGTTCAGGCAAGGCAGCGAGAATATGGATCTGGCCATTGCCAGCTTCGACGACCCGTCACGGTTCAGGCCGAAGCACCATTTCGGCGCGGAAAGCATGCAACGCGAATGGATCAATACCGAAGGCCTGCCCGAATATAGAACCGACGAATATCAAGCACTCGTTGACCGCTGGGTTGAGGCCACCGGGAGCATGCCGGATTAGGTTTCCGAGGGGCGCCTCACTCTTCAGCATGGATTGCCGGAATCCGGCTGGCGACGATCTGCGAAGCCTTGCGATCGATCGACCATAGTGTGCGCGGCTGACTTGGGTCCCAGGCGATCGCCTGACCTCCGGTCACCGTCGGAATGATCGCGACAAGCTCCAGCCGGCCGCCTCGGTCCGGCACGCGCAAGGCGTAGAGCTCGGCCGCGTCGTGCCCGGTGACGTAAAGCAGACCATCCGCGTTCCACGCCCCGCCTGACGAACTTCGCGGCGCCATTCGGCGGAGCACTTCCTCCGGGAACAGCCATTGCTGCTGCTCGACGAAATCGGGCGAATAGCGGACGAGCGTCGTCGACCGATGGTCGCGGCCCGGCTCGCCTCCCTTGCCATCGTAATTGGCGAAGCAGGCCCACCAGCTTCCCTCATGCAGGTCGATCCAGGTCAGCGACCCGCGCCCCCGGCCGAGGCTGCGGGTCGAAAGGTGCCGAAGTGTCTCGGCGTCGAATGTCTCGACGGAGCTGGCCATCGGCACGTCCGGATAGTTGGATCCGGCGCAGACCAGGTTGCGCTCGACGAGAACACAGCTGTTCAAATGCTTGAACCGCCGTGGATCGCCCTTCCAGCGCGCTACCCGCTTGCCGGTCGCCGGATCATATTTGCCGATCGCGCTATTATCGATGGCGTAGACGAAGTGGCCGCCGGCAGTCACTCCTTGGATTGCTTCGGGGGCAGGGAAGCGCGCGACCTCGACGGGCAGTGCGCCGCCGATTGCTTGCAGCAGGATCGCGGCCATAATCACAGTCAAGTCCGCTCCCGCTGGCACTGCCGCGCCGGCTCGGCCGTCCAATTCTGCCCTTCGATAAACAGAGGCGCTTCTCCATCGCGCAAAGGCGCAGGCAGTTATGGGCTCTGCATCGGCTTGGTCGCAAGCCGTCGCGTCACAGCTGGACGATCACTCGACGGCGGTCGCCAGGATTTCTGGACGGGCGCTTGCTCAAAGAATCTCCAGAGGCTCACTTGCAACATTGCAATGTAGGAGTGCGGCTGACATGCCGCTCAGCCTATGCAGGCCGCCGTTGCTCTCGCCTTGCTGCCAAGCCTTGTGAGCTCGCTTGAGCGGTTCATCGGCACGTGCCTCGTCAGTGTGAACTTTGTGAACTTTCGCTCATGACCGACGCCTCGATCCATCGCTGGACCGCTTCCGACGGGGTCGAGCTTGCGTGGCACGAAGTGGGCGAGGGCAGGCCGGTCATCCTCATGCATGGGCTCTTCTCCGACGCCCAGATGAACTGGATCAAGTTCGGCCATGCGGCGCGTATTGCGAGCGAGGGCTTCCGCGTGATCATGCCCGACCACCGGGCGCATGGCGCGAGCGGGAAGCCCAGCGATCCGGCGAACTATCCGGCGGACGTGCTCGTCCGCGATCTCAAGGGACTGATCGCGCATCTCGGCCTCGATGAATTTGATCTCGGCGGATTTTCGCTCGGCGCGCGCACGACCATCGATGCTGTGGGCAACGGAATGCGGCCGCGCCGGGCGATCCTCGGCGGCACCGGGCTCGACGTCCTCACTAACTGGGAAAGGCGCTGCCGCTTCTTCTCGGATGCCATTGATCGCTTCGACGACGCGCGCCGGGGCGATCCCCACTGGCTCTCGATCCAGTTCATGCGGACGATGAAGATCGACTTGGCCGCGGCGAAGCTCTTGCTTGAGGGGCTTGGCGATCATCCGAACCCGGAGCAGGCGCTTGCAGCCTTCACGATGCCCACATTGGTGGTCTGCGGAAGCGAAGACCATGACAATGGATCGGCTCGCGATCTCGCGGGCAAGCTGCCGAACGCTGAGTATAAGGAAATCCCCGGCACGCATATGAGCTCGGTTACGAAGCCCGAGCTTGGCGAGGCCATCGCAGCGTTTCTCGCTGCTCCTTGACGCGGCTAGCCTGAGGTTCCAGTCGGGGCCGCCTTGGAACCTTGTTCCGACTCTGGGGAGAGTTCAGTCCATGAAGTTTGCCGCTTCCGTATCGCTTGCCGCGCTCGCTTTGGCCGGTTGTGCCGTCGACAGTTCCGGAACTCCGGTCGCTGCCGTTCCTGACAGCGCCGCCGCACCTCAGGCCAGTGACGGACTTCCGCATCCGCTGACTGCCGAGGGCGCTCGCCAGTTCATCGCCGACGTCGAAAAGGACCTGTTCGATCTCAGCGTTATCGGCGGCCGCGCGCAGTGGGTGAACGCGACCTACATCAACGACGACACGGACGCGCTCGCCGCGTATTTCGGCACCATCGGAACCGAGAAGGGCGTGAAATACGCAACTCAGGCCGCGCAATATTCGCGGGTCGAGGGGCTCGATCCCGTTACGGCGCGCAAGCTCAACATCCTTCGCGGCGCGCTGGTTCTGGCCGCCCCTCAAACACCGGGTGCTGCGGCGCAACTCAACGAGATCACGACTCGCCTTCAATCGACCTATGGCAAAGGCCGCGCGACGCATAACGGCAAGACCATCACCGGCGACGACGCCGAGGCTCTTATGGGCGAGCTGCGCAATCCGGACGAGCTCAAGGAGATCTGGCAGAGCTGGCACCAGAACGTCGGTCGGCCGATGCGCAACGACTATACGCACATGGTCGAGATCGCGAACCAGGGCGCGAAGGAGCTCGGCTACGCGGACACCGGCGCAATGTGGCGTTCGCAGTACGATATGTCGCCGGAGGAATTTGCGGCGATGGCCGACCGCCTTTGGGCCGAGACCAAGCCGCTCTACGACCAATTGCATTGCTACACCCGGACCAAGCTCAACCAGAAGTACGGCGACGCCGTTCAGCCGAAGACGGGCCCGATCCGCGCTGACCTCCTCGGCAACATGTGGGCCCAGGAATGGGGCAACATCTACGATGTCGTCGCTCCGAAAGGTTCGGGCGACATTGGCTACGATCTCGAAGCTCTGCTGAAGGCCAAGAAATATGACCCGGTGAAGATGGTGAAGGCCGGTGAGGGCTTCTACACTTCGCTCGGCTTTGCCCCGCTTCCGGAAAGCTTCTGGAACCGCTCGCAGATCATTCGTCCGCGCGACCGCGAGGTCATCTGCCACGCCTCGGCCTGGGACCTCGACAACAAGGACGACCTGCGCATCAAGATGTGCACGAAGGTCAATGCCGACGACTTCGTCACCATCCACCATGAGCTTGGACACAACTTCTATCAGCGCGCCTATAACCAGCAGCCGTACCTCTACCTCAACGGCGCGAACGACGGCTTCCATGAGGCTATAGGCGACTTCATCGCTTTGTCGGTGACGCCGGAATATCTGGTGCAGATCGGCCTGCTCGACCGCAACAAGGTCCCGGACGCAAGCAAGGATACCGGCCTTTTGCTTCGTCAGGCGATGGACAAGGTGGCGTTCCTTCCGTTCGGCCTGCTCGTCGACAAGTGGCGCTGGGGCGTTTTCAACGGCTCGATCACACCGGCCAATTACAATCAGGCCTGGGTCGATCTTAAGCAGCAGTATCAGGGCATCACCCCGCCGGTTGCACGGTCCGAGCAGGACTTCGACCCGGGTGCCAAGTTCCACATCCCGGGGAACACGCCCTATGCGCGCTACTTCCTCGCGCGGATCCTGCAGTTCCAGTTCTACAAGGCGGCCTGCGACATGTCCGGCTGGAAGGGGCCGCTCCACCGCTGCAGCTTCTACGGCAACAAGGAAGTCGGGCAGCGGCTGAACCAGATGCTTGCGATGGGCGCTTCGCATCCATGGCCGGACGCGCTTCAGGCGTTCACGGGCGGCCGCGAAATGTCGGCCAAGCCGATGCTCGAATATTTCGCGCCGCTGCAGACCTGGCTCGAACAGCAGAACCGCGGCAAGCAGTGCGGCTGGTAGCGAAATAGAAAAAGGGGCGCCGCGAGACGCCCCTATCCTTTTTAGAGATCCGAATCCTTACGAGCCGGCGCCCGTTCCGGAACCGGTGTGAGCGCCGAGCGATGCGTTGCCGCCGCCGGTCTCGCTCATTCCGCGGGTCGGGCGATTGCTCGAGCCCTTGGTGCTCGTGCTGCGCGAACCCATCGAACGGGACGTGCGTGACGATGTGCTTCCGATCGCCGCACCGGAAGAGCCGCCGGCATCGACGGTTTCGAATTCGTCTTCCTCGCTGCCGGACCGCATGGTTTCGGTCCACTCGCTGATTTGGTCGCTGAGGCTGCTCAGCTGATCGCTGATCTGATTGCGGCGCGACCAAAGGAAAACGCCTGCGCCGACTGCCGCAGCCGCAGTTGCCGCAGCGGCCATCGGACGCTCGCGGGCGCTGTCCATCCAACTGCTGCTGTACTGGTTCCGGCCCTCGGGATTGTTGTTCCGGCGGCCTCGCTGACTGCTTCTTGCCATTACGCTTACTCCTCCTCGTTTCGTTGTTTGTTTCAACGCGCTGGACCGACCCATGTTTCGGTCGAGCGGCGAGGAGAGGCGGGAAAGCGATAGACGCCGGAACGGAGTTAAAGCTGCTCCAGAAGGGTCTCGGCGCTCGACGCGCGATACTCGCCAGGAGCTTCGACATTGAGCTGCTCGACGACACCGTCATTGATCAGCATCGAGTAGCGCTGACTGCGCTTGCCCATGCCGAACTTGCTGCCGTCCATGGCCAGGCCGACCGCGTCGGCAAAGGCGCCGTTTCCGTCGGCGAGCATGGTGATGTCGGCAGAACCGTCGCGCTCGCCCCAGGCACCCATGACGAACGGATCGTTGACGGAAATGCAAGCGATCTCGTCGACGCCCTTGCCTTTCAGATCACCGGCCTTCTCGACATAGGACGGAAGATGGCGGGCGGAGCAAGTCGGCGTGAACGCACCCGGAACCGCGAACAGCGCGACCCGCTTGCCTGCGAAATAGTCGGTGCTGCTGGCCTGTTCGGGACCGTTCGGCGTTACAACCGTGATCGGGACTTCCGGAATCCGGTCGCCGACGTTGATGGTCATTTGAAATCTCCTTCGAAGCAATTCGACTGAAGCCCCTACAGCCGCGATGGGTTCCTCCTCAAGACTTGCCCGCCGCGGCACTGCGGCTCATTACCGAAGCATGGAAGAGCCGCGTTTCCTGTCGGGCAAGCTGCTGCTGGCGATGCCCGGAATGGCCGATCCGCGTTTTGAGCGGGCCGTGATTGCGATTTGCGTGCATGACGAGAACGGCGCCGTCGGCATCGGTATAGGTCACAAACGTGCAGGCATGCGCTTCCGCGGCCTGCTTCAGCAACTCGACATAGACCCGGGTGAAGCGCCCGATTGCGCCGTGCATCACGGCGGGCCGGTCGAGCCGGGAAGGGGCTTTGTCCTTCACTCGACCGATTGGGGCGGACAGGATTCGCTTCAGGTAAACGGGCCGGACGGAACGATGTACGCCATGACGGGAACGCTCGACGTTCTGAAGGCCATAGCCGAAGGCAAAGGTCCGTCGCATTGGATCGCCGCTCTCGGCTACGCCGGATGGGGCGAAGGTCAGCTGGAGGAAGAGATGACCCGCCACGGTTGGTTCGCGGCCGACGGCAGTGAGAGAATCCTTTTCGACACCCCGACCGACGAGCGCTGGGCTGCGGCGTTCAAGTCGGAGGGAGTGGATACGCGCCTTCTGTCGAGCGAGACCGGCGCGGCCTGATGTCCTGCTTCTGACATATAAAGAATTCTTTATATTTGCTTTGGCGGCTCTCTGCCGCTAGGGGCAGCGGCTACGCGCACTGCGCACCAGCAAAACAGAACCGGAGATTTTTGACGTGGCGACCAAGGCTGAAACGCGTTTCACCGATTATGTCGTGAAGGACCTCGGCCTGGCCGATTTCGGTCGCAAGGAGATCGAGATTGCCGAGACCGAAATGCCGGGCCTGATGGCGCTGCGCGAGGAATATGGCGCATCGAAGCCGCTGACGGGCGCGCGCATCACCGGCTCCCTGCACATGACCATCCAGACTGCGGTTCTCATCGAGACGCTGGCCGAGCTCGGCGCCGAAATCCGCTGGGCAAGCTGCAACATCTTCTCGACGCAGGACCACGCCGCCGCCGCGATCGCCGCGCGCGGCGTTCCGGTGTTCGCGATCAAGGGCGAAACGCTCGAGGATTATTGGGACTATGTCGTCCACATCTTCGACTGGGGCCAGGACATCACCTGCAACATGATCCTGGACGATGGCGGGGACGCGACGATGTTCGCGCTCTGGGGTTATCGCGTCGAGCAGGGCGAAGAGCTGTTCACGCCGTCGAACGAGGAAGAGGAGATCTTCGCCAAGGTGCTGAAGCGCTTCCTCGCCGAGCGCCCGGGCTACCTCACCAAGACGGTCGAGGCGATCAAGGGCGTCAGCGAAGAGACCACCACCGGCGTCCACCGGCTCTACGAGCTCGCAAAGAAGGGCAAGCTCCCGTTCCCGGCGATCAACGTAAATGACAGCGTGACCAAGTCGAAGTTCGACAACCTCTACGGCTGCAAGGAAAGCTTGGTCGACGCGATCCGTCGCGGCACCGACGTCATGCTCGCCGGCAAGGTCGCTTGCGTCGCCGG
>Ga0207701_10007490_pt1 | contig 10848 bp, 9 predicted proteins | sample KBSSwiSSwithPhiX_FD_184294 | JGI IMG/M metagenome (GOLD analysis project Ga0207701, IMG submission 184294) | Switchgrass rhizosphere bulk soil microbial communities from Kellogg Biological Station, Michigan, USA, with PhiX - S5 (SPAdes) (version 2) | ecosystem: Environmental > Terrestrial > Soil...
AGCCGCACGGCGTCGTATGTGTTCCGGGTGCGTGCGACCGATGGAGCCGGCAACGCCGGCGCATTCGCGGCGAGCGCGCCCTTCACCGTCTTCGCGGCCCAGGAGTCGGATCCGAATATCGCTTACGCGGGCGCGTGGCCGATTGCGGCGCGGGCCAATGCGTTCGGCGGATCGACGAGCTCGAACAGCGTCGCCGGCAGCACCGCCACGTTGACCTTCCGCGGCAGCTACGTGGCGTGGGTCACCGAGAAGGATCCGTCGCACGGTCAGACGATCGTGTCGATCGACGGCGTCGCCACGCCGAGCATCGACAACTACAACGCCGCATCGAAGACCCGTCGGGTGATGTTCGTGCGGAGCGTACCGCCAGGCACCCACACGATCGCGCTGAGAGTGCTGGCGACCAAAAACCCCGCCGCGACCGGGACGCGCACCGACCTCGACTCGTTCATCGTCTTTGGCGAGGGTGGCGAATCGCCAGGCCCGACGGCGACGGCGCCGGTGCCGAGCATCGTGAACCATTCGACGTTGACGACGACGACGGTGCCGGTGACGCTGGCGTGGTCGGCGACCGCTGGCGCGGGCGGCAGCGCCGTCAAGGCCTACGAGTTGCAGCAGTCCACCGATCGCGGCACGACATGGACGCCGATCACGCTGCCGACGGCGCTGACGACCAGTATCGTGCGGAATGTCGTGCCGAGCCGGACGACGTCGTACCGGTTCCGCGTGCGTGCGACCGATGGAGCCGGCAACGCCGGCGCATTCGCGGCGAGCGCGGCGTTCACCGTCTTCGCGGCGCAGGAGTCGGATCCGAATATCGTTTACGCGGGCGCGTGGCCGATTGCGGCGCGGGCGAATGCGTTCGGCGGATCGACGAGCTCGAACAGCGTCGCCGGCAGCACGGCCACGTTGACCTTCAGTGGCAGCTACGTGGCGTGGGTCACCGAGAAGGATCCGTCGCACGGCCAGACGATCGTGTCGATCGACGGGGTCGCCACGCCGAGCATCGACAACTACAACCCCGGATCGCTGGCCCGCCGAGTGATGTTCGTGCGGACCCTGCCGCCAGGCACCCACACGATCGCGCTGAAAGTGCTCGCGAGCAAGAACACGGCCGCGACCGGGACGCGCACCGACGTGGATACGTTCATCGTTTTTGGATCGCCCGACTAGCCTTTCGGTTGCATTTGGCAACTATTCGTCTAGACTCTGCCGGACGAGCGCGTCGTCCTCCCGGAGCCGGCGACTGCGAACGTCGACTCCCACAGCGTCGGGCGGACGATCGATTGCAAGACCGAACGAGGAGGGCCGAGCATGGCTGGAGGGCGAGCGGACACGCGCGCGTCAGACCACCGGACTAGTCGTCGACACTTCTTCAAGCTGCTCGCGGGAAGCCCGATGCTCGCGCTGGCATACCCGGGTCTGCCACCAAGCTGGCAGCGAGCGGTGTCGCGGGAACTGCAGCGTGGCGCCGCCGCCGGTCCGCGTCCGGCAGGAGTGGCCTGTCCCGAGTGCGGGCAGCCGATGGTGTACCCGGCCCCCGGCTTCGCAGAGCAGACGCCTGGCGCTGCCGCCCAGCCGCCCGGCGCCCTGGATGAACACCTGACCGGGCAGCTGGTCGAATCACCCGAACAAGCGATCAACGTGTGGGACTTCGAGCGGGTGGCGCACGCCAACAACCTGCCCGAGCACTGGGCCTACATTCACATGGGTGTTGACGACTTCGAGACGCGGAAGGCGAACCGCGAGGGCTTTCAGCGGCTCATGCTTCGCCCCCGGCGACTCGGTCAGGATGCGACCAAGCTCGATACATCGGTCCAATTGTTCGGTCGCCGCTGGGACACGCCGTTGTTCCTGTGCCCGGTCGCGGCGCTCGAGGCGTATCACACCGAGGGCGAGAGCGGCGCCGCCAGGGCGGCGCGCGCGAGAAAGATCCTCCAGATCCAGTCGAACAGCAGTTCGCAGTCGTACGAAGCCATCGCCGAGGCGAGGGGCGAGCCGCACTGGTTCCAGATCTACACGGTCCCCGACTGGAACATGAACAAGAAGCTGATCGATCACGTCGCGGCTGCGGGCTGTCCGGCGCTCGTCTGGACGATCGATCTGCTCGGCGGGAGCAATCGGGAGCTCTCGCGGCGCTCCCTCGGCAGCCAGGAGTACGACCGGCCGCTTTGTCAGAATTGCCACAACCACAAGCCGGGCTACCAGCGGCCGATGCGCCGCGGGCTCGACGGCCCCCCGGGACCTCGTCCGCCGTACACCTGGGACTACGTCAAGCGGCTCAAGGACACTACGAGCATGAAGCTGCTTCTCAAGGGCATCGTCACGCGTGAGGAGGCGGAGCTGGCGGTTGAACATGGTGTGGACGGCGTCTTCGTGTCCAACCACGGAGGCCGCGCCGAGAACAGCCTCCGCTCGACGATCGAGTCCCTACCGGAAGTGGTGGCTGGCGTCCGCGGGCGGGTTCCGGTGCTGATCGACAGCGGCGTCCGACGCGGGGCCGACATCTTCAAGGCCCTGGCCCTCGGCGCGGACGCGGTTGGGATTGGCCGGCCTTACGTGTGGGGCCTGGGCGCATTCGGCCAGCAAGGCGTCGACAAGGTGATCGAGCTGATCCTCGACGAGTTCAGGATGACCATGAGGCAGACTCGCACCACCGCGATCGATCAGATCGTGTCGTCCTTCGTGATGGAAGGACGCACGCCAATCATGATGCGCAGCAACAGTCTGGGCTTCGGCCTCTGAGCGGACGCAGGGATCAGCAGCGACAAGGGGATTGCCGAATGTCACCACGACCGCGGATCGTGCCGTCCAGGGCGTTCGTCTTCGGTGCCGCACTCGCTGTCCTGCAGCCGGCTGCGGCGGCGGCGCAGCAGCCCAACGTCGACTTCTCCGTGTCCGGAACATCGACCGTCAGGAGTTGGACCTGCACCGCGAAGGGCGTGCTCAAGGTCACTCCGGGTACCGGCGCGCCGCCCCTGCCCGGAATGGCCGGTGGAGTCCAGGACGCCACGCTGACGGTGCCGGTCAAGGACTTCAAGTGCCCCAACGACGAGATGACGCAACATCTCATGGAGGCGATGAAGCCGGAACAGCACGCCGAGATTACCTATCGGCTGGAGCGTTATGTCGTGAACGGCGGGCAGGCGGAGGCAACGGGAGCGGTCACGATCAACGGGGTGACGGCGCCGCTCAGCCTGCCGCTGACCGTCGCATCGTCCGGCGGAGGACTGCAGGTGGCGGGGAACACCCGCATCGACATGACGAAGTTCCGCGTCGATCCGCCGGTCGTCATGCTGGGGATGCTGAAGGTCGGGCCGCAGATCCGGATCGAATTCAAGGGTGTCGTCGCCCCGTAACGGTTCCCGACGCTAGTGCATCCCCCGCGGCCGCATCGCCCTCGCGCCGCGCGAGTGCTGCGCGTGCCCGGAGCTGTTCCGCTCGTTAGCCGTCATCGTCCCGAGAGCCGGCCCGCCCTGCTGGAAAATGCTGTGGCGCAGCGCCATCGTGATCCAGTCGTCCACCTCCACGATGCGATAACGCGGATCGGTGAACTGCACGATCACCTCGTCGATCGCGGCGCGGACATCAGCGACCTTCGGATGCATCAGGACGTCGGCGAGCACGTCGTGCATCATGTTCAGGTTGTCGATGATCGCGGCTGCGCGCACGTGCGCCGAGACCAGCCCGGGTGAAATGCAGGGCGCGAGCGGAAGCTCGGTGGGGAAGGCGTCGGGCAGTTTTCCCGCGGAGAGCTTGCGCTGGAAGCGCTCCGTCACCACCTTCACGCCATCGAGGCGTTCCCTGGAATCGACGAGCAGTTCCAGTGGTTCCTCCACCGCCAGCTGAAACCAGTGGGAGGCCCAGACGAAGCCGGTCAGATTCGGGTAGGGGTGCTTGCGCCGTGGCGTGAAGTCCTCGTCGACAAACGACGTGTACGTGTGGTCGTAGAGGATGGTCATGTCCTTCGGCACGTCCGGCAGCGCCACGTCGCGACGGCTCAAATAGCGATCGACGGCCGCGTCGAGCGCAGGCGCGCGGCTCGACGCGTCCAGGCCAGCGAAGATCGCCAGCACTTCGCGATGGAACTCGTGGGTGCGCCGGATGATCTCGACTGCGCGAGGGCCGAGCGTCGCGTAGCCCTTGTCGGCTTCGGGATCGAGACGCACGCTCGTGGCGCTCTGAGCCATGCGCCCGGTCATGAGCCGGAATACTTCAGGCTCGTTTATCTTCCCTTTCTGTGCGAGGGCGCCGTAGAACACGCCCTGGGCGCGCTCCAAGCCGATGAGCCGCGCGTAGAGCTCGGGCCACTCGGTCCTGAACGAGGCGATCAGGCGCTCGCCGTCAGCCGCCTGCTGTGCGTGGCTGGCGTTTGGCAGTGCGGCGGAGACCGCCAGCAGAAAAAGGAGAACGGATCTGACTGCTATCGCGTCACCACAACTTTCCAGTAGCCGTTCGTCCAGCAGCACTGATCTTCGGGCGTGCTGTCGATATTTCCGAAGCTGTCGCCCCGCACGCGGATGACGTACTCGCCCGGTTCGTTGAAGCTCGCGGCCGTCGTCGCTTTGCCCTGGGCATCGGTAACCGGCTGTTTCGGCGGGCTGAAGGCGACCGAGGACGCCGCTGGACCCGTGTGCTTGAACCAGGTCGCGTTCATGCTGGGGACTGCCTCGCGCTTGACCGGGATCGGTTCTTTTTCGTGGACGGCGTCGTCGGTCAGCCAGACCGTCAACTCGAGCGGTGTTCCAACCTTGGCTTGCAGAGGAGGCCCCTGGATTCCCTCGGGACCGCGTGCGGATGCGCCGGCCGGTTGGAAGCGGAGGAGTGGAGGAACCGAGCCCATGGCCATCGGCCAACTGAGTTGATATGCACTGGACTTGGCGCGCCCTGGCACCGCCCACGTCTGGCCCCGGTAGCGCAACGTCCACACGACATCGCTCTTGTGATCGGCCGGAACCTTCACCGTGAAGACCCCGCGCTCCCGCGGGTAGTTGCCGCCACCTCCACCGCCGGCCCCGCCACCGCCGGCGGCGACAGCGGCCGCGGGGTCGGTCGTAGCGGCCGCATCCGCATTCGCGCCGCGGCCCCGGCCGCGGCGGTCCGGCACGACGACGGGAAAGGATGTCGGCTGCCGCCCGTCGAATTCTTTCGGCGCGATGAAGTTGTCCGGCCCGAGCGGGATCTCGACAGTCGATTTGTTCAGATTGGAGTAGCCGAACGACAAGCTGATCGTCCCATCCGGGTTGGAGTACCAGCCATCGAAGAAGGGAGCGACCCGGTTCCCTTCATCCGGCAGCGGACTCAGCGGCCGCGGATGTTGTCCTTCCGCCTGTGCAAAGCTGACGACCATGGCAATCATGAGACTGCCGACGATGAATCGTCCTGGCACCTGATGCCTCCGTAGCGCAGCCCTTCAGCTGCCCTTTCTCGAATCACCGGCAATGCACGAAAACGAAAGAGCCTCTCGATCTGTCGAGAGGCTCTGTCAAACTCGCACGAAGGTTTCCGAGGCAGACCTATTGTTGCGGGTTGTCGGTCGTGGTCTTCGCCTTCAGGCGGCGCTCCCGATCGGCGAGTATCTGCTTGTAGCCCTCGTCGTCGAGGTGCGTCACCGTAATCCACGCGTGCGACATCTCGTCGGACGTGCGGCTTCCGCCGCCCACCCACTGGTCCGGATCGGGATTTCCTTTGTTCTTCGCCGTGTTGTCGTAATAGCCCGTGAGCACGAGGACCGCTCCCTTGGGCAGGAGCGGCGCGTAGTCGTCTTCGTACACGTGGCTGGTGTGCCACTGGTTGGTCCAGTTCGAGACCGAGCTGATCATCTCCAGCTTGCCCGTTTCCGGGTAGAAGATCTCGGCGGTCATCCCGACGAGGCGCGCATGGCCGTGCGGCTGGAAGCTGTCGATGCGCACCGGCGTCTTGAAGGAATGGAACCCCTGCGTCATCGCCGTGCCGTGCGGCGCAATCTCGAGCTCCTTGCCCTTCATCAGCAGCGAGTACAGCTTCAGATCCTGCTTGTACTTCGCCTTGGCCTTGTGATCCTCCGGGTAGAGCCAGATGCCGAGCTCGACGACGTCGTCCTTGACCTCTTCACCAAACGGCCAGTAGTGGACGTCCCACTTGATCATCGCGTTCGCCGGCAGCGTGCGACAGCCATCCGGCGGCACGATCTCTCCCACCTTGCCGGACGCGTATTCGGAGACGCGCTCGAGCACGGCGTACTGCCCGGTCTTCGGATCGGGGACCATCAGGTCGCTGTTGGCGTGGTGCGCGCCGGCGCGCCCTTTCAATGACGGCTTGGCCGCGAGAGCTTTGATGCAGCGGTCGACGGTCGTACCGACGGGGACGATCGGGCGCCACCAGCGATCCTGTCCCTTGGCCGGAAGCGTGTAGGGCTTGGTCGGCACGATGAGATCCGGCGGACCGAACTCGTCTTCGTACGCCCACTTCGACCCATCCGGGAATTGCACGGGCGCCGGAAGGTCGGCGACGTTGCCGAGCGTCGAGCCCGTATCCACCCAGCGCGCAATCGTCTGGATGTCCGCCTCGCTCAGGCGCAGATCGCCCTTGAGGTGCTGAATACCAACCTTGTCGTAGCGGTAGGGCGGCATCTCCCGCTCGACCACGCGCAGCTTGATCGCGCGGGCCCAGGGACGCACTTCTTCGTACGTCCTGAGCGACATGGGGCCAACCGCGCCAGGTCTGTGGCACTCCTGGCAGTTCTTCTGAAGGATGGGAGCGACGTCTCTGGCGAAGGTGACTGCCGGCGTCGCGGCCGTGTTGGGCTGCTGGGCCAGCAGTGGCTGGCCACCTGTGTGGAGGAGAAGGATTGCTATCGCGCCCAGGCCGGTACCGCCGAGGCGACCACCGACGCACGTAATGGACATGTAAAGACTCCTCTGCGCGAAGGGTACACTAAGCGCGCTAACATAACCCACCCTTTTTCAATGCGACGCATCCTCATCGGATCAGCGGTGCTCTCGGTTGCACTTGGGCTGCGTGCGATGGCGGCGGACTGGCCCCAGCTCCTCGGTCCCGGCCGCAACGGCGTCTACAGCGGACCAGCATTGAGTGAAACATGGGGAGGCACGGGCCCACGCGTGGTCTGGCGTCGGCAAATCGGCAAGGGCCTGAGCGGCCCGGTCGTCGTTCAGAATCGCGTCATCCTCTTCCATCGCGTCGCCAACAACGAGGTCGTCGAAGCCATCGATGCTGCCAGCGGCAAGACGCTGTGGCAGTACGCGTATCCGACGTCCTACAGGGACGATTTCGGCTTCGACGAGGGGCCGCGTGCAGTGCCGGTCGTTGCCAATGGCGCCGTTCATACGTTTGGGGCGGAGGGGCAGCTCCACGTCGTGGATCTCGCGAGCGGCGCGAAGATCTGGAGCGAGGACACCATGCGCCGCTTCGGTGTGCCGAAGGGCTTTTTCGGCGCGTCCGGTTCGCCGCTCGTCGAGGACGGAAGGGTCGTCGCAAATATCGGCGGCAAAAATGCCGGCATCGTGGCGTTCGACGCGAAGACCGGGAAAGTGCTCTGGACGGTCACCGACGATGGCGCGAGTTACTCGTCAGGGATTGGCGCCACGATCGCCGGGCGCCGCTACGCGGTGTTTCTGACGCGCAACGGGCTCGTCGGGTTGGACCCGACGACCGGTCAGGTGCGATTCGAGCGGCAGTGGCGGGCCAGGCAGGCCGCGTCGGTGAATGCGGCGACGCCGGTCGTGAGCGGCGATTCGATTTTCATCTCGGCTGAATACGGGCCCGGTGCTGGCGTGCTGCGATTCGACGGATCGAAGCTGACCGACGTCTGGGCGTCAGACGAAGTGCTCTCGAATCACTACGCGACCAGCGTGTTGTTTGGCGAACATCTCTACGGCTTTCATGGCCGGCAGGAGTTCGGCCAGAGCTTCCGCGCGGTGGAGTTTCAGACCGGCAAGGTTCGCTGGAGCCAGGATCGATTCGGCGCCGGAAGCGTCACGCTCGCCGGCAATCGACTGTTGATCCTCCGCGAGAATGGCGAGATGGTCCTCGCTGCCGCGGCCCCGGATGGGTTCAAGCCGATCGCGCGCGCGCAGATCCTTCCGGCAACCGTGCGGGCCTTCCCGGCGATCGCCGACGGAATGCTGTACGTCCGCAACGACGACACGCTGGTCTGTCTCGATTTACGCAAGTGACGAGGCTGCTGCTTCTGCTGTTGTTGGCGCAGAGTCCGCAAGCGAGCCTGAATCGCGCCGTGGTCGATTTCGAAAACGGGCGCTTCGCGGAATCCGCCGCCGCCTTCGACAGCCTGGCGAAGGCCGCTCCTGCTCAGGCGCCTTACCTCTGGCAGCGTGGCATCGCGCTGTATTATGCGGGCCGCTACGACGACTGCCGCCGCCAGTTCGAGTCGCATCGAACCGTCAATCCGGACGATGTGGAGAATGCCGCGTGGCATTTTCTCTGCGTCGCACGCGCCGAATCGCCGGCGAAGGCCAGGGCGGCGCTGCTGCCAGTCGGTCCCGACGCGCGCGTTCCGATGCGCGAGGTCTATCAGATGTTCCGGGGAACGCTCACGCCGGAGCAGGTCCTCTCAGCCGCGGGGTCTCAGCCTGATGCCCAGTTCTACGGACATCTTTACCTGGGTTTGTACTTCGAAGCGTTGGGGATGAAGGACCGCGCGCTGCAGCACATCAGGATTGCCGCGACCGATCGATTTGAATCAGGCGGCGGCTACATGCACATGGTGGCGCGTGTGCACCTGCGCGCGTTGACAGGCCGGTGATGTCCGCGCCCGCTGCCTCGCGGGCACGAGGACCCGAACCTACTTGGGTGCTTTCAGCTCAACGCCGTTCGACGAGCTCAGACTCGTGACCCACAGATAGGGGGCGCCGCTTTTCGCGCGAAAGCCGGTGACCGTCACGACGTCGCCCGGCTCGAGCGACGTCGCCGTCCATCCCTTCAGATGTGCCGGATTGGTCATCTCGGCTTTCCATTCCTGAAGGTTCCCTTTGTCGTCCTTGACCTCGAACTCCACCACGGAGTGTGGATTGACGAAATGAAACGCGGTGACCGTTCCCTTGAGGGTCAACTTCCTGGTCTGGTCGAACGCTTCCAGCCCGTGATGCGCAATCGCCAGGGCTCCTGCTGCCAGAAAAAGCACGAGCGCGGCTGTGAATGTCCTCATCGTGCGCTGCTCCCCTCCTCGATCCACCGGTCCAACTCTCGAACGAACGTGCGGCCCTCGAACGTGTAGGTGGGAACGGTCACCACCAGGTAGCCCTTGCCAACCAGCGGTCTGCCGTCCCGGGCTTTTTCGGTCTTCGCGGTGGCGATGATCCAGACGTCGTAGTTGTTGCCGGGATTTGCCGCCGCAGGCGTGAAGAAGCCGGCGGGGCTCACCGCGCCGACCCGATCCTGCTTGCCCGGATCGGTGTCGTAAAAGACTTCCATCGACCAGGTCACCTGCACCGGGCCGAGCTCGAGGTCGTCGGCCGTGCGCGGCCTGCCGTCCGCGCCACGCTGGTAGCCGGTGGCCTCGAACGGCTGGAAGCCTCGCGCGTAGGTCTGGTTGCCGAACGTCGCGAGCGACGACTCGGGCGTGACCTTCACGTAGTCGACCTGATCGTAAATCGCCACCGCGCGCTCGAGCGTCGAGGATCGCAAGGACAGGTTGCGCGTACCGGACTGTGCGTCGGCAGCGATGTCCACTTCAGCGACGATCTCGCCTGGCGCGGACGAAATGATGCGGCGCACCGTCATCCCCGAGCCGACGGTGACGTCGGCTGGCGTCACCGGCGTGGGGAAACGATCACCGATGAGCCGAATTCGATTGGCGCTCGATCCGGCCTTGAACGACGGCGGATCCACGAGCAGCAGCGTCGGATCGGACGACGCCCGCTGCATCGTCACATCGAAGCCCAGCTCGTCGTACTGTCCCCAGAACCAGCGTCCCTCGGCTTTTGACCCGTCGGGCGCCACCCACATGACTTCCCGCGCTTCGGTCGAGAGATCGTCAGGAGTGGCATTGGCGGCATTGGCGCCCTGCGATCGCCCGCGCCACGCGGTCCCGCCGTACACGACACTGCGCCCGGTGCGAACGACGTCAGTTCCCTCGTTGACCGACTGCAGACGCACGCGCGTCAGAAACTCGTCGCCGCCGCCGGCCGCCTCGACGTCCATCTCTCCGTGGAATGCGCCACGGCCTCGAACACGAGCCGTCATCAGCCAGCGTCCGGTTGGTTCCGGCGCACGAGCACGCGCACTCCACGAGGTCCATTCGCGAGCGGAGAAGGGCGCGGCCTGTGCCAGGCGAGCGATGGCTTCCTGGTCCGGCGTGAACCGAAATCGGGCGCCATGCGTGTCGGCGAACTGCTTCCAGCCGTCCGCGGTGCGCCGCCATGAGAGCGCGCGGGCGGCGGCGTGGCACTTCGCGCAAGCCTCTAGCAGCGTGCCATTCAGCCCGGTTTCGTCGCGAACCCGGCGCTCTGCGTAGTACATCACCGGCTTCGATTCCTCGGGCGCCAGCCCATGCCGCGTGCTCAGATACTTGACGATCGCACGGGCCTCCGGCGGCGTCATCGAGACCGTGTTCTCGCGGAGCTTGCGTTTGAGGGTGTCTTGCCAGCCTTCTGGCGTGGCGCGCGACCAGGAGATGCGCTGTAGATTTCCCTGCGCGTCGGCGGCGTGGCAGGTTCCGCATTTGGCCCGCACCACGGGATCGGTGACGGGAATGCCGGCTTCGGTCTGGCTTTGGCCCTGCGCCAACAGTGGCACTGCCGTCATCAACACGATTCCGGCGGTCTGTGCCAGGCTGGACGGTCTGAGGGATCGACATCGCCGATGCATGCACGCCTCTGCATCCGAGTCTAG
>Ga0207701_10007494_pt1 | contig 10846 bp, 9 predicted proteins | sample KBSSwiSSwithPhiX_FD_184294 | JGI IMG/M metagenome (GOLD analysis project Ga0207701, IMG submission 184294) | Switchgrass rhizosphere bulk soil microbial communities from Kellogg Biological Station, Michigan, USA, with PhiX - S5 (SPAdes) (version 2) | ecosystem: Environmental > Terrestrial > Soil...
CTCGATCATTACAAGCCATGCTGCGCGCGAATGATGGTCGGCGATCAGCTGTTTCGCGAAATCAGCGACAACGTGTGGGAGCCAACACGCCGGATCGAAGAGATGGACGGATCGGGGGTTTCGATGCAGGTCCTTTCTACTGTTCCGGTGATGTTTAGCTATTGGGCAAAACCGACTGATGCGCTCGATCTTTCCCGGCGACTAAACGATCACATCGCCGAAGTGGTTCGCGATCATCCGACGCGCTTCACGGGGCTTGGAACTATTCCAATGCAGGATGCGGACCTCGCGGCAGGCGAACTGGAACGCTGTATCCGGGAACTCGGGCTTCGCGGCGCGGAGATCGGAACCCATGTGGATGCGAATCCGAATTTCGGACGCGTAGATACACTGAACCTCGACAACGCCGCGCTTCAGCCGGTCTGGAGCGCGGCCGAAGAACTCGATGCGGCGATCTTTATCCATCCCTGGGACATGCTGGGCAGCGAGCGTATGCCGAAATACTGGCTGCCATGGCTGGTAGCTATGCCGGCAGAAACGTCTCTCGCGATTTGTTCGATGATTTTTGGAGGCGTGTTCGAGCGGTTTCCAAGATTGCGCGTCGCGTTTGCGCACGGCGGCGGCGCGTTTCCATTTACCATTGGCCGCGTCGATCACGCATTTCATGTGCGCCCTGATGTGGTGGCGTCGGAAAACACCACCAGTCCACGTCGGTATCTCGCGCACGACGGCACGCCCGCGCGATTTTATGTGGATTCACTTGTCCACGACGCCGACGCGCTGAGGCTGCTTCTCAAATTGTTCGGCGCGGAACGGATCGCATTCGGTTCCGATTACCCGTTCTCGTTAGGCGAAACGCACCCGGGCAAATTGATCGAATCCATGAAGCTTTACGAAAAAGAGAAAGCACAACTGCTTTCTGGGACGGCGCGCGAATTTCTCCGGCTGTAATCAGTTCGATCCAAATTCGTGCTGCGACATTCCTCGGCACCACCGCGTCGCGGTCACAGTTCGTGCCGGATCGCCCAGAGATCGTGAAAGACCGGTCTGAATAGCGATTCCTTTAAGAACGGCACACCCGGCGATCCGCCGGTGCCCTTCTTTGCGCCGATCGTGCGTTCCACGAGTTTCACGTGTCGATAACGCCATTCCTGCAGACCTTCGTCAAAGTCGGTCATTAGTTCGAACAGGATCGAGCATTCGGGTGAATTTTTGTATAAGCGCAGAATCTCTTTCTGCACGCGTTCGTCCGGTCCGTTCGGCTGTGTCACATCGCGATTTTTCAACTCAGGCGGGATCTGTGCGCCTCGCGTCTCAAGAAAATCATAGAAATGATCCACCACCGTGCGTTCATTCAGCAACTGATTGAGACGATCGAATCCCGGATAGTCTGGCTTTAAATACTTGACCGTTGAGGCGCGTTTGTATCCAAGCGCAAACTCAATCTCGCGAAACTGCACGGATTGAAATCCCGAAGCCGTCTCGAGCCGGTCGCGAAAGCTGGAAAACGAGGACGGCGTCATCGTTTCGAGGATGTCGACCTGTGCCACCAGTACTTTCATGATGGTGCGCACACGCTTGAACGTGTGGATTGCTCCGAAGAGATCGCCGGCGGAAAAATTTCTGTTTATTTTATCAAACTCATGTAGCAACTGCTTGAACCAAAGCTCGTATGTTTGATGGATAATGATGAACAGCGTCTCATCATGTTCCGGCGGGCTTGAGCGCGGCTTTTGAAGCGATAGCAACTCCTCCAGATCAAGATAGCTCGCATAGGTTAGCGGCGGCATGGCTGCAAGTGATCCACAGATTTCGCAGATTTACGCAGATTAGACAAACGAGAACCAAAAACAAAAGTCAGCTCAGCCTCTCAAGTTGAGCGAAGCGAAACATCTCTGATCAGAGATTCTTCGCTTCGCTCAGAATGACAAAGTCGTCGGCTTTTTGATGCGTCGGCAAAACTCAGCCTATCACACGCAAGTATTCCCGATCCCAAGCTGCTGGGATACTCTCGCGAGCCGAGTACGGGCCCGGCTCATACGCGCGCGAGGAAATGCCTTGCTGGCTCAATTCGCACACATGCCAGTCCTGTTTGTTAACCATGTCCCAGAACTCAATGGCATCTTCCGGATCAAAATCGCTGCGCCCGAACGCTTCAGGATTAAAAAACCAATCGCAGAAGATTAGTGTGCGTTCCGGTGATTGCGGCTGGAGTTGATGCACCATCACGTAATCAGGATGCAGGCTCAGCAGCATGTTGGGAAAAATGGAGTAATAGAAAACGAAGCGGAAATCTTCGTCGCCGAAATTGCCGACGGGCAAGGCGCAGGCATTGCCGCTCATCGTTAGGCTTTTGTCCTTGTTGATTCGCATGAATCCGCCCAGGAACGGTCCTTCAGTCAAATCGTTCTCGGCTGAATCGGACGGTGAAATCCTGGAAAGCTCCGGGTGCACGCCCAAGCAGTGATAACACTCGGAATAATTTTGAAACATTAGCTTCCAATTGGCGCGCACGCCATACTCGATCCGTTTTGCCGACCGCAGCGCCGCCATGTTCCAATGCAAAAATTTTCCGACCAAAGGTTTGAACCATTCCGCCAGTGGCGCAGGGGAATCTGCGAGGTTCACAAAAATGAATCCTTCCCACAGCGCGAGGTTCACCGCGTGCAGTGAATAATCAGCCTTATCAAAGCCCAACACCTCGTCCATGTGCGGCGCACCGATCAACCGTCCATCGAGCGCATACGTCCAGGCGTGATAAGGACATTGAATGGCCGCGGACTGTCCGTTTCTGTTTTCGAGTAGCCGACTTCCGCGGTGGCGGCACACGTTGTAAAACCCGTGGATTGCTCCCTGTTTATCCCGGACAATGATCAAGCTCTCGCCCGCGACGTCTGCGGTAAGATAATCACCGGCTTTTGCGATCTGACTCTGATGCCCAACCAACACCCATTGCTCTGAGAAAATTTTCTCCTGTTCCTGCGCGAAAATTTCCGGCGAAACAAAATAGCGTTGCGACAAGCTCTTGGCGCCAGCAGTGAAAGTCGCAATCGACTTGCGAAATACTGGTGCAACGTTCGTTTGCGTCGATGGCATTTGAGAATGCTCCACGCCGCCAACGTTCGCGTCAATGCGGTAATCGCATGCGCGCCGCACATGAATCTCGGCCGCCGCCGAGATAAACTTTCTTCGCTCGGTGTCCCCCCTACCTCAGGACCACCTGGTGAAACTCGTACCAATCATCGAGGTTGTTTAGATTCACCGCGTCTTTCGGAGCGGAAGCGTCATCCGCGATACGGGACGCACCCAGGACTCCCTTACGCGTCTCGTCATCGTGAATATAACCGCGAACCGACGCGTTATGTTTCTTAATCGCGTCTTGATTAAGTGACTTGGCGTTTTTCTTCACCCAGGCTTCGAACTCGGGATAAGTCGGTTTCTTTTGCTTGATGTAATCCTTAACCGCCTGCTCTTCGAGTCCGAGCGCGGCACAAGTCATGGCATCAAACCCTCTACCAATCCCCGGATAGCCGGGCGCGAGTTTGCCCTGCTCCTCAAGGGAGACCTTCAGCCAGAGCCGCGGAAGGTGAAGAACGCCGAGTGGCCCGGCAACGCCGGAGCTGATCATTGGAACGTATGTGTCGGCCATAGTAATGATTTTGTTAATCCCGCCATCGAGCAATTGCAAGTTCCACTGTGATGCTGAGCCTTGCATTTCTGCTGTTTGACAAGCGGACCTGTAGCCACGGCGCTGTGCGCCGTCGGGCACAACGGGTTAAGATGGCGGAACGCCCCCACAGGGGCGTGGCTACAACTTGCGACTAACCAAAGCATCGCCGCAACCAAGATCGCTGCGACCAATAACAGGCTTCCATACACCAACGCGTCCTGGATCTGCGCCCGCTTCGCTGCTTTTGCGTACGGCATTCTTGTGAAAGTGACCATCGTGTAAAGCGGCAGATAGGTTCCGGGCAGTGCGGCTTCCAGCGCGTGATCCAGTTTCTTTTTCGCGCGAAATGTTTTCGACGCGGTCTTATCTCGCATCTCGATGAAATTGCCAATCGCAAGATCGGCAAGCGCATCGGCATTCTCTTTTCGGCGCCGAAAGTATTCCGCGAATGCGCGTTCGCGGTTCTCCGGCAATTCGTCAAGGCACTCATCCAGTACAACGCAATCTTCGAAGGCAGCATTCATGCCCTGTCCGTAAAATGGAACGACTGCGTGCGCGGCATCGCCGACGAGGCAAACCTTATCGCGATAAAACCAGGGCGCGCACCGAACGGTCACAAGCGAACCGGTTGGATTGTTTCGGAAATCATCAAGTAAACCTGGCATGAGCGGTACCGCATCCTGAAATTCTTCGTCGAAGAACCAGCGCACATCGTCGTCGGTCTGCGTCATGGCGAAGCTGCGGGGTCCTTCGAATTCCCAGAAAAGCGTGCAGGTGAAGGAGCCGTCGGGATTAGGCAGCGCGATCATCATGAAACTTTTCCGTGGCCAGATGTGAAGCGCGTTCTTTTCCATTCGCCATGAACCGTCCGGCGCGGGCGGAATGGTCAATTCCTTGTAGCCATGGGCGAGATAACTTTCGTCGTATTGGAATTCGGCGATCGCGTTTTGCATTGATTTGCGTACTGCGGAGAACGCGCCATCGACGCCGATCACTGCGTCGCCTCGTGCAGTTACTGCGCCGTTTGCAGTTTCCAAGTGAGCAACTGCGGCGTCGATATTCATGTCAGTGCATTTGTGATTGAAATGTACGTGAACGTTGGAATAGCGCTGTGCCGCTTCGATGACTGTCGTGTTTAGTGCTGCGCGTCCGATCGAATTGATACATTTTTTCGGATCGACATCGTACGGGCTAAAATGCAGCCCGCCGAATTTATCGTGAATCATCCGGCCGCGCATTGGAATCGCGCTCCGCAACGCTTCATCAGCAATGCCGATTTGTTCAAGAGCGTGAATGCCGCGTGTTGAAATCGCCAGATTAATCGAGCGTCCGCCAACGATATTCCCCTCGCGGGGGTCAGCGCGTCTCTCGAAGAGATCGACTTCGTATCCGCGCCGTCCGAGATACGCTGCGAGCAAGCCGCCCGCCAATCCGCTGCCAATCAGAACAAATTTCGCCACGTTCAGAGTTAATCATGAACATAAGAACACGGCGAGCGGGGACGCCGCCGGGTACACTGCGAAGCCGCTTAGGAAGCGGAGAGCGCATGGGAGTGCGCAAATCAATCTACGAATCAGGAACGCAGGAAAGCAGGAAAGATTGCGAAACGGGATGGCGTTTGTTTCGCTACTTTTGATCAGATGCCCTACAGTTCCTTGAATGCGTCGCCGAGATGATCAAGAATGTCGCATGGCAACAGCGATTGTTCGCTCTGGTTGCCGTTAAAAACTGCGATCTCCGCTGCGCGACCGCATAACCATGCACCAACTCGCGCGGCATCGTAAGGCGAAAGGCCTTGCCCCAGCAACGCGGCGCAAACTCCGGTGAGAACATCGCCCATTCCGCCGGTGGCCATTCCAGGATTCCCTGTCGTGTTGTAGCTCAGCGGGTACCTGTGTTCAGCGACGATAGTGCGACTGCCTTTGAGCAAAAGCGTGATCGGAAAACGATCACAGAATTTAGTCGCGGTTTTCGCACGCGACTGTTGCTGTTCGGGGAAAAGCCGCTTCATTTCGCCGGGATGCGGCGTGAGCAGCCGTTTGCCTTTGCAGCGTCGCAGCACCGAAGTCTTTTTAGACACGATGTTCAATCCATCCGCGTCGAGTACCATCGGTTGCTTCACTTTTTCGATGAGCTCAAGAATCTCGGCGGCATGCGATTTACCAAGACCCGGACCGACAGCCCAGACATCGGTTTTCTCCTTGAGCAAGTGACGGTACGACGCGACCGGCTTCACCATTACTTCCATGAACGCCGCGCCGGCGACGACCTCGTAAATCTCTTGGGGAACAAAAACTTCCACCAGTCCTGCGCCTGCCCTGAGCGCACCTTGTGATGCCATCAGGGCGGCACCGACGAATCCTTTTGAGCCGGCTACAACACCGATGCGACCAAATTGATTCTTATAGGAGTTGTAATTGCGTCTGGGAAGCAATCCGCAAAAAACGGCCGGGCAGGCGATAATTTCTTTCGATTTCGTTTGCGGCGTCCGCAATTCGTCGAGCGACACAACTTCGATGCGACCCACATAATTAACCGCGCCGTCAGCGACCAGACCTGGCTTCGGATAACCAATAGTGACGGTAAAATCGGCGACTACGCAATCGCGATCTGTCTTGCCTGAATCGGTGTCGAGACCGGTTGGAAGGTCCACGGCAAATACGTAGGCGCCCTTTGTTGTTCGGAGTTGATTGATTGCGCGACACGCCGCGCGGATCGGCTCGCGGAGCGGTGGTTTCGCACCGACGCCAAGCAAACCATCCAGAATAATTAATGGAGCAGTGCCGAGGTACGAATCCGTCGCAATCTTTTCCTGGGCAAAAGACAACTGATCAGCTGCATACGAAAAGAGCTCCAGGATAGTGATGCCAACGTCTTGCTCCTGGCTGTTACTCCACTCGGGAATTCTGGCAGTTCTGTTTCGCAAATCGTTCAGCTTCTTGCGCATGAGATTGCTGCAATCAGCTTCATTGAAAGCCAGGCGCACTTCGATTTTCCATCCGCGCTGCTCCAAACACTGCGCGGCGAATAAGGCGTCCCCTGCGTTATTTCCTTTCCCGGCGAATACGATGCATCGGCCGGGTTTCTGGAAAAATTTGGTCACTGCCTGAGCGACACCGGTGCCTGCCTTGTTCATCAGCGCTTCGACTGAGACGCTGCTGGCAAATGCAGCCTCTTCTGCGGCTCGCATCTGCGCCGAAGTCAAAATTGGCAGGTCCAATCAACCCTCCCGTTGTGATAATACCAGGCGCGCTTCTATTTCTGCCGGTTTCCATGAAGTCTTCTTCTTCCGTCGAGTGCTCTTCCTGGCTGAACGCTTTGATCGGCTCTTTTTGGAACGGGTGACCCTGGTCTGATCGATGTACGGTTGCAGAGGAATGCTTTCGGCGGTCGCGACTCGGGTCGTACTACGAGAGCTGGCGACGGAATTGCGATTCCGGACTCCGGCTGCAATCGCTTCCGCAAGCTTTTGACGATAGGAAGCATTCTGAGCGTACGCGGCCTCGGTTGGGTTAGTAAGAAAACCGCACTCGACGAGTACGGCCGGCATGTTCGTTCTTCGTAAGACGAAGTAACCACGCCGACGCAAGCCGCGGTTCTCTGACGCCGCCCCCCCGGCAACATAATGATGAATCGCCGACGCGAGCGGTAAACTCTCGCGTCTGTAGAAATACGTTTCTATGCCGCTTGCTCCCCTTCGTGTCGCTGAATTGAAGTGGACGGATACAAAAATCGCATTGCGGTAGGAGTTGGCGATTGCAGTACGCGTTCCCAACGGCACAAAGACGTCGTTGTCCCTTGTCATCACCACGCGATAACCGCTCGCTGCGAGGACACTTTTGAGTCGTCGCGCCACATCCAGTGTCATGTCTTTCTCTGAAACCCTCTGACCGGGAATTCCTCCGCGATCGTAGCCGCCGTGTCCCGCATCGATTACGACAGTTGTGCCTGAGCCGTCGCCTCCGGAACTTCTGCTGCTTTTCGCCGCGTTCGAATTAGATGCCAAAAATGTCATCAGCAGGCTGGCAGCCGGTAAAGCGATTCGGAAAGAATTCCTGCGCATCATCGGTCCTCTGTGGGCTCCCCCGGCGGGCGCGCTGAAAGTTTTGGTGCTTTGCTACCCGAGCCCTGCGCACGCCCTTCGACCATGCCGCCGCGCACAGCTACTTCGCCACCACCTGAATGAACCAGGTGGGGCCGGCTTTTGGTCTCCATGAACGACGTGTGCTCCAATAGTTTGCCGTCCAATCCAACCCGGGCATACGACCAGGCGCGTGGAGCCGCACAATGCAAAACATGCAATTGATTGGCGCGATCGATTTCCGCCTGCGGTTGCTCGAAAGCGATGGTGCGGCCTAACGAGTAAGTGGCATAAACCACGCCGGTATCTTTGTCCTGCACCCGCACGTACAGAGAAGTGTGATCCGGAAAACGATTCGTCATCAACGAATACGTGCGCACCTCGCCCGAAGCGCCCGTGCCATCTGGAACGCCCACGGTTTGCTGCCAGATCGGCCGAGCGTCGGTCACTTCGAAGACTCGCGTTCCGGAGTAGAAAAATTTTCCCAGATCCGCGAAGTAAATGTTCGTGCGCACATGATAAGCGCCGTACTCGTGGACGGGATACAGCGGCGTAAGATCGATTTGGCGGGTGACTCTCTGACCGGCTTGAATTCTTAAAGGGGGCTCCCGATTTGCAGCGTTGAGGGGCCCGATCGGCTGTTCCTCGCTGCCTGTGATCTCAAATCCCAACCATGATTGCCCATCGGCGTCGCGAAGTTCAATATCGCGCCCGGCCAGGTTCGTGATCGCGACTGTCGCCACCACCGGTTCGTGAGCGATGTATTGCAATCGTTTAAATTTAAGATCTACCTCAACCTGCGCTTCAGTTGTGGCTGCAAAAATAAAAACAAACAGCCATGGAAGAAGGCGTCGTAGATTGGCGGTCTGACTCCATCTGGCTCGGACGCAAGCTACCCGGTCTCGAAGCAATCGTCTCATCGTGGCGATTTGCTTTTCGAGAGAGGAAACTGCTGTAAAAGCCGCGCCGGTTCCGCCTGAACAGCTTGCAGATCGTCACTGTAATAAACGCGAACGATATAGCCGAGATATTTCCGCTGTCCGATATCCGCTGAACTTTTCGAGCCGCGACCCTTTTGACCCGGCCGAACTTTTGCCGCCGCCTCCGACAACGACGATTCGGATAACGCGCCGCCGGTTTTTGCGCGCACGTAGCGCACGACGAGCACTTCTGGATTCGTCTCCGACCAATCGTGTTTCGACGTGAGCCATTCGTTGCTGACGTCGGCATCGGTCAGCTTGATGTCTTTGTCGTTCACAATGTCATAAAGAAACACCAGGATTTTCACTTTGTTATGGTCGATGACGGCGCCTGGTTCTTTTTTTATTCCAATCTCGAGCGCCAGATTCGTTTCGGCTTCCGGATCGGACGTTTCCTTGGTTTTTACATCGGAAATTCCCATGATTGGACCGTCTGGATTGCCCCCAACATCTTTGCGCGAGGGAACATCCGTTTCCGCAGGGCCGCTGCCTGGCTCGACCGTCGGCGGAGCGGGAACTCCAACCTTCAAGCGACGGTCGGCTAAAGCATATGTGGCGCTATCGGACGGACTGATTTGCTTGATTCTGCGCCATACATCGTTCGCGCGATCGAATAACTGCATTGACTCGTAAGTCTGCGCCATCTCTTCGAGCACGCCAGTATTGTCTGGCTCGCTATCCAATGCTTCCTGAAAACGTGCGAGTGCGTTTGTCGTGTCGCCCCGCTCCCGGAATTCTTTACCTTCTCGCAGCAACTGATCAACGATTGACGCAGCGGGTGAATTCAATGCTGCGGGTGGCGGGACGCTTGGCTGCGTCGCCGGTGACGCTGGGGCTGGCGTCGACGCAGCCGCTGGCGCGCTCGTGATTGCCGCAGTAACTCCCTGTGCCGAGACGCGGTTCGCCCGCGCCCGGCCGACATAATAAGATGTGGCAAAGAAAACCTCAGCTATGGCCAGGGTTACAATGACACCTAGGGCGACGTGGAAGCTTGGGTCGATTTGAATAGCCCGTGAGAGAAGAGTCCGCATGGAGCAGTAAAGTCAGGTTTGTACGCGCGCTACTGCCAGCCTGTCAACAATGTGCCGGGTATTTGACCGCTGAAAGGTCAAAAAGTTAGAACGCTAACCCTCACCTATCGTGAGATATCATCCTGGCTCAGCATTTTAAATCCTTCGCCAGTTAGCACGGAAGACGCGCAATCTGTGTCATCCACGTGCAGAGCAATCGCGGAAAAGCCGCGTGGACGGATCAGCAGGGGATACGCGAAATGGACATTGACCTCCGCCATGACCAATGCTGCGAGCAGCTTCACGAGTTGCGTCGCCACTTCCCGCATCTCAACCACCACCACCTGGCTGACGCCGAAACCAACATTGTTTTCCCTAAATAATTTTTCCACTTGCTGCGGATCGCTCGCGATGAGCCGAGCAATGGCTGAGTCAGTGGATTCCGATACGCTGAGAGCGACAACGTGCGTGTGATGTGTGCTAAGTAGCTTCACAATATCGAGCATCGCCCCCACTTTGTTCGGTAGAAAAACCGAGAACTGCTTTACCAGCGGCCCTTCCAGCTTGGAACTCGTTTGCGGCAAGTTAGCAGTCATTTGAATGATGGCGGCGCGACGGAAGCTCATTGGCCGCGCCAGCTCAAACTATCACATTGTAGATGTTTCGTTGGCAAACGTAATATGTTGGTTTGGAGCTTGAAGCCAGCACCTCAAGCAACCCTTCACGATTTAACGTGGCGAACCACGCGCAGGGCTTTACATTCGCTGTCCGAATATGGAAGACGAAAACGAGCTGATCGCGCTCAGACGAAAAAAACTCGAGACGCTGCGCGCGAAAGGCATCGAACCATTCGGCGCCGGATTTGATGTTAGCGGATCGATCGCGGAGGTGCGTGAGCGGTTTAAAGAAGGTGAAACGTTTCGTGTCGCCGGCCGTATCACCGCGCATCGCGATATGGGCAAAAGCCACTTTCTCGACCTGCGTGACGCCACCGGGCGCATTCAAGTCTATCTCCACGCAAAAGAGGTTGGGCCGGAATTGTTCGATCTATTTCGGCTACTCGACATCGGCGATTTCATTGGCGTGCAAGGAATATGTTTTGTCA
>Ga0207701_10007496_pt1 | contig 10846 bp, 7 predicted proteins | sample KBSSwiSSwithPhiX_FD_184294 | JGI IMG/M metagenome (GOLD analysis project Ga0207701, IMG submission 184294) | Switchgrass rhizosphere bulk soil microbial communities from Kellogg Biological Station, Michigan, USA, with PhiX - S5 (SPAdes) (version 2) | ecosystem: Environmental > Terrestrial > Soil...
ACGCTTGATGTGTTCCTGATCATCGACGCACAAATGGGCTATTCGGTGATTGGCGGTCCGCCCGAAGTCATCGAACGCTTCGAGAAACGCTTCGGCGGTGCCACGGCGCTGCGCGAGAAGTTCGACGACTATGTCGCCCAGATGCGCGTGGGCAACGGTATCGATGACCTGAGGTGGGCGCAGGACTATCTACAAAAGTGGTCCGGCTGGCTCTAGCGGTCGGCGAAAAGCTACTGCGTGGTTTCGGCGCCAGCCAGGCCACGGACGCCCGCGGGAACTCTCGAAGCCAGCGCTGACTGGTAACGCGCCATGAGCGACTGCAGCGCACGCGACCAGCTGTAGTTAGACACCACGTGGCGCCGCGCCGCTGCGCCGAGCACATCCAGATCGCGCTCGTACAGTCCGGCAATGGCGCCGGCAAGATGTCGCGCGGCACCGTCCGGGTTCTCGTGTGGCTCCGCCAGCACCCCGGCCTTCTCATCGACGAGTTCAGGAATTGCTCCCGCGCGCATGGCAACCACCGGCCGTCCGCAGGCCATGGCTTCCAGCACCACCAGGCCGAATGTCTCGTGCGTGCCGGCGTGCACGAACGCATCGGCCGACGCGAGATAGCTGGCGAGCTCGCGATTGTCACGGCAATACGGGATGCGCGTGATGTTGCCTTCACGGCCGCCCCCATCACCGCCTATCAACAACAGGTGATATGGGTCGCCGAGCCGGCGAAACGCCGCCGTCAGCACCGGAATATTCTTCTCGGCGGAGAAACGCCCCGCGAACGCGAGCAAGCGCGTGCCGCGCGGCAGATTGAGCTCTTCGACGAGATTGCGAGTCTGCCGCTCGGGATTGAACGTGTCGACGTCGACTCCGAGCGGCTGACAGGTGGCGTGCGCGACGCCGATGCTGTGCAGGTAGTCGCACATGTAGCGGCTGGGCGCGAGCACCTGGTTGCACCGCTCATAGGTCAGCCGCACATACCACTCGATGAATTTCTGCACGGCACGCCCGAGCCGCCGGCCCGCGAGCTGCGGAAAGTTCGAGTGATAGAACGCAATGAGAGGAATGCCGCGCCGCCCGGCGACATTGGCCGCCGCCCAGGCGGGATGAAATGCATCGCCGATTTCGATGAGATCGGGTTCGAGCGCGTCGATGGCCCGCGACCAGCGCACAGGATTGAGGGGCAGCCGGTAGTTGAACGCGCCCGGTATGAGCGACCCGGCGACTGTGGAGATGTCGTCGGGGGCGTGCGTGCGCGTTTCGCCGGGGACCAACAAACTGTGGCGCCAATTGGTGTGCGCGTGCATCCACTCATGTTTGGCGAGCAGGTAACGCTTCACGCCGCCGCTGGTAGGCGAGTAGAAAAGAGTGGCGTCAACGACGTGCATGAATGCTTCTTGTTGCTGTTGCGAAGTATCCGGGCGTTGCAGTAGTGCGACCAGTCAGCGCAGACTGGGTTCCCTATGCAGGCAAACACCTACAAAGTGCTACCGTGGGTAGCACTCATTGCTTTCTCGGTTTCACCGGGTTACGCCAAGGATCTCGAGGCCGCTACCAAGGCAGTCGACGGCAAGATTCTCGCGTGGCGGCGGGATTTCCACCAGAACCCGGAGCTATCCAATCGCGAAGTGCGCACGTCCGGGATCGTCGCCGAGCACCTGAAATCGCTCGGTCTCGACGTCGAGACCGGCATCGCAAAAACAGGCGTAGTCGCGTTGCTCCGCACCGGCAAGCCGGGTCCCACCATTGCACTGCGCGCCGACATGGATGCATTGCCAGTCGTCGAGCGCACCGATGTACCCTTCAAGTCGATGGCAAAGTCTAGCTACCGCGGCGAAGAAGTGGGCGTAATGCATGCCTGCGGCCACGATTCGCACACCGCCATTCTCATGGGTGTCGCGGAAGTCCTGGTCAAGTCGAAGGACAGCCTGCGCGGCAATGTGCTGTTCATCTTCCAGCCCGCAGAGGAAGGCGCACCGCCCGGAGAAGTGGGCGGCGCGTCGGAGATGCTGAAGGCCGGCATCTTCGAGAAGTACAAACCCGAAGTGGCTTTCGGGCTTCACGTCTGGGCGTCGTTGAACACCGGATCCATCGGCTATCGCAGCGGGCCATTCATGGCCGGTGCGCAAGAGTGGAACTCCGTGGTGAGCGGCAAGCAGACGCATGGCTCGCGCCCCTGGCAGGGCGTGGATCCCATCGTTGTTGCGGCGCAGATCGTCAACGCCCTGCAAACCGTCGTGAGCCGCCAGCTCGACATCACGTTGAACCCGGCCGTCGTCTCCGTCGGCATCATCAAGGGCGGCGTACGCAACAACATCATCCCTGACTCGGTCGAGATGATCGGCACCATCCGCACCTTCGATCTGAAGCAAAAGCAGCAGATCTTCGACGCGATGAAACGGCTGGTGCAGAACACCGCCGAGGCGAACGGCGCCACCGCCACGTTCGAGTTCGCGAAATACTTCAACCCGGTCACGTACAACAATCCCGAACTCACGGCACGCGTGCTCCCCAGCCTGCGCAAGGTGGCGGGCGCCAGCAATGTGATGGAAATTCCGCTGATCACCGGCGCCGAGGACTTCGCGTACTACGGGGAAAAGATCCCGGCCTTCTTCTTCATGGTTGGCGTGACGCCGAAGGGCACCGACGTGCTCACTGCGCCGTCTAACCACTCGCCGCTGTTCTACCTGGACGAAACGGCAATTCCGCTGGCGACGCGCGCGATGATCAATGTCGCGGTGGACTACCTCAGCTCGGGCAAGTAGTCGCGAGTCCTCAGGCCAGGTTCTTCGAGATCGGCAGCTTGCGCACGCGCTTGCCGGTAGCCGCGTAGATCGCATTCGCCACCGCCGGCGCGATGGGCGGGGTGCCCGGCTCTCCGGCGCCTCCCATGTCTGCACCTGAATTCACGATGGTCACGAAAATTTCCGGCGCTTCGTTCATGCGCAGGATCTGGTAGTCGTGGAAGTTGCTCTGCTCCACCTTGCCATTGGCAAAAGTGATTTCGCCGTACATGGCGGCGGTCAATCCGTAGTTGATGGCGCTTTCCATCTGCATGATGACGCCGCTTGGATTCACCGCGAAGCCGCAGTCGATGGCGCACCACACCTTGTGAACGCGCACATTGCCACCCTCGACCGACACCTCCGCAACTTCCGCGACGATGCTGCCAAACGATTCGTGCAGCGCGACGCCGCGGCCGCGACCCACCGGTGCGCCGCCAGCCCAGTTGGAAGCCTCGGCCACCGCGTTGAGCACCGCGAGCTGTCGCGGATGCGCGCCTAACAACTTGCGGCGCATCTCCACCGGATCCAGCCCGCCGAGCACCGCGAGCTCGTCGAGCGCGCAGTTCACGGTGAACCCGGTGTGCGAATGGCCCACCGAGCGCCACCACAACACGGGTACCTTGCTGGTTCCCTCATGGGTATCCACGAGGATGTTGGGGATGTCGTACGGCATGTCGGACGCACCTTCGACGCTCGACTGATCGTAGGCCTGGCCTTTCGGAATGAAGGCGTCGGTCCATCCGCCGCGCAGGACACCCTGGCTCACGATGGTCTGTTCCCATGCCACCGGCATTCCGCTGGCATCCACGCCGCCGCGCACGCGCGACAAGACGTGCGGCCGATACGAAAGCCCTCGCACGTCATCTTCACGCGTATAGACGCTGAGAACCGGCTTGCCGATGGCCTTCGACAGCTGCACGGCCTCACGAACCACATCTGAATTTCGCTGCGCGCGGCGGCCAAAGCCGCCGCCGAGAAAGGTGTTGTGCAGGTGGACCTTCGACGGATCGAGTCCAAGATCGCGCGCGGCCGCATCCCGGTCCGGCGATTGCATCTGCGTGCCGAGCCACAGATCGCAACTGTCCGCGCGCACGTCGGCAAGACAATTGAGCGGCTCCATGGGCGAATGCGCGAGATAGGGCAGTTCATACTCCACGTCGAGGCGCTTGGCCGCGCCGGCAAGCGCGGCCTTCACGTCACCGGTCTCACGCGCCACGGCGCCGGGAGTGTGGAGCAACCGCTGATACTCGCGGCGTTGAGCGACGGTGGAGTAGCTGCCTTGCGCGCCTTCATCCCAGTGGATCTCGAGCGCGTCGCGCCCGCGCTTCGCGGCCCAGGTGTTGGTGCCGTACACGGCGACACCCGCCGGGATCACCTTGACGTCGACGACCCCGGGAATGGCGCGCGCCGCGCTGTCATTCACGTTCGCAAGCTGCGCGCCCACCACGGGAGGCCGCGCGATGACGGCAAACACCATTCCGGGTACACGCATGTCGATGCCGAATTTCGCACTGCCATCGACCTTCATCGGTGCGTCGAGCCGCTTGTGCGGCTTGCCGAGGTAGCGGAAGTTCGCCGGGTCCTTGAGCGTCACTTTCTCCGGCACTGGAAGCTCCGAAGCGGCATCCGCGAAAGAACCGTAACTCGCGGATTGGTCATCGAGGAAAATCCTGCCGTTCTCGGTGCGCAACGCCGTGGCATCCGCGCGCCACTTCTGCGCCGCGGCGGCTAACAACATGGCCCGGGCGCGGGCGCCCGCTTCACGCAGCTGCATGTACGTGGTGCTGGTGCTCATGCTGCCGCCGGTGAACTGGATGGGCATGAAGGGCACGTTGAACGCCGGATCCGCGCCCGCGAACTCCACCGTCACGCGTGCCGGATCGACATCGAGCTCTTCGGCCAGCGCCATGGCGAGGCCGGTGTAGATGCCCTGACCCATCTCCGACTTGCCAATTACGATCGTGACGCTGTCGTCCGGCGCCACACGCACGAAGGCATTGGGCGCCAGCGTCCGACCGGCGTCACTCGGCGCCGCGGCTTCACGCCGGTTCGCGAAGCGGATCCCGAGGACCAGGCCGCCGCCAATGACACCTGCAGCGATTCCCGCAGTGAGGAAAGACCGGCGGTCGAAACCCGCGGGCGACTGATCGTTCATGGCGCGCTCCGGAATGTTCGGGATGCAGCGATGTTAAGGTATGGCCCGCATGCAATTGGAGTTTTTCGGAGCTGCCGGCGAGGTAACGGGCTCCTGCCACATCCTGCGGGTGGCGGGACGCCAGTTGCTGCTCGATTGCGGCATGATTCAGGGCGACCACGATGCGCCGGCGCGCAATCGACTGCCGTTTCCGTTCGATCCCACCACCATCGACGCGGTGGTCCTGAGCCATGCGCACATCGATCATTGCGGCCGCCTGCCGCTGCTGGTCAAGCGCGGATTTCGCGGGCCTATCTACACGAACAAGGCGTGCGCGGACCTGGTTCCGATCCTGCTGCGCGATTCGGCGAACCTTGCCATGCGCGACGCGGAGCGCGAGCGGGTCCCGTCGCTGTACGATCTCGAGGACGTCGAGACTACTCTGCGCCTGCTGCAACCCATCGCCTACGACACGCGGCGCGAGCTGCTGCCGGGAGTCACCGTGCAGGTCCGCGATGCGGGGCACATCCTGGGCTCCTCGAGCGTCGAGGTGTGGGTGAGCGAGGGCGGGGAGCAGCGCAAACTGGTGTTCTCCGGCGATCTCGGCCAGTACGACACGCCCATCCTCCAGGATCCTTTCGCGTTTGAATCCGCGGATCTGGTGCTCATGGAGAGCACCTACGGCAATCGCCAGCACCGCGGCCGTGAAGACACCGAGCGCGAGCTCGGCGGCATCCTCGCGCAGGCGCTGCGTGACGGCGGCAACGTGATCGTTCCGGCGTTCGCCATCGGCCGCAGCCAGGAGCTGCTCTATCTACTGGCGAAGCACTACGGTGAATGGCACCTGGCGCGCTGGAAGATTTTTCTCGACAGCCCGATGGCCATCGCCGCGAGCCGCGTGTACTGGAACAACCCGGATCGCTTCGACGAGGAAACCACGCGTCTGCGCGAAAGCTTCCGCGGCATGCCGCCGCTGCCAAATCTCGTGTTGTCGGAGTCGGCGGACGATTCGCGCGCCATCAATCACGTGCGCAGTGGCGCGCTCATCATCGCCGGGTCTGGCATGGCGACCGGCGGCCGTGTGCTGCATCACCTCAAACACAATCTCGAGCGGCCGGAGTGCCACGTGGTCATCGTTGGCTTCCAGGCGCCGGGAACGCTGGGTCGACAACTCGTCGACCGTGCGCCCGATGTGCGCATTCATGGCCAGCGCGTGCGCTGCCTCGCGCAGATCCACACGCTGGGCGGACTTTCCGCGCACGGCGATCAGGCGGACCTGTTGCGTTGGTATGACAGCTTCACGGGCCATCCGCCGGTGTATCTCGTGCATGGTGAAGTGCCTTCTTCGGAAGGACTCGCCGCGAAACTGCGCGAGCATGGTGCATCGGCCACGGTCGCCCGGCCCGGTCTCACGATCGATCTGGCGAATTTACCCGCCTTGTCGCGGGACTAATGCCTAGAATCGGCGCACTAACAACAGGTTGATCCCGGAACACGCGCGCATGAGTCAAAAGTTTGAAGTCTTCCTGGCGCGCTTCGTGCGGATCGAGCCCAGTGAAAAGCGCGCGGTGTTCACCGCGTTCGCGCTGATGTTCTGCGTGATGGGCGGCTACTTCGCCGTTCGGCCCATTCGCGAAACCGTGGGCACCATCCTCGGCGAGGCGGTGACCAGCGATACCTGGATCTGGACCGCGGTATTCGCGATCGCAATCATCCCGGTGTACGGCTTCCTCGTGGCTCGCGTGAGCCGCGCGACGCTGGTGCCCGCCATCTACGGCTTCGTCGCCGCGGCGCTGGCCGCCGCGGGCCTGGTGTTCCACTCCGATCCGCAGAACATGGTGGTGGGACGAATCTTTTACGTCGGCATCAGCGTCATCAATCTGTTCCTGATCTCAGTCTTCTGGAGCTTCCTGCTCGAGTTCTTCCAGAGCGAGCAGACCAAGCGGCTGTTCGGATTCATCGCGGCCGGTGGCACCACCGGTGCGCTGGTCGGACCCTTCATCACCGACCGCATCGTCAATCACGTCGGCATCTCGGGAATCCTGTTCTTCGGCGCAGTGATGTTCGTCATCGCCATTTTCTGCCAGCGAGCGCTGGTCGCCGAAATGCACCGACACAACATGTCGACCGCCGCGGGCGCAGCGGCCGTTCAGGCAGCCCGTGTTACTCGCGGCGTCGGTGGCAATCCGTTCGCGGGCGTGGCCATCGTGTTCAAGTCCCCGTACCTGATCGGCATTGCGCTGTTCGTCATCATGATCTCCACGGCGAACACCATCCTGTACTTCGAGCAGCTGCGCCTGGTGAAGGACATGTTCGAAAATCCGGAGCAGCGCGCGCAGATGTTCGCGCGCATCGATTTCATCGTGCAGGCGCTGACGGTGGTCTCTCAGTTGCTCATTACGGGCAGGGTGGCGCAGAAGCTGGGCGTGACCGCACTGCTGGTGATTTTGCCGCTGCTCGTCATGGGCGGCTTCCTGTTGCTGGCGAGCCTGGGCACCTTCCTGATCCTGGCGAGCGTCATGATCCTGCGCCGCTGGGGCGAATACGCCTTCATCCGCCCAGGTCGCGAGATGTTGTGGAGTCGGCTCGACACGGAAACCAAGTACAAGGCGAAGAATTTCATCGACGTGACCGTGTATCGCTTCTCCGACGCGGTCGTGGCGCAGGTGCAGGATGCGCTCAAGGCGGGCGGAATGAATCCTACACAGGGCGCCTTGTTAGGCGCGGGCGCTTGCGCGCTCTGGGCGATCAACGGCTGGTGGCTCGGCCGCAAGTTCGACCGGGAAAAGCAGTAGTCGTAGGACGCTTCCTGCAGCGAGGGAACTTCGAGCGGCCGCTATTCGTCTGCGACACATGCCCTCGAGCGTCATCCGTTCCTATCACTACGACCCGGTGCAGCGCCGCCTGGAACTGCAATTCGTCTCTGGCCGGCGCTATCGGTATGACGATGTGCCCGAAGAAACCTTCCGCGGCATGCGCCAGGCTTTTTCCAAGGGCGAATATTTCAACGCGCACATCCGCGATCGTTATCGCTACACGCGCGAAATTTAGAAGGATGGGGACAATCCCCAATTCCCCCGGTGGGACAAATTGGGCCGGACTTCGCTGGGTAGGTAGCAAGGGGCGCGGCATCAATGAAGTCCGGCCCAATTTGCTAGGAATTGGGGAGTGTCCCCATTCTTAAGCTACTGCAGCGTCGGACGCTTTTTTCTCGTGGGGCAGCGTGATGCGAAAGCGCGTGTATTCGCCCGGCTTCGTCGCGATTCCGACGCGGCCGCCCGCTTTGCTGACGAGGTCGCGCACCACGTCCATGCCGATGCCGCGCGCGCCTTCACTGACCGTGGTGAAGCCCGGGCGGAAGATGAGGCCGGCGAGCTTGCGTGGATCCATGTTGGCGGCTTCGTCCGCGGTCAGCACGCCGTGGCGCACGGCTTCGGCACGGATCTTGTCGTGGTCGAGTCCGCGGCCGTCGTCCTGCACGCTGAGCTGGTAGCCGTCGATTCCCGCGCGCGCGAACTGCACGGCCACCGTACCGGTTTCCGGCTTGGCATGAGCCGCGCGATCGGAGGGCGCTTCGACCCCGTGGCGAATCGCGTTGTGGATGAGCTGGCCCAGAATTTTTTCGACGGCGCGACGATATCCGCGCGGCACGTCTTCGAGCCCGACGACGACCAGGGAGACGCGCTTGGCGTACATGTCGGCGAGGAACGCGGCCATCTCCTCGAGACTTTCCGAGGACAGGTCAGAAAGGCGCGCGGTCTTTTGCGTGGCGATGCCGGGCTGCGAAACGGTATTCGACGAAGCGCCCGGGCCGCGCAGTAGCGGCTGGCGAATAGTGGTGCCCGTGGCGGTGGCCGAATGCCGCGTGACGTCGATGCTCGCCGAAGAAGTGAGGCCATTCTGCACGCGCCACTCCCGCAGGCGGGAAATCACCTCGCCCTGGATGGCCAGGTGGCTCAGCAGGTCGTCGAGCTTGACCGCCAGCGGCAGGAAATCGTTGCCTGACAAGGTTTGTTTGTCGCGCAAACCGCTGAGCGCCGCTTCGAATCGCTCGGCGCGTTCGCACACCGACGGCAAGGGCAGGCGTTGCGCCCGCGCATTGATGCCACGGATGAGTTCGAGGATCAGCACCAGCTTCTCGCGAAATGCCTGCGGTTCGCGCGCGGGCAGCTTGATGATGGCGCGCAGCTGACCGGCCTTCTCGCGCGCTTCGGCGAGGAATTGCTCGAGCCGCGACGCTTCGACGCTCATGATCTCTTTGAGCACTTCGTTGAGCCGCACATCGGGCGGATCGATGATGGAGGCCGGATCGGGCTGCGGCACCGAGGACCTGGCCGCTTCCTTGACCACATCCGGCGACGTGATCGTCGTGGCCAGGTTTGCCTCGTCGAGGCGGCGCAGAGTCATCGTGGGCGCGTCGCCCGCGGGCGCATTCGAAGGCAGCGATTCGGCCAGCGTGGCGGCTTTCTGGCTCTGCTCCGAGTTTGCCGCGGCGGCATCCAGTTTGATCTGGGTGAGAGCCGCCAGGGTCGCCATGGCCGGATTGCCGAGATGCGGGAGTGAAGGCACCGAATCGGCAGTCACGTCGTGGGGGCCCAGCTCGAATTCGCCGGTGAGCATTGGCGGCAGCTCGGCAGGCGTCGGCGCCGGGGGTGCCGGTGCTGCGGCAGCCGGTGCCGGCGCGGGTGCGGGTGCGGCGACGGATTGTTCCGGCGGCGCCATTTCGGTCGGCACCATCGGCGTGGGTTCGATCTTCAGGGCCGGCCGCGTGCCAGTCTCGCCCGCCAGCCGCTTGGCAAAGGTGTCTTCGTTGAGCGCGGGCACTTCGATGGTGTGCGGCATCACGCGCGGAGCGGCAATGCGCTCGATGGAAACGATGATGTGATGCACGCGACCATCGACGACCAGGCGTGCGAAGCGCAGCGCGAGGTGGCGCGAGCCCGAATGCACGCGCGCCAGCGGATTCTGCGTGGCGTCGACATGCGCTGACGCCTCTGCATGCCACATCGTTTCGAGGAACGCGACCGTTTCGCGCCGCACGGTGACATCCACGAGCTCGGCGATCACCTGCACGAACGCGGTGCCGGCCCCGCAGGTATGGCCTAACAACTCGGGTGCGGCGGCCGACGCCTCTCCCATGAGCCGGTGTTCGCGATCGAGGAACAACACGCCCGCCTGCGACAGCTCGAGCATGGCGTAGGCCTGTGCGCGCGCAACAACCAGCTGTTCGTCTCGCGAGCGCAGAGCGCCGCGCTGCGTGATGGCATAGAGCGTGACGCCGATCAGGCACACCAGCGAGGCGCCGAGCGCGACGATGGGGAAGTTGACGAAGTCCATGCGTCCTCCTCCTTAGGGGGCGGCGCCGGCCGAGACAAGAGTCTCGGGATCGATCATGACGCGATCGCTCATGGCGTGCGACATTTCCGTGAGCACGACCAGCAGCTCATCGCAGGAGGCGATGCGCTGTTCACGGGATTTCGACATCAGCCGCTCGAGCAGCGGTTGATAGGCGAGGTGATGCACGGGCAGCTCCGGCACCGGTGCCATCACGTGCTGTTGCAGCACGTCGATGGCCGAGGCACCCAGGTACGGCTTCTTGCCCGAGAGCATTTCGTAGAGGATCACACCGAGACTGTATATGTCCGTGCGCGCGTCGAGCGCCTCGCCCTGCGCCTGCTCGGGACTCATGTAGTAAGGAGAGCCACGCAGCACGCCGGTACGTGTGCTGCCGTCGCCGGACAGAAGGCTGCGCGCGAGGCCGAAATCGATCAGCACCACGTTGCCGTTGTCCCGAAGCATGACGTTGGGCGGCTTGAGGTCGCGATGGATGATGCCCGCGTCGTGAACTACCTTGAGCGACCGCGCAATTTCCTTGAGGAAGTCGATGGCCTCATCGGCAGTCAGCGGGTTCTGCAGCCGAGCCTTGAGGTCA
>Ga0207701_10007497_pt1 | contig 10845 bp, 3 predicted proteins | sample KBSSwiSSwithPhiX_FD_184294 | JGI IMG/M metagenome (GOLD analysis project Ga0207701, IMG submission 184294) | Switchgrass rhizosphere bulk soil microbial communities from Kellogg Biological Station, Michigan, USA, with PhiX - S5 (SPAdes) (version 2) | ecosystem: Environmental > Terrestrial > Soil...
CTGCGCAAGCACTTACCATGATAAATGATCTGAGAGCAATTCGTGGTGCTACTCCTCTTGCAACACTTACACTGGTTAATACGGCTGATGTTGATGATCCCGCTACACTTCTTGCAGAAAGAGGCCGTGAGCTTTATTGGGAAAGCTGGAGAAGACAAGATCTTATTCGCTTCGGTGTATTCGGAATTGCATGGGAACTTAAAGAAGCAGATGAAGATCCTGCAAGAAATCTTCTCTTCCCGATTGCACCTGATGAATTGCTTGCAAATCCTAACCTGGTACAGAATCCTGGTTACTGATCAAGACATATTTAATTAACTTTTCCTGTAAAGGTCATTACTAACAATAATGACCTTTACTTTTTAATTTGCATGCTTAACCAACGTGGAGATTGTGCCTGATATGCTTATTAAGAAGATTCCTGCAATAATCTTCAATGCTTTCCTTCTGACTTTAATTTCCTGCGGCAAAAAGGAGGATCAGCAAACTTTATTCCAACTGATGGAAAATACCGGCATTCATTTCGTAAACGAAGTGAAAGACCAGGAACTTAACAACAGTTTCCTTTTCAGAAATTTTTATAACGGTGGTGGTGTTGGCATCGGTGATATTAACAACGATGGGTTTGCTGATGTTATGCTCACCTCCAATATGGGTGAGAACAAAATTTACCTCAATAAAGGCAACTGGCAGTTCGAAGATATTACCGCGAAAAGCGGCATGAAGCAGGACAGTATGTGGAGTACCGGGGTAATGATGGTTGACATCAACAATGATGGTTGGCTCGACATCTATGTTTGCAATTCCGGTAACATGACAAATGGTAACCGGAGAAATAAACTTTATATCAATAATAAGGATCTCAGCTTCACCGAATCTGCCGCGAAATACGGCCTGGATATTTCATGTTACGCAACACAGGCTTCCTTTTTTGATTATGATCTCGATGGCGACCTCGACTGTTTCATCATAGCTAACAGCCCTATGCCCATCAATACTTTTGGCTACACAAACAAACGTGATCTGCTGGCAAAAGACTGGCCTGTTGAGAAATTTGTTATCGATGGCGGGGACCATTTATACAGAAACGATAAAGGAAAATTCATCGAGGTCACCAAAGAAGCAGGAATTCATGGAACGCTGATGAGCTTTGGACTCGGCGTATCTGTTACAGATGTAAATAGTGACGGATATCCTGACATCTATGTTTCGAATGATTCATACGAGCGTGATTACCTGTACATCAATCAAAAGAACGGAACATTCAGTGATGATCTCGAAAAATGCATGAAGCAGATCAGTTTTTCATCAATGGGCGCCGACGTTGCCGATATTAATAACGACGGTCATCCGGATATTTTCACTACCGACATGCTGCCTGAGGATGATTACAGGTTGAAAACGCTTGGCGCTTTTGATAATGTTGATGTGTACCGTACCAAATTTGAACTCGGATTTTATCATCAGTTCATGAAGAATTGCCTTCAATTGAATAATGGAAACGGAACATTTTCGGAAATAGCCAATTACAGCCATGTTGATGCAACAGACTGGAGCTGGGGAGCATTGATGTTTGATGCAGACAACGACGGACTCAACGATATTTATGTTTGCAACGGAGTGAATAAGGATGTTACGAATCTTGATTTCATGAATTTCTTTGCAAATGATGTGATCCAGAAAATGGTGCTGACAGGTAAGAAAGAAAAAGTAGATGAAGTGCTGCAGCATATTCCCGTTACGCCGGTTGCCAATAAAACTTACAGGAATAAAGGCAACCTTCAATTCGACGATGTAGGCATGCAATGGGGTCTGGGTCAGAAATCATTTTCAAATGGAGCAGCTTACGGTGACCTCGATAATGACGGTGACCTCGATCTTGTCGTAAACAATGAAAACCAGCCTTCATTCATATACAGGAATAATTCCCGTGAAATAAATAAGTACCATTATTTTGGCGCAATGCTAAAAGGCGATACCGGTAATTTATATGCAATTGGCAGCAGGATAACTGTTCATGCAGGCGGACAATTGTTGTACAGAGAGTTTGTGCCCAGCAGGGGATTTCAATCATCCATGGATTACAAGCAGATCATCGGGATCGGTTCAGCGAATAAAATAGATTCAGTGGTTATCCAGTGGCCTGATCTGATGCGTACAACATTAATAAATGTAAAAATTGATTCGGTGTACAGTATAGATAAAGCGGCTTCACAAAAAATCATTACCAGGTATACTCCGGAGGAACATTCATTTATGTTTGATTCAGTTGCCACTACATTCGCAAAGCACAACGAAGACGACTATGTGGATTTTTATTATGAAAGAAATATTCCTGAGATGTTGTCGCGCGAAGGTCCTCGTGCCACGGCAGCTGATGTAAACAGTGACGGGCTTACTGATATTTTCATAGGAGGGACCAGGGGCACACCAGGACAGTTATATATTCAGAATGCCCATCAGAAATTTACAAAGTCCGACCAGAAAATATTTTACCAGTTCAGTGATTTTGAAGATGGCAAGACATTGTTTTTCGATGCTGATAAAGACGGGGATGAAGATCTTTTTATTGGTCCTGCGGGAAATAAGGAACCTTCTTACAGCAGGCAGATGCAATGCAGGTTATTGGTAAATGATGGCAAGGGTAATTTTTCATTGCATGAAACATCATTTCCCCAGATGGGTGTTAATGTAGAGGCAACCGCGGCGGAAGATATAGATAATGACGGCGACCTCGACCTGTTTGTTGGAGGCAGGGCGATTTCAGGAAATTATGGAGCTACACCACAGAGCTTTATGTTCATTAATGATGGAACAGGAAATTTTAAAGATATTGCTGAAACTGTCAACCCTGAAATTTCGAAAGCAGGTTTGATCACGGGGGCTTTATTTGCTGACATTGCAGGCAATAGCAGAAAAGAATTGATTCTTGTAGGACAGTGGATGGCGCCACGTATATTTTCATTTAATGGAAAGAAATTCGACGAAATTAAAAGTAACCTGAACGGTCTTTCCGGATGGTGGCAAAGGGTAGAAGCTGCCGACCTTGATAATGATGGGAAAATAGATCTTGTATTGGGCAATATTGGTGAAAATTTCTATTTGCATCCTTCTCCTGAAGAGCCTGTTAAATTGTGGACGGCAGATTTTGATAATAGCGGAGACGCGGATAAGGTAATAACCCGAAGGGTTGATGGAAAGGATAAACCGGTTTTTCTCAAGAACGACATACAGGACCAGGTGCCGGGTATTAAAAAGGAAAATCTGAAGCACCACGATTTTGCTCAGAAATCAATACAGGATCTTTTTTCAGCGGAGGCAACAAACAAGGCAATAGTAAAAGAATTTAATTATTGCAGCTCTATCATTGCTATCAATAAGGGAAATGGACAGTTCGAAATAAAAAAATTGCCGGTACGTGCGCAGCTATCGTCTGTTAACAGCATTTTGTGCTATGATTTAAATGGGGACAATTTACCTGATATTGTTACTGGTGGTAATAAATCGGGATTTCCTCCGCAGCTCCAGAAACTCGATGCCAGTTATGGAGATATATTTATCAATAAAGGGAGGAATGAGTTTGAATGGAGAGGATCAGCTGAAACAAACCTGGAGGTTGATGGTGAGGTAAACGACATTATACAATTACAGGCAAATGATGAACATTTCCTGCTATTCCTCCGCAATAATGATTTTCCGAAAATGTTCCGCATAAATACATTGCCGAAGAAGTAATATGATTTTAAAAAGACATTGCAGGAATTCGATGGTAATGACTTTACTGGTCAGTATAGTTCTTTTTTCGTGCGGGGAAAAGAAAAAGGGTCCCTATTTATTTGAGGTTTTGAAAAGTGATAAAACGGGACTGTCGTTTTCAAATAATCTTGAGTCTACAGATTCCTTCAATCTTTTCAAGTACATGTATTTCTACAACGGTGCCGGCGTTGGTGTCGGAGATTTTAACAACGATGGTCAGCAGGATATTTTCTTTTCATCCAACCAGGGTGATAATTCTTTATTTCTGAATAAAGGCGGCATGCGGTTCAGCAATGTTACAAAGGAGGCGGGCATTCCTTCTGATCATTCCTGGAGCACAGGTGTTTCGGTCGTTGATATTAACAACGACGGGTTGTTGGACATATATGTGTCGAGAGTAGGTAAATACAAAGTACTCAACAGCCGGAACCAGTTCCTGGTTTGCCAGGGTATTAATAAGGATGGAGTTCCGCAGTATGTTGACAAGGCCCAAGAGTATGGCCTTGATTTTTCGGGGTTTGGTACACAGGCTGCATTCTTTGATTTTGATATGGATGGCGACCTTGATGCCTTTCTTCTCAATCATTCCATTCATGAAGCTGGAAATTTCAGGGCGAGAAAAGAGTTCCTGGGTACACACAATGCACTTTCCGGTGGAAAATTATTCAGAAACGACAGTTTGAAATTTACTGATGTGAGTGCAGAATGCGGTATTACCAGCACTGCTATAGGGTATGGGTTGGGAATAGTAGTGAGCGATATAAATTCCGATGGTTATCCTGATGTATATATAGGGAACGATTTTCATGAGAACGATTATCTGTACATCAACCAGAAGAACGGAACTTTTAAAGATCTGGCTGATTCATGCCTTATGCACACCAGCCGCTATACAATGGGAGTTGATGCTGCTGATGCAAATAACGACGGGCTTCCTGAAATTGTTTCTATGGATATGCTTCCCTCCGATCCGTATATATTGAAGCGTTCTCCCGGAGAAGACAGCTATGATGTATTCAATCTTAAGATCAGTTACGGATACAATTACCAGTATACCAGGAATGCATTGCAGTATAACAGGGGCAATGGTCATTTCAGTGAAACGGGATTATACAGCGGGGTAGCTGCTACTGATTGGTCATGGGCGCCGCTTTTTGTTGATTTTGATAACGATGGACTAAAAGATCTTTTTATTTCGAACGGTATCCCGAAACGTTTGAACGATATTGACTACATCAATTACATTTCTGATCAGTCTATACAGCAAAAAATTAAGGATAACAAGATTGATGAGAAAGACAGAACGCTGATAGATAAGTTTCCGCAGATCAAGATCCCGAATAAATTTTACAGGAACACCGGCAACATGAAATTTGAGGACATTCATGATAGTGTGGAGGATATTGAAACTTATTCTAACGGCGCCGCATATGCGGATTTTGATAATGATGGTGATATGGATGTTGTTGTAAATAATATTGATGATCAGGCATTGATATACAGGAATACTTCGAATGATAAAAAGAGCAATAATTATATTGATATCATTTTGCAGGGTTCTGCCGATAACAAAAATGCAATAGGAGCAAAAGTGTTATTGTTCTCCGGTAATAAAATTGAACGCTTTGAGAAGTTTCCTGTAAGAGGATTTCTTTCGAGCATGGAAGTGCCGTTGCAGATCGGGATTAATGGATCGAAGATTGATTCCGCTATCCTTATCTGGCCGGATAATACTTACGAAGAATTAAATTTACTGAAAGGTCAAAAAGTTAAAGTAGCGTACAACAAGGGATTGCCGGTATATCATTACGCATCTCAAAGAGAGCCGGATCCCATCTATACTTTTAAAGATATTACCGGCGAAACAGGAATAAATTTTCTTCACAAAGAGAATCCGTTTCCGGAGTTTGACCGCGAACCGCTGATGCCGCATATGGTATCTACTGAAGGTCCGGCATTGGCTGTTGCCGACATTGATCATAACGGACTCGAAGATGTTTTTTTAGGGGCGGCGAAAGGCAGAAGAAGAGGACTTTTTCTTCAGCAGAAAGATGGAAAATTTACTGCAATTGAAATGCCTGCATTGCAGGCCGACAGTAATTATGAAGACGTTGATGCACAGTGGCACGATGTAAATAATGATAACAATATTGATCTGATCATTGCAAGCGGGGGAAACGAATACTATGGAGAAGATTCACATCTTTTACCGAGAGTATATCTGAGCGATGGCAAGGGAAACCTTACGCGAAAGGAAGATGCGATAACAGGCATTTATGAAACAGCGGGCTGCGTGGCAGTGAATGACGTAAATGGCGATGGTTTCGTTGATCTTTTTATCGGGGGAAGAGGTATTCCCTGGGAATTTGGAGCAAATGTGCGGTCATATCTTCTTATAAATGATGGTACAGGAAAATTTACCGACCAAACCGATAAGTATTCCTCAGCATTAAAAGATGCAGGGTTTGTTACAGGAGCTATTTGGACCGACATCAATAACGACAATAAAAAAGACCTGGTGGTTTGTTCTGAATGGGGAACCATCGATGCGTATGTAAATACCGGTGCAAGATTTGAAAAGAAAATCATCTGTAACAGGAAGGGCTGGTGGAATTTTATTTTACCCATAGATGCAGATGGTGATGGTAAGATGGATATCGTTGCAGGCAATGTTGGATTGAACAGTCGTCTTACTGCGTCTAAGAAAGAACCTGTAAGATTATATTATAATGATTTTGATGACAACGGGAAAAAGGAGCAGGTACTTACTTATTACCTTGATGGGAAGGAAATTCCATTTGCAAGCAAAGCAGAGATGGAGAGACAACTACCTGTATTAAGGAAGCGTTTTAATTATGCGAAAGATTTTGCAGCAGCCAGCCTGGAGGATATTGTTAGTTCGGATAAACTCAAAGGCGCGGCTCATTTCAGTGCCGATTATTTCAGCAATTGTATTTTGTTGAATAGAGGAAACATGCATTTTGAGTTATCTCCGCTTCCCTGGGAAGCACAGTTGACATCCTTCCGAAACGGTATAGTGGTTAATGCGAATGGTGATAGCTATCCCGACATATTGCTCGTTGGAAATTACTATGAGAACAATATTGAAATGGGAAGGTATGATGCAGATTATGGATCAATATTGCTGAATAATGCTAAAGGCGGATTTGATTATAGAACGTTGAATGGAATAGCAATAAAGGGTCAGTCGAGGCGGGTACAAAAAATAATGATCGGTAATAAGGAAGCTTTCGTCATTGCACGCAATAATGACAGTGCGGTAGTTATCAGTTTTGAAAAAGGAGATCAGTAAACAGGGCCATACACTTTGGTGACCCATTTTGTTGTGTCTGTTTCTTTCATCCTGTCTGTAACAAGATATTCGAAGGGAATAGCCATAGAAACTCTGTTAAAATCTTTGAAATACTGATCCATCATGCGATGCGCGAAGAGAATGGTGTGCGGGCCACCGGTGACCTCAGTAGTAAGGAATCGCCCTGGAACCATCCTCACAAAAAATATGGGGCCGTTGTCATCAACTATTTTGTCGATAGGCAGTGCAACCATACAACTGAACGAGGTGCTGTCGATTGTAGAAATGTTAAGCATAGGCGCACCGGAAATATTTGCACCAGCGGCAGCAGTGTAAGCTCTTAATTTATCGATATTGGAATATACAAGTTGATTCGACGGGAGAGTGGTGGATGTGAATCTTGTGGCCACCAGCAATGTATCTGAAGTTGAAGTTTCCTGGATGTGAATGCCGTATATGTTTTCGCTGCGTTCAACAAACGTCTGAAATTTTTTAAGCGTTTCATCCATTTCATTCCTGGTAGAAACCGCCTGCAGGTATTGTTTGATTTTAGAAACCGGGTTAGAAACTTCGGGAAAAGTTGCTTTCCATGAAATACTGACAGAATCTTTGGATAACGAGATCAGGAGTATGGAAACAGGGATAGCAGTGTTTTTATTTTTAAAATCAAGTTCTATTGTGTTGATGAGTTTTTTTGATACTGAAAATGTTTGCGGCGACCATCTGTTCCAGTTATCCTGATTGATCAGCGTACGGTATGCGCCATTGGAACTGGTCTTGAATGTAATGCTGTTTGAAACTATTATTGGAGAAGGTATCAGCAAATAAATGATAATTCCGGCAATAACAATGATGAAAAGAAGTGCAATAAATATTTTTGTTTTCATGAGCAATATGCAAGAGGTGTCGAAAATAGTAAAATCTGTTAACTTAACAATTCGTAATTGGAAAGCGACTGCGGCGGTTAACCTGGTAATCATTTTTGCCTGCTTTTTTCTCTCATGCAACAATCACCAGGATCCTGTAAATAATAATGCCCTGTTTCGCATGATGAGTTCGACGGAAACCGGTGTCACTTTTAACAATGAAGTAAAGGATACGAAGGAACTTAACATTTTCAATTTCCGGAATTTCTATAATGGCGCAGGAGTTTCTGTCGGTGATGTTAACAATGATGGCCTGCCTGATATATTTTTTACCGCCAACCAGGGGAAGAATAAATTATACATCAACAAAGGAAACTGGAAGTTTGAAGATGTTACTGACGCCGCAGGTATTGTAAGTGCCAATAAATGGTACACGGGTGTTACAATGGCCGATGTGAATGGAGATGGTTGGCTTGATATTTATGTGTGCAACAGCGGCGGGCTCGTTGGCTATAATCACCCTAACGACCTTTATATCAACCAGCGCAATGGCACTTTTAAAGAAGAGGCGGCTAAATACGGTCTCAACGATTTCGGGTTAACTACACATGCCGCGTTCTTCGACTATGATCATGATGGCGACCTCGATTGCTTTGTGTTGAATAACAGTCCGCGATCAATAGAAAGTTTTGGTTACAACAAAAATATCCGCAACATACGGGACAAAATAAATGGCGACAGGTTTTATAAAAATGAAGGCGGCAGGTTTACAGACGTAAGCGAGCAGGCAGGTATTTACGGTGGCGAGATCGGGTTCGGTTTAGGTATTACGGTCGGCGACCTGAATAATGACGGTTGGGAAGACATGTATATTTCGAATGATTTTTTCGAAAGAGATTATTTATACATCAACCAGAAAAACGGCACATTCAAAGAAGTCATCAACGAAGCGATGGGACATATCAGCCAGGGCTCGATGGGTTCCGACATGATAGATATTAACAATGACGGACGGCTCGACGTCTTCACCACTGAAATGCTTCCGGAAAATGATTACAAGCTGAAGACCACAATAAAATTTGATGACTATGATGTTCAGAATGCGCGTCTCCAGGGAGATTTTCATCATCAGTTTACATCAAATTGCCTGCAACTGAATAATGGTGATGGCACTTTTAGTGAAATTGCGCAGCTCGCGGGCGTAGACGCAACCGGATGGAGTTGGGGGGCGTTGAGTTTTGATTTCAACAACGACGGACTAAAGGATCTTTATGTTTGCAATGGTATCAGTAAAGATCTTACTGACCAGGATTTCCTTGAATTTTTCGGAAGTAATGAAGTACTTGACAAAGTGAAGGAAGGTGGATTTGATTTTGAAGGTATCCTCAAGAGAATGCCATCTAACAAAATTCCTAACTATGGATTTGTAAACACCGGCAACCTGCAATTCAGGAACCTTACGGATTCATTGGGACTGGGTACTCCATCATTCAGTAATGGCGCTGCATACGGGGATCTCGATAATGACGGTGATCTTGATATTGTGGTGAACAATGAAAATGCTGAGGCATTTCTTTACAGGAACCAGGCCAGCGAACAACTGAAAAATCATTTTCTTAAAATTAACCTGAAAGGAATTTCTCCGAACACTGCAGGCATAGGATCACGTGTTTCAATTTATACATCAACCGGTATGCAGGTTATCGAGCAAATGCCCAGCCGGGGTTTTCAAAGCAGTGTAGATCTTCAACTGCATTTTGGGTTGGGAAGTGTTCAGAAAATAGATAGCCTGATCATCAGGTGGCCAGATCAGAAAGAGGAAAAAATAAAAAATCTAAGCAGTGATACTGCAATAACTCTCGACCAGAAAAATGCCGGAGAGCCTGTAAAGGATACTCCTGAAAAGGAAGCGCATCCTCTATTTAAAAATGTTACGGCAGAAGTAATTACAGGCAACATTGTTCATAAAGAAAATCAATTTATTGATTTCGACGTTGAGAGGCTGATACCAAAAATGCTTTCTACTGAAAGTCCATGTATTGCGGTTGGGGATATTAACAATGACGGAACGGAAGATTTTTTTATCGGAAGCAGTGTTGGTGATACCGCAAGAATCTTTATTCAGCAAAAGAATGGCCATTTCAGGGAACAACCGCAAGCGTCTTTCGTGTCTGATAAATATTTTGAAACAACAGCCGCAGTATTTTTTGATGCGGATGGTGACAATGACGCCGATCTTATATTAGGCTCCGGAGGAAACCAGGCAATGCCAGGATCTCCTTACTTGTATGTAAGACTTTATAAAAATGATGGAAAGGGAAATTTTTCACGCGACACATTGTCCCTCCCGAAAGTTTCAATCAATGCTTCCTCCTTAACCCTTTATGATATTGATAATGATGGAAAGAAAGATCTGTTTGTAGGAGCACGATGTGTTCCGGGTACTTATGGAATTCTTCCTTCCAGTGCTTTGATTAGAAATCTTGGCGGTGGAAAATTTGCTGATGTAACCGCAAAGCTTGCGCCTTCACTGATCAATCTCGGAATGGTAACTGATGCAAAAGTTGCTGATATTGATAACGATGGAAAGGATGAATTGATCATCGTTGGCGACTGGATGCCGGTTACTGTGATGAAGTTTGCGGAAGGGATGCTTAAAATGTCATTTGAAATAAAAAATTCCAGCGGGTGGTGGAATAATGTGGAGGTTTCCGATATTGATAATGATGGTGATATGGACCTGGTAGCCGGAAATACAGGATTGAATTCACGAATAAAAGGCAGCACGGAGAAACCGGCCAAATTGTATGTTGGCGACTTCGACAGGAACGGGCAAATTGAGTGCATACCTGTTTATTTTAAAACTGATGGAAAGGCATATCCATATTTTATGAAAGGTGAATTGCAGTC
>Ga0207701_10007498_pt1 | contig 10842 bp, 13 predicted proteins | sample KBSSwiSSwithPhiX_FD_184294 | JGI IMG/M metagenome (GOLD analysis project Ga0207701, IMG submission 184294) | Switchgrass rhizosphere bulk soil microbial communities from Kellogg Biological Station, Michigan, USA, with PhiX - S5 (SPAdes) (version 2) | ecosystem: Environmental > Terrestrial >...
GAACGTCGAGCTTCGCGAGCCGCGGCCGCCCGCGTTCGATGCCGAAGAGCTGTACGGCATCATCCCGCGCGACGTCCGCTCGCCCTATGACGTGCACGAGGTCATCGCGCGGATCGTAGACGCGTCCGAATTCCACGAGTTCAAGCCGCTCTATGGCTCGACCCTGGTCTGCGGCTTTGCGCACATCTGGGGAATGCCGGTCGCCATCCTGGCCAACAACGGCATTCTGTTCAGCGAGAGCGCCGTCAAAGGCGCGCACTTCATCGAGCTGGCGTGCCAGCGCCGCACGCCCCTGCTGTTCCTGCAGAATATCTCCGGGTTCATGGTCGGCGGGAAATATGAGGCGGAGGGGATCGCGAAGCATGGCGCCAAACTGGTGACCGCGGTCGCCACCGCGAGCGTTCCGAAGATCACCGTGCTGATCGGCGGAAGCTTCGGCGCCGGCAATTACGGGATGTCGGGACGCGCTTACTCGCCCCGTTTCCTTTTCACCTGGCCCAATTCGCGGATCAGCGTGATGGGGGGTGAGCAGGCGGCTTCGGTGCTCGCAACCGTCCACCGCGACGCCGACAAATGGACGGAAGCGCAGGCCGAGAAATTCAAGCAGCCGATCCGCGACGATTATGAGGCGCAGGGCAACCCCTGGCACGCCACGGCTCGACTTTGGGACGATGGGATCATCGACCCTGCGCAGACCCGAGACCTGCTGGGCCTCGCTTTTGCTGCAACGCTGAACGCGCCGATCCCCGACCGGCCGCAGTTCGGCGTGTTCCGGATGTGAGGCGGGCCATGAAAAATGGCTGTGCCTTCCTCTTGCTAGCCACCGCTGGCCTTCCCGCCACAGCAAGCGCGGAGGATCTCGATCTCAGGATGATGCTGACGATCGACGACAAGGATGTTGGCTTGGTCGGGAATGGCGCCGAGGTCCGGCATGCATTGGCGCACTGCAACCCGCCGAAGACGTGCAGCTACGTCGGCCTCGCGCGAGACCCGCAGATCGATTATGCGGCGACCTATGAAAAGGGCGGATACACCATCGGTCATCGCACCGGCCCACCGGGCCCGCTCTTCGACGCGAGGCGCATAGGCAAAGGCTCTCGCGATCATTTCTCAACCCGGGAAATGATCGGGATCACCTCCAATTATATCGACGGACGCAAGACTTCGTTTGTCCACTGGATAAGCACTCCACTGCCATGAGCCTGCTCGTCTTCCTTGCGGCCATCGCGACGGCGCCTGCCCAGTGCGCAGCAGTTTCTGTGGCTGTGACGAAGGAGATGCCTTCAGCGTTCACAGCCGAGCTTGTGAGCGAGGTCTCCGCCAATTTTACCATTGCCTATTCCAAGGCATGCACGGAGGGGCTGCTCGCCAAGAAGCGGCTGGTTACTGTCGGCAGGCGTCTGTTCCTCTGGAACGCCCCAAACGCGAACGTCGCATCGATTTACGCGAATGATGGCCGGATGCTGCTGGAATATCCGTTCCTGTCCGATGATCAGGAGGCACACGTTCCGAGCGCGGAAGAGCTTCACGAAGCAATCTATTGCGCGGTCCACGGTGCGGCTGAGGTCGAACAAGAGGAGAGCGGACGCTGTCTGCCCGATTGATCAAGTCGCTCCTGATCGCAAACCGCGGAGAGATTGCGTGCCGGGTCATCCGGACGGCACGGGGGCTCGGGATTCGCACGGTGGCCGTTTATTCCGATGCGGACGCCAACGCGTTGCATGTGCGCATGGCGGACGAGGCAGTGCACATCGGGTCCAGCCCGGCGCGCGAAAGCTATCTCGTTGGCGAGAAGGTCATCGAGGCCGCCAAGGCCACAAAAGCGCAGGCGATCCATCCTGGCTACGGCTTCCTCTCCGAGAATGCCGACTTCGCGCAGGCGGTGATCGACGCGGGCCTCATCTGGGTCGGGCCGAAGCCAGACAGCATCCGCGCAATGGGCCTCAAGGACGCGGCGAAGAAGCTGATGCAGGACGCCGGCGTGCCGGTTACTCCGGGGTATCTCGGTGAAGACCAGGATCCGAAGGGGCTGAAGAAGGAGGCCGGCGCGATCGGCTACCCGGTGCTGATCAAGGCGGTCGCGGGCGGCGGCGGCAAGGGTATGCGCCGCGTCGACAGCGCCAAGGACTTCGACGACGCTCTCGAAAGCGCGAAGCGCGAGGCGGCGTCGAGCTTCGGCGACGACCGCGTGCTGATCGAGAAATACATTCTCTCGCCGCGGCACATCGAGGTGCAGGTCTTCGGCGACAGCCACGGGAATGTCGTCCACCTGTTCGAGCGCGACTGCTCGCTTCAGCGCCGCCACCAGAAGGTGATCGAGGAAGCTCCGGCGCCGGGGATGAACGACGAGACTCGCGAGGCGGTCTGCTCCGCTGCGGTCCGCGCGGCCAAGGCGGTCAATTACGAGGGCGCTGGGACGATCGAGTTCATCGCCGACGCGTCGGAAGGCCTCCGGGCCGACCACATCTGGTTTATGGAAATGAACACGCGGCTGCAGGTCGAGCATCCGGTAACCGAGGAGATCACCGGGCAGGACCTGGTTGAATGGCAGCTTCGCGTCGCGTCGGGCGAGAAGCTTCCGAAGAAACAGGGCGAGCTGTCCATCAGCGGCCACGCTATCGAAGCGCGGCTTTATGCAGAAGAGCCCGCGAAAGGCTTCCTGCCGAGCGTCGGCAAGCTCGACCATTTCGATCTCGGCGATGAAGGCCGGATCGAAACCGGCGTGGAAGAGGGGGACGCAATCTCGCCCTTCTACGACCCGATGATCGCCAAGCTCATTGCCAGCGCCTGGACGCGGGACGAAGCCATTGATGAACTGGCGGCGATGCTCGATTCCATCGAGGTGTGGCCCGTCAGGACCAACGCAGGCTTCTTGTTCAACGCGCTGACATCCGACGACTTCTGCAGCGGCGACGTAAGCACCGGCTTCATCGAACAGCATCTCGACGAGCTCGTCCCCGCTAGCGAACCGGACGAAGATGTCTGGCAGGGCGCTGCAGCGGTTGCGTGGCTGGCAGGGGAAGCGGAATCCGAACTGCCGGGCCTTGCAGGGTTCCGATTGAATGCGGAGCCGGGAGCGCAGGTTGCAATTTCGCACGGCGGCGAGTCCCGCACGGTCGAACTTGCCGATGAACTGCCGCCCATTGGCGGCTTTGTCGAGGACGAACGGGTCGTCGTTTTCCGCGAGGGGCAGGCGTTCGGCTTCGACCTTGCAGCCCGGGGAAGCGTGGGTGGGGCGGCGTCTTCAGGTGCCGTGACAGCACCGATGCCGGGCAAGGTCACATCGGTTGAAATTTCGCAAGGCGCAAAAGTTAGCAAAGGACAACGTTTGCTAACCCTTGAAGCGATGAAAATGGAGCACGGGTTGGCCGCGCCGTTCGACGGAATCGTTGCCGAACTCAGTGCAAAAGAGGGCGCGCAGGTCGTTGAGGGTGCAATCCTCGCGCGCGTTGAACCACAGGAGCCGAAATGAAGATCGAAGGAATTGCCGCGGTCGTCACTGGCGCCGCATCGGGCCTCGGCGAAGCGACCGCCCGCGAGCTCGCCAGGCGCGGCGCGAAGGTCTCTGTGTTCGACCGGGATGCCGAAAAGGGCGAGAAGGTCGCGGCCGAGATCGGCGGCATCTATTGCGAAGTTGACGTGACCAGCGACGAGAAGGTCGCAGCGGCATTCGCCAAAGCTCGCGAGGCCCATGGCCAGGAGCGGGTGCTCGTCAACTGCGCGGGCGTCGCCAATGCCGCCAAGACGGTCGGCCGCGACAAGGAAACCAAGGAGCCGAAATTCTATCCGATGGTGCAGTTCGAGCTTGCCATCCAGATCAACCTCATCGGCACCTTCCGCTGCATCGCTCACTCGGCATTTGGGATGATGAGCCTCGATCCGCTCGAGGACGGCGAGCGCGGGTGCATCGTCAATACAGCGTCGGTGGCGGCTGAAGACGGCCAGATCGGCCAGGCCGCCTATTCCGCATCCAAGGGTGGCGTGCTGGCCATGGCTCTTCCGATCGCCCGCGACCTGATGAACGATGGCGTGCGCGTGAACACCATCCTTCCCGGCGTCTTCAAGACCCCGATGGTCGCGATGATGCCGCCGAGCGTGCAGGAAGCGCTCGGCGCCCAGGTCCCGTTCCCCAAGCGGCTCGGAAAGGCCGAGGAATATGCCCAGCTTGCCGCCTTCATCGTCGAGACGCCCTACCTGAACGCCGAGTCCATCAGGCTTGACGGCGGAATCCGGATGGCTCCCCGTTGATCGCCGACCGCAGGCAATTGCTGGAGGACATCGCCGTTGCTTCGAAGGAAGCGGGCGAAGCGATCCTCGAGCTCGTCCGCCGCGGCTTCAACGTCGAGCACAAGGACGACTTGTCGCCGGTCACCGAGGCGGATCGCGCGGCCGAGCTGATCATCCTCGCAGCGTTGGCCAAGGCCGCGCCGGGCGTCCCGGTGGTGGCGGAGGAAGAGGTCGCGGCCGGGCGGATCCCGGCAATCGAAGACACCTACTTCCTTGTCGATCCGCTCGACGGGACGAAGGAGTTCATCCGCGGCGGCGACGACTACACCGTCAATATCGGCTTGATCTCGGGCGGTTCGCCCGTACTCGGAGCGGTGTTCGCGCCTGCGCGGGGCCTGACCTTTGCCGGCCTGGTAGGCGAGGGCGCCTGGCTGGAGGACGGCGATGGCCGTCGGCCCATTCGCACCCGCGAACGGGGAAGTGAGATTGCTGCCGTTGCCTCCAAGTCGCACTTCAACCAGCCGACCGCGGACTATCTCGCCGAGGCCGTTGGCGAGTGCGATTATGTCGGCATCGGCTCATCGCTGAAATTCTGCATCGTCGCGGAGGGCAAAGCGGACATCTATCCGCGCCTGGCGCCGACGAGCGAGTGGGACACGGCGGCGGCGCACGCAGTGCTCCTTGCCGCGGGAGGACAGGTCGACGGGCCCGACGGGCAACCGCTGCGGTACGGAAAGCACGCCTTCCTCAATCGCGGTTTCGTCGCCACAGCCGGATGGAAGGCGCCCCTCATCGGCCCCTTCCTCGAGCCCTTCTCGGGCGGCGGGGACCTTTCGGAAGGCGTTTAGACGCCGACGTCGGGGCCAGCCCGGAATCCAAGTTTTTGCAACCATTCCGGATCGATCGCCAAGCCGTCGCCAGTCTGCAAACCGCGCAGTGAGTCCAGCTCCTGCCTGGCGGCTTCCAGCCGGCCGTATAGCTCACGGGCCTCGGCCGATGTGGATTCGCAAGTTCCCAACTGCCAGGCGAGATGCTGCGCACCTTCGATCGCCTCCGCCAGTTGCACGAACCACTTCTCGCGCAATGCGGCAATCTGTTCCATCTCTTCCCCCGGAAGTCGGCTCCCCGCCTCAGTTATCTATAGCTTAAATTAGCTTAGCTGCGGTCGGGGACTGGTCCATTCTGGAGCCGAAACCGTCTGACTTTTCTCCAAACCGCGAGTTACCTAAAGATAGTAGCTGCTCGGTTTTTGCGTCAGACGGAGAGATCGCGATGGACGCCTTATTGACCGAGAGCACACTTCGCTATGACGGCCCCGCGCCCCTGCTCGTGGCGGCAACAAGCGAGGCGGCGCTTCGCCGCGCTCGCGACACCGCCGAGATGGCCGGCCTTCGCGCCGTTTGCCAGCTGGGTGTCCCTGAAGCGCTCAAGCGGCTGCGGATGCAGCCTGCGGCATGTGGTATCTGGGTAGAACTCGACGCGGATGGCGGGGAACAGCTCGATGCGCTCCTCGATGAGATCGAAGAACGCTCCATTAACCGCCACTTCGGCGCGGTCGTATCCGTCACGCCCGATCTGGTGGATTCCATGGCGGGTCGCATGCTGGATGGACGAGCGGAATATCTGATCGATGGCGATGCGGTCGAGCGGGTCTCCGCACTCGCCATGGCCAATGCCGTCGCCAACACGCCTCCTCGCGCCAACGATGTCTCACGCGATCCCGGTGCCGAGCGGCTTCGGCAGCTCAGCGACGAGGTTAGCCGGATCGCCGCGACGCTTGCCCGGCTTTCGACCGTGCCGGCCGCCCCCGAAGTCGAATTGCGCAAGCCGGTGGAAGGGGACGTTCCCGACGTTTCCGTCGAATCGGTCCGTTCGGTCATTCGCGCCCGCCGCCTGCGCAGCCGCTTCTTCGCGGAGGATCTTTTCGCTGACCCCGCCTGGGACATGCTTCTCGATCTTCTGCAGGCCGAGATCGCACAGCTTCGGGTTCCGGTATCCAGCCTCTGCATTGCCGCGGCGGTCCCCGCTACGACTGCGCTCCGCTGGTTGAAGAATATGACCGACCGCGGCTTGTTCGTCCGGCGCGCCGACCCGCATGACGGACGCCGGGTGTTCGTAGAACTCTCTCGGGAGGCCAGCGTCGCCATGCGGCGCTACTTTGCCGAGGCCGGCAAGGCAGCGGTGATTTGACAGTGGGGAAAACGCTACTGCTGTCACAGCCGTAGCGTTAGAAATGTCAAACACAACAGTCAAGAATTTAAGTCAGAGAAGTCTGAATTGATGTAGTCCGGTCCGGACTCGATAGTCCGGGAGATGGCTCCCGCTGACGAATCCGCGATTTATCGCGACCTGATGCGGCTGAAGCCGGACGGATTGACGCCCAATGGCTGGGCGGTGCGGGCCGGGGTCAGCCGCACCGTGTGGGCGGACATGCGCCGTCACGGGAACCCGTCGCGACGGACGCTCGAGAAATTGCTTGTCGCTGCCGGCTCTTCTCTTGCCGAATTCGAAGCTCTCAGGATCGGAGCCGATCCGCGACGGCAGGACGCTGGAAGCGGAGTCGGGGAGGCGGGTCGCCGCGGGTGGATTCCGGCACCGCTGCCGCCGCTGCCGCTCGTTCATTCGCAGCTCGGCGGGGAATGGGGAGAGGCTGGAAGCGGTATCGATCTTGTTTTTGTCCGCTCCGAAGAACGTCTCGGTAGCCTCCAACGGCCAGCGAGCCTGGCGGGGGAACGCGATGCCTTCGCGATCACCATTGTCGGAGAATCGATGTGGCCGCGATTCCGCCCCGGACGTCACGTTGCAGTTTCCCCGCGTTCGGCGGTCGCGATCGGAGACGACGTCCTCGTGCATCTTGTCGCGGACAGTGTGGATGGCCGGCAGGGATCCACCCTGTTGGCCGAGTTGGTAAAGCGCACAGGTGAAGACCTCGAACTTCGCCAGTTCAATCCCGCGAAGAGCTTCCGTGTTAAAGCTGCCGAGATCCAGGCAATTCAGAAAGTGGCCGGCGAACTGCTCTGATCGGCCAGGCGCTGGTGGGCGGTGACGGGCTCGAACCGCCGACCCTCTCGGTGTAAACGAGATGCTCTACCAACTGAGCTAACCGCCCGTGATAGCTCTCAGTGGGGTGGCTGCTTCGGCGCGTCAAGAAGTGCGCGTCACAGGGTTCGAACCAGCTTTACCGCCATCGCGATCCACGGCGGGTTCGCAAACACTTGTTGTCGGCCCCCGGCTTCCAACGGCAGGACCTGCAGCCGCTCCTCGTCACGATTAATCATCCGGCCGAAGACGAAGCGTCCGCCCGGGCGTGGGACGAGCACGTCACGGTTGAGCGCGCGCGCGAAATCCTCGGCCTCCAAGGTCTCGCACCAGACTTCGTCGCCGGCACGATAGTCGCCAGCGCTGACGGCCATCGTGACACCGACGCTTCCGGGCTTTGCGCGTGGAGGGACGACGATTGCCGTGCGCCTGGGTGCATGAGCCCCCTGACTGCCGACCACGGCGGCGACCGGTATTTCCGATTTGTCAGCGCTTTCGACGAGGTCTCCAGCGTCTACGCCGAGCGCGGCTGCAATGCGGTTCAGCCAGACGAGCGACACCGTTCGCGTTCCCGTTTCCAGGCGTCCAATCGTCTGCGGAGTCGTTGGCGGGTCGCAGGCGCGCGCAACATCGTCCAGCGTCATCCCGCGGGCTCGACGAACCTCCCGGATCCGCGTGATCATCGAAAATTCCCCTAACCAATCTGGTTTGTCTCTGTCCTACAGATTTGCCGATGTGGCAAGGCCTTCGCGAATCGAAGGAGGGAAGAATCGCATGGCGCGTGTTCAGAACAATCGCGTGTTGGTGGAGAAACCCATCGGTCGCCACGGCGAGACGATCAAAGGCTTCGGGCATCGTGCCGCGCGATCCATCACCGTCAATGCGGTGGAATCGCCGCTTGGCTGGCTTTTTGCCAGGCGTTTGATCACGCAGCGCCAGTTCGACGCGGGCGAACAGCTCCGCGGCGATTGGGAGCGGGGCGGTTTCTCGTCTCGAGTCACCATGCAGTGGGATGCCGCGCCGGTCGGGCGTCACCGAGGAGGCTCGGGCGGAACCTCAGATCCGCTCGCGGGACAAATCGATGCGCGACGCCGGTTCGATGGTGCGGTCGAAGCCGCGGGTCCCGGCCTTGCCGACATATTGTGGCGGGTGGTCTGCTCGGGCGAGGGGATGCGAGATGCCGAGACGGCGTTGGGTTGGCCGACCCGCGCCGGCAAGGTCGTCCTGTGCCTCGCGTTGGACCGGATCGCGGAGTTTTACCGGATCCGCTAGCGGCCGCGCTGGCCTGTCTTGCGAGCGTTCGAGCCAAATCCAGTCGACCGCCCGGCCATCTGGGCCTGCTTCGTTTCCCGCTTCCGATCGCGAAGGGTGGGATCGCGAAGGTTATTGCGGCCTTCGTCATTGCCGCTGTTGCTGCGCATGAAGTCCTCCAATGCTACAGGCCAATCAACGGAGCAACGGTTGTTTCTGTCCGCCGCCCATCGCATGAGGGAAAGGATTGCCCGCATGATCCTCTACGGTTCGTCGCTCTCGCCATTTGTCCGCAAAGTCCTCGCCTACGCCAGCGAGAAGGGCATCGAGCTGGACCTTCAGCCGACGGGTATCGGCGATCCCAACCCGGAATTCCGCAAGACGAGTCCGTTCGGAAAAATGCCGGCTTTCAGCGACGGTGATTTCCACCTCGCGGATTCGAGCGCGATCATCCACTATCTCGAGGCGAAGCATCCGGATCCGCAGCTGATTCCGTTCGACCCGCAGCTGCGCGGCAAGACGATTTGGTATGAGGAATTCGCCGATACGATCTTCGCCGGATGCGGCGCGAAGATGTTCTTCAACCGGATCGTCTCGCCGCTATTTCTCAAGCGTCCGGGCGATCTTGCAATAGCCGACGCAGCTGAGCGGGAAGAGCTGCCGAAGGTGCTTGATTATATCGAGAGCGTTGCTCCGAATGGCGAGGGCTATCTCGTCGGTGATGGCCTGACGTTGGCTGACATCGCGGTCGCCGGACCGTTCGCCAATTTGAAGCACCTCAACGTCGCGATCGACGAACAGCGCTGGCCAAAGACAGTCGCCTTCACGAACCGGATGTTGTCGCGGCCGAGCTTCGCCCCATGGTTTGAGCGCGAGACCGCGTTCCTGGAAAAAGCGGCCGCGTAAAAAAGGCGCCGCGCCCTGTTGCGGGAGCGCGGCGCCTGAATCAGCGCAGCTTAGCGGTTGCCGCTGCTTCCCTCGATGTCGCTCGAGTCCTCCTGGCCGCGCTCGCCACCACGCTCGATGTCGCTACTGTCTTCGTCGAGAGCGCCGCGGCCCTGCTCGGCGAAGTTCTGATCGGAAGAGCCGCTCTGGCCTTCCTGCAGATATTCGCTCGAATCGCTGCCTTGCGAGCCAACGAAGCCGCTGCTGCTTCCGCCGCCCTGTGATCCGCTGCTTCCGCCCTGCTGGCCGGAGCGATCGGAAAGGGTGGTGTCGCTCTGACCGCTCGACTGGCCGACCGAGCTGGTCGATGACCCGCCGGACTGACCCATCGAACCACCTGACGAATCGCTAGAATCGCTGCTCGAGCTCGAGCCACCCTGGCTCATCTGCTCCTGCTGACCTTGCTGGCCGAACTGATTCTGGGACTGCTGACCTGTCGGGGCCTGACCTTGCTGGCCAGTCTCGCGGCCTTCGTTCTCCGAATCGCGTCCGGTGTCGTTGGTGTTCTCAGCCATGTGACGTTGCTCCTCTTGAAACACGCCCCCTCAATTTGCTCGGGCGATTCAACAAGGCGGGTCGGTAGCCGTTCCGCCGCCGTTACAGGCGATGCGACGAACGGAGGAGCGAAAGCCGAATTTGCGACGAACGGAAAGAGAAAGGGCCGCCGGAAGGGATTCCGACGGCCCTGAATTTCTCCAGCGATGCGAGCGGCTTACTGCTGCTCGGCTTCGCCTTCTTCGGTAGCTTCGGCTTGAGGCTCCTCGGCGGCGGTAGCAGCTTCGGGCTCCGCTTCTGCGGTCTCTTGCGCATCGGCCTCAGTCACAGAAGCTTCTTCAGCCGACGCTTCCTGACCGGAAGCTACCTCAGAAGCTTCTTCAGCCGACGCTTCCTGTCCGGAAGGTGCTTCAGAAGTTTCCCCGGCCTCCGAGTCCGCAGCGAGCGCCTCGGCGGCGATCGGAGCAGCCTGATCCTCGAACATCGCCTGGATCACGTCGATGCCCTGGGCCTGAAGCTCGGCTTCCTCCGGCGAGCGGGCGACGTTCACATGGACCGTCACCGCGACCTCCGGGTGGAGCGCGATCTTCACGTCGTGCATCCCGATGCCCTTGATCGGGCGGGCCAGCACGACCTGGCTCTTCGTCACCTTCGCGCCTTCGGCGTCCAGCGCCTCGACGATGTCGCGGGCCGAAACCGAACCGTAGAGCTGGCCGGTGTTCGATGCCTGGCGAATGAGCTGGACGGTCTTGCCGTCGACGCCCTTCGAGTCCTTTTCGGCAGCAGAGCGACGCTCGGCATTGTCGGCCTCGATCTTCGCGCGGTTGGCCTCGAAGACCTTCCGGTTCGCTTCGTTGGCGCGAAGCGCCTTCTTGTTGGGGAGGA
>Ga0207701_10007500_pt1 | contig 10840 bp, 8 predicted proteins | sample KBSSwiSSwithPhiX_FD_184294 | JGI IMG/M metagenome (GOLD analysis project Ga0207701, IMG submission 184294) | Switchgrass rhizosphere bulk soil microbial communities from Kellogg Biological Station, Michigan, USA, with PhiX - S5 (SPAdes) (version 2) | ecosystem: Environmental > Terrestrial > Soil...
TACCGATTCTTCTTTGGCCCCCGACTTTGAAGCCTCCTTACGCGCTCGAGGAGTAGAGGTAGTGATGGTTTAGGGGTTACCTAACCAAGCCGTCAATAGATATTCACTTTGCTAACTACCCGACTGATGGCTCCGCTCGGACTAGGAGCATCTGGTTTCAACCCTAATTCGATTGAAGCGAAAAGGCCAAAAAGTTGCCCGATGAGAACATCAAGCGGTGGCCTGTAGCAATCAGCGATCGAAGTATCAAGTTGGAGCCCAATACCTATTTTTGCTAGCCGTTTTTCATCTTCTGGTTCACGTACCAGCGCTACAGTTAAGATATTTTTGGCTAATTTCTTGTTCTTGATCTCCTCGAGCAAATCCAGTTCGTAGGCACGACGAAGTTGATCGGTCGAGACAAAAGCAACCACCAGGGTGTCCCTGTCGATGGCCGAGAGTGGACCATGCCTCACTCCCAAAAATGATTCACTAAAACTAAACACTCTACCGGCCGTAAGCTCCACCACCTTCAGCGCCGACTCTACGGCAACACCTTGCAAGGGGCCGGTGCCCAGAAAACAGATCTTTGAAAATTTTTCGGCGACCAGTTGTTCGGTAATTTCGGCGGCTGTGGGAAGAAGGTTTCGCGCTGTTGCAATCAACGACTCCAACGTATGCCCGTAACCGTCAAGATCTTCAAGGTGAGCCAGACACTGAGCCGCAATCACCATATTTGAGTAAGAACTGGTCATAGCCAGCCCTTTATCGTTGACTTCATCGCTTAGAATTATCCGACAAACATTTTGTGCGTCGTTTCGAATCGACGACATTCGACCGCCTTCGTTGCAGCAAACAATAATGTGACGAGTCTCTGGGCTCCGCTCCAGGGCTGATTCAAGGATGGCGACTCCCTCAGAGCTATCACCTGATCGCGAAAATGAAACCCAGAGATACGGATTGTCTTTGATGTGCAGATCATCCAGGCAGGTAAGAACATCCGTGCTGGGAACTGCACAAACTTCGCATTGCCAGCTTCGCCGCAGGATAGTTGATACTGACCTACCAACGTAATCAGAAGTACCAGCGCCAATCAGAAACACTGACGGTCGTTCTTTCGATTCCCGATAGATACCTGCTTGTTTGAGAAAGCTTTGAATGTCGTGCCTTATGCTGTTGACCTTCTCAAAAGTTCCCCACCAGGTTTCGGGCTGTTGAAAGATCTCCCGAGGTGTATGGACGAGGCCTCGCAACTCACGTTCACCGATAGGTAATTCCAGGATTTTCGAGAGAGGGTCCAATGCTACTAAAGCCTTTCTAACGTCGAAGCCGATGAATTCCCCAAGAGAAAAGTTTTGCATTTCTATTTCGCATTATATTAGAATCATGCCCGATCCGAAAGCAATCAAAAGTAAATCATATCGTTTGAAAGATGGGCGACTCCCCTAATGAAACCGAAGGATCATGGAAGACGCATACTCGTGATCGGGGAACTCAACATCGATGTCGTCGCCAGCGGACTTCGGGAAGCGCCGCAACTGGGTGAGGAAATTCTCGCGTCAGATTTTGCGCTAACGCTTGGCAGTGCCTCCGCAATTTTTGCCTGCGGTATTGCGAAGCTTGGCTACGAAGTCACATTTGTATCGAAGGTTGGAGCGGACGAGTTCGGAAAGTTCTGTTTGTCGGAACTTCGCGCGGCTGGTGTTTCAACCTCTCATGTAATCCGTAAGAAGGAACTCCAGACTGGCGTCACAATCGCACTGTCCACTAACAAGGATCGCGCCCTGGTAACTTATCCGGGATCTATCTCCGCTGTTGGACCGGATCTCTTTCGCAGTTCATTGCTGCACGGTCATCGACACCTTCATATGACGTCGTATTTCCTGCAAACGCGACTCAAGTCTTCGTTTCCAAGAATCTTTCGCGAGGCTCAAGAGATGGGATTGAGCACGTCTTTTGATCCAAATTCCGATCCTTCTCAAAATTGGCATCGTGAAATTGATGGTGTGTTTGCGCATACCGATCTTCTATTTCTAAATGAAAGCGAGGCGTTAAGGCTAACTCGACAACGAGATGTCAGGAGTGCACTAAAAAAGTTGAGTGACCTTGTGCCATGCGTCGTAATCAAGCGTGGTGCACGAGGCGCCATTGGTATCAGCGAAGGCAAAATCACTTCAGTGCGAGCGTTCAGAATTGTCACCAAAGATACAACCGGCGCCGGCGACTCCTTCGCGGCAGGTTTTGTTTCTTCATTTCTTCGTGGTGGTTCAATAGGGGAAAGTCTCCGTTCGGGAAATGCCTGCGGCGCGTTATCAGCAATGTATGCGGGAGGCACTGCCGGTCAGCCAGATTTGTCCGCTCTAAATAGATTTCTTAAAGAACACTAGTTTGCCTTTAGCGAGTGTGATGTCATCACAAACTAACGACATCGACAAACAATCGAAAGCACTCGTGCCGAGCCTTCAACTGCTCCGTGTTGCGCAACGTTCGCGACAGGCCGTTGCAGCGCTCAACTTTTACAACGCAGAGACTCTGCTTGCGCATGTTAGGGCAGCCAACGCACTCGACGCGTCGATCATTTTACAGACCACTGAGTCAACAATTGATTATCTTGGCCTCGAGTTGATTGTCGCGATGGCAAACGCGGCTGCTGAGCTAATGCACAAACCCACCGCATTGCACCTGGATCACGGCGGATGCTATGAACTCGTCGCTCGTTGCATCGATGCTGGTTATACATCCGTGATGTTCGACGGATCCAAGCTTCCCTTCAGTGAAAACTGTGAACAGACCCGCCGGGTCGTCGAACTCGCTCACGCCAGAGGGGTTTCGGTTGAGGGTGAACTAGGTCACGTCGCTCATAATGATGACACTCAAACCGAAGACATCAGCCGCTTCTATACCACAGCTGAAGATGCCGCACGCTTCGTTAGAGCTACGGCTGTTGATTCGCTCGCTGTAGCCATTGGTACAGCACATGGATTTTACAAAGGTGACGTGCGACTGGATTTCAAACGGTTGGATCAAATTAAAGCTGCTGTCGGAGAAACCGTCTTAGTGCTTCACGGCGGATCGGGTGTACCACACGAACTGCTGCGCCAGGCTATCGATCATGGAATTAGCAAAATCAATTTTGGTACTGAATTGAAGAACGCCTTCACGCGGGCCGTTAAAGCGTCGCTGTTATCTAACGACGATATTGATTTGCGTCGCACGTTCGCCCCGGCAATCGCCGCAGTACAGGATATTTCGTTCTCGAAGATTCAAGTGTGTTCGCGGTCAAGTTAGTCGCGATCAAAAAGGCGAAAGGGTTCTAGCCGAATGACAAATTTCAACTGGCTGTTGGACGGAAGCATTGTGGGTCTCTACCTTTTGGCGACGATGGCCGCCGGTCTCATGGTGCGTAAATACGTCGGCAAGGTTGAGCATTTTTTAGTGGCGGGCCGCGAGATGGATGTTTATCTCGGGATAGCATCTTTGGCCGCGACGGAGTTTGGCATCGTTACATGTATGTACACCGCCCAAAACGGTTACGAAAAAGGCTTCGCCGGCGCAACACCGGGGTTTCTAATGGCCCTTGCAATGGCGGTAGTCGGCTTTACAGGATTCGTCATCAACCCATTGCGGGACTCAGGTGTTATGACTATCCCGGAGCTGTTTGAAAAGAAGTTTGGACCTCGAATTCGATGGGCAGCTGGCGTTGTGATTGTCCTTGGTGGGCTCCTCAACATGGGAGTATTTCTGCGAACCGGTGGCCAATTTCTCGTTCTTGTGGCCGGCCTTGATGTGAAGTACTTGGAGATCATGATGACTGCGCTGCTTGTGGGCGTGGCGGTCTACACAATACTCGGCGGGATGCTTTCAGTGTTGGTGACCGATTATATGCAGTTCATTGTCATGAGTGTGGGTCTGATTGTTGTGACGATACTCATTCTCATGAATGTGGGATGGGAGAATCTTGTCACAACGGTCGAAACACATTATGGGGCGGGAGGCTTCAATCCTTTCATCAACCCCACGATGGGCTGGCAGTATGTTGTATTCAACTTGATGCTAAATACCGCAGCGGTTCTTACGTGGCAAACAATCATCGCGCGCGTTCTGTCCGCAAAAGACACCATGACTGGTCGCAAGGTCTATACGCGCACAAGCTTCTTCTTTGTCTGCCGCTTCCTCATTCCTGGTCTCTGGGGAATCGCGGCCCTGGCAACGCTGGGCCCAGTGGCAAACTCACTCGAAGCGATGCCTCGCTATCTGAGTACAGCTGTACCTCCGGGGCTGATGGGTCTGCTTGTGGCCGCAATGCTTGCGGCGGATATGTCGACCGACTCGTCATACATGCTGACCTGGGGCAGCGTTATTTACAACGACATCATGGCGCCCTTTCGGAAGAAGCCATGGTCCGAGAAACGTGGCTTGTTCTGGAATCGGTCCATCATTGCTTTCATCGGAGTGTTTCTCCTGTTCTACGGGCTTTGGTATCCACTCAAAGGTGATCTTTGGACCTACCTTGGTGTCACCGGTACGATCTATTTAGCCAGCATTTCCGTGCTCCTGATCGCGTGTTGCTACTGGCGGAAAGCGAACAGTTGGGGCGCCGGGGCTGCGATTTTGATCAGCGCAGTCTTACCAATTAGCTATCTAGTGATGGAGCAGGTTCCCTCAACCGCGGCCCTCGCAAAGTCGATTGGTCCCTACTACTCCGGCATCGCAACCTATTTACTTTCAGGTGCCGCGATGGTTATCGGCTCATTAATTAAGCCGAATAATGATGTGAGATTGAAAGAAGGAATAGCCTGATGCCAAAACACTTCTTCTGGTGGACCGTGACCGCCGCGTGCGTGTTGTGGTATTCGACGATAACCATTTATGTAGCTATTAAAGGTGGTTCTGACATCAAACACATGCTTGCCCGGCTTGATGCAACTCGAATACGCGAAGACAAAGAGGAGCATCACACCTAGCGATACGCCGAATCAAAACCCGTTTATGCTTATTTGCGTCAGTGCGAATCCCGCGATAGATCGCCGGCTGCAACTTGAAAGTATTGCAGTCGGTGAAGTCAATCGCGCCACGTCCGTCCAACCATTTCCCGGCGGTAAAGCCGCTCACGTTGCGATGGTTGCTCAGGCCCTCGGAGTAGATGTCGCGTGGATTGGATTCTTGGGTGGCGCTGCCGGGGAAGAATGCGAAAGTGGACTTACAGCTCTGGGTATTCCCTTAACCATCGTGCGAACTCGATCCAGTACTCGCGCAAACCTTGAGATTATCGCGCGCGATGGAACGATTACTGAAATCCTTGAACCCGGTGGTCGAGTCACGGAAGGCGAGGTCGAGCGACTCTTTTCAGCCTGTGCTGATACTTTTGCAGAGAGTGGAGAAGGTACTCAGGTGGCTTTCTCGGGTAGTCTGCCGCCCGGCACTCCGATTGACTTTTACGCTGAACTAATTCGTCTTGCACACGTCTATAGATGTCGCGTGTTACTCGACACGAGTGGCGAAGCTCTGCGACATGCACTCACGGCTTCGCCGGATCTAGTAAAGCCGAATCGAGCCGAAGCAAGTTGGTTCATAAGCCGCTCTATATGCGATGCGGATACTGCCGTCGAAGCGGCGCAACAGCTGATGGCAGACGGCGCGCAAACAGCTGCCATATCGCTAGGCGCTGACGGTATCGTATGGAATCGATCAAATAACCTATCCCCTCTGATCTCTCAACCACCCCGGATCGAGGTGCGCTCGTCAGTCGGTTGTGGCGACGCCGCACTCGCCGGTTTTGCCGTAGCACACGAAAGGGGACAACAGGACGAGGAGGCACTCTGTTTTGCAGTTGCATGCGGCACGGCAAATTGTCTAGCAAAGTCACCGGGTCTCATAGATCCATCCGACGTCAAAAGGATATTGCCGCAGGTTAAGCTCCAACCCGTGAGGGATTGGGCCAGAACACGTGAGGTGAGCAGATGATTCGCCTTGCGCTTATCGGCTGCGGCGAACATTCCCGCAGTAGCCACGCGATGCCTCTTGCCAGATATGCAGAACAAAGTCCTGGTGAGATTGAACTCGTCGCTGCCTGTGATCTGGATCTGGAACGAGCCAACGCATTTTGCAACGACTTCGGGTTTGCTCGCGCCTACTCTGATGCCGAAGCCCTCTTATCTCTAGAGCACATTGATGGTTGCATTTGTGTAATGCCGATGGACCGTATTGTCAGCATGGCAGTAATGTTGCTCGAACGAAAGATTCCCTGTGTTATTGAAAAGCCATTAGGCACTTCAGTTGAAGAGGCGGAAACATTGGCAAGAATAACTCGGCAGACAGGGACGCCTCACATGGTTTCAGTGAATCGACGCTTTATGCCTTACCTGACCCTGGCAAAGTCGTGGGCTTCAGAAATTGGACCAATTCAGTATGCAAGAGCGACTCAGGTACGCCATGCCCGGAGCGAGCCTGACTTCATCTGGTCAACTGCAATTCATGCCCTGGATGCACTCCGCTTTATCGCTGGCAACATCATTGCTTTTGACGCTGAGGTAAATAGACAAGCCGCACTTTCGGGCACATGGTTTGGAGTTTCCCTTCAATTCGAGAATGGCGCGCGAGGAAGAATTGACGTGTTACCGACAGCGGGGATGGTCGAAGAATCGTACGAGTTATTTGGCGAAGGATTTCGGGCCCAAGTTATAGCCGGATCGGGCCCTCAACGTTCCCTGGTCTGCTGGCGAGATGGTCAAGTCGAATTGGAACAGTATTCTTCTGATTCCGACCCGGAGGACCTTCGCAATGGCAGTTACCAGGAAGTTGTTGAGTTCGTTCAAGCACTAAAAGCAGGCATCCCCCCAAGACCTACTGTTGAGGATATTCTGCCATCAGCGCGCATTTGTTTTTCGATTGCAGCTGCAGCGGCCCGTCCGATTGAAGCCAAAGTATGAGCAGTGCGCTGTAGCTTTTGTTCAGACAACTGCATCTGGTCATCCATCTGCGTGCGCTCATTACACACTAATATGAAGAGGATTATTTCCATTTCGGCGGTGCTATTCATAGCAGTCGCATACTTCGCTTTAACCAGTCGCTCGCAAGAGAACGGAATTGGCGGCAGTGGTTTTCACAAAAACGATATCACCTATTCGATGGAGGTAGTGACGCCTCACGTAAAATGGGCCAACTCCTTGCCTGGTGGTCCTATCAAATCGTTTTTCATTCCACCGGTTCAGTACGGACGCGACATTGTCGAGCTGATGCAGCGTATTTCGCTCCAGCCAACCACCGTCACAATCGATCGGAATTGGGATATCAACTGCTGGGGAATTGGTGATTACTACGGGCACGAATTTCGTGGAGATCGAGATGACTTTCAAATTGTTTACGGTTATGTCGAAAAAGATCTGACTGGGCCGGCAAATTTTGAAGTGATGGTGATTCCGGGTCTTAATGGTTGGTCACGGCTGACACGCGCCACTCGGGATGCAATCTTGCAGAGGGTACAAATGGGTGCTGGCCTGGTGTTGTTACACCCATTTGTAGGCGATGTGAAAGGTCATCCATTCAAAGGTGATGAAGCGGTTGGTGATGAGCGCATCTGGCAAGTCTCCCCCCTGGTTGGAGTTCCAAACGATACTGTAAACGAACGTGGATATCCTGAAGTGAACCAGGACGCGGTCACTAAAGGAAAGTGGGAGCTTGCCAAACCTCACTTCATCACCGAAGGGTTACCGCTCGAACTTCTACCCGAAGGTAATATCGGAGGTTCCTTTTACAATTACCGCGCCGACGGTGAGGTATTAATCAAGGCAGGCACCCAGCCAATACTCGCCACGAAAAAGTACGGCAAGGGTCGAGTCGTTGCTCTTGCTTACACGGAAGAAGGATTTACACCGCAAAGCATCAACCCGGTTGAGACAAAAATATACTGGGATTACTGGGAGTACCAATACTCGTTACTGGCCCGTGCGATACTTTGGGCAGCCAGAGGTGAGTCTGACCTGCGCATCGACTCATTAAACGCGGATGCTGCTGCTATTAAATTGAAACTAGTATCAACCATCCGTCGCAAAGTCCAAATCGAAATATCTGGCAAGAATGAGTTCGGACAAACTCTCGGCTCAACCGTCACGTTGAAAGATCTTTCGAACGGCGAATCTATAGTAGAGATACCGATGAACTCTCTGCGCCCCTCGACCGGATGGCCTGGTGGGCGACAGATTTATGACGTCCTGATTAAGGATCCACAGTCCAAGGTGACGCTGAATTGGGGTGCCGCTACGTTCAACTCGCCCAAGCTCGCGATGATGACGACCGCGAAACCAGCTGTTGATGTCTATAAACGTGGTGAAACTCTTAGCGCCGTCTTGCGCGCCACCGGCGACTTGTCGAAGCTACAAATGCGAATGCAAGTGGCGGATGATATGGGACGAATTCTGGCAGTTCTCACAAAGCCCGCGCGTGGGGAACGAACCTTCACCTATCAACTCTCGGATTTTCTTGGAAAGTTTGCTTTAGTCAGCGGTGAACTCGTCGATGAGCACGGAGCTATTGTTGACCAGGTGCGTGCCAAGCCCGTCATGGTGGTCCAAGCGAAACGGAGAGAGAAGGAATACACCGCGCTCGTATCGTTTGGCGGAACAAAGCATTACCTGCAAGACGCTCAAATGCGGATGGTCCGGGGCGTCGCCGCAGACACAGGCTTTACCTGGAGTGGCGACGTTGACAATTCACTCAATGTTCCGCGAGGCACATTCGGAGTCTATTGGTACGACCGTGGTCCGACTACTCCTCAAGGAATCGAAGAGGCGATCGCCGAATTTCAACGCACAGGTGACTTTGATGCTCTTGGGTATCTGACTAAGAAAGAACTCTTCAAACGTACGAGTGACAAGAAATTCCTGCAACGAACACCTTCGTTCAATGACCCAATCTTCTTACAGACTCTGGCCAACATCGTGCGCGCCGCTGCTCGCAACAAGGCACGCTACAACATGGATTACTACTTCGTTGGCGACGAGGGCTCGCTCACATCTTATGGCGACGCAGTTGACTTCGACTGGAGTCCAAGCGCGTTGCTGCAATTTCGTGCGTGGTTGAAACAGGAGTACGGAAATCTGCCAGCACTAAACAAGGAGTGGCGAACAGAATTCAAAGATTGGGATTCTGTCGTGCCTTACACAACCGAGGAAGCGCGCAAAACACGAAACTTTGCCCCGTGGGCTGATCACCGGACGTTCATGGAAATAACGTTCGCGCGCGCCTACCAAACGGCAAGAGATGCGGTAGTCGAGGGCGACCGTGACGCTCACATTGCTGTCTCTGGCACGCAGGCGACAAACGCTTACGACGGAGCAGACTGGGCACGACTCGATCGGGTCATTGATGATTTTCTCTCCTACGATGGTGGCAACCAGTGGGACATGCACCGTTCATTCGCCAAACCCGAAGCGCTGATCGGTTTCTGGACCGGATACGGCTCTCACGGTGTGGCCGTACAGAACGCAATCTGGACTGCGGCAATTCACAACGTGCTGCATCCTAATATTTTCTGGATGTACTCGTTCCTTGATCCTGATATGACTTACTCGCACTCCGCCCATGACATGGGCACCGCTTTTAAGTCACTTAAGTTTGAAGGCGTGGGCCAACTGCTGATGGAGTCGAAGCGGCTGGGAGATGGAATCGCAATCCACTATTCCATGCCATCAGTGCATGGAGCCACCATCCTGGGTTATCACCAACGCAACAGTGATGACGACGATGAAGCTCCGAAGGATACTTCGCTAAGCTTCCCGGCGAATCGGGATGGCTGGGTCCGCACAATCAAAGACATCGGACTGCAGTTTGATTTCGTGTCCTCCGAACAAGTGGAGCAAGGCAGTCTGAACTCAGGGAAATATAAAATTCTGATTCTTCCCTTCTCAGTTGCGCTTTCCCCCACGGAGGTGAGAAACATCGCAAGTTTTGTAGAGTCAGGTGGGGTAGTGATCGCAGATGCTGCACCGGGCTTGATGGACCAGCACTGCGCCTGGCGCCTGGACAACAGTGTCAATGAGCTCTTTGGCATAACTTCCGCATCTGCCAGTAACAGATCTTTCAAGTCCGTCGAAGGACCGCGACGAATTGTCGGCGAGGGTGGGAGCTGGGGTCTGAGCGCAGATGCTTTGGGCGGTCTTGCCCTTGCAGAATCTTCGATTAAGGCGAGCACAGGGCTGAGCCTATTTAGGATAGGCGAAACGGATACAGTCATCACTCGTCGGATTGGTAAGGGCTCGACAATCTACCTCAACACGTTTTTTGATAAGTATCCTAAGATGCGCGCACAGAAGTTTGGTGGCGAAGCTTACCGCGTACTTATTGCCCAACTCTTTGAACATTTTGGCGTCCGTCCGAACATCCAGGTACTCACCACTGCCGGCAAACAACTGCAACAAGCTCAAATCGTTCGCTATCGTTTTGGCAATGCAGAGATCCTTTCCATTGTGAAAGATAACGTCGCGCTCGAAGGTATCGTTGGCCAAGATGGGGTTACTACCTACAGTGACTCGTCGTTAGGGCAAATAGCCAAACAGGAAATCACAGTCAGACTACCAAAGAAATTCTTCGTTACGGACGTGCGCTCCGGTTTGAAGCTTGGATATACAGATTTAGTTCACTCTTCAGTGATTGTTGGTGATGCCGTGATCTTGAGTTTGAGCGAATCCGATAACAAATTAATGTTGACCGGGCCTGGAAATGCGACACGCGGAGACCACGTCGTGTTCCAACTCAATTCAGTAGCTTCCGGACATCGCCTTGTTCGATGTCATGTCTTTGCTCCTGATGGATCGATGCTCCCTGAGTACGCTCGTAACGTCTTGATCGATGCAACTTCAGCCAC